>Ga0075471_10002506_pt1 | contig 12058 bp, 17 predicted proteins | sample DEB19_08_DNA_2_FD_74787 | JGI IMG/M metagenome (GOLD analysis project Ga0075471, IMG submission 74787) | Aqueous microbial communities from the Delaware River and Bay under freshwater to marine salinity gradient to study organic matter... | ecosystem: Environmental > Aquatic > Marine > Coastal ... | reverse complement strand
CATGAGATCGATCGCCTGCCCAAGCTCGATCGCAACAAGCCGCACGACATCGAGGTGGTGGTTGACCGGCTTAAGGCCGAGCCTGCGGCGCGGCAGCGCCTGGCCGAATCCCTCGAGACCGCCCTCCTGCACGGCGACGGCAAGGCCTGGGTCGCAGAGATGGACAGCGGCAAGACGCATATCTTCTCATCGCGCTTCGCATGCCCGGCTTGCGGCCATGCGGTCCCCGAGCTTGAGCCGCGCCTCTTTTCCTTCAACAACCCGGCTGGCGCCTGCCCGCGCTGCGATGGGCTGGGTGAAGTCACCTTCTTCGACCCCCGGCGCGTGGTCGCCTTCCCGCACCTGTCCCTCGCGGGCGGCGCGATCCGGGGCTGGGACCGTCGCAACCAGTTCTACTTCACCATGCTCGCCTGCCTGGCCGAGCACTTCGGGTTCGACCTCGACGCGCCCTTTGAGGAGCTACCGGAGCGTGCGCGAGAGGTCGTGCTCAACGGCTCCGGCGAGGAAAAAATCGCGTTCCGCTATCCCGGCGAAAAGGGCCGCGCTCGCGTGCGTGAGCACCCGTTCGAGGGCATCGTGCCCAGCCTCGAGCGGCGCTACCGCGAAACCGACTCCGCAGCCGTCAAGGAGGAGCTCGGCAAGCACCTGAATCATCGGCCCTGCCCGGATTGCAATGGCGCCAGGCTGCGGGTCGAGGCGAGGCACGTTCGGGTCGCAGGGCACTCGATCACAGACGTGGTCGCATTGCCGCTGCGGGAGGCCGGTCCTTTCTTCCAGGCGCTGCGGTTGCCCGGCGCCAAGCAGGCAGTCGCTGACCGGATCCTCCGGGAAATCGCAAGCCGTATCCAGTTTCTGATCGACGTAGGCCTCAACTACCTCTCCCTGGACCGGCCAGCCAGCACCCTTTCAGGGGGGGAGTCGCAGCGCATTCGGCTTGCGAGCCAGATCGGATCAGGGCTGACCGGCGTGATGTACGTGCTGGACGAGCCCTCCATCGGCCTGCATCAGCGCGACAACCAGCGCCTGATCTCGACCCTTCACCGGCTGCGAGACCTGGGCAACTCGGTGATTGTGGTCGAGCACGACGAGGAAGCGATCCAGGCGGCGGATCACGTCGTGGACATCGGGCCAGGAGCCGGCGTGCACGGCGGCGACGTCGTCGCCCAAGGCACACCCGAGGAAATCAAGGCCAATTCGGCGTCTCTGACAGGGCAGTACCTGTCCGGCAGGCGCGTCATCGCGATGCCCTCCCAACGACGCCGTCGCAACCCGCGTCGGGTGCTGCGCGTGGTCCGCGCGCGGGGAAATAACTTGCGGGATCTCACCGTCGAGGTGCCGGCTGGCCTGTTCGTGTGCGTATCCGGCGTGTCCGGCTCGGGCAAGTCGACCCTGGTGAATGACACGCTTCTTGCAGCTGCGGCGCAAGCGCTCAATGGCGCCACCACCGAGCCGGCAGCGCATGACGGCATCGAGGGGCTCGACCTGTTCGATCGCGTGGTCGCCGTCGACCAAAACCCCATCGGGCGCACACCCCGCTCGAACCCAGCCACCTACACCGGCGTCTTTGCGCCGATCCGCGACCTGTTTGCGGGAACCCCGGAGGCACGCGCGCGCGGCTATGGCGCTGGGCGCTTCTCGTTCAATGTGAAGGGAGGGCGCTGCGAGGCCTGCCAAGGGGACGGCCTGGTCAAGGTGGAAATGCACTTCCTGCCAGACGTCTATGTCACTTGCGACACGTGCCACGGGCGACGCTACAACCGGGAGACGCTCGACGTGCGCTACCGAGGCCGAAATATCAGCGAGGTTCTCGACCTCACGGTGGAGGCTGCCCGCGAGTTCTTTGCTGCGGTGCCAGTTCTGGCCCGCAAGCTCGAAACGATGATGGAGGTGGGGCTCGGCTACGTGCGCCTCGGCCAAAGCGCCACCACGTTGTCCGGTGGCGAAGCTCAGCGTGTCAAGCTGGCGCTGGAGCTCTCGAAGCGTGACACGGGAAACACCCTCTTCGTCCTCGACGAGCCCACGACCGGCTTGCATTTCCACGACATCGACCTGCTGTTGCGAGTGGTCGCACGGCTGCGGGACCAGGGCAATACGGTCGTGGTGATCGAGCATAACCTCGACGTCATCAAGTGCGCCGACTGGGTTATCGACCTGGGGCCTGAGGGCGGCGATGGCGGTGGCCGACTGGTGGCGCAGGGAACGCCGGAGGACGTCGCGGCCGCGGGCCAAGGGCACACAGCGCGATTCCTGGCTGCTGCGCTGGGCCCATCGGGCGGCTGGCGTCACCGGGAGGCGGTGTGAGCCCGCGCGACTTGCTGGTTGGGAGTTTCCGCGCCGCCTTGGGCGCTGCGGATCCCCTCGCGATTGTCCCGCCGCACTTGCCGCCTCCCCCTCGGGGCCGAACAGTGGTCGTCGGTGCCGGCAAGGCAGCAGCGGCAATGGCGGTGGCCGTTGAGTCGGCATGGCCCGCAGAAGCACCACTGGAAGGCCTGGTGATCACGCGCTATGGACACGGCCTTCCGTCCCGACGTATCGAAGTGATCGAGGCCGGGCACCCGGTGCCCGATGCTGCGGGCGAATCGGCAGCACGCAATATCCTGGCGCGCGCGCAGTCCTTGACCGCAAACGACCTTCTGCTCGTCCTGGTTTCGGGCGGCGGGTCGAGCTTGCTGTCCCTGCCCGCGGAGGGCATTTCGATGGCTGACCTGAAGGCCGTCACCCGCGACCTGTTGGCGAGCGGCGCGCCGATTCAGGACATGAACACCATCCGCAAGCACCTGTCAGCGATCCAGGGCGGAAGGCTCGCGCTTGCCAGCCAGGCCCGCGTGCTTGCCCTCGTGATCTCCGACGTGACGGGCGACGATCCTACGCACATCGCCTCGGGGCCATGCTCGCCAGACCCGACCACCTATCAAGATGCGATCGACATTCTGGAGCGGTTCGGGGTCACGCCCCCTGCAGCGATTGCCATGCGCCTCGCGTCCGGCGCTCGAGGAGAAATCCCCGAGACACCCAAACCCGGCGACGCCGGCTTCGCCCGCACCGAGGCGCGCGTCATCGCGACGGCGCACCAAAGCCTGATGGCAGCCGCTGCTTTTGTGCAGCAGCGGGGCATTGCGCCGTTGGTACTCGGGGACAGCGTGACAGGAGAGGCACGCGAGATCGCCAAGCCTTACGCTGCCCTGGCTCGGCAGATCCGGGCTCACCATCATCCGCTGCGCCCGCCGGTGGCCCTGATTTCGGGCGGGGAAGCCACCGTAACGCTGCGCGGGAACGGCCGCGGCGGCCGTTGCAGCGAGTTCCTGTTGTCGCTCGCGATCGAGCTTCAGGGCATGGGAGAGGTCTGGTCGCTGGCCGCCGACACCGACGGTATCGATGGGGCAGAGTCCAACGCGGGGGCCCTACTCGGCCCCGACAGCCTCGCGCGCGCTGCTGCCAAAGGCCTCGACGCAAAGAAGCTGCTGGCGGCCAATGACGCCTATGGTTTTTTCGACTCGCTCGATGACCTTGTAGTCACGGGGCCGACGCGCACCAACGTGAACGACTTTCGTATCATCGTGATTCGCTGAGAGCCACCCCAAATGACAACGCCGGCGAAGGGCCGGCGTTGTCAGGGCAAAACTGGCGAGCGCGATCAGGCCGCCTTGTCTTCCGTCGGCGACTCGGTGGCCTCCGTCGGACGGTCCACGAGCTCGACAAGCGCCATGGGCGCATTGTCCCCCTGCCGGAAGCCCCACTTCAGGATACGAAGGTAGCCGCCGTTACGGGATTTGTAGCGCGGACCGAGCTCGGCGAAAAGCTTGACCACTGCGTCGCGGTCGCGAAGGCGATTGAAGGCAAGGCGCTTGTTGGCGAGGGTTGGCTCCTTGCCAAGCGTGATGATGGGCTCGGCAACCCGACGCAGTTCCTTCGCCTTCGGCAGGGTGGTGCGGATGGCTTCGTGCATGAGCAACGAAACCGTCATGTTGCGCAGCATCGCCAGGCGATGGCTGCTGGTGCGATTGAGCTTACGAAGCCCGTGACGGTGACGCATGGTGAGACCCTTTCAAGTTGTCTTGGCCTGTTCGGCCTTGTTGGTCTTGTGCGCGCGGCCTCACGCCCGCCGCGCAGGGGCTGGGGAGCGTTGAGCTCCCGCGCGAATTACTTCGCCACCCCGGCCGCTGGCCAATTCTCCAGCTTCATGCCCAACGTGAGCCCCTTGGTTGCCAGGACTTCCTTGATCTCGTTAAGCGACTTGCGGCCCAGGTTCGGCGTCTTCAGCAACTCGTTTTCCGTGCGCTGGATCAAGTCGCCGATGTAGTAGATGTTTTCGGCCTTGAGGCAATTGGCAGAGCGCACCGTCAGCTCGAGGTCGTCAACGGGCTGCAGGAGGATCGGGTCCACCTGCGGCTGGGCGCTCTCGGCGCGATCCTCGCCCGTCGACTGCAGCGACGCAAAGGCTGACAACTGGTCCACCAGGACGCTCGCGGAATAGCGGACGGCCTCCTCGGGCTCCACCGCGCCATTGGTCTCGATGTCGATGACCAGCCGATCCAAGTCGGTGCGCTGCTCCACTCGCGCGCTTTCCACCTGGTAGCTCACCCGACGAACCGGGCTGAACGAGGCGTCCAGCAGGATGGCCCCGATCGCTCGAGAATCCTCTGACCGGCGAGCGGCTGCGGGCACGTAGCCACGGCCGCGCTCGACCTTGACCGTCATGTCCAGCTTGCCGCCCTGGGTGATGTGGGCAATGACATGGTCAGGGTTGAGAATCTCGATGTCGTGAGTCTCTTCGATATCCGCCGCCGTGACCGGGCCCGCCTTTTCCTTCTTGAGCTTCAAGGTCACCTCGTTGCGGCCGTGGAGCTTCATGACGATGCCCTTCAGGTTCAGCAGCACGTCGACGACGTCCTCCTGCACTCCCTCGATCGTCGAGTACTCGTGCAGCACGCCGGAGATCTTGACTTCCGTCGGCGCGTACCCGGGCAGCGAGGACAGGAGAATGCGGCGCAGGGCGTTGCCCAGCGTGTGGCCGTAGCCTCGCTCGAACGGCTCCATGACCACCTTGGCGTGGGTGGGGCTCAGGTTCTGGACGTCGATGATGCGGGGCTTCAAAAAATTCGTTGCGTTGCTTTGCATGCGGAAGGCCTCTGCCAGTGTCGGTTGAAGAAGCGGGCCGCCGAGCGGTCCCGCGCGGGCCGTCTTTACTTCGAATAGAGCTCGACCACCAGCTGTTCGTTGATGTCGGCGGCGATCTCGGCCCTATCGGGGAGGCTCTTGAAGACACCCTTGAAATTCTTCGAGTCCACCTCAACCCAGCTGGGGAAGCCGCTGGCCTCGGCAAGGTCCAGCGAACTCTTGATACGCAGCTGGCTGCGGGACTTTTCACGAACGGAGACCGTGTCGGAAGCGCGCAGAAGGTATGAGGGAATATTGACCGGCTTGCCGTTCACCTCGATTGCCTTGTGCGACACAAGCTGGCGAGCCTCCGCGCGCGTCGACGCAAACCCCATGCGGTAGACGACGTTGTCCAGGCGGCTTTCGAGGATGTGCAGGAGGTTCTCACCCGTGGCGCCTTTTTTCTGGGACGCCTTGCTGAAGTAGGTGCGGAACTGGCGCTCGAGCACGCCGTACATGCGGCGGATCTTCTGCTTCTCGCGAAGCTGATGCCCGTATTCCGAGACGCGAGTCATCTTCGCGCCGTGCTGCCCCGGGCGGGTGTCCAGCTTGCACTTGGTGTCGAGACCGCGACGGGCGCTCTTCAGGAAGAGGTCCGTTCCCTCGCGGCGCGAAAGCTTGCACTTGGGTCCGATGTAGCGTGCCATATTCTGTCCCTGTGGTCTGGTCGCGCCCGCTTACATGCGGCGGCGCTTGGGCGGCCGGCAGCCGTTGTGCGGAACCGGCGTGACGTCTGCGATGGAGAGGATCTTCAGGCCAAGCGCATTGAGGGCGCGCACGGCAGACTCGCGCCCGGGGCCGGGGCCCTTGATGCGAACCTCGAGGTTCTTCACGCCGCACTCCTGCGCGGCACGGCCGGCAGCCTCGGCCGCTACCTGCGCGGCGAACGGCGTGGACTTGCGGGAGCCCTTGAAGCCGGCGCCTCCCGACGTGGCCCAGGAGAGAGCGTTACCCTGGCGGTCGGTGATGGTGATGATGGTGTTGTTGAAGGACGCGTGCACGTGGGCAATGCCCTCGGACACATTCTTCTTGACCTTCTTGCGAGCGCGCGCGGCGGCGGGTTTGGTGGCCATGGGGCAGGTCCTCTAGTAAGGGTGTCAGGCAGCTGCCTTGGTGAGGCGGACGGCCTTGCGCGGCCCCTTGCGGGTACGGGCATTGGTACGAGTGCGCTGGCCACGGACGGGCAGGCCCTTCTTGTGGCGCAGGCCGCGATAACAGCCGAGGTCCATGAGCCGCTTGATGTTCATCGAGGTCTCGCGACGCAGGTCGCCCTCGACCGAGAAGCGCGCGACCTGCTCGCGAAGTTTGTCGACTTCGGAGTCCGTAAGGTCCTTGATCTTCGCGCTGTGCTTGACGCCAGCGGCATCACAGATCAGCCGAGCGCGAGCGCGGCCAATGCCGTAGATCGCCGTGAGCGCGATCGAGGCGTGCTGATGATTGGGGATGTTGATGCCAGAGATGCGGGCCATGGCTGTCCTTCGTCCGTCGTAGCGATATTCGCCAGGCTCAGCCCTGGCGCTGCTTGTGGCGCGGGTCGGTGCAGATGACACGCACCACCCTCTTGCGCCGCACGATCTTGCACTTGCGGCAGATTTTCTTGACTGATGCCTGCACTCGCATGTTTCTGTCTCCTTACTTGGCCCGGAACGTGATCCGAGCCTTGGTCAAGTCGTAGGGGGTGAGCTCCACCGTTACCTTGTCTCCGGGCAGGATGCGGATGTAGTGCATGCGCATCTTCCCGGAGATGTGGCCGAGAACCACATGTCCGTTTTCAAGCTTTACCCGGAACATCGCGTTCGGAAGCGTCTCCACCACCTCACCCTGCATCTGAATCGTTTCTTCCTTGGCCATGCCTAGCGCACCGGCAAGCCCGAGCCCTTGAAGTTGGCTTTCTTCAAAAGGCTCTCGTACTGGTGGGACATCAGGTAAGCCTGCAACTGGGCCATGAAGTCCATCACCACCACCACCACAATGAGGAGTGACGTGCCGCCGAAATAGAAAGGCACGTTGTACTGCGCCGTCAGGAACTCGGGCAGCAAGCAGACCAGCGTCACATAGATTGCGCCAATGAGCGTCAGTCGAAGGATGATCTTGTCGATGTAGCGGGCCGTCTGGTCGCCCGGGCGGATGCCAGGGACGAAAGCGCCGCTCTTCTTCAGGTTGTCTGCGGTGTCCTTCGAATTGAACACGAGCGCGGTGTAAAAAAAGCAGAAGAAAATGATCGCCGACGCGTACAGCACAACGTGCAGGGCCTGCCCGGGGGCAAGGGCGCCAGCGAGGTCCTTGAGCCACGTTGCGCCGCTGTCGGCGCTGAACCAGCTCGCTAGCGTCGCCGGGAACAGGATGATCGAGGACGCGAAAATCGGGGGAATGACGCCCGACATGTTGAGCTTCAGCGGCAGGAAGGAGCTCTGCCCACCGTAGACCTTGTTGCCGACCTGCCTCTTGGCGTAATTCACCAGGATGCGCCGCTGGCCCTTCTCCACAAACACCACCACGAAGGTGACGCCCACGACCAGCGCAAAGATAAAAAGGGAAACCACAATCGACATCGCGCCCGTGCGCACCAGCTCGAGGGTGCCGCCGATGGCCGAGGGCAAGCCCGCCACGATGCCGGCAAAAATGATCATGGAGATGCCGTTGCCGAGCCCGCGCTCGGTGATCTGCTCTCCCAGCCAGGTGATGAACATGGTCCCGGTAACGAGCGTCACAATGGTGACCACGCGAAAGACCATGCCGGGCTCGATGACCAGGCCCGGCTGCCCTTCCAACGCGATGGCAATGCCAATGGCCTGAAACGTGCCCAAGACTACCGTGCCGTAGCGGGTGTACTGGGTGATTTTGCGCCGCCCAGCCTCACCCTCTTTCTTCAGCGCCTCGAGCTGGGGCGAGACGACCGTGAAGAGCTGCATGATGATCGAGGCCGAGATGTACGGCATGATCCCCAGCGCGAAGATCGAGAAACGCGACAACGCACCGCCGGAGAACATGTTGAACATGTCGAGAATGCCGCCCTTCGTTTGTTCGAAGAGCTTGGCGAGCTCCGCCGGATCGATTCCCGGCACGGGGATGAAGGTCCCGACGCGGTAGACGATCAGTGCGCCCAGGAGGAACCACAGGCGACGCTTGAGGTCGCCCATCTTTCCTAGCGCAGACAACGGATTGGAAGCCAAGGGGGCAGGTCTCCCGCTCAGGCCGCGACGGAGCCGCCGGCCGCCTCGATCGCCGCCTTGGCACCCTTGGTCACGCCGATCCCGCTCAACTTGAACGCCCTGGACGCCTTGCCCGCGAGGATCACCTTCGCGCGCGATGCAGAGGGCGCCACGATCCCGGCTGCCTTGAGCGAGGCGAGGTCAACCGTGTCGCCCGAAACCTTGGCGAGGTCACCGAGGCGAACCTCGGCGGCCGGCTCGATGGTGACGGCGCTGAAGCCGCGCTTCGGCATGCGGCGCTGCAAGGGCATCTGCCCGCCCTCGAAGCCAACCTTGTGAAAGCCGCCGGCCCGGGACTTCTGGCCCTTGTGGCCACGGCCCGCAGTCTTGCCGAGGCCCGAACCGATGCCGCGACCAACTCGGCGGCGAGCCTTCTTGGCGCCAGCCGCCGGCTTGAGTGTGTTCAGTTCCATGTCAGCCCTCAACCTTCAGCAGGTAGCTAACCTTCGCGATCATTCCGCGGATGGCCGGGGTGTCCACGTGCTCCACCGTGTGGCGGATGCGACGGAGCCCCAAGCCGCGAATGGTCGCCCGGTGCGACTCGAGCGTGCCCCGCAAGCCCTTGAGCTGCGTGACCTTGATTTTTCGTGTGGTGTTCATGATGTGAGTCCTCAGCCGGCGAGCTCTTCAACCCGCTTGCCGCGCTTGGCCGCGATCTCGGAAGGCCGGCGCTGCTGGAGTAGACCGTCAAGGGTCGCCCGCACCACGTTGTAGGGGTTGGTGGAGCCGTGGCACTTGGCGGAGATGTTGGTAACACCCATCACCTCGAATACCGCGCGCATGGCGCCGCCCGCCTTGATGCCAGAGCCTTCAGGCGCAGGCTGCATGAACACGCGAGTCGCACCGTGCCGGCCAAGCGCTTCGTGGTGGATGGTGCCGCTTTTGAGGTGCACCTTCACCATGTTCCGGCGAGCCTGTTCCATGGCCTTTTGAACCGCCACGGGCACTTCCCGCGACTTGCCCTTTCCCATGCCGATGGAGCCGTCGCCATCACCCACCACCGTCAGAGCTGCGAAACCCAGGATGCGACCGCCCTTCACCACCTTGGTGACGCGGTTCACGGAGATCATCTTCTCCCGCAGGCCGTCGGAGCGCTCTTCGCGTTGATCAGTCTTTGCCATGTCGTTTTCCTGTTGTCGAGCGGGAGGCCGTTAGAACTTGAGGCCGCCCTCGCGGGCCGCCTCGGCGAGCGCCTTCACGCGGCCGTGATACCGGAACCCGGAACGGTCGAAAGCCACCTCGGCGACGCCGGCGGCCTTGGCCTTCTCCGCAATTCGCGCGCCCACTGCCGCAGCGGCCTCGCAGTTGCTCCCCTTCGGATGCTTTGCCCGCAGGTCCTTCTCGGCGGTGGATGCCGCAGCGAGCACGCGCGAGCCATCGGCTGCGACAACTTGCGCGTAAATGTGCTGGTTGGTCCGATGCACCGTCAGCCGGACCACTTCCTGGCGTCGAATGCGAACCCGCGTCTTGGCAGCGCGGCGCGCTCGGGGCGATTTTTTGTCCATCATCGTGAAATCTTTCGGTCGCGTTGGGCCCGTTACTTCTTCTTCGTTTCTTTGATCGTGATCTTTTCGTCGGCGTAACGGACACCCTTCCCCTTGTAGGGCTCGGGTGACTTGTACGCGCGAATCTCGGCGGCGACTTGGCCAACTTTCTGCCGGTCGATGCCCTTGATCACGATCTCCGTTTGAGTGGGGGTCTCAGCCTTGATGCCGTCCGGCAGCATGTGGACGATGGGGTGCGAGAACCCGAGCGAGAGGTTGAGCTTGTTGCCTTGAGCCTGCGCGCGGTAGCCGACGCCGACAAGCGAAAGCTTCTTCTCGAAGCCCTTGCCAACGCCGTTCACCATGTTGGCGACAATGGCGCGCATGGTTCCGGACATGGCGTTGGCCTGCTGGGAGCCGTTTGCCGTCTCGAACTTCACCACGCGGCCTTCCACGGCCACCTTGACGTCCGGAGACAGGCGCTGCTTGAGCGTGCCCAGCGGGCCCTTGACGGTGACTTCGCCCGGGCCAATGGCTACCTCGACCTTGTCGGGCAGCGCGATGGGATTTTTTCCAATGCGTGACATGGCGCCCTCGTCAGACCACGATGCACAAAACTTCGCCGCCAACACCCGACTCGCGCGCGCGACGGTCAGTCATCACGCCGCGGGAAGTCGACACGATTGCCACACCCATGCCGTTGAGCACGCGCGGGATGTCGTCACGGCGACGATAGATCCGGAGGCCAGGGCGCGAAATGCGCTCGAGCTTCTCGATCACCGGCTTGCCGGCGTAGTACTTGAGGCCGATCTCGATGACCGGCTTGCCTTCCTGGTCGCGCTGCGCGAAGTCCTCGATGTAACCCTCGTCCTTCAGCACCTTGGCAATCGCCAGCTTGATCTTCGAAGCGGGCACCGCAACGCTCACCTTTTCCGTCGCCTGCGCGTTACGGATACGGGTCAGCATGTCGGCAATGGGGTCGCTCATGCTCATGGGGGCTCCTACCAGCTGGCCTTGATCATGCCGGGGATCTCGCCGCGCATTGCCGCCTCGCGGATCTTGCTGCGCGCGAGGCCGAACTTGCGAAACGTCCCGCGCGGCCTGCCCGTGATGGCGCAGCGATTGCGCAGGCGCACCGGCGAGGCATTGCGAGGCAGCGCCTGGAACTTGGCGCGGGCTTCGTCGCGAGCTTCGTCAGTTGCCCTCGGGTCGGTGAAGATGGCGATCAGCGCCTTGCGCTTCTCGGCATATTTCTTAACGGTGGCGCGGCGCTTCGCCTCGCGATTGATAAGTGCCAGTTTTGCCATGGCGGACCCTTAGCTCTTGAAGGGGAAACGGAAGGCGGCGAGGAGGGCCTTGGCCTCCGCGTCGGTCTTTGCCGTAGTGCTGATGCAGATGTTGAGGCCCCGAAGCGCATCAACTTTGTCGTACTCGATCTCCGGGAAGATGATCTGTTCCCTGACACCCATGCTGTAGTTGCCGCGGCCATCAAAGGCCCGGCCCGATACGCCCCGGAAGTCGCGAACGCGAGGCAGCGCGATCGTCACCAGGCGGTCGAGGAACTCGTACATACGGCGGGCGCGCAGGGTCACCATGCAGCCGACCGGGTAGCCGGCTCGAACCTTGAAGCTTGCGATCGACTTGCGCGACTTGGTGACAACGGGCTTCTGGCCGCCGATCTTTGCCATGTCACCGACCGCATGCTCGAGAATCTTCTTGTCAGCGACCGCCTCGCCAACGCCCATATTGAGCGTGATCTTCTCAATGCGAGGCACCTGCATGACCGTCTTGTAGCCAAACTGCTTCATGAGGGCCGGCACTACCGTTTCCCGGTAGAGCGACTGCAGGCGCGGCGCCGGAGCGCCCTCGCCCTTCTGCTGATCTTTGGACTTGGCCATCGTGTCTGTCCTTCCGCTTAGGCGTCGGTGACTTCGCCGTTGCCCTTGAAGAAGCGGACCTTTCGGCCGTCCTCGAGGTGGCGAAATCCGACCCGATCAGCCTTGCCGGTACCGGGATTGAAGAGGGCCACGTTCGACACGTGGATCGGCATCTCCTTGTCGAGGATGCCACCCGGCTGGCCCTTGACCGGGTTCGGGCGCGTGTGCCGCTTCACGCGGTTCACGCCCTCCACAACGACCCGGGCCGTGTCAACGACGCGCAGCACAGCGCCACGCTTGCCCTTGTCCTTGCCCGTGGTGACGACGA
>Ga0075471_10002505_pt1 | contig 12058 bp, 8 predicted proteins | sample DEB19_08_DNA_2_FD_74787 | JGI IMG/M metagenome (GOLD analysis project Ga0075471, IMG submission 74787) | Aqueous microbial communities from the Delaware River and Bay under freshwater to marine salinity gradient to study organic matter... | ecosystem: Environmental > Aquatic > Marine > Coastal ... | reverse complement strand
CTTCCGGAGCTCCGTGGCCATCGCGAGGATGCGGTCCGTTTCCTTGACCCGCCAGCTGCCAATGTTTCGCAATACCGAGGGCGTCGGGGCAAAGAGCGCGAGGACCGCAGCGGTCATGGCCGCATCCGGAATGGCGACCATGTCGAGATCGATCGCGCGAAGTGGCCTCTGGCCCGAGGACTCCATCCAGCCGTCTCCCATGACAACACGACCGCCCAGGGCTTCAATGACGTTTGCGAAGGCCACATCGCCCTGCAGCGAGCCCCGCCCCACGCCCTCGACTCTGACGGGGCCGCCTCCGAGCAAGCCTGCAGCCAGGAAATAGGACGCGGACGACGCGTCCGCCTCGACCTCAAGCGCGCCGGGCGACCGCAAGCGCGCGCCCGCAGGCACGTCGAAGTGGTTTCGCTCAGGCTCTCCCACGTCGACGCCGAATCGGCGGATCAACGCGATGGTCATGTCCACATACGGGCGAGAGACCAATTCGCCCTCGACCGCGATTCGCACGCCGCCGCCCGATGCCGCCATCGCGATCAGCAGCGCCGTCAGGTATTGGCTGGAGACGTTGCCGCGCACGCGCACCACTGAGCCAGGCGCCCGCGCCCGCGCGCCGATTTGCAGCGGCGGAAACCCTTCGTTCTCGAGGCAAGTAACCTGCGCGCCGGCCGCTCGCAGCGCCTCGACCAGGTCACCGATCGGGCGCTCGTGCATGCGCGGCACCCCGTGGAGCCGGTAGCTACCGCCGCGCAAGGCCAGTACCGCCGTGAGCGAGCGGAAGGCTGTGCCCGCGTTGCCGAGAAAGAGTTGCGCCTCTGGCGCGGGGAAGCCATCCGGGGCGCCGACGATGTCCCAATGCCCTTCGGCGGGCGAGTGGAGTGACACGCCCAGGCCTCGCAGCGCCTGCACCATGACCTCGGTGTCATCCGCGGCGAGAACACCGCGAAGCGTGGTGCGCCCTTCGGCGAGCGCAGCAAGCAGCAGCACACGGTTCGAGATGCTCTTCGAGCCCGGCAGCCGAATGTTGCCCCGCGCCGTCGTCGCGGGCGGGAGATCCAGCCAGTCCGGCTTCATTCCGGCGCGGTGGCGCGCGGCTTGCCGGGCGCCATCCCCCGGCGCGCGGCACGGGCTTCCGTCATCAGGCGATGCAATCCCGGGCCATCAGCCTTGTCGACCAGCTCGCGGAACACCGCAAGGCGCGCCGCGTAGCGGTCGATTTCCTCCAGCAACGCCGCGCGGTTGGCCACCGCGATGTCGCGCCACATGTCCGGGGAGCTCGCGGCGATGCGCGTGAAGTCGCGAAAGCCACCACCCGCGAAGCCAAACAGTTCCCCGCTGTTGGGGCGCGACAGGAGCTCCGACACCAGCACGAAGGCGAGCAGGTGCGGCAGATGGCTGACCGCCGCAAAGACCTGGTCATGGGCTTCGGGTGACAGCATCGAGATGCGGGCGCCGCAACCCTCCCAGCAGGTGCGCACGGTATCGAGCGCATCCGGCGCGGTTGCCGGCGTGGGTGTGAGCACGACGCGCGCGCCGCGGAAGAGATCCGGCAACGCGGACTCCACGCCGCTCGTTTCTCGCCCGGCGATCGGATGGCCCGGCACGAAGCGGGCCACGCGATCGCCCATCTCCTGCGCTGCGTCGCGGACCACATCCCCTTTCGTGCTGCCGGCATCCGTCACGACGGCCTCGGCCGGCATCGCCCGGCTCACGGCGTGCAGCACGGGGCCCATCGCGCGCACGGGGACGGACACGAACACCAGCTCTGCCTGCTTCACCGCTTCGGAGACCGACTCGGCGGCGGTATCGATGACCCCCATTGCCGCGGCGCGCTCGAGCGCTTCCCGATCGCGGTCGGCGCCGATGATGCGCGTGGCCCCGCCCGCCCGGCGCAGCGCCATCGCGAAAGAGCCGCCGATCAGCCCGACCCCGATGACTGCAACAGTGCGAAATCGGCGCACGGCGCCCTACCGCTCCGCCAACGCCTCGGCGAGCGCCGAGAGGAAGCGGGCGTTCTGCGCCTGCGTGCCGACCGTGATCCGAAGGTGCTCCGGCAGGCCGTAGGCGCTGATCGGCCGCACGATCACGCCACGGCGAAGCAAGGCGCCGTACAGCCGCGCCGCATCGCCCACCTTCACGGTGATGAAGTTGGCCACCGACGAAATGAAGGAAAGCCCCAGCCCCTCGAAGCCCTTCTGCAACTGGGCAAGCCCGGCCGCGTTCTCGCGCCGGCTGCGGGCGATGAAATCGGCATCGTCCAGCGCGGCGCACGCGGCCACCATGGCCAGATGGTTCACGTTGAAGGGCTGGCGCACCCGGTCGATCAGCTCCACCGCCGTCGCGTTGGCCAGGCCGTAGCCGATGCGCAGGCCTGCAAGGCCGTAGGCCTTGCTCAGCGAGCGCGAGACGACGAGATTGGGAAAGCGGCTGATCCACGACGAGGTGGGAGAGGCGATCTCCGGATCGAGGTATTCGCCATACGCCTCGTCGATCACCACCAGCGTGTGATCGGGCACGCGTGCCACGAAGCGCTCCACTTCCGCCCAGGGCAGGAACGTTCCCGTAGGATTGTTGGGGTTCGCAAGAAATACAAGCTTCGTGTTGGGACGGATGGCCGCGAGAATTGCCTCGAGGTCGTGGCCGAACTGACGCGCCGGCACCTCGATGTGCGCCGCCCCCAGCGCCTGCACCGCGAGCCGGTACACGACGAAACCGTGCTGGGAATACACCGCCGATTCATTTCGCCCAAGAAAGGTGCGGGCAACCAGCTCGAGCACGTCGTTGGAGCCGTTGCCCAGTACGACATTCTCGGGCGAGACGGATTGCTTGCGTGCGATTACGCGTCGCAGCTCGTAGCCGCTGCCATCCGGGTAGAGGGCTAGGTCCGCCATCGCTCCCGCGAGCGCCGCGATGGCCTTCGGGGAGGGGCCAAGCGGGTTCTCGTTCGAGGCGAGCTTCACGATATCCCGCTCCGGGATGCCCAGCTCTCGCGCCGTCTCCGAGATGGGCTTGCCGGGAACATACGGGGCGATGGCCCGAACATGCTCGGGCGCCAGGTCGCGAATGCTCATGCCCGCCTCAGAGGACCGCCTGGGGGTAGGAGCCCAGGAGCTTCAGGTACCCGGCGATTCGCTCGACCTCCGCCAGGGCGGCCGCCACCTGCGGGTCGTCCCGGTGACCATCGAGGTCGACGAAGAAAAGGTATTCCCAGAGCGCCACCCGGGACGGCCGGGACTCGAACTTGGTCATCGAGACGCCACGCGTTGCAAACGGCGTGAGCATTTCGTACACCGCCCCCGCTCGATTCCGGGCCGAGAGCACCAGCGAGGTCTTGTCCCGGCCCGAGGCCTTCGGCTCGTAGTCGCCCAAGACGAGAAACCGGGTGGTGTTATTGGGCTCGTCCTCGATGTTGGACGCGAGGATCGTGAGGTTGTAGTGGGCCGCGGCGCGATCACCCGCCACGGCTGCGGTTCCAGGCTCCTCGGCCGCACGGCGGGCCGCCTCCGCGTTGGACGACACGGCCATGCGCTCGGCGTTCGGAACATGCATGTTGAGCCACTCGTGGCACTGGGCGAGCGACTGGCTGTGGGAGTACACCCGCCGTATTGCGGGCAACTCGCTCACCGGACCTGCGGCCATGAGGTGGTGGTGAATGCGGATGATCACCTCGCCACAGACCTTTGCGGTGGTCTGGGGCATCAGGTCGAGCGAGCGCCCCACCGCGCCCTCGGTGGAGTTCTCCACGGGCACGACACCAAAGTCGGCTGCGCCGGACTCGACCGCGCGATACACCTCGTCGATCGACACCTGGGGAACAGCGACGGCCGCGACGCCAAACTGCTTCATCACGGCGCTCTCGCTGAACGTGCCCTGCGGGCCGAGGTACGCAACGGTGATGGGCCGCTCGAGGGCAAGGCACGCCGACATGATTTCGCGAAACAGGAAAGCGGCCGTCTCACCCGAGAGGGGCCCCTCGTTCATTTCCTTCACCCGACGAAGCACCTGCGCCTCGCGCTCCGGGCGGTAGGCCTGGCCTACTTTCAAGCTGCCCACGGCGCGAGCGAGTTGCGCCCGCTGGTTGAGCAACCGGAGGATGTCCGCGTCAACGCGGTCGATCTCGCTGCGCAACCGTGCAAGCTCCTCGCTCACGCGCCCGCCCCGCCGCCGATCAGCTGCAGCTGCCGCACGGAGAGCACGCCATCGATGCGCGCGAGCTCCGCGAGCGCAGCGGGCGTCGGCTCGCTATCCAGGTCGACCAGCGTGTAGGCCATGTTGGCCTTGGACTTGTTCACCATGTTGTGAATGTTGAGCCCATTTCGGCCCATGGTCGAGGAAATCATGCCAAGCATGTTGGGAACGTTGGCGTTGGCGATGGCCACCCGGAACGGCGACTCCCGGGGCATTTCAACCGACGGGAAGTTGACGGCGATGCTGATGGCGCCCTCTTCCAGGAATTCGCGCAGTTGATTGGCCACCATGATGGCACTAGCGTCCTCGGCCTCTTCGGTCGAGGCGCCCAGGTGCGGCAAGGCGACGATGTTCGGGATCCCGGCGTAGCGCGGGCTCGGGAAGTCGCACACGTAGGACTTCAGGCGGCCTGAACAAACGGCGGCCACGACAGCTTCCTCGTCCACCACCGGCGCGCGCGCGAAGTTGAGCAGCGTGGCGCCAGGCTGGAACTGGGCCAGGCGCTGCGCATTGACCAGCCCGCGCGTGGCATCGACGAGCGGCACATGCAGGCTCACGAAATCGGACTGCGCAAACACTTCCTCCGCCGTTTGCAGGCGCCGGACCGCCGCGGGCAGGCGCGACTGTTCCTCCGCGCCCAACGCCGGGTCGAAACCAATGACCCGCAAGCCCAGCCGCAGCCCCGCCTCCGCCACGAGACGGCCGATGGAGCCGAGGCCCACGACCCCGAGCGTCTTGCCATGCACTTCGACGCCGGCAAAGCGCTTCTTCCCCTCCTCGACTCGCTTGTCGAAGTCCGCGCCCGGCACGAGGGCGCGAACACCATCGATGGCGGGCACGACGTTGCGCGCAGCGAGAAAAATGGCAGCGATCACCAGCTCCTTCACCGCGTTGGCGTTGGCGCCAGGGGCGTTGAAGACCGGTATGCCCCGCCGGCTCATTTGCTGCACCGGAATGTTGTTCACCCCGGCGCCAGCGCGAGCAATGGCCCTCACGCTCGGCCCGACCTCATCCTCGGCAAGAACATGGGAGCGCACCAGGATGGCGTCAGGGGCCGTGAGCGCCGGGCCAACCTCGTAGCCGGCCGTCGGGAAACGCGCGAGCCCCTTGGGCGAGATGGCGTTGTAAGTGGCGATGCGAAAACGCGCGGGGGTGGCCGTCATGGGAGCCTCACCCGTGGCGACGGGAGAAATCGGCGAGGAAATCGACAAGCGCGCGCACGCCGTCGATGGGCATTGCGTTGTAGATCGACGCCCGCATGCCGCCCACCGAGCGATGACCCTTGAGCTGGGATAGGCCGCGCGCCTCGGCTTCCTCCAAAAACGGAGCATCGAGGCGCTCGTCCTTCAGGCGGAACGGGACGTTCATGCGCGAGCGGTCCGCGGGCGCGACCGGGTTGGAATAGAAATCCTGGCCATCCAGAAAGTCGTACAGCAGCGTCGCCTTGGCGACGTTCTCCCGCTCCATCACCTCGAGCCCCCCCTTCGCGAGCAGCCACTCGAAGGTGAGGCCCGCGAGATAAACGGCGAACGTCGGCGGCGTGTTGAGCATGGACTCGGCGCCAGCCTGCTGCGTGTAATCGAGCACGCTGGGCGTGGCGGGGAGCGCGGCCCCCAGCAAATCCTCCCGAATGACCACGATGGCAAGGCCTGCCGGCCCGATGTTCTTCTGCGCGCCGGCGTAGATGACGCCGAAGCGGGAGACATCCACGGGGCGCGAGAGGATGTGCGACGACATGTCGGCCACCAAAGGCACCTCGCCGGTGTCCGGCACCCAGTGGTATTCCACGCCACCGATGGTCTCGTTCGTGCAGACGTGAACGTAAGCGGCATCGGGCGACAGCTTCCAATCGGCCGGGGGCGGAACGCGATCGAAGCGCGTTTCCTTGCTGCTGGCGGCGACCTTCGCCTGGCAATACTTGCCCGCCTCGGCGTGAGCCTTGCGGGACCATTCGCCGGTGAGCACGTAATCCGTCGCCCGCTTGCCGCGCAATAGGTTCATGGGGATGGCGGCGAACTGCGCCGTCGCCCCCCCCTGAAGGAACAATACCTTGTAGTTGCCGGGAATGGCCAAAAGTTTGCGCAGGCCGGCTTCCGCTGCGGTGGCCACCGAGATGAACTCCTTGCCCCGATGGCTCATCTCCATGATCGACAGGCCCGCGCCATGCCAATTCACCAACTCCGACTGGGCCCGGGCAAGAACTTCTGGCGGCAGCATTGCCGGACCGGCTCCGAAGTTCCAGATACGCATGGTTCGGCCTGCCTGCGCGAGAGTTACGCCCCGTCAGTGGCGGGCGCGGCGGAATCGGCCTCGCCACTGCTCTCGCCACCGCTCTCCTCTTCATCCGGGTCGGCGATGACCTGCAGGCCCGAAAGCTTCTCGCCTTCCGACAGGTTGATGAGCGTGACGCCCTGCGTGGAGCGGCCCATCTCGCGGATCTCGGCGACCCGGGTGCGGATGAGCACGCCGCCGGAGGTGATCAACATGATCTCGTTCTCGGCGGTCGCGAGCGACGCCGCCACCACCTTGCCGTTGCGGGCCGACGTCTGGATGGCGATCATGCCCTGCGTGCCGCGGCCATGGCGGGTGTATTCCACGATGGGCGTGCGCTTGCCGAAGCCGTTCTCGGTTGCGGTGAGCACGCTCTGAGACTCGTCTTCCGCCACCAGCAGAGCGATGACGTTGCCGCCCTTCGCGAGATTCATGCCGCGAACGCCTCGTGCGCCGCGGCCCATGGAACGCACCTCCTCCTCGGAGAAGCGAACCGCCTTGCCCTCGTCCGAGAAGAGCATCACGTCGTGCTTGCCATCCGTGAGGGCGACGCCGATCAGCCGGTCGCCCTCGTCCAGGTCCACGGCGATGATCCCGGAAGGCCGGGGGCGCGAGTAGTCCGACAGCGAGGTCTTCTTCACCACGCCCTGCTCGGTCGCAAAGAAAACGTAGCGGTCTTCGACGAACTCGCGCACCGGCAGGATGGCGTTGATCTTTTCGTCGGCCTCCATCTGCAGGAGGTTCACGATGGGCTTGCCCCGATTGGTTCGGCTGCCCTGGGGCACCTGGTAGACCTTGATCCAGTAGACCTTGCCGCGGCTTGAGAAGCACAGCACGTAATCGTGCGTGTTGGCGATGAAGAGCTTCTCGACGAAATCGTCTTCCTTGGTGGTGGTGGCCACCTTGCCGCGGCCGCCTCGCTTCTGCGCCCGGTATTCGTCGAGCTTCTGGCTCTTGATGTAGCCCGCGTGCGAGAGGGTGACGACAACATCCTCGGGCGCAATGAGGTCCTCCATCGAGAGGTCTTCGGCGTTCTCGACAATCACGCTGCGTCGCTTGTCGCCGAACTCTCTTTTGATCTCCCGCAGCTCGTCGGCAATGATCTGCGTGACACGCTCCGGGCGCGACAGGATGTCCAGGAGGTCCTCGATGGTGGCGATGACCTCGCGGTATTCGGCAAGGATCTTGTCCTGCTCGAGGCCGGTGAGCCGCTGCAGCTGCATCTCGAGGATGCGCTGCGCCTGCACATCCGAGAGGCGATACCCCTCCCTGGACAAGCCGAAATCCGGCGAGAGGCTCTCGGGCCGGTACTGAGCGGCGCTGGCCCGCGCCAGCATCTCCTCCACAAGGGCCGAGCGCCATACGCGGCCCATGAGGGCAGCCTTCGCCGCCGGCGGGGTGGCCGCCGCCTTGATGAGCGCGATCACCTCATCGACATTGGAGAGCGCCACGGCGAGGCCCTCCAACACGTGGCCCCGGTCCCGCGCCTTGCGCAGGTCGAACACGGTGCGGCGCGTGACCACCTCACGACGGTGACGAAGGAAGGCATCCAGAAACTGCTTCAGGTTCAGCAGGCGCGGCTCACCCTCCAGGAGGGCAACCATGTTCATGCCGAACGTTTCCTGCATCGGCGTGTTCTTGTAGAGGTGGTTCAGGACGATGTCCGGCACCTCGCCGCGCTTGAGCTCGATGACGAGGCGCATGCCCTTCTTGTCGGACTCGTTTCGCAAGTCCGCGATGCCCTCGAGCTTCTTGTCGTTCACCAGCTCGCTGATGCGCTTGAGCAGCTGGTCGCCGCCCACCTGATAGGGCAACTCGTCGACGATGATGGCCTGTTTGTTGGCCTTCTCCATGTCCTCGACGTGGGTTTTCGCGCGCATCACCACGCGGCCTCGGCCGGTGCGATAGCCCTCCTTCACGCCCGCCGTGCCATAGATGATTCCGGCGGTCGGAAAATCCGGCGCCGGCACGATGGCAATCAGGGATTCGAGGTCGATCTCCGGGTTGTCCAGTAGCGCGACGCAGGCATCTACCACCTCGCTCAGGTTGTGCGGCGGGATGTTGGTGGCCATGCCCACCGCGATGCCCGACGACCCGTTGACCAGCAGGTTCGGAAGTCGCGCCGGCAGGATGAGCGGCTCCTGCTCGCTGCCGTCGTAATTGGGGCCGAAGTCGACGGTTTCCTTGTCGAGGTCTGCGAGCAGCTCGTGCGCGACCTTGGACATGCGGATTTCCGTGTACCGCATGGCAGCGGCGTTGTCGCCGTCCACCGAGCCGAAGTTGCCTTGCCCGTCGATCAGCGGGTAGCGCAGGCTGAACGGCTGCGCCATGCGCACGATGGTGTCGTAGACAGCCGTGTCCCCGTGCGGGTGGTACTTGCCGATCACGTCGCCGACGATGCGAGCCGACTTCTTGTAGGCCTTGTTCCAGTCGTTGGACAGTTCGTGCATGGCGTAGAGAACGCGCCGGTGCACGGGCTTCAGGCCATCCCTAGCATCGGGGAGCGCGCGACCGACGATGACGCTCATGGCGTAATCGAGGTAGGAGCGGCGCATCTCCTGTTCGAGGCTGATCGGGTGAGTTTCCTTGGCGAATGGTTCCATGGTCAGCGGGGGGCGAAGGCAGGGCCGGTGGCGCTGCTAAGTTATTGATTTAATTGGCTTAAATGAAGCCCTGCGAAGCGGAAATTCTAGCACGCCGAGCCTTGCCGTGGCTACCCTTGGCTTGCTTGTCCGGACACGGCTACCGACCGACGCCCATGGCGGCCTCGGGAAGGCTTCCAGCGGGGCGGTTGTCGGGAGGGGAGCCCTTCGGTATCATCCTGCCGTTGTTTCAGAATCCCGCCGGACCGAACCCGCGGCACCGAAAAAAATCATCCAAAACTCTTGGGAGTTCCCTTTATGAAGATTTCGTCCATTGGTCAGCTTCTCACCGGTTCGGTAGCCGCCCTCGCGCTGGCTTCCGGCTCGGTCATGGCGGGCGATTACCCGAACCTCACGGATGCCCAGGGCGCCCCGGTACGCGACGCCTCGGGTGCCTGTGTCGAGACAAGCGGCATCAAGCACGCCGACTGCCAGCCGAAGAAGGCCCCGCCGCCGCCCAAGAAGGAAGAGCCGAAGAAGGCCCCGCCGCCCCCGCCGCCCAAGAAGGAGGCACCGAAGCCGGCGCCGAAATCGGTGAAGCAATCGATCGTCATCCAGGCGGACGCATTGTTTGATTTCGACAAGTCGGTGGTTCGCCCGGATGGCAAGAAGAGCATCGACGCTGCCATCGCCAAGCTGAAGGGCGTGGACATCGAGATGGTCATCGCAACCGGCCACACGGACTCCATCGGCACGGATGCCTACAACCAGAAACTGTCGGAGCGCCGCGCCGCGGCCGTGAAGGACTACCTGGTGTCGAAGGGCATCCCGGCAGCCAAGATCACGACCATCGGCAAGGGCGAGAGCCAGCCGGTCGCCACGAACAAGACCGCGGAAGGCCGCCAGAAGAACCGCCGCGTGGACATCGAGTTCAAGGGCGTCAAGCAGTAACCGCCTCGGCAAACCCACAGGAAACCCCGCTTCGGCGGGGTTTTTTGTTGCCCGCGCCATGGACAACGTCGACACGCTGATTGAAGCCCGCTGGGTGGTTCCGGTTGAGCCGGCTGGAGTCGTTCTCCATGGCCATGCCGTTGCCGTGCGCGACGGGCTGGTCGTGGGCATCGCCCCGACTGAGGCGGCACGGGCGCAGTTCGCTCCCCGGGAAACCGTGCAGCTTCCCCGGCACGCCTTGATCCCGGGCCTGGTGAACCTCCACTGCCACACCGCGATGACGCTGCTTCGTGGCCTGGCTGACGACGTGCCGCTCATGCCGTGGCTCCAGGAGCACATCTGGCCTGCCGAGACGCGACACGTCGGCGACGATTTCGTCTACGACGGCAGCCTGCTGGCCGCGGCTGAGCTGCTTCGGGGCGGCACGACCTGCGTGAACGACATGTACTTCTTTCCGGAGGCAACGGCTCGCGCCGCGCTTTCGGCCGGCTTGCGCGCGAGCCTCGGCATCATCACCCTCGAGTTTCCGACGCCCTACGCGCCGGATGCGGCAACCTATCTGCACAAGGGCCTTGCCACCCGCGACGCCTATCGCGGCGAGGAACTGCTGAGCTTCTGCCTCGCACCCCATGCGCCTTACACCGTTTCCGACGAGACATTCCAACGCGTAGCCGTGATCGCGGAGGAAATCGACGCGCCGATCCACATCCACGTTCATGAGACGTTGGAGGAAATACGGGAGAGCCTCGAGAAACACGGCGCACGGCCGCTGGCGCGGCTGCATCGGCTGGGGCTCGTGAGCCCTCGCCTCATCGGCGTGCATGCGGTGCACCTCGAGGCACAGGAAATCGACCTGCTGGCGCGCGAGGGAGCATTCGTGGCGCACTGCCCTGTATCGAACCTCAAGCTGGCGAGCGGCCTTGCCCCCATGGCGAAGTGTCGCGCCAGCGGTGTGACGGTCGGGGTCGGCACCGACGGCGTGGCGAGCAACAACCGCCTCGACATGCTGGCCGAGATGCGGCTTGCCTCACTGCTGGCCAAAGGCACGAGCGGGGACGCGCGCGCGTGGAGCGCCCACGACACGTTGCGCGCTGCCACTCTCGATGGTGCCCGCGCCATCGGCCTGGGCGATCGCATCGGCTCCATCAAGCCGGGCAAGGCCGCCGACCTCACCGCCATCGACCTCGACACGATCGAAACGCAGCCCTGCTACGACCCCGTCTCGCATGTGGTGAATGCAGCCGGGCGGGAAAACGTCACGGACGTCTGGGTAGGCGGCGAGCAGCGTCTGCGGAACCGAGCCCTGACTGGCGTGGACGAAGCAGAATTGCGCGCCAAAGCCCACTGGTGGCGAGAGCGGATCCGGACCAGCCCATGAGCCCATCGAACAACGCCCAAACGAACCCCAACGTCGACCCGGCCGAGCTCGCCAAATTCAGTGCGCTCGCCAGCCGCTGGTGGGACCCGGAAAGCGAATTCAAGCCGCTGCACCGGATGAATCCCGTACGGCTCGAGCACATCGAGCGCCTCGCAGGCGGCCTGGCTGGCAAGCGGGTGATCGACGTGGGCTGCGGCGGCGGCATTCTCGCGGAGGCGATGGCGAGCCGCGGCGCCACCGTCACCGGCATCGATCTCGCCGACAAGCCGCTCAAGGTAGCGATGCTGCACCAGCTGGAAAGTGGCGTTCAGGTCGATTACCGCCTCGCTTCAGCGGAGGAAACGGCCGAGGCAGAGCCAAGCGCCTACGATGTCGTGACCTGCATGGAGATGCTCGAGCACGTGCCGGACCCGGCGAGCACCGTGCGCGCCTGCGCATCCCTGGTGAAGCCTGGCGGCCTCGCCGTCTTTGCCACGATCAACCGCAACCTGAAGTCCTTCCTGTTTGCGATCGTCGGCGCCGAATACGTGCTGCGCTTGCTGCCGAAGGGCACGCACGAGTACGCAAAGCTCATCACCCCCTCGGAGCTTGCCACGCACTGCCGCGCCGCCGGTCTCGAGGAAATCGACCTCACCGGCATGCAGTTCAACCCGCTGAATTACCACTTCGCGCTCAACCGCGACACGGCGGT
>Ga0075471_10002504_pt1 | contig 12058 bp, 10 predicted proteins | sample DEB19_08_DNA_2_FD_74787 | JGI IMG/M metagenome (GOLD analysis project Ga0075471, IMG submission 74787) | Aqueous microbial communities from the Delaware River and Bay under freshwater to marine salinity gradient to study organic matter... | ecosystem: Environmental > Aquatic > Marine > Coastal ... | reverse complement strand
AGGCCCGCCTCAATGTTGAACGATCGATGGCTCGACGCGATCAGCGCCGTCGTCGACTCTTCTCGATCGTGGGCGCCGCCGTCATCTTGGTCGCAACCGCAGCGCTCTTCACCGCATTGAGCGATAACAGTTCGACATCAACCAGCGCGGCGACAACCACCACAACAATCGATGCCACCTCCACCACGGCATCGACACCCAAACTTGCATCTGTAGCCGGCAAACCCTGTGTTGATTTCAATGACACGCTCCCCGCAGGCGCACCTGCGGTCATCATGCCGGTCGGCGAAACTCCGAAGTCGCTTGTTGTACAAGACCTTGTAACTGGCGTTGGCACTCCTGTCGCGAAGGCTGATTCCGTCACCGTCAACTACATCGGCGTTTCCTGCTCAACCGGAAAGATCTTCGACTCTTCGTGGACGAGCGGAAAGCCGGTGACGTTCCCGCTTAATCAGGTCATCAGCGGTTGGTCGCAAGGCCTCGTTGGCATGCAGCCAAACGGACGCCGTCTGCTGATCATTCCGCCGGATCTTGGCTACGGATCAACCGGTCAAGGAAACATTGCGCCCGACGAATCGCTGATCTTCGTGGTTGATTTGGTGTCGACCGCAGCGTCGGCAACTCCTGGCACCACGCCGAACTAGTCGAGTTCGATTACACGACCGCTTCGGGAAGCACCGAAAGGTCGGAAAGTTTTCCGTCGCGGTGAACGATCACTGAGCCGGCGCCGGCTGCGCGCCATCCACCCGTTCCAACATCGTCGATCACCGCGGTGCATGCCGGAAGTTCAAGCAGAACAACACCGGGCGACGCGAGATCGATTGTGCGACGAACCTTGTCAGGCGACCACTCGTCACTGCGAGCGATCACGGCAACACCGGGGAGTAACCCGAGACCAACGGTGAATGCGCCACCGCGCGTATCGACCATCGGATCGCACAACACGTCGGCTCCCGCACCGCTCCCCACAAGTGCTGCACCACCGCGCCACGCGGAGAGAATCGCGTCGTAGGTGGGTGTGTCTTTCAACACCGACCGGATATGCATTGGCGAAACGCCGGTGAGATACAAGAACTTTGCGTTGGCAACTGCTGCGATGTTGTCGGCTTCGAGCGCGTCCGTGCGTGAATACACAGGAACTTCGCGAACGGTTGCTCCAAGTGTCGCGAACCATTCACGGGCAGCGGCCACGGACTTCTGTGGGTTTTCATACGCCCAACCAGTCGCAAGAAGTGTCACCTCTGAAGCGCCGACTGCCGCGAGGAGTTCTGCGTCGAACGTGCACCCTTCGGTGAATTCGCCTCCTCCGACAAGTGCGAGGGGTCCGGTCATGGTTGTACCTCCAAAGTCGAAACGACGCGACGCGCGCCCAGAGAAATGAAATGACGTAATGGCGCGACCGCAGTTGGCATCGTGAATCGTTCGATGTCGTCATTTACGAGTGTCGTTGTTCGCAACGCCGCGGTGAGATCGCGTCCGACATGAAACCCACGCACCCAGGGCGTAAGCGTCCACGGCGCAAGGGTCAGAACTCGGAGTGTTCCCGGCCGGGCAATTGGTTCAACCGCAAGAAGTCGACCTGCTGGCGTCAACAACGAGTCGATTGCGCACAACGCAGCGGCGAGGTCGGGGAAACGGATGAGTTCCGCGATCGAAAGTACGAAGTCCCATTGCTCATTACTCGTCGGCGACCCGTTGTCGATAGTGGCGGCAACGACATGTCGCGCCGCTGGATCGGAGAGATCGAGCACCCGGCCAGTGGAATTCGCCAGTGCGTGGCCGTGACGTTCAAGCAGTTCTGCGGCAACGGCAGCAGGAAACCGACGCTCGCCCTCCACGATCATTGTTTTGCGACTCGACACGCACAGCACGCTAGTGGGGGCACCGATCGGGGCCGTCCGGCCGTCCATTCGGCGGCGAAACCTACCCAGCGGTAACCTCTGTCGCTCTCCGGGATCGCCGGAGCGAGTGAAAGAGGAACGGCTGTGGCAATCGAACGAATCGGAATCATCGGCTCCGGAATCATGGGCTCGGGCATCGCCGAGGTTGCGGCCAGTACTGGTCACACCGTGGTGTTGCGCTCCCGTTCGATCGACAGCGCCAACGCGATGCTCGCTGGTCTGCAGAAGTCTCTCGCTCGCCAGGTGGAAAAGGGTCGTCGCGAACAGGCAGACGCCGACGCCATTGCGGCACGAGTCACCGCCACCGCTGATCTCGCCGATCTCGCCGATTGCGATCTCGTTCTTGAATCGGTCGTCGAAGACCTCGATGTGAAGCTCGCGCTCTTCAAAGAACTCGACAGCATCGTGAAGGCCGACGCGATTCTCGCGACAAACACGTCGACTCTCCCCGTCGTTGAAATGGCGATGGCAACGAATCGACCCGGCAAAGTCTGCGGTGTTCATTTCTTCAACCCTGCGCCGGCCATGAGCCTCGTCGAAATTGTTCGACCCATGACCGCCGACGACGACACCATCGCCGCTGTCACTGCGTTTGCCTCTGCGTGTGGCAAGGACCCAGTCGAAGTTGCCGATCGCGCTGGCTTCATTGTGAATGCGCTGCTGTTCCCGTACCTCAACAACGCCGTGAAGTTGCTCGAGAACGGCATCGCATCTCGAGATGACATCGACACCGCCATGAAGGGTGGCTGCAACTTCCCCATGGGTCCGTTGCAACTTCTCGACCTTGTCGGCCTCGATACTTCTGTCGCAATTCTCGATGCGTTGTACGACGAGTTCCGCGACCCGAACTTCTCACCGGCTCCCCGACTCCGCCGCATGGTGACCGCTGGCCATCTTGGTCGGAAGTCCGGCGTTGGTTTCTACGACTACCGCAAGTAGATCGTTAACAGCGCCGATGGTCGATCATTCATGATGCCCATCGCGCCGCCGCATACGCAATGGCAGTTCCCACCGCCAGACACGGCCGACGAAAACGGTCTTGTTGGCATTGGTGCTGATCTCGAACCGGGAACGGTGCTGGCCGCCTATCGCGCCGGCATTTTTCCGATGCCGTTCGACAACGGACCAACGGTTGGTTGGTGGTCGCCAGACCCCCGAGGAATTTTGCCCCTCGATGCACTGCGCGTTTCGCGGTCGCTGCGAACGTCAATGCAACGCTTCGACATCACGATCGATACCGCGTTTGCAAGTGTTGTCGACGCGTGTGCAAACCCCGATCGCGATGGCGCGTGGATTACGTCAGCAATTCGTTCCGCGTACTGCGAACTTCATCGTTTGGGTTGGGCGCACTCGATCGAAACTCGCGACCGTGAAACCGGCGAACTTCTTGGAGGCCTCTACGGCATCCACATTGGCGGGCTCTTCGCTGGTGAATCGATGTTTCACCAGGCCCGCGATGCGTCGAAGGTCGCACTCGTTGGCCTCGTCAACCACTTGCGCTCACTCGGTGTGGTTTTGCTCGATGTGCAGTGGCTGACTCCCCATTTGGCCAGCCTCGGGGCGATCGAACTCCCCCGGACCGACTACCTCAAACGTCTCGCCGACGCCTTGGCTCTTCCCGTTCGCCCCTTCACTTCCGAGGTCTCACCGTGACAAAGCAACCATCAGTGGGCGAGCATGGAGACATGAGCACGACCCCTTCCGGAGATTCGATTCGTTCGGCCGATCGCCCGTGGATGATGCGTACCTATTCGGGCCACTCCACGGCGCGCGCCTCCAACGAGCTCTATCGCACGAACCTCGCCAAAGGTCAGACCGGACTTTCGATTGCGTTCGATCTTCCGACCCAAACCGGTTACGACCCCGACGACCCCCGCTCTCGTGGCGAAGTGGGCAAGGTCGGTGTACCTGTCGCCGAACTCGGCCACATGCGTGAACTCCTCGAAGGAATTCCCGTTGGTGGAATGAATACGTCGATGACCATCAATGCAACTGCCGCTTGGCTACTTGCGTTGTATGTCGCGTATGCCGCCGAAAACGGAGTTGCATCGAGCGAACTTCGGGGCACAACGCAGAACGACATCGTGAAGGAGTACTTGTCGCGCGGCACGTACATCTTCCCGCCAGAACCCTCCCGTCGACTCATCGTCGACATGGTCGCGTGGTGTTCAAAGAACATTCCGGCATGGAATCCGATGAACGTTTGCAGCTACCACCTTCAGGAAGCTGGCGCGACACCAGTTCAGGAAATTGCCTATTCACTCGCAACGGCAATCGATGTTCTTGATGCAGTGCGCGACAGCGGACAGGTTTCGGCCGAAAGCATGTCGGCCGTTGTTGCATCCATTTCGTTCTTTGTGAACTCAGGCATTCGCTTTGTTGAAGAAGTGTGCAAGATGCGTGCGTTCACGAAGATGTGGGACGAAATCTGTCTTGAGCGCTACGGGGTCACCGACGCGAAGGCTCGCCGATTCCGGTATGGCGTGCAGGTCAACTCACTTGGCCTTACCGAGGCTCAACCCGAGAACAACGTGCAACGCATCGTTCTTGAGATGTTGGGCGTCACCCTTTCGAAAGACGCGCGTGCTCGTTCGTTGCAGTTGCCCGCTTGGAATGAAGCCCTCGGACTTCCACGCCCATGGGATCAGCAATGGTCCTTGCGCATGCAGCAGGTGCTGGCGTTTGAATCAGACCTTCTTGAGTACGACGACATTTTCAACGGCTCCCATGTCATCGAAGGACTCACCGATGAACTCGTGACCGCAGCCCGCGCTGAACTCGATGACGTGCTCGCTCTTGGTGGCGCGTTCGCGGCAATCGAAGAGTTGAAGGGCCGTCTGGTTGCGTCAAACACCGAGCGGGTTCGTCGCATTGAAACCGGTGAACAAACCGTCGTGGGTGTGAACAAGTTCACCGAAACGGCATCGTCACCTCTCGATGGCGACGAATCAATCCTTCGCGTCGATCCTGCGGTCGAAGCGCAAACCATTGCTGAAGTTGAAGCGTGGCGAAACGACCGCGACAACGCTGCCGTCGACGCCGCTCTGGCGGAACTACGTCGTGTCGCCCTCACCGACGAAAACATCATGGACGCAACCATTGCGTTGGCGGTTGCTGGTGGAACCACCGGCGAATGGGCCAATGCTTTGCGCGAAGTATTCGGCGAATACCGCGCACCAACTGGCGTCGCAGCTGCGGCAGGCGTTGGCACATTGCCCGACGACCTTCGGGCCGTCGCCGAACGCGTGAAGGCAATGCCTGGCGGTCCTCCCCGATTCCTTGTGGGGAAGCCCGGTCTCGATGGCCACTCCAACGGTGCCGAACAGATCGCCGTTGCTGCTCGCGACGCGGGCATGGAAGTCATCTACCAAGGCATCCGATTGACGCCTGCACAAATCGCCGCCGTTGCTCGCGACGAAGATGTCGATGTCGTCGGACTTTCCATTCTCTCCGGCAGCCACATGCAACTGGTTCCCGATGTCGTGGATCGCCTTCGCGCAGAGGGCGTGACCTGTCCTGTCATCGTTGGCGGAATCATTCCCGAAGACGACCGACCGAAACTTCTCAACGCCGGCGTTGCGCGTGTCTACACGCCGAAAGATTTCGAACTGGGCCACATCATGGGCGACATCGCAACCCTTGTGGCCGAAACTCGCCGCTAACGATCCTCGTCGAGTTCCGCGAGAACTGCTTCGGTATCCGCGCCAAGTCCACGGGCGGCAAAACGCACACCACCAGGTGTTGCCGACAAGCGCGCGATCACGTTCTGCATTGGCACGCCATCGACCGTCACGATCGCGTCGCGCTCGCGCAGGTGTGGATCGTTCACAACATCGGCCATTGAATACACCGCAGCAACGGCCACCTCGGCCTGCTCGGCTTCTACAAGCACAACTTCGAGCGTTCGCTGCGCGACCCATTCACCCACGATCTCGTCGATCAATTCCCGATTAGCAACGCGATTGTCGAAACCATCAAAGCGGGGATCATTCGGCGCACCAACAAGAGTCATGAGCCGTTGCGCCACCGATTCGGCAGTCGTGGAAATGGCAACCCACTTCCCATCTGCGCACTGATAGGTGTTGCGAGGCACCGAATACGGAATGCCGGAACCGAGCCGCGGTTGTTCATAGCCCGTGAGCGCATTGGCCGACAGCAACGGGCCCATCAAGTGCAGCATCGACTCGAGAAGATTGACATCGACAACCTGCCCAACTCCAGAGTGCACAGCGACCATCGTGGCGAACGCAGCAACAATCGCTGTTACTTCGTCGGTCAATGCAATTGGCGGAAGCGTCGGCGCTCCATCAGGTTCGCCGTTGACATTCGCGAAACCCGACATCGCTTCGGCCAACGTCGCAAATCCCGGGCGATCTCGATACGGACCGGTCTGGCCGAAACCCGTCACACGAGTGATCACGAGTTTCGGATTCGTTGCGTGCAGCGTGGCGGGATCGAGACCTAACGCTTCGAGTTTTCCGGGCCGAAAGTTTTCGACCAGAACATCGGCCGTGTCGAGGAGTCGACGCAAAACCGAAACGCCTTGATCGGTCTTCAAATCAAGAACGATGGTTCGCTTTCCTCGTCCCGCGACTTTCCAAAACAACGTGACGTCATCGGATGGATCTCGCCATCCCATGGCCCGCACAGTGTCGCCGGCACCTGGACGTTCCACCTTGATCACGTCCGCGCCAAAGTCCGCCAAATGTCGGGCACAACCGGGACCCGCCAAAACCGTAGAAATATCGATCACTCGAAGATCAGCGAGTGGCGCAGCAGGGGAACTCATTGGGCGACGTTATCCAATCGGGTTGAAGATCGAACTTCCATCGGCCAACTCGACGACAACCTCGCCGGCGGCAGAACGAAGTGTCGTGGGCTCAGCGGTCTCGAGTAGCCCTGGTGCCGTCGCAACTTGTCCTCGACGCGCAGCTTCGTCGGCCTGACGACTCAACGAAATCGCTTCGTCTAACAACACGTGCGCAGCGTCGCCCAAGAGTGCAAGGTCATCAGACACCAGCACCATTCCGCCTGACACACCGACGGCTTGTGCCCACGTACGCGCCGCGGCTGCGCTGAGGTCGGTCTGTTCCGCTCGCAACATCACACAGTCAGGATCATTAAGCCACAAACGGCGATGCATGAACGAACGTGTTGCCGTTGCCGCCCACGCGTGTCTGGTTGCCGGCTGCGTTCCCGAATAGCCGGCAAGCATCGGCACTTCCTCGGAAAGCGACCACGCAGGTGCGACATCGGCTCCGATTCGGTTTCCATCAACGACACCAACCGAATGCGCAAGCGGCACACCGCAGCCGAGCAAGAACGTGTCGTCTCCGGCGCCGGAACGAATCGCATCGAATCCCGCGCGAACCCGTTGAGCTGGAGTGAACGAGCGATCGGCCCAAACGCCGTCGAACGACGGAGAAAAGGTGAAGTCGAGCTTCAAATACGTGTACCCCATTGCTACGAGCGTTGTGGCAAGTGACCGCAAATGTTCTTGCACCTCGGGAAGCGTCGTATCGAGCCCGTACATGAGGCCGTCGCGTCCACCCTCCCACGGTGGATTGAACATATTGACGAGTGGTTCACCATCGAAACCACGCGCCAACCATTCAGGGTGTTCGCGCGCAACACGCGAATCTGGTGCCGCCAGAAACGGTGCGAGCCACAAACCAGGGCGTCGCCCCCGTGCCGCGATTGACGCGGCCATCGCTTCGAGCCCACCGGGAAACTTTTCATTCGTCGTCAACCAATCGCCGATGGCGGACTGAAAACCATCGTCAACTTGGAACACATCGAATGGCCAGTCATCGGACAATCCCAAATTGGACTCAATGTCGTTCTGCGTGACGTCGTGGAAGTAGTGATACCAACTGCACCAACCCACTTGATGTCCCGCCGACACTCGAGCGCTGTTCACACGACCAACTTTCGACGCCCACGCATCGAGCAACGCCTCTGCCGACGCACCGGTTCCGACGAGTACGTCGTGGAGGTCACCACGCTCACCGTCAACGAACACGGCGTCACCAAGAAATGCTTCGCACCACAGTTCCGTACCCGTTTGCCCAGTGCGCAATCGAAGCGTTCCATCGTGCCGGTCGCCACCTTCAAAACCCACGAGCGCCGGTTCGTTGGCGTCATCGACGAGAACAGTGAGCCATTCCGACCGAAGTTCATCCTCAACTTCGACAACTCGCTGATCAGCCTGATTGATCGCCCGAATCAACTCGATCGAACCGGGGATTCGCGATCGGTCTTGGTCCTCGCCAAAAACCGCAACATCGCTCGGACTCCAGGACTGATACCCATGGCGAAGCATCCGGAGTCGACCGGCAACATCCACAACGCGGAACACCATCGAAGCTGAGCGAATCGCTTGCGGGGCCGCATCGTCGCGAGCAATCCACCACGACCATCGCTCGGCGTTGACTCCGCTCGGCAGTGCCGAGTCTCCCCACGATCCGCCGGCGGTGATCCCCACGGCAAAGCCGGTCGTTCCGTCGCTCGGTGTTGGTCGACGTGACAGCGGAATTGTCCCGAACCCGGGTATCTCGATTCGGTCAAGAACGAGGCGCATTTGGCGAGCGTAGAACGCGGATGCACAAAACCACTGTTGATCTGCCTACGCTTCGCCAATCCTCAGGAGGAACCATGACTCGTATCGGCTACCAAATCCCCAACTTCACCTACCCCGGAGTTGGCCCCGCAGAACTCTTTGATGCTGTTGCCAAACAAGCATCGGCGGCTGATCGTTCCGGTTTCGACACCGTGATGGTGATGGATCACTTCTATCAATTGCCGATGCTGGGCGAACCTTCGAAGTACATGCTCGAGTGCTACACGACACTCGGTGCACTCGCGCAACACACGAGCAAGGCCCGACTCGCCGCTTTGGTCACTGGCAACACCTACCGAAACCCCGCCCTGCTGGCCAAGACCATCACGACACTCGACATCGTCTCCGGCGGTCGCGCCCAACTCGGAATTGGCGCTGGTTGGTTCGAACTTGAACACGACTCACTTGGATTTGAGTTTGGAACGTTCACTGATCGCTTCGAAAAACTTGAAGAGGCACTACAAATCATTCTTCCGATGTTGCGCGACGAACGCCCGACCTTCGCTGGCAAGCACTATTCGGTCGACAATGCAATCAACCAACCACCTCCCGTCAATCGCATTCCGATCATGATCGGTGGAACCGGCGAAAAGAAGACGTTACGTATGGTCGCCCAGTACGCCGACGCAGCGAATTTCACCTGCGGACTCGACGAGGTTCCCCGCAAGATGGACGCGCTCGCGGCCCATTGCGAACGAATCGGACGCGACCGAAACGACATCACCGTCAGCAAGATGGGTTTGTGTGTGATCGCACCCACTGTTGATCAGGCCTACCAAGAAGCAAAGGCATTCATGCTCGGAATGGGCGTCGATCTCGATGCCGTCGACGAAGCCACCCGCGACATGTTCCTGGGGATGGTGTGGTGGGGCGGTTCAGAGGAGATCGAGGAATGGTTCGTGAAAACCAAAGATCTCGGTCTCGATGGAGTCACCGTGTCGCTACCCGCAAACGGCACAATCCCCGAGCGCATTGAGCAACTCGGGGAAGTGGCGACAAAGGTGTTCGGCAGCGCCAGTTAGTGACGAGCAGCAGGTCGGGCGCGTCGTGACGCGACCGGTCGCGACCACCAACGGCCGCTGAATCGCCAACGCGATTCAGGCGCAGCTTCTTGCCCAACCATGATCCGCGGTCGAGTGACTTCGATCGCTGCAGCAATTGCCGCGGCTTCTTCGATCGTGGGTTCGGGCGTGATGCGCACGCTCGGCTCGCTCACAACGGGATGTTTCCGTGCTTGCGATGCGGAAGTTCTTCGCGCTTGGACTTGAGCATTTCAAGACCAGCGATGACCTTCATACGCGTATCGGCGGGATCAATGACATCGTCGATGAATCCACGTTCGGCAGCGACATACGGGTTGGCGAAACGCTCGGTGTAGTCGTCGATCAGTTCTGCACGACGCTTTTCCGGATCGGCGGCTTCCTGAAGTTCGCGGCGGTACAGAATTTCCACCGCGCCATTGGGACCCATCACTGCGAGTTCGGCAGAGGGCCATGCAAACGCAAGATCGGCACCGATCGACTTTGAATTCATGACCACGTACGCGCCGCCGTAGGCCTTACGAGTAATAACCTGAATACGGGGAACGGTGGCTTCGCAGAATGCGTAGAGCAATTTGGCACCGTGACGGATGATGCCGCCGTATTCCTGGTCGACACCGGGAAGGAATCCGGGAACGTCGACGAAGGTGACAAGCGGAATGTTGAACGCATCGCAGGTACGCACGAAACGTGCGCCCTTTTCTGCAGATTCGATATCGAGAACACCGGCAAGCACCATTGGCTGGTTGCCCACGATGCCGACCGTTTCGCCATTGAGTCGAGCGAAACCGCAAACAATCGAGCCAGCCCAACGCGGGAAGTACTCGAAGAAATCGCCGTCGTCGACGACCGACGCGATGACCTTCTTCATGTCGTACGGAATGTTCGGGCTTGCCGGCATGATGTCGACGAGTTCCGGACAACTGCGTTCCGGATCGTCGCCAGTCGGCATCGATGGCGCAGTTTCAAGGTTGTTCGACGGAAGGAACGAGAAGAGATACTTCACGTCGTCGAGGCAGGTCTTTTCGTCGGGAGACACAAACGTGGCAACACCCGACTTACTTGCATGTGACTTCGCACCGCCAAGTTCCTCGAGAGTGACTTCTTCGCCGGTCACGGTCTTCACAACATCGGGACCAGTGATGAACATGTGCGAGGTTTCGTCGACCATGAAAATGAAGTCGGTCATGGCAGGGCTGTAGACCGCGCCACCAGCACATGGGCCGAGGATCACTGAGATCTGCGGGGTGACACCTGAGGCAAGCACGTTGCGATGGAAAATGCCGCCGTAACTCGCAAGCGACACCACGCCTTCTTGAATACGTGCACCAGCACCATCGTTCAGACCGATCAGCGGCGCACCAACAGATAGTGCGAGGTCCATGACTTTGTGGATCTTTTCCGCGAAGACCTCGCCGAGCGCTCCACCAAAGACGGTGAAGTCCTGCGAGAACACGAAGACCTTGCGGCCATCGATGGTTCCCCAACCGGTGACAACACCGTCGGTGTAGGGGCGCTCTTCGATGCCGCTTTCATGCGCTCGGTGGCGAGCGAGCATGTCGAGTTCGTGGAACGACCCCTCGTCGAGCAAGTAGTCAATGCGCTCGCGGGCAAGCATCTTGCCCTTTGAATGCTGGCGTTCAACCGAACGCTCTGAACCGGCATGGAGGGCTTGTTCCTTGCGCTCAGCCAGTTGGGCCAGGCGCTCGGTCATGGGGTGTTCCGACATGGCGCCAACACTACCCAGCCCACGGTTCGGCCTCGGAATGCGCCACATCACCACCGATGGCCCGTTCACCTCTTCGGCGGTCTAGCCTTGAGAGGTACGCCCGTTGACGCCGGTCTCGGCGCAGGAAGGACACCCCATGGTGCTCGCGGAAATCATCGGTTGGGACATCGTCATTGTCCTCGCCATCATCGCCCTGCTCTTTGGTGGCGCAAAGCTCCCCAAACTCGCTCGTTCGCTCGGTTCGGCCAAGGGCGAATTCGAAAAGGGTCTCAAAGAAGGCGAGTCCTCGAAGTCGTCTGAGTCGAAGGCCACCGAGACCACCGACAAGTCCGACTCCTAAACCTCCTGCCTTCGGGCGACAAGGTTGACCACGACTGACCGGCCTTCGGGTCGGTCAGCGTCGCGTCTGAGCGAGTTTCTCGGCCCGCTCCGCCAGACGAGGCGCGTCGATGAGAGCGAGAACATCGGCAAAGTCGTCGCGTGGTCCGGACCAACGAAGTTCTTCGAGGTTCGTGAACGTTGGCGCGTCGGTGACGACTGTGGCGATCTTGCGGAACAACATCGCGAGATCCATCTGTTCCTGAAGCGTTGCTGCAAGCTTTGCCGCACCGCGAACTTGCACATCCCAGTCGGCAGGATCGGCAGGAATGTTTTCAATATGCAGATAACGGCCCAACACCGTTGAGGCTGACTTCGCTCCCCAACCAGGCAATCCCGGAAACCCGTCGGAGGAATCGCCCATCAGGGCGAGATAGTCGGGAATAGATTC
>Ga0075471_10002502_pt1 | contig 12062 bp, 9 predicted proteins | sample DEB19_08_DNA_2_FD_74787 | JGI IMG/M metagenome (GOLD analysis project Ga0075471, IMG submission 74787) | Aqueous microbial communities from the Delaware River and Bay under freshwater to marine salinity gradient to study organic matter... | ecosystem: Environmental > Aquatic > Marine > Coastal ... | reverse complement strand
GAGCGTTCTAGCACTCTGACCGACGGCGTCCAGCCGGACCCGACCTCTGCCCGCGTCTGGGCCGCCCTGCTCACGCCGGCGGGCCGCGGCGCGCTGGCGGTCGTGGCGGCGTGGGGGCCGGAGGCCACGGCGATGGTCGATCGGCTGTTCGCGCCCCGCGGCGGGAAGCCGCTCGTGGAGCGGGAGCTTGCGGCGATCTGCTTCGGCACCTGGCAGCCGACCGGCGAGGACGTGGTGGTCTTCCGGCAGGACAGCGATCGTGTCGAAGTCCATTGCCACGGAGGCACGGCCGCATCGGCGGCCGTGCTCGCGAGCCTCGAGGAGAGAGGGGCGGTGCGGGTGTCGTGGCGGCGGTGGCTCGCCCTGACCTCCCCGACCGTGAGCGTGAAGGAAGCCCTCGAGGCGCTGCCGTTGGCCGGCGGACTGAAGGCCGCCCGGATCCTCGCGCGGCAGGCGGCCGGCGGCCTCGATCGCGAGCAGGCCGGCATTCAGACGCTCGTGGCCGCCGGCGACCTCGAGGCGGCGGGCAATCGGGCGCTGCGGCTGCTGGCGGCGGCCCGCGTGGGCCTGCGGCTCACGACGCCCTGGCGGGTCGTGCTTTCGGGAGCGGTCAACGCCGGCAAGAGCAGCCTCGTCAACGCGCTGGTCGGGCATCGCCGCAGCATCGTCTCGCCGCTGCCGGGCACGACTCGCGATGCGGTGTCGACGCGGATCGTGCTCGAGGGCTGGGAGGTCGAGATCGTCGACGTCGCCGGCGTACGTGGCATCGAGCATACGGTGTCGGCCGTGGAGCGGGCCGGCATGGCCCGGGCGCTGGCCGAGCAGCAAGCCGCCGATCTCGTGCTCCGGGTCGTGCCTGCCGAGGCAGCGATGAAGGAAACGGACCCGGTCGCGGCGAACGAACTGGTCGTGCTCTCGAAGGCCGACCTCGCTCCGGAGACGATCCCGTCCCGTGCCGTGGCCACCTCGGCGGTGACGGGATTCGGCATCGACCGCCTCGCTGCTGCGATCATCGACCGGCTCGTGCCCGAGGAGCGGCGCGATCCCGCCCTGCTCGCGGGCGGCGTGCCGTTCACCGAGCGGCAGGTCGCCGCGGTCCAGGCGTTGGTGCCACGATGGGTGGCGCAACCGGCACCGCCGGCATGGCCCGGGGGCTGAAATCCACCGCGGCACGCCGACCGGATCACGGGCGACGCGCATACTTGGAAGTCGCGTCCGCAGGTGGACCGCGGCCTTTCTTCCCGTGCTATTCGCGGCCGCCCGATGTCCAGCATCCTCGCCCGCTGCGCCGCGATCGGCATCGTCGCGGGAGGCTTCGCGCTGACCGGCGACCTCGGCCGCCTGGCCGACCGCGGGCTGAAGGTGCTCAACGCGAGCGACGTGCCCGCGGCCCGCTCGACCGAGGATGCGACCGCGGTCGCTTCGGAGGCGACGACGGCCCCGTCATCGACACCCACCGCCGCCCCGGCTGGCAGCCCGGCCCTGCCCCCACCGCGGGCCATCACCGACAGCCCGCCACCCCGACCGACCCCCGCCGCCGCGAGTCATCCGACAGCGGCCCACGATCCGGCCCCCGTCGCCACCACGCTCGACTTCCGGCCGGCCGCCGGGGGGGTCGAGCAGGCCGACATCTCCGCGCTCGACCCGGGCAATCGCCTGGTCGTGTGGCTCACCGTCGCCCGCCGGGCCGGCAACCCTGCCTACCGTTGCCTCGTGTTCGACATCGTCGATCCCGCCACCGTCGAGGCCCTGGTCTACGAGGCGGTGTCGTTCACCGCCGACGGGCATCCCCGCGCCACCGCCACGCCACCGCGGCGGGTGAGGATCGTCGGCGGTGTGGATGGCCACAGCGTCGCGAAGGGGGCCGCGATCCTGATCCAGCATCTCGGCATCGCCCAGGGCATCGGGGGCGACCATGGCGGTGGCGGCGAGGTCGTCGGGCCGATCGTGTCGCTCGACGTGATTCGCTGATCGACCGTCGTCTCGGCCTGAACGGCGCCGTCCCGCGGTCAGTAGGCGTAGGCAAACCCGCTGTAGCCGCCCGACGGGCTGCCGATGCCGTCGAGCGACCAGTTGTAGCTCGTGTAGACCGCGAGCCGCTGGGTCGCGTTCCACTGCGCTCCCAGCCCGCTGACCAGATCGGACGGAAAGTAGGGAATGCCCGCGGCGTTGTAGAAGCCCTGATAGAACACCGCCAGCTTTGGCGTGAGCTGCTTCTGAACGGCCCACTGGGCGCCGAGGTCGGGCAGGCTCAGGTCGTCGGGCAGGCTCTGCACGCCGTTGCCGTAGCAGCCGACGTTCCATTCGATCACCCAGTCGCCCGGCAGGCGATGATCGACGAGCAGGGCCATGCCCGGCTCGGTGCCGATTTGGAACGGCCGCGAGGCGAGACCCGAGAGCAGGAATGCCTCCACGCCCACGACCGGCCAGTAGAGCCAGTCCTGCTCGCCCCAGAGATGGATCTTGAGATCGAACACGAGCGGGGCGAAGCCGTCGATCTCCGGATCGGTGGCCGTGGCCCCGACGACCGTGGGGCCCTGGCTGATGATCCGCAGCTCCGCATTGTCGGTGAGGCCTGTCCGCATCATGAACGGCCACGACCAGGTGCCCGGCGTGCCGTCGTCTCCCGCCAATGAAAAGGTGCCCGGCACCGTCTCGATGTAGGAACGGCCCTTCGGGAGCGTGAACGGACTGTTCGGGTAGTTCGCGGTGTCGGGGCCGGGGCTGGAGATGTCGGCCGGCACGGGCTTGCCAGACCGGCCCTCCGGGATCAGGTGATGCACGAGCCGATAGACGAGGTTGTCGTCACCAGGAGTGGCGGCCGGCCCGGGCTCCTCGAACTCCGCCGCCTTGAACATCGCGACCGGCACGATCTCCGGCGTCTCGGCGGCATGGCCCGTCATGTCCGGCGCGAGCCACGACAGGACGATCGCCCCGACGAGGGCCGCCGGCCGACGAGATTCACTGGCTGCAGGCCACGTTGAATGGGACACGATCGCAAACGCCGCCGGGACAGGACCGGGCACCTGTCCTGTTTTTTCGGCATCCCACGGACCGACATGCACCCTTCGATCTCCGGCTGCGAGCCGGAGGCGGAAAGGCGGGCGGTCGAGGCTGCGCCGGCAACCTGGGCGATCCCGAATTCAGCGCGATTTGCCCGCGGCCGGTCGGCCATCACGGGCGGGACGATCAGGCTTCGACGTCGCGGACGCCGGCCGTGCCGACCTGCTTCTTCGAGAGGCCGATCTTCCGTTCGTCGGTGTCGACCCGGAGGATCTTCACCTCGAGCGGATCGCCCACCTTCACGAGCTCCTCCGCGCTCTCGACCTTGTCGTCGGAGAGCTCCGAGATGTGGAGCAGGCCCTCGAGGCCGTCTTCCAGGCCCACGAACACGCCGAAGTTGGTGATCTTCGTGACGGTGCCGTTCACGACGTCGCCCGGCTTGTAGCGCTTCGGGATGTCGGTCGTCCACGGATCGTCGGCCATCTGCTTCAGGCCCAGGGCGATCCGCCGCCGCTGCTGGTCGACGGAGAGCACCTTGCACTCCACCTCCGCGCCCTTGTCGAGCATCTCGCTGGGGTGGGTGACTTTCCGCGTCCATGACATGTCGGTCACGTGGAGCAGGCCGTCGATGCCGTCGTTGATCTCGATGAAGGCGCCGTAGTTGGTGAGGTTGCGGACCACGCCCTTGACGATCGCGCCCGGCGGATAGTCGGCGGCCACCTTCTCCCAGGGATTCTGCTGGGTCTGCTTCATGCCCAGCGAGATCTCCTGCTTTTCCTTGTTGATCGCGAGCACGACCACCTCGACCTCGTCGCCGGGCTTGACGAGCTCGCTCGGATGGCTGACCCGCTTCGTCCAGCTCATCTCGCTGATGTGCACGAGACCCTCGACGCCATCCTCGAGCTTCACGAACGCACCGTAGCTCATCACGTTGACGACGGTGCCCATGCAGACGGTGCCCACCGGATACTTGTCGGCCACCTTGGCCCACGGGCTGGCGGTCCGCTGCTTCATGCCGAGCGCGATCTTTTCCCGCTCGCGGTCGATGTGCAGCACCTGCACCTCGATTTCCTGGTCGATCTGCACCATTTCGCTGGGATGGCCGATCCGCGCCCAACTCATGTCGGTGATGTGGAGCAGGCCGTCGATGCCGCCGAGATCCACGAAGGCGCCGAAGTCGGCGATGTTCTTGACCACGCCACGGCGGACCTGGCCCACCTCGAGCGTCTCCATGAGCTGCTTCTTCCGCTCGGCCCGTTCCTGCTCGATGAGGGCGCGACGCGAGACCACGATGTTGCGGCGGGCCTCGTCGATCTTGAGGACGAGACACTGGATGCAGCGGCCGCAATAGTCGCCGATGTCGGCGGGGCGGCGGATGTCAACCTGGCTGGCCGGCAGGAAGACGTTGACGCCGGAGATGTCGACCAGCAGGCCACCCTTGATCTTCCGCGTGACGAAGCCGGTGACCACGTCGTTCTCGTGGACGCTCTCCATGACGCGGAGCCAGTCCTCGATCCGGCGGGCCTTCCGCTTGGAGAGCGTGATCAGGCCCCGCTGCTCCTCGAGCGAGCCATCCTCGAACTCCTCCAGCAGCACCTTGACGGTGTCGCCGATCTGCGGCGGAGGCTCCGACTCATCCCACTCGTTTCGTGGAATGTGGCCTTCGCTCTTGTAGCCCACGTCGACGAGCACGAACTCGTCGTCGACCCGCAGAATCTTCCCCTCGAGCACCGAGTTGACCGCCAGCGTGGACGTCCCGACCGAGTATTCGCCGTCGGCCGCACCGGCCATGGCGAGTTCCAGTTCCTGATCGAGTTCGTCTCCGAGTTCAAGTTCGCGAATGAGGTTGCGGTTGACCATGCGTTGGGGGGTTTCGGGGGAAAGCGGGGTTGGGGGAGAAAAATGATGCGGGCCACGGCGAAACGAGCCTTGCAGCATAGCAGCGGACCCCTGGCGGAACAATCGAGCCCGATTCCCCCGCCGCCGCAGGTTTCCCGACCCCGCGGGCCGCCCGGGTCGCTTCGGCCGTGGCCCCAGACCGGTCGATGAATGAGGGAAAGGATCCTCGTCATGTCCGCCACCACCGACGCGGTTTCGAAGCCGTGGATCGTCCGCCTCGGCCGCGCGTCGATCACGGGGCCACTGCTCCTCGCCCTGCTCGCCCCCTTCGTCGCCCCCGTCCGGGCCCAGTTTCTGGAGGCCGAAGGGACTGCCGCCGCGGCCACGACGCTGGGCGACATCCGCACCCAGAAGTATCGCGTGGGGGTCGTCGTCACGGCCGAGGGGGGGCCGTGCCGCGGCATCTATGCCACGTTGCCGGTGCCCCACGACTGGCCGGAGCAGAAGGTTCGCGTGGTCGCGGAGGAAACGTCGGCTCATGTGAAGGCCCTTCGCTATCGCATGCTGCCCGGTGACATCCGCCAGATGGTGGTCGAGATTCCCGACCTGCCCACCGGCCAGCAGGCCAAGGCGATCGTGACCTTCGAACTGGAACGGGCGGCGATCATCGCTCCCGAGGAGACCGCCGGACTCGAGCTACCGGAGAAGCCCGAGCGGTCGCTCCGCATCCACCTCGGCCCGAGCCCCTACGTCGAGTCGCGGGATCCCAGGATCATGCGGCTGGCCAAGGAGACCGGCGCCGGGCTCGACGGCTGGAAGAAGGTGGAGGCCATCTACGACACCGTTCGCGAGAAAATCGAATATCGCAATGGAGACCTCAAGGGCGCCCGCAAGGCACTCGCCGACGGCTGGGGCGACTGCGAGGAACTCACCTGCCTGTTCATCGCCATGTGTCGGGCCGAAGGGATCCCCGCCCGCACCGTCTGGGTGGAGGGCCACTGCTACCCCGAGTTTTATCTCGTCGACGCGGCCGGCACGGGCCACTGGTATCCCTGCCAGGCCGCGGGCACGCGGGCCTTCGGTGCGATGCCAGACCAGCTCCCCATCCTGCAGAAGGGAGACAGCTTTCGAGACCCGGACCGTCCCGGAAAGCAACTCCGCTACGTGTCGGAGTTCATCAAGGGCGCGGGAGTCGAGGGGGGCGGTTCACCACGGGTGACGTGGATCCGCGAAGGGGCCTGAGGCGGAGGGTGGGTGCGGGTGGCCAGCGGCCTGACGGCCGGTCGGCTTGTCCGGGCGGGGTGAACCCGGAACGATCGCTACTCAGCGGCTCCGACGAACGCCGCCTCTTCGCCGATCGGGCGGCCGAACTGATCACGGGCGACGGGCGTGAACCACCGCGGCACGATCGGCAGACCGGCCTCCTTCCAGGCCGCCTCCAGGCGGTCGCCCGCGAGCTTCACGATCTTCTCGCGGCCTCGGCCCACGAGCGTCGAGCGGTCGGCCCAAGGCGTGACCGGGCCGTCGAAGCCGGCAGCCTTCGCCTGCGTGAGGACAGCGGCCACGCTGATCGCGCCAGTGTCGCCCGGCATGAGGCGATGGGCATGGGTCAACTCGGCCGCCGGCACATCCTTCGGGGCATCCGACACCCGTACCTCGACGAGCCGGCCCTTCGGCACCTTGGCGATCATCTCCAGCGGCTCACCCGTGACATGCAGCGCCCAGGCATCGGCGATGGCGCCCACCCGCTCGTGCGCCACCATCACGAGGCCGAGCAGACCTTCGAACGTGTGGATGAACTGGTTGGCCTTGCCCTCCCGGGCCTCGGCCTCCGGACGGAAGTTGAGGCCGAGCATGATGCCGTGCTTCGCGAGCAGGTCGCCCACGTCGTTGAGCCGCGACCGGTAGAGCTCGAAGAAATCCTTGAACGAATGCTCGTCGGAGGCGGGAGCGACCGTGGCCACGGCCCGGGTCGCCTCGGCCGCCTCGGCCAGTTCGAGCCGCCGCGGCAACGCCGCCATCTCCGCCTTGAAGGTCGCGTCGTCGGCCGCCAGTTGCACGGGCAGGTGGAAGGTGCCGCTCTTCAGCCGGGCGCTCACCATCAGCCGGCGGGCATGGGGCACGCCGAAGGCCTCGGCCTGCTGCTGGAAATCGAGGATGTCGATATCCATGGCGTCGAAGCCGAACGACAGGGCCAGTTCGATGAGTTCGCTGGGACGCCCCGAGAGGGGCAGGCCGACCGTGCTGAGATTCCGAAACATGCGGACGAGGACTCCCGGGGAGCTTCCGATGGGGGTGAACGCTGCCGACGGTTTCGCGGGCAGCCGGGTTGGATAGTCGAGGACGAAGGAGTATGACTGACGGGCACCGCATTTGGAAGCACCCCGGCCGATGTCCATTCTCGAAGCCGTCGTCCTCGGAATCGTGCAGGGGCTCACCGAGTTTCTGCCGGTTTCCAGCACCGCTCATCTGCGGATCGTGCCGGCGTTGCTCGGCTGGAGCGACCCTGGGGCCGCGTATTCGGCCGTGATCCAGACCGGCACCCTGGCCGCCGTCTGTCTGGCGTTGAAGTCCGACATCGCCGACCTCGTGCGGGGTTGTCTGACGGCGCTCACGCTGGGTCGGCCGCTCGGCACGGCCGAATCCCGCCTCGCCCTCCTGATCGCGGTCGGCACGGTGCCGATCGTGGTCGCCGGGCTGGCCTTCAAGGATCTGATCAGGGGTGAAGCCCGAAGGCTCGAGGTGGTCGTCGCAGCGCTCCTCGCCGCGACCGCGCTCATGGCGCTCGCCGAGGTGGCGAGCCTGCGGCGGGCACGCCGCACGGGTTCCGCCGGCCGCGACGGCATGGACCGGGTGCGGCCCGCCGACGGGATCGCGATGGGGCTGGCACAGGCGCTCGCGCTCGTGCCGGGCACCTCGCGGAGTGGCGTCACGATTTCGACCGGCATGCTGGCGGGACTCGATCGGCGGACGGCCGCCCGGTTTTCGTTTTTGCTCTCGCTGCCGGCCGTAGCGGCGGCCGCCCTGCTCGAGGCCTGGCAGCAGCGGCGGGAGATCCTCGGCACCGACGCCGACATCCTGGCGCTCGTCGTGGGAACGCTCACCGCCGGCGTGGTGGGCTATGCCTCGATCAAGTGGCTGCTGCGGATGCTCACGGGCCACACGCTCTGGCCCTTCATCCTCTATCGGATCGCCCTGGCCGCGGTGCTTGCCTGGTCGCTGGCCGCCGGCCACGTCCCCGCGGTCGCGGCCTGAGGCGGGCGCGGTACAACGAAGTCGATGCCCCCCGCCGCACCGCCTCCCGCCGCGCCTGCCGCCCACGTGGTCGCTCCCCCGGCCGTTCGATCTCGGGTGTCGTGGCTCGATGCCTTCGGCATCGCGGTGCTCGCCGGCACCGCCGCCGGCTGGTGCGGCCGCTGGCACTGGCTCTGCGACCTTGCGAGCCACTTCCGCTGGTACTGGCTCCTGCTCGCCCTCGCGGGGCTCGTGGCAAGCAGTCGCTGGCGGCGGCCCGTTGCAGCCACCTGCCTGGCCCTCGCGGCGGTCGGTAACGCGCGGGAGATGCTCCCCTACTGGATGCCTTCGGTCGCGATGCCCACGGCCTCCGCGGAAGGCCCGCTCGGCGACCGCGGCCTGGTCGTGATCTCGATGAACGTGCATCGGCTCAACGACGACACCGCGCCGGCCGTCGCCTACCTCCGCGACCGGCGGCCTGATCTGGTGGCCGTGCTCGAAGTCGACTCGCTCTGGGCCGACGCGCTCGATCGTCTCGACGACCTCTTTCCCTACCGCCTGATCAGGGCCCGGCCCGACAACTTTGGAATCGCCGTGCTCTCACGGTGGCCGCTCGTCGATTCCGAGGTCGCCACCTTCAGCGGCACCGGGTTTCCGAGCATCGTCACCACCGTCCGCGGACAGGCCGGCGATTTCCGGTTCATCGCGACCCACCCCTATCCCCCCTTCGACGCCCAGGCGACCGAGGCGCTCGGCGAGCATCTCGCCGGCGTGGCCGATGCCGCCCTGGCCACGCCGTTGCCCTGCATCGTCGCCGGTGACCTCAACGCCACCCCCTGGTCGCTCCCCTTCCGCACGCTGCTGGCACGGGCCGGGCTCCGCGACACGGCGCTGGGCCACGGCGTGCAGGCGACGTGGAACTGCCGACTGCCGGCGCCGCGGATCCCGATCGACCACATCCTCGTCGACCAGGAGATCGCCGTCGTGCGGCGGCGGATCGGCCCCGATGTCGGCTCCGATCACCTGCCCGTCGAGGCGGAGTTGATCCTGCCCATGAGCCGGCCTCCGGAAGCCGACCGGCCGTGAGGCTGCGGGCTCCTGTGGCACGCGGCTCGGGGCTGCCCGTGCCGCGTCGCCGGACGTTCGCATCGGGCATCCTGCCCGACGCTCACTCGGATGCCGACCACGCTTCGCCATCCTGGCTGCGCTCGTCGGCATACGCCGGCTCCGGGGCACGGGCAGCCCCTCGCGGAGTGCACCCCACGCCTTACGGCGTTGGGCTTGTACGGGCACGTGTGGAAGCCGACCGGCCGTGAGGCCGCGGGTGAATCACGCTGGATTGCGAACCCACTCGTGGTTCACCCCACGCCTTACGGCGTTGCGCTTGTACAGACGGCGGCGGCCGGCTCGAGGGCGGCCAGGTCCATCTTCAGCCGCTTGAGCTTCTTGTAGAGCGTGGTGCGGTTGATGCCCAGCGCCCGCGCCGCGACGTCGCGCCGCCAGCCCGCCTGCTCGAGTGCCGCCACGATCAGTTGCCGCTCGGGCACGACCAGGGCCTGCTTGAGCGGCCGGGCCTCGCCGGGCGAATCGGCGGCTGGACGCGCCGCAGGCTTTCCGCCGCGGATCGCCGCCGGCAGATCGGCGGCCTCGACGAGCCGCCCACGGCCGAGGTAGACGGCCCGCTCCACGGCGTGCTGCAGTTCACGGACGTTGCCCGGCCAGGCGTGGTCGAGCAGCGTGTCGACGGCGGCGGGCGTGAAGCCCTCGACGTCGCGGCCGGCCCGGCTGGCGGCGGCGCGGAGGAAGTGGCCGGCGAGCAGGGGAACGTCGCTCGTGCGGTCGCGAAGCGCGGGCATCTCGAGGGCCACCACGTTGATCCGCCAGAAGAGGTCCGCGCGAAAGCGACCGGCCGCCACCAGGGCCTCCAGGTCTTCGTTGGTCGCGAGTACGACGCGGGCATCGACCGAGTGGGTGCGGGATCCGCCCACCGGCTCGAACTGCATGTCTTGCAGCACACGCAGCAGCTTCACCTGCATCGCCGGCGAGGCGGTGGCGATCTCGTCGAGGAAGATGGTGCCGCCGTCGGCCTGCAGGAACTTTCCGTCGCGATCGCCCGCCGCGCCGGTGAAGGCGCCGGCCACGTGGCCGAAGAGCTCGCTCTCGAGCAGCGACTCGCTGAGGCTGCCGCACGCGACCTCGACGAAGCGTCCCTGCCGGCCGCTCTGCCGATGGATTTCCCGCGCCAGCAGCGACTTCCCGGTGCCGCTCTCGCCGGTGACCAGCACGGTGGCCGGCGTGGCGGCGACCCGCCGCACGACCTCGAGGACATCGGCGATGGCCGGATGACAGCCGAGCACGGATGATGCCGCGGGCGGGACGGTGCGGGACCGGCCGATCTCGATGGCCGTGGCGACCGCCGCGAGCAGGGCATCGTCGCGAGCGGGCAATTCGACGGCAGCATCGGCCCAGGAGAGGGCGGCATCCGCGCCGGGATGACGGCCCGGGATCGCGGCCACGATCCCCGCCAGCGGCGAGGCCGCGCGAATGCAGGCGGCCACCGCCTCGGCTCCGCCGGCCGGCAGGCCCGCATCCACGATGCAGGCTTCGCAGGGCCCGCGGCCCGCTGCCCGCACCGCCTCGGCGACGGAACCCGCCGCGACGGCATGCCAGCCCTCGGTGCAGAGCCACTGCGCGACCGCCGAGGCCGAGCGGCGGTCGTCGTCGACGACCAGGATCCGGGCGGGCTCTGGGGTCGCTGAGGCTGGACGCGCGGTCATGCATGGCTCCTGGACGGAAGAGCAGCCTCGATCACGGCGTCTCCCACAGGATTCTTTAGGTCGCAAAATGGCGACGGCAAAGTCGCCGCGGGGCGACATCTTTGCCGGATCGTCACCACTGGCCCGTCACGATCCGCATGGCCGTCACGACCGGCACGGGATGCAGCGCGGGCCGTGCGCCGAAGCGATCACTCCGCCTTGCCTGCGGCGCGGTCCTCGTCGTCATGGTTCACGTCGCCGAGGGCGACCGCGTCGGCGATCCGGTCGGCGGCCGGTCCGAGCAGGATCTCCCGCCGCTCGAACAGCGCCTCGGGATCCTGGTCGAGCATCCGAATCCGTCGCTTGCGGAACGAGAAGAACGCGATCACCGCCAGCGCGATCGCGATCACCACGATCACCGCCGCGGTGAAACCACGTTCGGCCGACTTGATCAGGCTGGTGACGCGGTCGCCGAAGAGGTAGGCGAGCCCGAAGAAGCCGCTGATCACCACCGAAGCGCAGATGAAGTCGGCCAGCAGGAACCAGCGATACTTCACCCGCAGCATTCCGGCGGTGAGGTAGAAGGGGCTGCGGAGGCCGACCAGAAACCGGGCGACGAAGAAGGCCATGATGCCGTGCTTCTTGATCAGGTCTTCGATCGTCTTTTCCCGCTCGGGGGTGAGGAACCCCGACCACCAGGGATGCGACTTGAGCACCCGCGCGCCGAAGAAGCGGCCGATGGCATACATCAGGCTGTCGCCGAGCAGCGCCCCCACCAGGCAGGCCGGCAGGGCGTAATACCACTTGAGTCCGTCCCGGACGCGGCTGGCCACGCCCGCCGCCACGATCGGCACCTCCTCCGGAATCGGCAGGCCGATTCCCGTGAGGGCCAGAAACAGCACGATGCCCAGGTAGGAACCCCGCTCGATCCAGTCGAACATGATGGATGGAATGTCGGCGGGGTGAAGGAGCTCGATCGCCGGCGCGTCGGCGAAGGGCCGGTGACACGCGTCCGCGTGGCGTCGCGGAAGTGTACCGCGCTGCCGGTGGAACGTTCACGACGCGACGGGATCGTCCGGCGGGCCGCCGATCCGCTCGATGTCGAGGCCCGTCTCCGGCTCGATCGCCACCGTGTGGTCGTCGAGATTGGCCACCACGACGCGGATCGCCCCCGCCGCGCCTGGAAGCACGAGGATCGCGGCGACGGGTCCGCGGGGGGGAGCGATCAGG
>Ga0075471_10002501_pt1 | contig 12063 bp, 9 predicted proteins | sample DEB19_08_DNA_2_FD_74787 | JGI IMG/M metagenome (GOLD analysis project Ga0075471, IMG submission 74787) | Aqueous microbial communities from the Delaware River and Bay under freshwater to marine salinity gradient to study organic matter... | ecosystem: Environmental > Aquatic > Marine > Coastal ... | reverse complement strand
CGTACACGGACTCCATCTCGTCGGCAACTTTTGCGAACCCGCTTCCGAGGACGATGCCGACTTCTGGGGTGAAGGGGATCCGCCGCTGGATCCGAGAGGCAGTCGTGCGCGGGTCGGGAAGGCGAACTGGGGGCATGCCGGCGACATCATGGGACCCAGTGGTCGGACCGGCGAGTCTGGTCTGGGAACGTGTGGTAGGGACCGGGTCCCTCCGGTCCCCATCTAGCCCGCGAGGGTGGAGTGGATGTGTCGGATGGTCGGGTTTCGTGACGCGTCGGTGGACCCGATGGCGCCATAGGTGGATTGGAACGCAGCGAGGGGATCGAGATGGGGCCGAGAGGGACCTCAGCCCCGGTTTTGGCCTTCCTAGGGTGGGTGAGCAGTGCCCTGCGAACAGGCGAGCCTGGGGTGGCAGCGGTTCCTGCAGTGTGGGTGTCGGTGGCGCCTTGGGGGGGGAGTGGGTGCTGTCGCACCCAGTGCTGCAGGGCACTGCAGCACCCACCTGGACGACGGATGTGACGCCGGCGTACGACGCCTTGAATCGGTCGACGAACCGGGTGGACGCGATTGGAACGACGGGATACTCCTACGTACAGTGAGCGGAAATAGAGTTGCAGGTCCTCTGTGGGACCGAGATGACCGAGATAATCCGGACGCCCCGCTGAACTATCTATGAAATGGACTGAGATGAGGTCTAAGTGGGGGAAAGATATCGATGCGGAGGTTGATAACCTAATAGGAGGCGCCGCTATTCTAGCATTGTTGGAAGACGACCTAATTCAAGCTGTCTGCTTCTTGCGCAAGGAAAAGCGATTCGACAGGGCCATCGCACTTGTCCAAAGGCTGATGACGAACCGCACGGATATCTCGGAGGGAACAATGGCCAAGCTGATGCACCTGCAGGCTGAATGCTATTACGACAGTGGAGATAATGGACGCGCCATTGCGGTCTACGATCGCATTTTGCTGAACGGGGAGGACATTCACGCGTTCGCAAACAGGGGATTGGCCTACTGGGCCATGCGAGATACAGAGCGAGCCATCGAAAGCTACCAGCGTGCCGCAGCGCTCGACACGGTTGATCCTATTGTTTTGCGAAACCTTGGGGAATTGTACAACACCCGTGAAGAATACAACGTGGCTTTGGAATACTTGCAGCGGGCTGCGTTGATAAAACCAGACGACTCAGCGACTTTCTGCGCATTGGGAGTGTCGTACCACAATCTCGAGGATTGGGGTAATGCCTATACCGCTCTCGAAAGAGCAATCGAATTGGACCCAACCAACAAAGTTGCCCAGTTAGGGAAGAGTAAAATTGAACGTCATTTCCTCTCCTCCTCTAGTTAGACTCGGAATAAAAGTAGAGTCCCAAGTCCTCTGTAGACGCCTCGACCTTTTATTTGGTCTTCAGAGAGATATGCCGGAGGCATCCCAGCGTGTAGCCGGTGGTTGAGCAGAGCGACACCACCGGATCCAGATTCGAAGGGCCCGTGCATCCCGGCAGGGATGCCAGCCTCCAAGATCGGATAGGGTGCCACGTCATGAATGGCGTTCGTGAGCGTTACCGGGTGGCTTACGCGTTCCTCGGATTTTCAGGGAACTTGGAGTCGCTAACGCTTCGGTGGAGAGCAGTCGATGGCGTAGGGATCTTGCCGCGGCGCTAGCACCCCTCCGGGGTGCCTGGGGATTCTAGGGATCTGGTCTCCGGCGGTGTCGCTGCGCTCAACCGCCGGCTACAGGCTCGAATCCCTCCGGGATGGTGTGGGGCCATGTGTTGAATTGAGGTCGACCGTAACCGTCCGGCTGAACATTTTGAGGACCCCGATCACCGCGTTGGTTCGGTTGGAGCGCAGCGGAGGGATCGAGATGGGGCCGAGAGGGGCCTCAGCCCTGAGATTCGGATCCACTCCGCGTGCGGGACGGGCCGGAAACATCATTCAACTTGGGGGGCGGACTGGTAGGGCCGGTCTGATCGTGCCAGGTGTTGATCGAGGAACCCCCGGACCGCCTGCCGCCACGGACCCGGGGCGGCCGCGGCATAGGATTGGTGGCCGAGTTCCGGAAACAACACCCAGGTCCCGTGCGATCCGAGGCGATCCCGGATCCGCTCGGCTTCCTCCAGTCGAACCCGGGTGTCACGCCCGCCGTGGAGATGCAGCGTTGGGATACGGACCCGGGCGGCATAGTCCTCAGGATTGTGGGCGAACCCGTCGAACCCCAATTGGACCCCTCCCCAGAAGACGAGGCTGTGGGCGATCGGGAACTGGGGAAGCCCCATCAGCGTGCAGCGGTTGGCCACCGTCGTGAGGAGTCGATCGAAGGGGCATTCGAGGATCAGGGCATGGGCATCGATCCGCCCCAGCGACGCCGCTCGCAGGATGGCGGCTGCTCCCATCGAGGATCCGAAGAGCACCCGTGGCCTGTCGGGAAACAGCGCGCCTGCGTCCCGGTCCACGGCGATGACGTCCTCCGCCTCGTGGAACCCGATCGACGTCGTCATGCCTCCCGATCCGCCCGATCCCCGGAAATCCACCATCCAGACCTCGAACCCCATGGCGTGGAACTCCGCCGCGACAGGCAACAGGTCCGCCTTGCACGCGATGTACCCATGGAACATCAGGACGACGGGAGACGGGTTGTCCCCGGTCGAGGCCCCCTGAGTGGCCGGCAATTGCCAGACCTCGAGCGGGGTGCCGTCGGCCGCCGTCACGGTGCGTGTCTGGTACTGGAACCCGAGCGAGGCTGGATCGCGACGGTTGACGGGGCGGGGCAGGGTGACCCCGGAGACGAGCGCCGACAGCTTCTCGGAAAGGCTGAGCGATTCCGGAGGTCCGCTGCGTCGTGCCCCCGGCACCAACCGCACCATGGCCCCCGCATGCCGATAGGCGATCCCTTGGATGCCCAGGCCCACCAGGAACACCCCCGCCAGGATCCGCCAAACCCACCGACCCGGACGTTTCAAGCGTTGCCCCTTCACGAACGGATGTTTGTGTGCCGAAGGTTGACATGTCAACAAGCCGCGGTACAACAAAGCCCGTGAGCGACACCGTGGACCAAGACCCCAGGTATCCTGCATTGATCCAGCTGCTGCGGACGTCGGACGTGATCTGGAACGCGAGCCGACGTTTCTTCGAGCGGTGGGATCTGAGTCCACCGCAGTTCAACCTGATGAACCTGTTGTTCGAGTCGGAATCGGGCCTGACCCAGAGCGAGCTGGGGCGCTATCTGCTGACGCATCGCTCGAACATCACGGGCCTGGTCGACCGGCTGGAGTCCCGGGGATGGGTGACGCGTCGCGAGGAGGCGGGGGATCGTCGAGCGTGGCGCGTCGATCTGACGCCGTCGGGACGGAAGCTGATCTCCGGGATCCTGCCCCACTACAACCGCGCGGCGGCATTGCTTTGGGGGGAGATCTCCGAGAGACGGGCCAGGGAGACGGCCGCCGTCCTCAAGTCGGTTGCCGACAACGCCGAGCAGGGCCTCCAGCGCCTGGAGAAGGATCTGTCATGAACAAGAACCGCAACTATCCACTGCTGCTCGCCAGCCAGTTCCTCGGGGCCTTCGGGGACAACGCGATCCTCGCGGTCATCGTGGGTCAGCTGACCCTGCTGCAGCGGTCGGGCGAGATCGGGCTCGACGACCTCCGGACCCGGAGCGCCATCTACACGAGCCTGCTGTTCATTCCCTACGTCCTGCTGGCGCCCCTGGCTGGGTATCTCAACGACCGCTACTCGAAGACCTCCTGGCTCCTGGGCGGCAACCTCCTGAAGGTCGTCGGGGCAGGGGTCTGTTCCCTGAGCATCTGGCATGGATACGTCTGGCAGGCTCCGGGCTACCTGATCGTCGGTATCGGCTCCACGATCTATGGTCCGGCCAAGTATGGCATCCTGCCCGAGATCCTCCCGCGCGAACGCTTGGTGAAGGCCAACGGCATGGTGGAACTGCTCACGCTCCTGGCCATCCTGTCCGGGGCGATCGCTGGATCGGTCCTGGTGGATCGGGCACCGATCTGGGTCTGCTATGCCGCCCTGCTGGGGACCTTCGGTCTGGCCCTGGCATTGAACGTGGGGATGACCCCGACGCCGTCGTCCCCCGGGGTTCGGCTCGGGACGAGTGTCCGGGAGTTCTTCCGGCACCTGGGGCAGATGCTCTGCTCCCCGATCCCCTCCTGGCGCGGTCTCGGGGGGGCTCCGCAGTTCGTGGGTGACGGCATGGTCTCGGCCCTCCGGGGTACCCGCCTGGGTAAGATCCTGGTCGGCACCGCCCTGTTCTGGGTCTGTGGCGCGGGCATGAAGATCAATTTCCAACCTTGGGGACTCGATGTCCTGCATCTGCCCGACAACACCCAGATCGCACTGCTCGGGGTCTGGCTGAGCGTGGGGGTCATGGTGGGAAGTCTCATGGCGGGGGCGGCGTTCCAGGTGGGGGACCTCCGGCGGGTTCGCTCCGTGGGATTCCTCCTCGGGGTGTTGCTGGTGCTGGTCTTTGCCGTCGGGGCGCTCGGTCTCGGCAACTGGGGACGTCAGGAATGGGCGACGATCGAACCGGACGGCGCCCGCCGCGTCGGCCTGGTCGTCCTCCCAGCGGTCGCCCTCATCCTCGTCGCCGCCGGGGTGGCGGCCGGGTTGTTCCTGATCCCCCTCAACGCGGCGCTCCAGGCCGAGTCCGATCCGTCCAAGCTGGGCAAGACCATCGCGGTCCAGAACTTCTGCGACAACATCGGCATGATCTCGGCGGGCCTCGTCGTGCTCGGCTGCACCCGGGTCGGATTCTCCGCCTCCCAGGTCTTCCTCGTCCTGGCCGTGATCGTCGCGGGCGTCGTCGCCTGGCTGAGGATCCCGCCCGAAACCCGTCGTGCCTGACCGGATGGATCCCCACCCCACACCGACCGTTTCATGAAACCCCTCCTGCAACTGCTCCTGAGCGTCTGGTTCCGTTTCCGCGCGTACAACGTCGAGGTCCTGAAGACCCCGGGGCCGGTGCTGCTCCTGCCGAACCATGTGTCGTGGCTCGATTGGCTGTTCCTCGGGGTCCTGCTCGAGGACGACTGGCGGTTCGTGACCAACTCCAGGACGGCCGAGCTGTCGTGGTTCCATCGGAAAATGATGGTCAACCGGCGCACGTTCCCGGTGGATCCCACCTCGCCCTACGCGGCGAAGCGGATGGCGGAGTTCCTCGCGAAGGGGGGGCGATTGGTCCTGTTCGCCGAAGGGCGGATCTCGCTGACCGGATCGTTGATGAAGTTCTTCGATGGCACCGGGTTCCTCGTCCAGAAGACCGGAGCCAAGGTCATCACCTGCCATCTTCGGAACGCCAGCCGGGTCCTCTGGGTCCGTCATTCCGGCTGGACCCAGTGGTTCCCCCGCGTCTCTGCCCATTTCAGTGCCGTCCACGAGGTGCCGGTCCCGGCCGGGGTCTCCCATGCGATCGCTCGTCAGCGCATGACCTCCTGGCTGCGCGATGCGGCGCTTGCCCATCAGGTCGCCGTCGAGCGGGAGCACGGGCCGGCGCATGTGTTGGAGGCCGTGGTCGAGGCGGCCAGGAATCTTCCTGCGAAGATCGTCCTCGAGGATGCCACGTTCCAGGCCCTCACCTATCGACGCCTGATGGTGGGTGTCGATGTGCTGTCCCAGGTGTGGCGTCGACGCTGGCCGTCTGCCGCCCCGGGCACACGTGTCGGGGTCCTGCTGCCGAACGTCAACGGGACACCGGTCACCGTGATGAGCCTCTGGGCGTCGGGATACGTGCCGGCCCTCCTCAACTTCTCGACGGGGGTTCCGACCATGCTGCAGTGCGTCCAGCTGGCGGGGATCCGATCCGTGATCACCTCCCGGGTGTTTGCGGAGAAGGCGAAGCTCGACCTCAAACCCTTCCTCGAGGCGGGCATCCAACTCGTCCACCTCGAGGATGTCCGTCCCACGATCGGCAGCGTGACCAAGGTGTCGGCGCTGATCCGTCATACGGTGTGTCCGGGCTCGGGTCTGGTGCCGACGGGATCGCGGGAATCCCTCCGGGACACGAGTGGCGTGATCCTGTTCACCTCCGGCTCCGAGGGCATCCCGAAGGGCGTGGAGCTCACCCACGGCAACCTGATGGCGAACATCCGACAGGTGATCGGGGTTCTCGACGTGACCGACGACGAACGGTTCTTCAGCGCCATGCCGCTATTCCACAGCTTTGGTCTCCTCGCCGGCGTGCTCCTGCCGCTGGTGCGGGGCTATTACACGTTCCTGTATCCGTCGCCGCTCCACTACCGGGTCATTCCCTCGGCGGTGTACGACAAGGTGTGCACGGTGATGTTCGGCACGAACACGTTCCTGAACGGCTATGCCCGCCGAGCCAATCCGTATGACTTCAACTCGGTGAAGTTCCTCGTGTCGGGTGCCGAGAAGGTGCAGGAGGCGACGGCCAACACGTGGGCGCGGAAGTTCGGGGTCCGACTCCTCGAGGGCTATGGGGCCACCGAGTGCAGACCGGCGATCTGCCTAAACTCCCGGCTCGAGCTGAAGTTCGGCAGCGTCGGTCGATTCCTCCCCGGCATCGAGTGGCGGTTGGAACCGATCGAGGGGGTGGCGGAGGGCGGACGTCTCCTGGTCCGGGGCCCCAACATCATGCGCGGCTACCTGAACCCCGACGCCAACGCGCGGTTCCAGTCGCTGGGCGGATGGTACGACACCGGAGACATCGTCCGGGTGGACGACGATGGGTTCGTGTTCGTGCTCGGGCGCCTCAAGCGCTTCGCCAAGGTCAGTGGTGAGATGGTGAGCCTGACCGCGGTCGAGGAGGCCCTGGCCGGTGCATTCCCCCAGTATGGCAACCGGTTCGAGGTTGCTGTGGTGAGCCTGCCCGATGAGGACAAGGGCGAGATGCTGATCGCCGTCAGCAACGATTCCCGGCTCTCGTTGGAACAGATCCGGGCGGTGATCAAGGGCCGGGGCATGACCAACCTCTGCGTGCCCCGCGAGCTGCGTCACCTGCGGGAGATCCCCAAGCTGGGGACCGGCAAGGTGAACCACCGGGAACTCCAGGAGTGGGTCCGGGCCGGTGGAGTCTGATCCGGCGTGGTCCCTGGGGTCCCGGGACAGCCTTGGCTGCGTCTAGACCAGATGGCAGGCCACGCTGCGCCCGCCGTCCAAGGTCCTGAGGACGGGCACCTCCGCACGGCAGCGGGCCTCGGCGACCGGGCAGCGGGGATGGAACGGGCATCCCGGAGGCGGGTCGATCGGGGAGGGGACATCCCCGCCCAGCATCATCCGGGGGCGCTTCGACGCCGGATCCACCACTGGGATCGCCGAGACGAGGGCCCGGGTGTAGGGGTGCAGCGGTTCGCGGCAGAGCTCGGAGGCGGGTCCGGACTCCATCACCCGGCCGAGGTACATCACCACGATCCGATGGCAGAGATGCTCCACGACGGCGAGGTCGTGCGAGATGAACAGATAGGCGAGATGGCGCTGCTGCTGCAGGTCCTGGAGCAGGTTGATGACCTGGGCCTGGACGCTGACGTCGAGGGCACTGACCGGCTCGTCGCAGACGATGAGGCGGGGTTCGACCGCGAGGGCGCGGGCGATGCCGATCCGCTGCCGTTGTCCGCCGCTGAACTCGTGGGGGTAGCGGTTGGCGTGCTGGGGATCCAATCCGACGCCGCGCAACAGTTCCCGGATCCGTTCCGTCCTCGCCTCTGGGGAAGGTGTCAGCCCGTGGATGTCGAGCGGTTCACCGAGGATGTCCGCGACCGTGCACCGGGGATTCAGGGAGGTGAACGGGTCCTGGAAGATCATCTGGAAGTGCCGTCGCCGATCCCGCAGTGCACGGCCCTCCATCCGGGTGATGTCCTCGCCGTCGAAGCGGATCACGCCTCCGGTAGTCGGGATGAGCCGGATCAGGGCCCGTCCGAGGGTCGTCTTGCCGCAACCACTCTCGCCGACGAGGCCGAGGGTCTCACCGGAGGCGAGTTCCAGGCTGACGTCGTCGACCGCCCGGACCTGTCCCTGGACCCGGGACAGCAGGCCCTGTCGGACGTCGAAGTGGACGCGCACGTGCTCGGCTTCCAGGAGGGCGGGGGAGGGCATGGCGTTCAGGGTTCCGAGAAGGGACACCGCACGGTCCGGCCCGGGGTGATCTCCTGGAGTTCAGGCATGTGGTGGCCGCATTCCGGGCGTGCCTCCGGACAGCGGGGGGCGAACCGGCATCCAGTGGGCCACTGCCCAAGGCTGGGAACGGTGCCCGGGATCGAGGCCAGCCGGTCGGTGGATCGTCCGAGTTCCGGGACCGAGCGGAGCAGCGCCCGTGTGTAGGGGTGGCGCGGTCGGGTGAGGATCTCCGAGGCGGGGCCTTCCTCCACGATCCTTCCGGCGTACATCACCGCGACGCGGTCGCCGATGTCCGTGACGAGACCCAGGTTGTGGGTGATGAGGAGGATGGCCATTCCGAGCTCGCCCTGGAGGCGTTTGAGCAGCTCGATGATCTGGGCCTGGACGGTGACATCGAGTGCGGTGGTGGGCTCGTCAGCGATGAGCAGCCGGGGTTGCGATGCCAATCCCATCGCGATCATCACCCGCTGGGCCATGCCGCCCGAGAGTTGATGGGGGTAGTCCCGGATCCTGGATTCCGGGGCGGGGATGCCGACCAGGCGGAGCAGGCGGAGGACCTCCGCCTCGGTGGCCGCCTCGGGTCGATGGAGCTCGAGGGCCTCGCGGATCTGGGTGCCGACCCTCAGGACCGGGTTGAGCGAGGCTCCGGGCTCCTGGAAGACGTAGCCCACGGTGCCGCCCCGGATGCGCTGCAGCTGTCGTGAGGGCATCCGCAGGACATCCTGGCCATCGACGAGGATCTCGCCCCGGGGGTAGTGCGCCGGTGGCATGGGCAGGAGGCGGGCGATGCTGAGGGCCGTGATGCTCTTGCCGCAGCCGCTCTCGCCGACGAGGCAGAGCGTCCGTCCCTCTTCCAGCGACAAGGAGACTCCATCGACCGCCGGGGTGGCGCCGAAGTGGATGTGGAGGTCTCGGAGTTCGAGGAGCGGCATCGCGGTCGAAGAATCGTGGGCCAAGACAACACCCGGAATCGGTGGGACCGCGAGGCGAAAAGCGGAACGGGGAAGAAGTTGAGGGTTGAGCGTCGAGAGTTGAGAGAGAAAAACCGGCTTCGATCAGGACTGAACGCGGTGGGTGAGCAGTGCCCTGCGAACAGGGCGCGGGAGTGCCCCTCGAGGGAAGCCGTCCCTGGCGTCCCCATCTAACCCGCGAGGATGAAGCAAATCTGTCGCGTCGCCGGGAACAGTGACACGTGGATGGACCCGATCCCGCCATGGGTGGATCGGAGCTCCACGGCGGGATCGAGATGGGACCGCAAGGGACTGCTGCCCTACCGCCATTTCCTCTCGACACTCGACTCTCAACTTCCCCTCGCCCGGGTTTCCGGGAAGGCTCCTCTTCCGTCCTGCCCAACCTATGAACATCACCTGGATCGATTGGCTCATCGTTGCCGCCTCCATCCTGATCTGCTTCATCCCCGCCCTCTTCTACGCGAAGCGCTCCTCCGAGAGCACCTCCGAGTTCTTCGCCTCGGGACGGTCTGTGCCCTGGTGGCTGGCCGGGCTCTCGATGGTGGCCACGACGTTCTCGTCGGACACCCCCAACTGGGTGACCGAACAGGTCCGCAAGTACGGCGTCGCCGGCAACTGGCAGTGGTGGGCGTTCGTCCTCACCGGCATCGCCACGGTCTTCTTCTTCGCCCGGCTCTGGCGTCGGTCCGGGGTCATGACCGACCTCGAGTTCTACGAGCAGCGCTACTCCGGGAAACCCGCCTCCATGGTCCGGGGCTTCCGGGCGGTCTACCTCGGCCTCTTCTTCAACTGCTTCATCATGGGGACGGTCACCCTCGCCGCCTGCAAGATCGCCAACATCCTGTTCGGCATGCCGGCGTGGCAGACGATCCTCGTCTGCGGCGTCCTGAACGTCGTCTTCGCCGCCCACTCCGGCCTCTGGGGAGTTCTCATCATCGATATGGTGCAGTTCTTCATCAAGATGACGGCCGTCTTCGCCGCCGCGTGGTTCTCGCTGAAGGAGGTGGGACAGCGTCTGGCCGGGAAGGCGGATGCCGGGGCGGGTCTCCAGGCCCTCATCTCCACCCTCGCCTCGAAGCAGGTCGTCACCGCGACGGGATCCGAACCGGTGATGTCGGGCCTCGACGGCAAGGGGCAGCCGATCCTCGACGTCCTGCCGAACTTCGCGATGTCCGACCTCGCGCTGATGATCTTCATCCTGCCGATCGCCATCAGCTGGTGGGCCAACTGGTACCCGGGCGCCGAGCCGGGCGGCGGTTCCTACATCGCCCAACGGATGCTCGCGTCGAAGTCGGAGAAGGACTCCCTGGGTGGAACGCTCTTCTTCAACCTCGCCCACTACGTCCTGCGCCCGTGGCCCTGGATCATCACCGCGCTCTGCTCGATCATCATCTATCCCGACCTCGCCTCCATCAAGGCGGCCTTCCCGAAGGCCGACGCCTCGCTGATCGGCCACGACTCCGCGTTCCCCGCGATGCTGATGTTCCTGCCGACCGGGTTCGTGGGACTCATGATCGGCGGCCTGATCGCGGCCAACTCCTCGACGATCCTGACCCATCTCAACTGGGGGTCCTCCTACCTGGTGCATGACTTCTACCGCCGCTTCGTCCGGACTGACGCCTCGGAGGCCCACTATGTCGGGGTGGGACGGGTCTGCACGGTGCTGCTCTACGTCTTCGCGGCGATCCTGAGCCTGTTCATGACCTCGGCCCAGCAGGCCTTCCAGGTCCTGCTCTCGATCGGTGCCGGCACGGGCCTGATCTACATCGCCCGGTGGTTCTGGTGGCGGGTGTCGGCCTGGTGCGAGATTGTCGCAATGGGCGTGTCCCTCGTGACCTCCCTCGTCGTCCCAATCCTGCTCCCCAAGGCGGGCTTCGCCGAGGTGACGATCGTCCAGGTCGCCCTCACCACGGTCGCCTGGCTGGTCACGGCCTTCGTCGGACCCCAGACCGATCGGGCGACTCTGATTGCGTTCTATCGGAAGGTGAAGCCGGTCGGTCCGGGATGGTCGGCCATCCGTTCCGCCGCCGGGGTCACGGACACCGAGGTGACCCGCGAGAACCACTTCGGGGCCTCGTTCCTCGGCTGGATCTCCGGGTGCGCCCTGATCTGGTCGTCGCTCTTCGCGATCGGGAACTTCCTGTATGCCGCCGGGGATCCGGGACGGCTCGGGCCTGCGTGGATCCTGACGGCGGTCAGCGTCGTCAGCGGGATCACGCTGCTGCAGGTGACCCGTCGGCTCTGGAGCCGATAGAGCGGGGCAGGGGCGGGCTTGGGGTTCTCTTTGGGGACTCCCGGGAGGCTCCGCGGCTCTACATCCTGAGCCAGCTCCGCAGGTAGGTGCCCGTGTGGGAGCCCGGGGTCTGCGCGATCTGCTCGGGAGTCCCCTCGGCGAGGATCCGGCCGCCGCCGGCTCCCCCCTCGGGTCCGAGGTCGACCACCCAGTCCGCCTCCGAGATCAGTTCGAGGTTGTGCTCGATCACGATGACGGTGTGACCCGCATCCACGAGTCGCTGGAGGACCTCCACCAGACGGCGTACGTCCTGCATGTGCAGTCCGATGGTGGGTTCCTCGAGGATGAAGACGTCTCCGCCCTGGAGTTGGCGGGTGGTCAGGCGTCCGGGTGTGGATCCGCTCAACCCGCCCAGCAGGTGGGTGACCAGCTTGATCCGCTGGGCTTCGCCACCGCTGAGGGTGGGACTCGTCTGACCGAGCCGGATGTAATCCAGTCCGGTGTCGGCAAGCGCCTGGAGGGGACGGAGGAGTCGGGAGTGGGCCGAGAAGAACCCGAGCGCCTCGGAGACGCTGAGGTCGAGCACGTCGGCGATCGACTTGCCCTGCCAGGTGACATCGAGGGTCTCGGGATTGAAGCGGCGTCCCTCGCAGCGGCCGCAGCGGATCTGGGCGGACGGCAGGAAGTTCATCTCGAGCTCGATGAACCCCTTGCCCTCGCATTCCGGACAGCGTCCCTGGGTGGAGTTGAAGCTGAACCGCCCGGGGCC
>Ga0075471_10002500_pt1 | contig 12063 bp, 12 predicted proteins | sample DEB19_08_DNA_2_FD_74787 | JGI IMG/M metagenome (GOLD analysis project Ga0075471, IMG submission 74787) | Aqueous microbial communities from the Delaware River and Bay under freshwater to marine salinity gradient to study organic matter... | ecosystem: Environmental > Aquatic > Marine > Coastal ... | reverse complement strand
AACTATCATTTCCAGATAAAAGTTTTGATTTTATATTTTGTAGTCATGTATTGCAGCATGTGCGGGACGATAAAAAAGCAATATCCGAGCTATATAGAGTGTTGGATAAAAATGGAATGTTGATATTATTGGGATCGCACGGTAATGAAAAAACAGAAGAGATTATGCGCATGCATCCCCAAGGGAATGCATATTTTGTTCGATTGTATAATACCGAAGATCTAATAAATAAGTTATCTTCCGAGAGGTTTTCTGTTGAAATCTTGTATCCAGAAAATCTTATAAAGGATGTGACGGATTTTATTAAATTAGGTATAAGAAGAGGCGAACCGTTATTTATTTGTAAAAAGAATTAAATTGGAAGAGTGGCTGAGTGGTTTAAGGCAACGGTCTTGAAAACCGTCGTGGCGTTAATCGTCACCGTGAGTTCGAATCTCACCTCTTCCGCCAATTTTATCATAAAAATGTCAAATTTTTCTCATTACTGTAGTATATGCGAGGAACACATTCCAGAATTTCTTCCCTACGGAACTACAAATAGACCCAACGCGCATTGTTTAAAATGTGGATCTTTAGAGAGGCATCGGTTGTTTAAGTATTGGTTTGATACATTCAAGGATAAATTATCCTCCAATTCAAGAATATTACACTTTGCGCCGGAAAAATGTTTGGTAAAATGTTTCACAGACATCGCAAAAGAGAATTATCTGTCGGTAGATTTGAAACCATACAGAGCAATGAAAGTTGAAGATATTACCAAACTATCATTTCCAGATAAAAGTTTTGATTTTATATTTTGTAGTCATGTATTACAACACATTCCAAACGATGACATTGCGATGGAAGAATTATACAGAGTGTTGTCTGATGACGGAACTTTGGTATTGATAAATACCACAAAAAATCTTCCAACGAGAGAGGTAGAATGCATATATCTCAAGAGAGAATATAATTCCACTGAACTTAAAGAAAGATTGATCGCCAAGAAATTTGAGGTGGAACTTGTAAGCGGACGCCATTTTTTCCCAAATAAAGCAGAAGCGTTTAGACGAGGAATACACCCGCCCCAATTGTTGTTTATCTGCAAAAAACGTTCCGCACAAAATCCAATTGGGCAGGATTCCAACGAAGTCAATGTCAATAGTTCGGAATCCATTGGAACCAAACAAACAGAACCCAATTTTAAAATCTTAGATATCAAAGATCAAAAGCTGGGCTATTATCTTGTACCGAAGTGTGGGAGCAGGACCGTAATTGCGTGGCAATTGGTATTGCTTTACCCTAATATTGCACAAGACAACCCAGCATGGTTTGAGGAATCCAGACCAGTGACTGGATATCACGAAATAAATAATCTGGCCGTTCGTTCCAAACTTAAAAATTTTCCAATAAAATTCTGCATAGTAAGAGATCCCGTCGAAAGATTTTTAAGCGCATACACAAACCGAGTGTTGGTCCACAAAAGAAATCCTTTTATAGAAATTGACGACATTATAAGAAATCTTGACGAGAAAATCAAAACTGAGGAATATCATGATTTCGAATATCATACAAGACCATTGGATTATTGGTTAGGAAAAGATGTTGGTTTGTATGATCGCATCTTTAATTTAAGAGAAATGGACAGTGTGAAAAAATTGATAGAAAATGTGTATGGAGTAACATTACCAGAATTCCATTTGCAGAAAAATGGAAATATTCCAAAACCCTCACTTACGACGGATCAAATAAATTGGATAAAAGAAAGATATAAATCCGACTACGAGATTTATGGTAGGTGGTTTTAAAATGCCGCATAAACATAGATAGCGATGTGTTAGTCTCGTAAACTAAAAAGTAGGGCGCAAATCCCTAATGTGGCCCATGACTTTATAATATAGAGTCATATATATTATACTTATTGGTAGTTATGGCTACTAATAATATAATATTAAACAGTCAGACGTACAATAAGTCTGACACATTCAATCCAAACACAAGTAATCTTCAAACAGACGGGTTATCTGTGCTTTGTTTCAGTCAGAACGATGATTCTAAAGTCATCAACTGTGTTATAGACGGTCAAGACGCACGTTGGGGAGGCAAAGCTTCACTTACGTTCGGTCTTGAATATAAAGATTGCACTTTTCGAAATGGAACTGCAAGAGCATTTGATATGGTTCGTGGTGGTAATGTAAAATTTACCAATTGCGTTTTTGAAAATGATGGTGTACGAAAAACTATCAAGTCGCCATATGAATTAAACGAAGTGTGTGATATTGGAATCAAAGGCGGAGTACACGATGTCACCTTTGAAAACTGTGTGTTCAATGATATACTACTGGGTGATTATAGTATCTATGATCAACAAGATCGTCCAAAGACACGTAGGTTCACATTCATTAATTGCAAGAACAAGAATAATGGTCCAATAATAATTCGTGGTAGATATTTTGAATCGGGATCTATCACTCTGATTGGAACAGAGGCAAAAATATGCATTTGGCCAAGTATATTAACTAAATTATATTGGTGGTACAATCGTACATTTGGTGACAAAAGAAAACCAGATGGATGGAATGTATACGACCCAAGAGAATTAGACAATTAAATTATATCACTTCTTATACAAAAAATTTTCTTGCGTCTAAGTTTTTATCGTCTATAGTTATATGCTCATAGTCTTAATGACTGTATATAAACAAATACATAAACATATATGAAATACAATAACAAAACACAAAATAACTCGCTGTGGACAAAGACAGTCTCTTTGTTGACGGTGTTTGTATTTTCGTTTGCTTCGGTATATGCCGTTCCCGGTATTACGAACACGAATCTACAAACAACAGCGGGTGTAACAGTAGTCGGTACAGGCAATACCCTAAACATTACCGCTCCAGACAAAGCTGTTCTTACATGGCAGAACTTTGGTAGTGGTGCAGATGCTATCGCACTAAATGATACGTTGAATTATGCTCTTCCAAGCAAGACAGCCTCTGTGCTAAATCTTGTCGCTGGAAATGCTTCAACCACGATTGATGGTGCGATTACATCAAACGGAAATGTGTATGTCATGAATCCGAACGGCATCATTGTTGGTGGCGGTGCTCGTATTGATGTGAACAGACTGTATATTGGCACATCAGACAATGCTAATTTCGCCAGCTATTATTTCCAACAAAATGGAAGACTTCCATCGCAAGATGGACTAGCGTCTGCGGCTGGCTCGGCTGGAGTTGCTGCTGGTGCAGTTATCAAGGTAACTGAAAATATCACCATTTCAGCAAAGAACATCACAATCGGCGGTGCTTTTGTTCAAGGAAATACAATCCTTTCCGCAGATGGAAATCTTGCGGTAGGGTCTGCTGGTCTATCTGTGTTTGATGGTGACCTTGCTATCACAAACACGACTGGTGCTACTTCCTTGGGCTCGGCTGGAAACTATTTGAATGTTGCTGGTAATCTAGTTGTAACTGGCGGTGCAACAAGTACGTTCTCAAACGCAAATACCGCAACAATCCAAGCCAAGAGTGCTAATATTACTGGAGGAACAGTGACTGCCGATAAAATCGGAACAAACAGTCTATCTGTAAATGGAACTAACGTTGGTGTGATCGTTGCTCCAACAGCAATCAACCCAGTTGTTTCTGTTTCTGGAAATGGTACTGTCAGCCTGACCGCTCCAGCCGCATTGACCGCGAATGTTACAAACACTGGTAACGGAACAACAACCGTGACTGCCGCTGGTGCATTGACTCTTAACAGAATTCAAGTCGAAGGTACGGGACTCGCATCGTTCACTGGAACATCCGTTTCTGATACAACTTCTCGTATTTTCGTTTACGGTCCAGCTGCATTCACAGCGACAACTGGAAATGTTACAATCGATAAGGGCAACCACAGTTTTGGACCAGTAAGTGTGTCTGCTACATCTGGTGAAGCGGTCGTTGTTGAAGACGCCGCAACACAATTGAATGTTGTAAACACTCCAAAACTAACATTGAGATCGACGGATTATGTGTTCCAAGCTCCAACCACGGGTGTGATTAATGCTGCCAATACAAGTGTGACCTCTGTTGGCAACATCACATTAAATGCGGCTGCAAATGCTGCGGGAACATACTCCTTGGTCGGAAAAGACATTACATTGACCAATGCTGGAGCATTGACTGCTACCCTATCTGGTAACAACATCGCAGTCACCTCCGCTGGAGCGGTCACACTGAATAATGTTGCTGCGGGAGGAACGCTTGGTGTCAATTCGACTGGAGCAATCACTCAAGCAGCTGATACAAAGATCAATGCTGTTGGTGCGACATCATATATTGGAACTGGATTGACTGTTGCAAATGTTGGAAATACATTCGGTGCTCTAACAATTGATGTTGGTGCTGCTGGAAATGCTTCGGTAAACGAAGAAACCACGCTAAATCTAGCATCATTGCGCGGAGCAAGTGTGACTCTAAAGAGTGCAGGTAATGTCATTACAAGCGGAGTTCTACCAGTAGTTGCTGATACATACAACATCATCCTTGGTGGAGATTTTGTTCCAGCTGCTAACTTTAGAGCAATAAATCCATTGACCATCTTGTCGAGTGGAAATGTAGATTTGTCTGCACTAAGTTCTGTGACAAATCTGAACAGTAAGTCCCCAAGCATCATCGCCAAGGGATATAAGGCACCTACCCCATAATATACTGTTCATAGCTAATAATCAAAACCCGTGGTAATCCCACGGGTTTTTTGTTGCTCGTATATATTTATAATATATGAAAAAATCAGATCTTAAAGCATTAATAAAAGAAGTAATGGATGAAATGGTGGAACTAAATCCAGAAAAGCAAGAACAGATGACAAGCACACAATTGAATGGCTTGCATGAAAAATCCAAGAAGATGCTTGAGATAATGCAATCTGAGAATGTAAAGCTGGAGCCTTGGATGATAGATTTGATTAGCCAAGCGTATCATAACATAGATGCCGTTGCGAACAAACTGATGTTTGGTCAGAAAAAAGATTGAGAAAGTTATTGACTTTCCATAGATTTCTGTCACTCTCTGTAGTCAAGAAAAGGATGTAGTGAGACTACATGGAGGTAACGGGTAGGTTTTCCTCCGAAGGACACGAACCGCAATATGTGCCTTCCTCAATCTTGTTCTTTTAAAATCTATTTGGGAGTAAAAAGGCACTTGGCCCGATGATAATTGTGACGCTTGCAATCTTTACCAAAAGAGAAAGGGGTAGGCAAGCTGCGCCAGTCCAAAAGACTGGTCGTCTAACTACGAGGTAATGCTCATCTTAGATGTAGGTGTACAAGCACACCGTATAATAGCAACGTTCCGCACAGCCAAGAGGTAGAATATCTGGCGGTTGATAGATACCTACTGAAACTTCATCATTCTAGGTTGGTAACTAGATACTCTCATCATTTTGGTCCCATAGTTTAATTGGTTAAAACACTCGGCTTATACCCGACACTCGCAAGAGCGGCTCTAGATGTGGGCACGACTGGGGGTTCGAATCCCTCTGGGACTACCAATTTTGCAAAGAGTAAGCTAGTATGGTATTAGGCTTGGTTCCAACCCAAGCTGAAATATTGTGTGAACTAGTTTACTCGGCTTTTTTATGGTTGGGTAGGTAAGTGGATAAAACAAGGAGTTTCATAAGCTCTCGCCGCAAGGCTTCATGGGTTCGAATCCCATCCCAACTACCAATTTCGCCGCATAAGCATAGATAGCGATGCGTTGCATTGGTAATGCAAATAGCGGGGTGCATGTCCCCGATGTGGCTCCAATATAAAAATGAACGAGCTTGAATTGTTACAAAGAATTCCAAAAGAACATTATACCTATCATAGAGGTAAAATGATAAAAGTTGAAGAGTTAATAAAAAAACTATATGAAAAAAATACTTGTAATGGGATTGCCCGGCGCAGGAAAAACAACACTGTCGCTCGAACTCGCAAAAGTTCTTAATGCTGTTCATTTCAATGCCGATGAAATCAGAAAAGAAATAAATAAAAACCTTGGATTCTCTCAAGAAGATAGAATCGAACATGCACGTAGGATGGGAAAGTTATGCGATATTGTGGCAAGAACTGGACAATATGTGATTGCCGATTTTGTATGTCCACTTCCAGAAACTCGTGAAGCGTTTGGTATTGATGATACGTTTGTTGTGTTTGTTAATCGTAAACCTTGTAGAGATTTTGCGGATACAACCAAAATGTTTGTGGCTCCGAATAAGAGCCATGTAGTTGTACATGATGAAGGATCTCCGCTTTATTGGGCAAACAAAATCAAGAATCTTCTTATTCCAACATTTAATCCAAAGGCACCTACTGCATTTATGCTTGGTCGGTATCAACCATTTCATGATGGTCACAAGAAACTGATTGTTGAAGCTATCAATCGTGTTGGTCAAGTATGCGTTGCTATAAGAGACACACAAGGTACCGACGAAAAGAACCCATTCAATGTTGAAGAAGTTGAAGCAAATATCCGTAGCGGATTGCACGAGTATGAAGGAAAGTTCACAATCGTTCGTGTTCCAAATATCACAAACATTTTTTATGGGCGCGATGTGGGATACAAGATTGAACAAATTGTTCTAGATGAAAGCACGCAAAATATCTCGGCCACGAAAATACGCACCGAACTTGGGGTCTGATCATACACTAAATGTCATTCTTGCAGTACTAGCATTTATTGCTGACATTGCTCTTATTATAAACATTTGGCATCATTGGTAATATATTATATATATTTCGTATATATTATATTTTTGACTAGTATATATTATATATATTTTTATATAATATATGGCAAAGAAACTCAAAGTCAAAGCAGATGAAATTTCGGGCAGTCCATTATTTGCTGGTGTGCCGCCAAAATTTGTAAAAAAAGCGGCAACATTTTGTGAAGCAAAAGAGTATCCTGCTGGATCTCCAATCATCAATGAGGGTGAAAAAGGTGATTTTATGTTCATCATACTTGATGGTCAAGTGGATGTTTTAAAAGGACCAAAAAAGATACATTTGGCAACCCTTAGCAAAGGAGTGTTTCTGGGAGAAGGTGCATTGGTAAGCAAAGCGCCAAGAAATGCAAGCATTGTTGCTAAATCAACAACCAAGGTCGCAGTATTTGATCAAAAAGGATTTGATAAACTTTCAACACTACATCCATGCATTCCTGTGACAATGATGAATGTTCACAATGAAAGATGCAAAGATACAGTCAGAAAATTGAATGCGGCAAAATCAAAAGAATTCATGCTTATGGCCGCTGTTGGATTGGTATTGTTTGTAAAAAATTCCCATGCAATATTGCCTCCAAATTTGCATCCTATTGCAGACCAAATCGCCGCATTAATTCCAGATCAAGTCATGGCGCTTGGCGGTCCTGCTGCCGCCGCTCTTGGTTTGAAATTCAAACAAATGGAAATGGGAGATATTGTTTCTAAGTTGGAAAAAATTTGATAAAAAACAGCTTGACCATAACGAGTATATCTGTATAGTTATATTCGTTCTTTTAAATATGGGCGTGTGATGGAATGGCAGACATGTCAGTCTTAGAAGCTGATGCTTAATTGCGTATGGGTTCAAGTCCCTTCGCGCCCACCATTTTTTCTGGTCGGAAATACTTCAGGTCTCGTAAACCTGTTTGCTTAGTAGTGATGAATTCTTACCGTAGAGCTAACGGTGGAAAAAACGAGTACCGTCTACTATCTCGACATTATGTTTTGGATAGGGAGTACATAGTTAGATGAAGTCATGAACAGAGAACCTAGCTGCTGGGTCTTTTCGTGAGATTACCAACTCAACAAGCAGCCAGAAAAGAAATAAGCACTGATATTGGGGATGACTCACCTGCTGATGAACCAATAGCGCGGAGACGCAGGATCCTACCGCCAGTGCTTCACTTTTGGCCGGGTGGTGGAATGGCAGACACAGCTGACTCAAAATCAGCCCCGAAAGGATTGTGGGTTCGACTCCCACCTCGGCTACCAATTTAGATATGGCCGTATGGTGAAATGGCAGACACTACAGACTTAAAATCTGTTGCCTGTAAAGGCGTGCCGGTTCGAGTCCGGCTGCGGCTACCAATTTTTAATATGAAATCATTATGGCGTATTTGGGCAAAAGCCCTTGGAGAAAAAGCAAGTGAAGATAACTGCGAAGCAGATACTGTTGCGGTTGTTCGCACACTTATTGTAGTATCTTACATATTGACCAATGTATTTATTGTAGCAGGTGTTATTAGGCATTGGTAATCTGTTTTACATCTTTTTTACCTAAAGCCGCCGTAGTTATGTGTATTAAAGATTATGAAAAAATATCTAATTACACTGGCGGTTACACTCTCAATGGTTTTTGGCGTGTTCTTGTATGCACAAGGTGCAACGACTACGACAACAAGTGAAACCATTTATACAGGTTCAAAAGTTACACTGAAAGCTACGGCTGATGGCACATTACCAATCACATTTTATTGGTACAAGAACGGAGTGTTTATCGGAGTGATGGACGCTGTGGTTTTTGATAAGATTGCCTTGACTGACGCAGGAACGTATACAGTAACAGCCAAGAATATTGCAGGAGAAGGGTCCAGTGATCCATTGACCGTCATTGTGATAACTCCCAGTTCTCCCTCCAACGTCAAAATCACCATACTCAAAGGGTAAGGGTAAAATTTAATTTTCGCCTCTGTCGTTCAATGTATAGGACCGCAGTCTTCTAAGCTGCTTATGTGGGTTAGAGTCCCACCGGAGGCACCATTTTCTTTATAAATTACACTTTTCAATAGCTCATATATTATATTTATGATATATGAAGAACTACTTGGCGTATGTTTGGTCTCCTCTTTGCTTCATTTTTGCAATTTATAGCTATTATGGTCAACCTGAAATTTGTGGGGGGCCGAATTGTAAGTTAGTGAATCAAATGTGGTTTATGTGGGTGATTATGGGCTTGATGGCAATTGACATATACTTCAAAAAATGTCAGAAATGTAAAAAGTAATTATTGACTTTTTATAAAATTGAGCATATAGTTATCGATTGAACAGTCACATAACCCTCGGGTCTGTGGCTCTAAGATAGGAGACATACTATGGTAACCGCTGTAGCATGTTGGGCCTTACTGGGATTAGTCGTCATATTTGATCACGACTATAACAGTTAAGACCAAGATCAAAAAAAGAAAACCGTAAGAGGATGGACCAAAATCCATCCTCTTTTTTTATACTCGTATATTTATAACATATGAGTTTACCTATTATACCCGGTCCAAATAACGAATTGATTACGCAATCGTTTGTACTGCCTCCGCAATATCCTACATTTTCAGATAGTTCTTCATATGCGGAAACAGCGTCTTATTCCAAGCATTATTGGGGATCTTGGTATAGCACAGATACACAGACTGCATCATTAACAAACACGGCATATCCAGTAACAGTCAATACTGCCGCTGGAACCTTTGATGGGTTTTATATTTCTGGAAGTAATGGAAGTACTGTAAGCGGAAGTGTGATTGTGATACCAAAAACGGCCACGTATGATTTTCAATTCTCTCTGCAAGTATATAACACCGGAGGCGGTGGTGCTTCGTCCGCAGTCAATATATGGTTGAACGTAAACGATTCGGCTGTTCCATATTCAAATACTCAAGTATCCGTCAATGCAAATTCTCCTTATGTTGTGGCTGCATGGGATTTCATGGGATCATATAATGCTGGAGATAAATTACAACTCATGTGGTCAACTACACATCCTAATAATAGAATCGTGGCACTGGCATCGGCATCTCCTTCACCAGAAACTCCATCTGTAATATTCACCATAATGGAGCTATGATTATTTTAAAAAAATAAACGCATTGGTAGTTTCAAATAATATATATAATCATGACACTTATACCCGGTCCAAATAACGAATTGATTACAGGATCTAGCCCAGTCCAATATGGAGCGACATCGAATTATGTACAATCAAATACAGGAAGTATTGTTATAGCAAGTTCTGCAACAACTCCTGCAAATTTGGTAAGTGTTAGCATCACAACGACAGGAAATCCTGTTTATGTTTCATGTTCAGGTGATGCGAACAATGCAACTGGAGGAGGCTGGTGTGTTATCCAACTTTACAGAGGAGATACAGCAATAGGGAAACCATTGCAAAGCGAAAGTTCGGCAAACAATGAAAACAATCCTTTCGGAATTTCCTGCATAGATAATCCTTCAGCAGGAACATACACATATTCATTGAAAGTAAATTCAATTGCTGGTAGTAATTTTACGTTCGGTGAAGTCGATGGACCAAATTTAACAGTTTTTGAAATAAGATAAAACATATGAGCGATACAACAACATATACATGGAAAATAGCTGCATTAGAGGCATATGCGACACAAAGCTCTTACCTTGATGTAGTTTATAATATTCATTGGAGATTAAACGCGACAACTGGAAGTTATTCAGCAGAATGTTATGGAGTACAATCAGTTACACCTTACAACCCAGATAGCGGGTCATTCATTCCATTTAATGAACTTACAAAGGACACTGTTGTGGGATGGCTAACCGGATCTATGGGCGAAGAAAAACTCAACAGCTTGATGGCAAATTTGGATGCAAACATTGAAGGACAAATAAAACCAGTGACTTTGATCTTGGGTGTACCTTGGGATATAAATCCAACACCAACACCAACACCTACCATTGATCCAGATGTAACTGCTACCCCATATCCATCAATGATATCTCCTAACCCAACACCAACTCCAACGGAGTCAATGATACCTTCTTTCCCAACACCAACTCCATCGGAGTAAATCAATATACAAACTAAACACTAAAAATTATGGCAACAACAACATACACATCAAATGGTACATTTGTAGCAGCATCATCGACCCCTGTGACTATGTCAGCAGTGGGTGCCGGTGGTCACGGAAGCTCCACAGGAAATGGTGGATCTGGTGGAGCTTATGCTCAAGCTTACAGAACCTTATTACCGGGCACATACACCGTGGTAGTGGGTCAAGCAACTTCCACTGACGGTGGAACCTCATACATAGCATCTGCTTCTGGTCAGATTCTTCTACGTGCTCCGGGAGGAAAACAAGATGGCACGATTACCCATCAAGAAGCATTGCTGACAGGTAGCAAATATGCATATTATGGTGGCCAAGGATCCCCAGACTTTTTGGGATATTCCAGCTACAACGGAAGCGGTGGCGGTCAAGCTGGTAGCATCAATGGAAATGGACAAAATGGACAAAGTGCATTTTCTTCAACAATAGCCGCAGCAGCTTCTGGTGGATACGCATATTATGGAACAGGCTCGGGTGGAAATGGCGCATACTATCGCGCTGGACCAACCGCAAACGGAGTTATCTCTGCCACAAACGGCGCTTTCCCAGGCGGTGGCGGCGGCGGCTCGTTTGATTATGGCGCGGATACTTCCGGTGCTGGCGCAAACGGCGTTGTTATCATAGTATCTTGATAAAAAATTAAGGTTTAAACAAAGCCCGCTGAAAGGCGGGCTTTTTTATTTATAACTTGACTATATTCGATTTAAATATAAATTTAAAATGTTTATGAATATATCAAGAAAATCATTCTTAAGTACTGGATTCATGGGGATGTTTGCACTGTCTGCAAAATCGGCGGAGCAAAAACCAATTGAACTATGTGATCCAAAGAACACAAAACAATTTGTGTTTGGAAGCGAGCCATTGCGTGTACGCAAGAGCTTTTATGACCTATCGGACGACGAGTTAAAGAACCTTTGCAAAGCAGTGGATTATATGCGAAACAAGACTCCTCGCGAATCTCCTATAAGTTGGGAGTCATATGCTCGCATACATTACAAACATTGCACTGCATTTGATGCTGATCATCCTCAAGTACATTGGGGCGATCATTTTCTACCTTGGCATCGCGGATATATGTTTTTCTTGGAAAGAATGCTTGCCAATTCTTTGAATAAACTTGGATTGGATGGTACAAAATTCGCTTTCCCGTATTGGGACTGGATTAATCATAAAGAAATGCCAAACACTAAAGTCCGTGAAGCGAA
>Ga0075471_10002499_pt1 | contig 12063 bp, 8 predicted proteins | sample DEB19_08_DNA_2_FD_74787 | JGI IMG/M metagenome (GOLD analysis project Ga0075471, IMG submission 74787) | Aqueous microbial communities from the Delaware River and Bay under freshwater to marine salinity gradient to study organic matter... | ecosystem: Environmental > Aquatic > Marine > Coastal ... | reverse complement strand
CACCACGATGCGACCGCTACTCGCGACCACGCTCACCCCGATCACGGGCTCGTCGCGGAAACCGGACTCTTCGAGGTTGACGACGCGCAGCGATTGCGCGGGAATCACGTAGCCCTGCAGTTCGTTCGGGGTTCGCGGACCGGCCGCGGTGGAGATGGCGATGTCGACGATGGCCGGCGTCTGATACGGATTCGAGATCAGGAGCCGCGCATCGGACCCCTGTGGGGTCGATGCATCGGCCACGTACCACTCACTCGAGGTCGTGTTGGCACACGTGCTCACGGCATCGCCGGCCGGGTGGAGTGAACGTTGCTCGACCGTCACACCGGGTTGATCGACCTCGACCACCGAACTCACGTAATTGCCCTTCAGCAATTCGTCGAGATCGACAGCCGTCTGGTCGCGCGGTTCGACCACGACCGGCACCGTCAGCGGAGGCTGATCGATCGAGAGCACCGTCACCGATCCGCGCACGGGGAGTTCGGACGGATTGGTCACCACGACTTCGCCGCCGTACTCGCCACTTTCGCTCATACCGAGAGCCGGAACCCCACCACAGAACCACGTCGTGCTGATGGCACCCTCGGCATCGGGAACTCCGGGAGTTCCCGGTCGTGAGGACGAAGCAAACACGGGTGGTTCGGATTCGGAACCACGACCGGACACGGCCGCCGCGCCGATCGCCATCAGGACGACCACGAGCAAACCAAAGAGACGCTTCACGACGCATCACCGGTCGATGATGTCGGCGTCATTTCGGGTTCGAGAACGATGACCGTGTCGGTCGGTTCGACGACTCGCGACAGGCGACGCGGTTGAACGACGGCGAGGAGCAACGCGATCCAGAGTGCCGCCTGCAGAACGACCCAGCCGATGCGACTCCACGGTGCGTCGTACTCGAGGACGACGTCGCCTCCGGATCCGAGATCGAAAGCCATCACCGAACCGAACGAACCCTCAGCGGGTGTTGGGCGACCGTCGACCGTCACCTGCCAACGACGATCAAAGGGAACACCGAGGTTCAGCACTCCCCCGTCGATCTGCTGAGCGGTCGTCGTCCAGGCGCTGAAGCCCGACATCACCGGACGCGATCCACCGAGTTCGGCGGCGATCAGCGACGACGCTCCGCCTTCTTCACGACTCGAAGCGGCCGGCGGACTGAGGATCGAGGTCGTGGGTATCCACTGCAGGTTCTCGTAGACGACCATGCTGGCCGGGCTGTACACCGCGCGCAGGTCGAGTTGTTCGCCCAGCGAATCGATCAGACCGGCGGGTACCGCAGCCGGAGCCTCGGCCTCCGATCGCACGCGATCGACGATCGGCACCACGAAATAGCGAACGCCCAAGGGAGCCACGAGGCGACCGACCCGAATCGTGGTGCGACGCGCCAACGCGTCCACGGCTTCGTCCATTCCTCTTTGCTCGGTGGCCGATGGCGACGACCACGTGTCGGCGATCTCGAGTGAGCCGCCGTTCACGACGTTGTACGCGACTCCATCGGCAACTTCCCGATCGGCCCCCGGGACGATGGCCGGATCGCCGAGATAGAGGACTCGATATCCGCCTTCCGTGGCACCTTCGGGGAGGAGTTCGGCGATCTGCGCCACGAGCGAGACCCGTGGCTGATTCCAGCCACCATCGACCGCCACCGCCACGGCTGGAAAGGCGACCGCCGGAAGAGCCAACAAGCCGAGCAATCCGAGCGGTTGCCGCAGACCGAATCCACCACCTCGTACGTCGCGCTCGAACGACATGACGAGGGCCAGACACCCGAGGCTGATTCCCACGGCGACCGGCGCCAACAGAACGCCAGCCTCCGGCAGACGAACGGGTGCATCCCGAAGATCGGAGACCACCGCGAGCAACAGGAAAGCCGAGACCAGAACTGCTCCGCGCAACGCCCAGGCGAAACGCCACCGACGGGCCACGAGGATCGAAATGACGACGGGGACGTAGCCCGCCACCACGAGGAAACCGAGGGTCGACGGCCCGATGTCGAATCGCAGCAGCCCCGACAACCCACGTCCCGATTCGACGAGCGATTTCGCGCCAGCCACCGACACCCAACCATCGGCGTCGATCCATCGCAACGACCACGGCAGATTGAGGACGACCGCGCCCGTGAAAGCCACCACCGCGGACGCCAAACCGAGTCCAGCCGTGCGCCACGATCCACCGGCGAGCGGACCCACGATCGAGAACACGACCAGGGCGACGAGGGCCACCACGGCGGCCACAGGCGCGAAAGCCGCCGTCAATGCGATCAACGCGGTCAACTTGGCGATCAAGACGACTCGTTGCGCGGTGGAGGGATGTTCGACTGGCTCTCGATCGGCGTCGTCGACGACGAGTGAACCGAGTCCGCTGAAGCGAAGGCCGAGGTGCAGCACCCATGGAAGGACCGCGTAGGCGATGAGCGACGCCGGGCGGCCCGAGGCGACCGCGGCATAGGGCAACGGAATCGCCGCGTACACGACGACTGCCACCAAACGAGCTCGTTGATTGCTCGTGATGCCGCCGAGACGAGCCATCCCGAGCCAACCACCGACGATCAACGCGAGGATGCCGAAGGTCTGAACGAAACCCATCTGTCCGAGGCCGATGATGCCGGTCAGACCGAGGAGGACGAGACCGGTCGGCTGGGCCGTCGTGGCACCGAGGCCTCGGTCCCACCAGCCCGACAGATACGAGCGGATGAGATCGACCGGAGAGTCGGGCACATGGAGCATCTCACCGATCGGGCGGACACCATCGGCGATGATGCGCCGCGCCCCGAGGAGAAGGAGCACGAGCAGCACACCCCACACCGCCAACGCGAGCGGAGTGCGATCGACCGACGGAGTCGACTCGACGGAATCGATCGTCTGCCGATGACGAACGAAGCGACCCCAACGGACACTTCCGGACACCTGCAGATCGGCGACCTCTCGATCGGGAACTTCGCGGATGGGGCGCACGGCGCGCCGACGGCGAAGGATCGACACCACATCGCCGAGGGCCAGCAATGGAGCGAGAAGTCGTCCGCCGGCGATTCGCGGTCGACCGCGCACGAGGGCCACGGCGGCCGACGCGATCGACAACACGACCATTCCCACGATCACGAGGGGCAGACGGGCCGCTCCAGTCAGTGACAGCACCGTCGAGATCCGATTGGTCTCGGCTTGGTGATCGCTCACCAGATCGGGACGGCGATCGGCGAACTGCCGATGATGGCGAGCCACGGCGGCCGGCACCACGAGGACGCGCGCGCCGGCCAGGTGGGCGCGCCAGCAGAGGTCGAGGTTCTCGCCATGGAAGTCGATACTCGACTCGAATCCGTCGAGTCGTCGGAAGAGATCGGCGCGCACGAGGAGGCAGGCCGACGACAACGCGAAGACGTCGCGAACCGCATCGTGCTGTTCCTGGTCGATCTCGTGCGCCTCGAGACCATCGTCGAGTTCGCCGAAGCGGTCGACGTCGAATCCGACCGACGACAGGACCCGCGGTTCGTCCCAATTCATGAGCTTGGGACCGGCCAAACCGGCATTCGAGCGGAACATCTCCTCGACCAGCATCCGCACCGCCGTCGGTTCGAGGACGACGTCGTCGTGCATGAGGAGAAAGAACCCGCCGTCGCCTTCGACGAGTTTCAACACTTGGTTGGCGGCCACCCCGAAACCGACGTCGCGGCCCACACCGCGGACGTGTGCCTGCGGGAGGACTGACTTCACCCGCTCGGCGATCGACGACACGTCGTCGTCGTTGGTCACGAGGACGAGCACCTGCAGGGCCGGATAGTCCTGGGCGGCCAGTCCGGCCAAGGTCACTTCCAGATCAGGACTCGGGGGCCCGACCACGACCGTCGCCACGACCCCCGGCAACGCCGAGGCCGAGCCGGCCGGCGACGCCGGTTGGGGAACCGGGGCCGGTGAACCGGCACTGGTGGCTGATGACTCCACGATGCGCCGAGGCTACCCGTCTGACCAGCCCCGATGGAGTCGCCGCATCATCGACGCCGGCCCTGACCAGCGTGAATACGAGACCACACAAGATCGATATCGCTAGCGTGACGACGCTTGGACACGACGACTGAAGCCCGCGACGAATCACGTCTCGCCCTTCCGGAGGGCACCCTCGCCGTGGGTGCCGGACTGCTGATCGCCGGACTGTCGAGTTACGCGTTCTTCAAGGTCGGCCAGGAGGCGCTCGGTAAGGACGCCTTCAAACCGATCGTGGCGCTCTGGTTCGCGACGTTCGTTCTTGCACCGGGATTCTTCCTGCCCCTCGAACAAGAGATGGGTCGGGCTCTCGCCCATCGCCGAGCCCTCGGAATCGGCGGACGGCCGATCGTCGGCCGAGTCGTGCCACTCGGCGGGGTCATCGCCGGCGCGGTGATCGTGCTCCTCGCCGCTTTCAGTGGACTGGCGACCCGCGAGTTCTTCGAGGGCTACGGGCTCGTGACACTCGGTCTGATCGTGGCCTTCACCACGTACGCGCCCACACACCTCGCGCGCGGCATCTGCTCGGGCGAAGGGCGCTTCGCCGCCTACGGAATCGTCATGGGTGCCGACGGGCTCGTGCGCGTGATCGGTTGCATCGTGCTGTGGCGACTCGGAATCGAGGAAGTCGGGGCCTACGCGATGCTGATCGCCCTGTCGCCGCTGAGTGGAGTGCTCATCGTCGGCTTGCGTGGTCAGCTCGCCACCGAGCCCGGTCCGGAAGCACCGTGGTCGGAGGTCACGCCGAATCTCGGTTGGTTGTTGCTCGGTTCACTGATGGGCGCGGGCCTCGTGAACGCCGGCCCGATCGCCATCGACATCCTCGCTTCGGCGTCCGAGTCCGAGAAAGTGACCCACTTCGGTAACGGAGTACTGCTCTCGCGCGTTCCGTTGTTCTTGTTCCAAGCCGTCCAGGCCGCTCTGCTACCCCGACTCGCGCGTCTCGCGGCGCGTGGTGATCTCGGCGAGTTCCGACTCGGGTTCCGTCGGCTCATGATCGTGGTGATCGGCGTCGGCACCCTCGGCACCGTTGCATCGTTCGCTTTCGGACCGCCGGTGCTCGATCTCATGTACGACGGCGGACTCGATCGGCGCACTCTCACGATGCTCGCGCTCGGTAGCGCGGTGTACATGGTGGCGCTCGGGACCGCCCAGGCCGTCATCGCTCTTCATGGTCACGCTCGCGTCGGCATCGGCTGGCTGATGTCGATGCTCGTCTTCGTGCTGACGTGCTGGCTCGCCACCGACGATCTGTTCCTGCGCGTCGAGATCGCACTGGTCCTGAGTTCGCTCGCCGCTTTGGTGTTCTTCGGCCTCTCGCTGCGTCGCCTGCTCGCCCGGGGCGCGACTCCCGATGCCGACTCGACGTTCGACGCGCTCAGCGACCGCCCGATCGAGGGCTGATCACTCCGGAACCGGCAGACCGGCCTTGATCGCCTCGCGCTTCAGATCGTGGCGCACCATCATTCGCACGAGTTCGGGGAATCCGACCTCGGGCACCCAGCCCAGCTTCTCGCGGGCCTTCGAGGCGTCACCGATGAGCAGATCGACTTCGGCCGGTCGGAAGAACTTCGGATCCTGGCGGACGTAACGCTTCCAGTCGTCGAGTCCGACTTCGGCGAAGGCACGCTCGACGAGTTCTTCGATCGTGTGCGTCTCGCCGGTGGCAATCACGAAGTCGTCGGGCTCGGGCTGCTGGAGCATGAGCCACATGGCCTTCACGTAGTCGCCCGCGTAACCCCAGTCGCGCTTGGCGTCGAGGTTGCCCATGACGAGTTCGTCCTGCAGACCGAGCTTGATACGGGCCGCCGCGTTGGTGACCTTGCGGGTCACGAACTCGACTCCGCGGCGCGGGCCTTCGTGATTGAAGAGGATCCCGGAGCACGCGTACAACCCGTAGCTCTCGCGGTAGTTCACGGTGATGTGATGCCCGAACACCTTGGCGCACCCGTACGGTGAACGCGGGTGGAACGGCGTCTTCTCGGACTGCGGGATCTCCCGCACCTTGCCGAACATCTCCGATGACGAGGCTTGATAGAAGCGGATCGTGTTGTTCTCGGCACCGCCGACCATCCGCACGGCTTCGAGCATCCGCAGAACTCCCGTGCCGGTCAGATTCGACGTCAACTCGGCCTGATTCCACGACAACGCGACGAACGAAATGGCCGCGAGGTTGTAGACCTCGTCGGGCTGGGCGAATTCGAGGGCCTTCACGAGCGACGGAAGGTCGGCGAGGTCGCCGGGGACGATCTCGACGTACGGGAATTCGTCGCGCATCATCTCGAGCTTCGGGTTGTTCTGACCCTTCACGACACCGAAGACGTCGTAACCCTTGCTGTGCAAGAACTCGGCCAGGTGCTGACCGTCCTGGCCAGTGACTCCGGTGATGAGGGCGCGGGGCATGGGACTCCTTCACGTGCGCCCAACTTCTAGGCGTGGATGCATTCTACGGTTCGCCCCGCCCCACCACCGGATGTGCGGCACCAGCCGTACAATCGGCTCGTGCTGACCGTTGCATTCGACGCCGGTCCGTTGCACGGTCCGGCAACCGGAATCGCCCGGGCGACCGCCGGAATGCGACAGGCTCTCGAAGCGTTCGACGACCTGCAACTCGTCCCCTACGTCTCGAGTTTTCGCGCGACTCTCGAACCCGACGAGGTTCGACTCCCCCTGCCCGCCCGTCCGGCGCTCGAACTGTGGGGACGCGTGGGTCGGCCGCGCGTCGATCGTCGGCTCCGCGGGGCTTCACTCGTTCACGGCACCAACTACGTGGTGCCACCGACGCGGATTCCGCGACTCGTCTCGGTTTACGACTGTTGGGCGCTCGAGAACCCGCGACTCGTCCATCCCGATGTGCGCGCGGCGATGCGCGTCCTGCGTCGATCGATCGATGACGGGGCCTTCGTGCACGCCTCGTCGCACGCCACTGCCGAACGGCTCCGCGACCTCGTTCCGGGTTGCGACGTGACGGTCATCCACCTCGGAGACATCACCGCATCGGTCGCGACGAGCACCGAGGGCGCGGTGATTCCCGAGTCACTCAGCACCGGAGCACCGTTCGTTCTGGCCATCGGAACCCGCGAACGCCGCAAGAACCTGCCGACTCTCGTTCGCAGTTTCGCCGAGGTCGCCGCCCGGCAACCGGACGTGCACCTGGTTCTCGCCGGTGGACCCGGCGACGACGACACGATCATCGACGAAGCCTTGAATCGACTCGATACCGGCACCCGATCTCGTATTCATCTGCTCGGTCGGGTCGCCGAACCGACGGCGAAGTGGTTGCTCGAGAATTCCTCGGTGCTCGCCTACCCATCACTCGACGAGGGATTCGGCTTTCCTCTCCTCGAAGCCATGGCGCACCGAACGCCCATCGTCGCGTCGAGAGTCGGATCGATCCCCGAAGTCGTCGGATCGGCGGCCGTGCTGGTGGAGGCACTCGACACGGAGGCTTGGGCCGCGGCCATCATCGGAGTCCTGACCGATTCCTCGCTCGTCACCCGGCTCGTGACCGAAGGCGACGCCCGCTGTCGGGAGTTCACGTGGGACAAGACGGGCCGACTCCTGCTCGATCTGTACCGCCGGGTCGTGGCTTCGGCATCGTGAACGAAAGAATGACCCGATGATCACCGTGCTGGCCGGAGGCGTGGGCGCCGCCCGTTTCCTGCGCGGGCTCGTGAACATCGTCGAACCCGAGACGATCACTGCGGTCGTCAACACGGGCGACGATTCGCTCATCAACGGGTTGCGCGTCTCCCCCGACCTCGACACCGTCACGTACACGGTCGCCGGTGCCATCGACGCCGAGCGCGGCTGGGGACTCGGCGACGAGAGTTGGCGGGTCATGGAATCGCTCGGCCGTTACGTATCGGTTCGACCCGACGAGTCGGTGGCCGCCAACACCTGGTTCAACCTCGGTGACCGCGATCTGGCCACCCACCTCTACCGAACGGCCCGCCTCGGCGAAGGCGCGACCCTCACCGAGGTCACCGACGAGATCCGACGGGCCTGGGGACTACGTATCGGCCTCGTACCCATGACCGACGATCGCTTCGAGACGATGATCGAGATCGTCGAAGAATCCGGCGTCCGAACGGTTCCGTTCCAGGAGTACTTCGTCGGGCTTCGTCACGGTGTTCCGGTGCGCTCGATTCAATTCGTCGGTGCCGAGTCGGCCCAACCGACTTTCCTGCCGCTCATCCACGACAGTGAGGCCATCGTCATCGCGCCGTCGAATCCCCTGGTCTCCATCGGACCGATTCGCGCCCTGACCGGCGTGGACGATTCGCTCGCCGCCAACCGCGAGCGGGTGGTGGCGATCTCGCCGATCATCGCCGGCGCGGCGATCAAGGGCCCGGCCGACCGCATGCTCGGCGAACTCGGCATGGAGGCCTCCGCCGTTGGTGTCGCAAGGCTCTACGCACCCGTTTGCGGAACGCTCGTGATCGACACCAAGGACGCCCATCTGGCCGCGGCCGTGGAGGCCGAAGGTGTTCGTTGCATCGTGACCGACACGATCATGTCGACTCCAGGAGTCGCCGGCGATCTCGCCCGTTTCACACTGGCCGCAGTTCTCGAGAAAGGACGATGATGTCCGACCAACCGCAGATTCGACTCACCGCGTGGGGCGTCACCGGCATCGGCGAGATCAAACCGGGCGACCAACTCGGTGACGTCATCGTCGACGCGTGCCGCGAAGCACCCAACGGTCCCTTGGCCGATGGCGACGTCCTCGTCGTGACCCAGAAGATCGTGTCGAAGGCCGAGAACCGCATGGTCGAGATCGACCCCGACGATCCCTTGTCGCACAAAGCACTCGTCGAAGAGGAAGGCGTTCGCGTCGTCCGTCGACGCGGCGATCTGATCATCACCGAAACCAAGCACGGCTTCATCTGCGCCAACTCCGGCATCGACCTGTCGAACGTGGAGCGCGGTTGGGCGGCTCTCCTTCCACTCGACAGCGATCGATCGGCTCGTCGCATCCGGGACATCGTGCGCGCCAAGTTGGGTGTCGAGGTCGGGGTGATCGTCTCGGACACCTTCGGCCGACCATGGCGCAAGGGACTCACCGACGTCGCCATCGGCGTGGCCGGAATTGCCGGCGTGGTCGATTTACGCGGAACCCCCGATGCCCTCGGACGTGTGATGCAGGTGACCGAGGTGTGTGTGGCCGACGAGATCGCCTCGGCGGCTGAACTCGTGATGGGCAAGTCGAATGGTGTCCCGGTGGCCGTGGTGCGCGGCTGCCAACCCGAGTGGCTGCGCGACTCGTCGATCGGCGAGATCGTTCGTCCGCCGGCCGAGGACTTATTCCGCTAGCCCGCGACTGGCGGCCAATCCCTCTTCCACGGGCGTCCACGGCGACCAGCCGAGATGCAAACGCGCCCGCGCGGGCGACAACACCACACGAGTCACGTCATGGGATCGACGCGGCGCCGACCGCACGGGCTGGTCACCGCCGATCGCCGTCCAGATGTCGCGAACACTCGTGCCAGTGCCCGAACCGACGTTGATCGTCAACCCTCCACCCTTGGTTCCGGCCCGGAAGAGCGCTTCGGCGGCGTCCTCGGCGTAAAGGAGATCGCGGGTCTGGCGGCCGTCTCCGAACAACGTGAACGCCGTGCCGTGGCGATCGGCGTCGAGTGCCGCACCGACGACGTTGGCGTCGGCCCGCAACCGGGGTCCGTACACCGTCGAGGTCAACAACGCCGTGAACTCCACCGCGTGTTCGTCGCGATAGCGCTGAAGCAATTGGATGATCGATTCGGCCAACACTCCCACCGCACCCATCGGCCGGAAACCGCGATCCTCTTTGGCCGGGAGTTCGCGGGTCGGAACCTCGCCGTACAACACGGATGCCGGCAGAGTCACGACGACTTTGGTCGCCGTGGATCGAAGTCGGATCGATTCGAGCACGTTCACCATGAGGGCCATACCGAGCACGGCTCGTTCGGCGGACCAACGCGCCGACGAGGCGGCGAGCACGTACGCGACCGATGGCTGGACACGTTCGAGATACAGACCGAATTCGGGTGCGGTGGCGTCGAGTTGTTGGAACACGAGTCGGCCGACCGAATTGACCGATCGCGCGTGGGCGAGATTGGCGAGTGTTCCAGTCGACAGGTCGTCGACGGCATGAACGACCGGCGTCTCCATGATCAGACGGTCGACGAGATGTGAACCGAGGAATCCCGCGCCACCCACGACGAGAGCCGATTCGGGCGCCTTGGGTGCAGCGGCTTTCGGCATCCGGACTTCTAGCGACTGCTGACGGTTGCCGGATCGGGAACGAGTTCGTTGCGTCGTTCGCTACCGGGATCGATCGAACCATCGACTCCGATCACACAATCGACCACGACGGCATCGGCTCCGATGCGGCCCATCACGATCGAGCCACTCACCTTGGCCCCGCGCTCGATGACGGCTCCGGGCAACACGATCGTTTCGGTCAGAAAGGCATCCGATCCGACGGATGCTCCCGCCGACACAAGGCTGTGGTGGAGGGTCGCTGTCTCGGCCACCTTCGCTTCGGCGTGCACCGCGTCGCACCGCAATGACTTCCGCGTTCCGTCGAGAACGTCGAAGTTGGCCTGTCGATAGGTGTCGGGGCGGCCGGTGTCGATCCAGTAGTCGGAGGTCGACATGGCGAAGAGACTGCCGTCCGCCACGAGCTGCGGGAAGGTCTCGCGTTCGATCGAGACCTTGCGCCCGGTGGGAATCCGGCCGAGCACAGACGGCTCGAACACGTACGTGCCGGCATTGATCAGATTGGTCGGTGCGGTGCCCGGCGCCGGCTTCTCGACGAAACGCGACACACGGCCGCGCTCATCGAGGTCGACCACACCGTAAGCAGATGGATCCTCGACTGGCGTGAGGTGGATCGTCGCCTCCGCGCCGCGGGCGCGATGGAAGTCGACCAAGGTCGCCACGTCGAGGTCGGTCAGAACGTCACCGTTGACCACCACGAAGGTCTCGTCGATTCCGGCGTGATCGGCGGCGAAACGAATGGCGCCTCCGGTGTCGAGCGGCTCGGGTTCGACCGCGTAATGGAGACGCACACCCGCGCACGTTCCGTCAGGAAACGCTTCACGGAACGGCTCGGGTTTGAAACCGAGAGCCAATACGACCTCGTCGATGCCGGCCGCGGCGAGCATGGTCACCAGGTTCTCGATGATCGGCCGATGGCCGACCGGAAGCATGGGTTTGGGTGTCGTGAAGGTGAGCGGTCGCAGACGGGTTCCGAACCCGCCCACGAGCACTACCGCGCGCATCAGCCGCCCGTGGTGGTGGGACCGGCGACCGTGGTGGGCGCCTCGGTGGCCGGAGCCTCGGTGGAGTCCACACTGCCCGGAGCCGACGAATCACCGGGGGCCGACGAGTCCGTCGGGCCGGTCGTCGTCGGCGCACCACCGGTGTCGGCGGCACCTAGTCGGGGCAGGTCGGCCGCGCTCGGCGGCAAGCCTGGCTTCACCCCGGCCGGTGCGAAAACGATGCTGAACGCCATGGCGTCCTGCTTCAGCCTGATGTCGTCGAAGTTGGTGATGTAGGTCGAGAAGTCGTCCGCGTTGTCGAACGAGTTGTAGGCGTAGACCACGACCTCACCATCGACCGACTTGCCCGACTCGTCGAGGCACTTGGTCTTGCCTTCTTCGTACACCGCTCCACCCTGATCGTCCGGGAAGACGATCTTGGTGTCGGAAACCTCGACGCCGTAGACGTCGAGGAAGACGCCCAACTTCGCGTTACGTCCGGTGGCCGCCGACGTGTACGGGTGCCAGTGCATCACGCCATCGTCGTGGCTGTGGATGCCGGTACGACGGAATTTGTCGTTGGCGAGATTGCCGGTGGTGTCGAGTTCTTCCTTGTTGCCCTGCAGGTCGGGGAGCCATTCGTTGCATCCGTAGAAGCCGTATGAGGCATGCCAGTGATCGTTCACCGTCGGGGGGACGTTGCGATCGGGAATCGAGGCTCGCGAGTAGACGATCAGCGCCGCACCGATGACGGCCACACCCACGACCACCGCCGGGAAGAGAGTGCCGCCCTTGAAGCGGACCTTCTTGCCCTTTCCCTTCTGGGCGAGACGCGCCAC
>Ga0075471_10002496_pt1 | contig 12073 bp, 10 predicted proteins | sample DEB19_08_DNA_2_FD_74787 | JGI IMG/M metagenome (GOLD analysis project Ga0075471, IMG submission 74787) | Aqueous microbial communities from the Delaware River and Bay under freshwater to marine salinity gradient to study organic matter... | ecosystem: Environmental > Aquatic > Marine > Coastal ... | reverse complement strand
CATGGATCTCAGCAAAGCCACCTTCTGGGGATACCGCCGCGAGAACGGCCGCATCGGTGTCCGCAATCACGTCATCATCCTTCCCGTCGATGACCTCTCCAACGCGGCAAGCGAGGCGGTCGCGAACAACATCAAGGGCGCGCTGGCGCTCCCGCACCCCTATGGGCGACTGCAATTCGGCGCCGACCTGGAGCTGCACTTCCGCACGCTGATCGGCACGGGCTCGAACCCGAACGTCGCTGCGGTGGTCGTGATCGGTATCGAGGACCAGTGGGCGAAGAAAGTCGCCGACGGCATCGCCGCCACCGGCAAGCCCGTCTCCTTCTTCGGCATCGAGCAGCACGGCGACCATGACACGATCATGCGCGCCTCCAAGGTCGCCAAGCAGTACGTGCAGTGGGCAAGCGAGCTGCGGCGCGAAGAGCGGCCCCTGAAGGACCTGTGGGTCTCGACCAAGTGCGGCGAGTCCGACACCACCTCCGGCTGCGGCGCGAACCCCACGGTCGGCAACGCCTTCGACAAGCTTTACCCGCACGGCGTGACACTCTGCTTCGGTGAGACCACCGAGCTCACGGGTGGCGAGCACCTGGTGGCCGCGCGCTGCCGCAACGAGGACGTGAAGAAGAAGTTCCAATTCATGTTCGACCGCTACCAGGAAGTCGTGAATCGCCACAAGACCAACGACCTGTCGGATTCGCAGCCCACCAAGGGCAATATCGCCGGTGGCCTCACCACCATCGAGGAGAAGGCGCTCGGCAACATCCAGAAGATCGGCCGCAAGTGCCTGGTCGATGGCGTGCTCGACAAGGCCGAGGCGCCCACGGGCCCGGGCCTCTGGTTCATGGATTCGTCCTCCGCTGCCGCGGAGATGGTGACGCTCGTTGCCGCTGCTGGCTACACGGTGCACTTCTTCCCGACCGGGCAGGGCAACGTCATCGGCAACCCCATCCTGCCGGTGATCAAGCTGTGCGCCAACCCGCGCACGGTGCGCACGATGAGCGAGCATATCGACGTGGATGTTTCCGGGCTGCTTCGCAAGGAGATGAACCCGGACCAGGCGGGTGATGCGCTCCTCGAGTGCATGTTCCGCACCGCCAACGGACGGCTCACGGCGGCCGAGGCCTTGGGCCACCGCGAGTTCGTCCTTACGCGCCTCTACGAGAGCGCCTGAGCTTCCGTCACGATGGCGACCGCGAGGTCAACGCCTGGCGGCGCCAGCCGCGGGCGGCGGGCGGTGTGGGTCGGGGCTGCGGCGTTCGCCGTAGCCCTCGTCCTCTGGTACGTCCTCACCACCCTCACCGGCGTCATCGGCTCGGCGCGCTTTCCGTCCCCTCCTGAGGTCTTCGCGGCCTTCCGGCAACTCGCACTCGACGGTTATGCCGACGGGCGATTGCACCAGCATGTGCTCCACAGCTCGAAGCTGGTGCTCATGGGGTTCGCGGCGGCTGTGACGGCGGGGGTGCCCCTCGGGCTCGCCATGGGGTGGAGCCGGCGCGTCGAGGCGTTCGTGAACCCCATCTTTCTCACCATCCGCCCGGTGCCACCGCTTGCGTGGATTCCGCTTGCCATCGTGTGGCTGGGGCTGGGTGACGCGGCCAAGGTGATGGTGATCTGGTTCGCAGCCTTCGTGCCGTCAGTGATCAACGCGTACACCGGGGTCCGCTCGATCGAGCCTTACCTTCTCGAGGCTTCCCGCATGCTGGGCGTGCGCGGCTGGTCTTTCGTGCGCGAGGTACTGCTGCCGGCGGCACTTCCCCACATCTTCACGGGCTTGCGCCTGTCGCTGCAGGCGTCGTGGACGACGCTCGTCGCCGCGGAACTGGTGGGCGCAGCCCTGGGCCTCGGCAAAGTGCTCAACGCCTCCGCCCAGGACATCTTCCCGGCGATGATCCTCATTGGCATGGTTTTCGTCGGCATTGCCGGCGGTGTGATGACGTGTACGCTGGCGCTCGTGGAAGCCCGCGCCGCACCCTGGCGCCAAGGCTGAAGCCAATTCGATGGCCACTCTCACGACGCGCACGACGACTTCAGGGCTGATCGCGCTGGGGCTTGCTGGCGCGGTGGCGTTCCTCGCCCTGTGGACGCTGCTCGCGCTCTCGGGCGTGGTGCAGAAGCAGTTCCTGCCGACGCCGCTGGGCGTGCTGCAGCGCTTCGTGGAGCTCACGCAGTCGCCCTTCGTCGGTCACACGCTCCAGCAGCACCTGCTGTCGAGCCTCGGCCGCTTCGGCATGGGCTTCGGGCTCGCAGCGGTAATCGGTGTGAGCCTGGGGCTCGCGATGGGCTGGTTTCGCTGGCTGGACGAGATCGTCACGCCCTTCTTCGACGCCGTTCGCTTCATCGCGCCGATCGCCTGGGTGCCGTTTGCGGCGCTCTGGTTCGGCACCGGCATCGGCGGCCCGACGCTCATCATCTTCGCCGGGGCCTTCCCGCCTGCGCTCATCAACGCCTACCGGGGCGCCAAGTTCGTCGACGTGCGGCTCCTGGAGGCCGCGCGCATGCTCGGCACGCCAGGCTGGAAGATCGTCACCCACGTTCTTCTGCCGGCGTCGGTGCCCTCGATTGTCGCGGGATTGCGCATTTCGGCCGGGCTCGGCTGGCAGTCGCTAGTCGGTGCCGAGCTTATCGTTGCCTCGAGCGGCATCGGCTACCTGATGGTAAAAGGGCAGGCGAGCATCAGCACGGCCACCGTCATGGCGGGAATGGTTGCCATCGGGCTGGTGGGCGTCCTGATCGACGTGATCCTTCGCCGCGTGGAGGCAGGCATCCACCGGCGCCGCGGGAGGGGGGAGTGAGCAATATCGTCTTCGATGCCGTCACGCGCGTCTTTCGCCGCGATGGCAAGGATTTCCCGACGCTCGACGGCATCTCCCTGGAAGTCCGGGATCGGGAGTTCGTCGCCATCGTGGGCCCTTCCGGCTGTGGCAAGACCACGTGCCTGCGCATGGCCGCGGGACTCGAGTTTCCCACCTCGGGTCGGGTGAGCGTGGGCGGCAAGGAAGTCACCGAGCCGGGGCCGGACCGCGCCGTGGTCTTCCAGCAATTCGCGCTCTTCCCCTGGAAGACCGTGTGGGACAACATCGATTTCGGCTTGCGCAACAAGGGCGTCCTGGAGGCGGAACGCCGCCGACGCGTGGGCGACATCATCACGCTGATGGGCCTGGAAGGCTACGAGAGCGCCTTTCCCCACCAGCTCTCCGGCGGCATGCAGCAGCGTGTGGCCATTGCGCGGGCGTATGTCCTGGACCCCGACGTGCTCCTCATGGACGAGCCCTTCGGCGCGCTCGATGCGCAGACCCGCACCGTCATGCAGGAAGAGCTCGTGCGCCTCGCGCGGAAGAACCCGCGCACGGTTCTCTTCATCACGCACGCGGTGGAGGAGGCAGTGTACCTATCCGACCGCGTCGTGGTGATGAGCCGGCGGCCCGGCACAATCCGCGAGGTCATCGACGTCGCCTCCGTTCGCCAGTCGGAGAACTGGGATCGCCTGGAGCGCATCGAGGAAGTGATGGACCAGGATTCGTTCGTGCACCTGCGTACCCGCATCTGGAAGCTTTTGAGAGAGCAGCAAGCCCCTAACGACCACTGACAACAAACCGGAGGAGAACCATGAGCACATTGTTCAAGAAAGTCGCTGCCGCCGTCGTCCTCGCCAGCCTGCCGCTGGTCTCTTCAGCTCAGGCAGCCAAGGAAATCAAGGTGAGCTACCAGCCCGCGCTCTACTGGGCGCTACCGTTCTATATCGCCACGGAGAAAGGCTGGTGGGCCGAGCTGGGGCTCAAGCCCACGTTCAGCACCTTCCCTGCCGGCGTACCGCAGATCGCCGCCTCGGCCTCCAAGTCGTGGGATGTGGGTGGAACGGGCTCCGTGCCTGCCGTGCTGGGCGCCGCCCGCTTCAACCTCCTCACCATCGGCATCCAGAACGACGAGTCGCAGGGCAACGCGCTCATGGCCCGCGCCGACAAGGCTGCCGCCTATGCCGCCAACCCGGCGCTCATCAAGGGGCAGACGATCCTCCTCACTGCCAACTCCACGGGTGACTACGCCGTGCAGTCGTGCCTCGCCAAGTACGGCCTCAAGAAGGCCGACGTGTCGATGAAGAACATGGGCCAGGCGGAGATCATCTCGGCGCTTTCCTCCAACAACGCCGAGCTGGTGGGGGTGTGGGCGCCGAACATCTACACGCTCGAGGAGAAGGCCGGCGCCAAGGTGCTGTGCACGGGCAAGGACGGCGGCGCCATCGTGCCGGGCGCGCTCGTCGTGCGGGCTGACTACGCCAAGGAAAACCCGCAGGATGTCGCGCGCTTCCTCGCCGTCTTCATGCGTGCCCAGAAGTGGGCCTCGGCCAACCGCAAGGAAGCCGTCGCGATGATGAAGAAGTTCTACGAGCAGGGCGGCGTGATGATCAGCGAGGCGTCGATGAACAAGGAGTTCGACACCCGGCCGGTGTTCGATCTTGCCGCGCACCTGCGCATCATGGACCGCTCCAAGGGCGCTTCCGAGGTCGACGGCTGGTTCACCAAGATCGGCGACTTCATGAAGGCCGCCGGCTCGATCCAGGAGCCACCCGCCGCCTCGAAGTTCATCACCGACGAGTTCGTGAAGATGGTCAACGCCGACCCGAAGCTTCGCGAATTCGCCAACCGGTCGAACTAGGCGAGCGAGCGCACGACATGGCGATCACCTACCTCAAGCGGGCCGCGAAGACGCCCGACAGCGAAAGCGGGACGGCGCAGCAGGTCGTCACCGACATGCTCGCCACCATCCGCAAGGGGGGCGAGCAGGCGGTGCGCGATTACGCAGCGACGCTCGACAAATGGACCGGCGACATCCTGGTCACGCCTGAGGAGGTGGAGCGCCGCACCCGCGACATCCCGGATGCGGTCAAGCGCGACATCGAGTTCGCGACGGACCAGATCCGGCGGTTCGCGCTGGCGCAGCGCGCGTCCATTTCGGAGTTCAGCACCGAGGTGATGCCTGGCCTGACCGCCGGGCAGCGCCTCATCCCGGTGAACGTGGCGGGATGCTATGTACCCACCGGCCGCTATGCCCACATCGCCTCGGCCTACATGAGCATCGCCACGGCGAAGGCCGCTGGCGTTCCCACGGTGGTGGCCTGCTCGACACCCTATCGCGGCGAGGGCATTCATCCGCAGGTTCTCTACGCCATGAAAGTGGCCGGCGCCGACGTCATCATGACGCTGGGCGGCGTCCAGGCCGTCGCGGCCATGGCGTTCGGGCTGTTCTCCGGCAAGCCCGCCGACATCATCGTCGGGCCGGGCAACAAGTTCGTCGCCGAGGCGAAGCGCATGCTCTTCGGCGCTGTCGGCATCGATGTTTTCGCCGGCCCCTCCGAGGTGGCGATCATCGCCGACGAGTCGGCAGACCCGCACATCGTCGCCTCCGACCTTGTGGGACAGGCCGAGCACGGACACGAATCGCCCGCCTGGCTCATCACCACCTCGCGCGCGCTCGCTGAAGACGTAATGGCGCGCGTGCCAAAGCTCATCGCCGAACTGCCGCCGACCGCGCGCGATGCGGCGGGCGCCGCCTGGCGTGACTACGGCGAAGTCGCGCTGTGCGACACGCGGGAAGAGGCGGCCTCGGTCTCCGATCGCTATGCCTCGGAGCATCTCGAGGTGCACGCGCGCGACCTCGATTGGTGGCTCGCCACGCTCACCTGCTACGGCTCGCTCTTCCTCGGCGAGGAGACGACTGTGGCCTATGGCGACAAGGCGAGCGGCCCGAACCACATCCTGCCGACCAAGGGTGCCGCGCGCTACTCCGGCGGGCTGTCGGTGCACAAGTTCATCAAGACGGTCACTTGGCAGCGCATGACGCGCGAAGGCAACCGCCGGATGGCGCAGGTGACGGCGCGCATCTCGCGTCTCGAGGGGATGGAAGCGCACGCACGCACGGCCGACGACCGCATGGACAAGTACTTCCCCGGCGTCGCCTTCGACCGCGGCGAGCCCGTCAAGAACTAGATGGCAGGCGTGCTCGACACGTTTCGCCTCGACGGGCGCACGGCGCTGGTCACCGGCGGCAACTCGGGCATCGGCGAGGCGATGGCTGGCGCACTCGCCGAGGCGGGGGCAACGGTGGTCCTGATGGCGCGTCGCGCAGCGCCCCTGGAGGCTGCAGCCCGGCGTCTGCGTGAAAGGGGCTATAGCGCTCACGCCACGGCCTGCGACGTGACGGACCGCGCTGCGCTCCAGCGTGGCGCCACCGGCGCTCTCGCCATCACGGGCGCCATCGACATCCTGGTCAACGCGGCCGGTGTTAACCGGCGTCAGCCATTTGGTGAGGTCACCCCCGACGCGTGGGACGAGCAGCTCGCTGTGCACCTCGGGGCGCCGTTTTTTCTCGCGCAGGCGCTGGCGCCGGCCATGGCGGCGCGCGGCTGGGGGCGCATCATCAACATCGCCTCCCTGCAAAGCTACCGCGCATTCCCGAACAGCGCGCCCTATGGCGCCGGCAAAGGCGGCATCGTGCAACTCACCCGAGCGATCGCGCAGGAATGGGGGCCCAAGGGCATCACCTGCAATGCGATCGGCCCCGGATTTTTTCCAACGGCCCTCACAGCGTCCGTGTTCGCCGACGAGGCGCTTGCCCAACGCCACGCGCAGCAGACGTGCGTGGGGCGCAACGGCCAGCTGGGGGATCTCGCCGGCGTCACCGTCTTTCTGGCGAGCGAGGCTAGCGCCTATGTCACCGGCCAGACATTGATGGTCGACGGGGGGTACACCGCCAAATGAACGACCGACTCGACGCGTACTGGATGCCTTACACGCCCAACCGCCAGTTCAAGGCGGCGCCGCGCATCGTCGTATCTGCCAAGGGAGTGGCCTACCGAACTGCCGACGGGCGCGAGGTGCTCGACGGGATCTCGGGCCTCTGGTGCGTGGGCGCAGGCCACGGACACCCGCGCATCGCGGAGGCGATCAAGCGGCAGGTCGACACACTGGACTTCGTGTCGAGCTTCCAGGTTGGCCACCCGGGAGCGTTCGCGCTTTCGGAGCGGATCGCGGCGCTCGCGCCCCCCGGCCTCGACCGCGTCTTCCTCACTAACAGTGGGTCCGAGGCGGTCGACACCGCCATCAAGATCGCTCTCGCGCACGCCCGCGCCTGTGGCCAGGGCCAGCGAACGCTACTCATCGGACGCGAGCGCGCCTTCCATGGCGTGGGCTTCGGCGGGATGTCCGTCGGCGGCATGGTGAACAACCGCCGTGCCTTCGGGCCGGTGCTGATGCGAAGCGACCACCTGCGCTCGACGTGGGACCCGGCAACGCAGGCGTTCGTTCGTGGCCAGCCCGCCGAGGGCGGCATCGCGCTTGCTGACGAACTCGAGCGTCTCGTAGCCCTTCACGACGCGTCGAACATCGCTGCCGTGCTGGTCGAGCCGTTTGCGGGCTCCACGGGCGTTCTGGTTCCGCCGGTCGGCTACCTCCAGCGGCTGAGACAGATCTGCGACCGGCACCGCCTGCTGCTGATCTTCGACGAAGTCATCAGTGGCTTCGGCCGGCTCGGGTCGATGTTCGCTGCACAGGCTCTTGGCGTTGTGCCAGACATGATCGTGTTCGCGAAGACCGTGAGCAACGGGGCTGCGCCGCTCGGTGGCGTGATCGTCCGGCGTGAGCTGCACGACGCGGTGATGCAGGGGCCCGACCACCTTGCGGAGCTGATGCACGGCTACACCTGGTCGGGGCACCCGCTTGCGTGCGCCGCGGGGATGGCCACGCTTGATGTTCTTGAGGAGGAGCGCCTGCTGCAGCGCGTCGCCGAACTGGCGCCGCAATTCGAGTCGATCGTGCACGCCCTCGCCGACGCGCCCGGGGTGGTGAGCATCCGCAACCTTGGCCTGGCTGCGGGCGTTGAGCTCGCCCCCGATCCCGCGGGCCCCGGCCGCCGGGGCGCCCGCGCCCAAGCGGCCGCGTTCGACCGGGGCGTGCTTACCCGCGCGCCCGGTGACACGCTGATCCTCGCCCCGCCGTTCGTCTCCACCCGCGACGACATCCAGCGCATGGCCGACGCGTTGCGCCAGGCTATCGTCGACACGGCGAGCCCCGCGCCATGAAAGCACTGGTCTATACCGCGCCCAACGAGGTGACGTATCGCGACGAGGCTGATCCGGCCCTCGCAGGCGGGGAAGTGGTGCTTCGCATCGATGCCGTGGGCATCTGCGGCTCGGACATGCACGCCTACCACGGGCACGACCCGCGCCGTAACCCGCCGCTCGTACTCGGCCATGAGTTTGCGGGCACGGTGGTGGAGGGGCCCGGCAAGGGCCGTCGCTACACCGGGAACCCGCTCATCACGTGCGGCCATTGCGAGTACTGCGTTCAAGGGCGCAACAACCTGTGCAGCAATCGCACGATGGTGGGCATGACGCGGCCGGGCGCCTTCGCCGAGTACATGTCGATCCCGCAGTCGACGCTGGTCGAGATCCCGGAGGGGATGAACGCCGCGCACGCAGCGCTCACGGAGCCGGCGGCCACGGCCGTGCATGCGATCCATCTTGCGCAGCGCTCGCTCGTGCGACCGCTTGCCGAGAGCCGGGTGCTCGTCATCGGCGGCGGTGCCATCGGCCTGCTGTCTGCGCTCCTGCTGCATTCGCACGGCTGCCGCGGCATCGCGCTGGCCGAGACGAACGCCCTGCGCCGCGCCTCGGCCGCCGCCACGGGGTGCTGCGACCCTTTCGACCCGCTCGGCGGCGCAGGCCCGGGCGAGGCCACCTGCGATTTCGTGGTCGACGCGGTGGGTGCCAAGGTCACTCGTGCAGCCGCCTTCCGTGCCGTGAAGCCGGGCGGCGTCGTGCTGCACATCGGCCTGCAGGATTGGGCGAGCGAAATCGACATGAGGAAGCTGACGCTCGCCGAGATCACGCTCGTGGGGACTTACACGTATTCGACGGCGGATCTGCGCGCAGCGGTCAAGGGATTGGCCGCGGGCTTGTTCGGAGGCCTCGAGTGGGTGGAGGAACGGCCGTTGTCGGCCGGGCGCAAGGCGTTCCGCGACTTGCACGAAGGCCGGTCGGCCGCCGCCAAGATCGTCCTGCGTCCTGGTGGGTGAGCGCACGGCTGCCCGGGCGGCAGCGGCGTCGCATTTGGCGGACAATGGCAACGCACCCCCGTAGCCCGGGGGCCAGGGAGAGCACATGACAGGGTCTGCCAGCCAGAGCGACGAGACGAGCCCCCTCGCCACGGCCCTCAGCGACGACCAGCGCGCCCGCCTCGAGGAGTTCATCGAGGAAGAGGAAGGCGCGTTCAACCGCTACAAGGGTTGGCTCGCGGTGTTTCTCACCGCCGTCGCGGTGGGCACCTCGCTCTTTCACCTCTATGCCGCGTACGGCATCGTGCAGACGGATTGGCTGCGTGGCGCGCACGTGGCCCTGGTCCTGTTCCTGTCGTTCATGCTCATCCCCGTGGCGCGGCGGTTCCGCCACCGGCTGATGTGGTTCGACGTGGCGCTGGCGCTGCTCTCGCTCGCCACCGTTGTGTGGATGGTCTCTCAGGGCGATTCCTTCGCCGATCGCAACACCGCGCCCGAAAGCTGGGACATCTTCTTCGGCGTGGCGCTGATGCTCCTCGTGGTGGAGGCCACGCGCCGCACCTCGGGCTGGATCATGCCCATCGTGATCGGCCTCTTCGTGCTCTACGCCTTCGTGGGGCCGTGGCTCCCGGCGCCTTGGACGCACCGGGGGTATGACGTCGGCAGGCTCGTGGGCCACATGTACATGACGCTCGAGGGGATCTTCGGCGTTGCGGTGGATGTGTCAGCCACGCTCATCATCCTTTTCACCATTTACGGGGCGTTCCTGCAGTACTCGGGCGCGGGCAAATTCTTCCTCGACTTCTCCTTCTCGCTCATGGGGGGGAAGGGAACCAGCGCCGGCCGTGCAGTGGTGCTTTCGTCCTTCCTGTTGGGCGGTCCTTCCGGCTCGGGGGTGGCGACCACGGTCACCATCGGTTCAGTGGCTTACCCCATGCTGAAGAAAAGCGGCTACAACCCGGCGGATGCAGGCGGGCTGCTTGCCGCTGGGGGACTGGGGGCCATCCTGTCACCGCCGGTCCTGGGCGCAGCGGCCTTCCTGATCGCCGAGTTCCTGAAGATCTCCTACCTCGACGTGGTGCGGATGGCGCTCATCCCCACCGTGCTCTACTACTTCTCGCTCTACTTCATGGTGGAGCTGGACGCCCGCAAGTACGGCATGAGCGAAGGCGTCTTTGAGAAGGTGGAGAGCGCCTGGGCGCTGGCGAAGCGGTATTGGTACCACTTCCTGTCGCTCGCTTCGATCGTGGTGTTCATGGTCATGGGGTTTTCGCCCACCATGTCGGTCTTGTGGGCGACCATTACTGCCTTCGTGGTGAGCTTTTTCAACCGCGACACGGCAATGCTGCCGCGGCGCCTGGTACAGGCCCTCGAGACTGGCACCACCGGCATGCTCAACGTCGCCGCCACCTGCGCCTCGGCGGGGATCATCGTCGGCGTGGTGACGCTCACAGGGCTGGGCCTCAAGTTCTCCTCGATCGTCATCGACTACGCGGGGGGCAGTCTGGCGCTCACGGCGCTCTACACTGCGCTCATCGTCTGGATCGTGGGCCTGGCGGTGCCTGTCACTGCCTCATACATCATTTGCGCGGTGATTGCTGCGCCTTCGCTCATGACTCTGGGTGTGCCGGACTACGCTGCACATATGTTCATCTTCTACTACGCGCTGCTGTCGGAAGTGTCGCCGCCGACGGCGCTCTCCTGCTTCGCCGCCGCCGCGATCACCGGCGCCGACCCCTACCGAACAACGCTGCAGGCATGGAAGTACACGATGCCCGCTTTCGTGGTGCCGTTCTTCTTCGTGCTCGATCCCCTGGGTGTCGGCGTGCTCCTCACGCTGCCCAAGGGCGCCACGTGGCTCGACGTCTCGTGGGTCGTCGCGCTCATCTTCGTGGCCATCACGGCGCTGGCCGCCGGCCTGCAGGGGTGGCTGTTCACGAAGACCAACCGCTTCGAGCGGCTGCTCCTGATCACGGCCGGCACGCTAGTGGTGTTGCCCTTCGGGCGGCTCGATGCCGTCGGTGTTGCCCTCCTCGCCTCGGTGGCCGGGCTGCAGCTGCTGCGGCGACGGCGGTCGGCCGCATCGCCCTGAGGCGTGCCCGTGCAGGGGGACGCCTTCGACGCCCGGCTTCGCGCGCCGTTCGCCACGTTGGGCATCACGACGGATGGCGCGTTTGTCTCCGGAATTCGTTTTCTTGTGCCCGGCACGCCCGCGCTGGCTCCCAAACGCAACACGCTTGCTTACCTTGTGTGCGTGCAACTGCAGGCCTACCTCGACGACCCCCGGCAGCGCTTCGACTTGCCGCTGCAACTCTCGGGCTCACGCCATCAGCTGTCCGTTTGGGAGGCGATGCAGGCAATCGCCGTCGGGAGGACCCGAACCTATGGCGACATCGCCCAGGAGCTGGGCTCATCACCGCGCGCCGTGGGTGGTGCCTGCGGCGCCAACCCGTTGCCGATCGTGATTCCGTGCCATCGCGTCGTTGCTTCAGCCGGGATCGGGGGGTTCATGGGCGCTACCGGCGAGGGCTTCGAGCGCGGCATCAAGCGTTGGCTGCTCACCCATGAAGCGCGAGCCCGACGCTGACCGGCGCCTGATCGAGCGGTTCTGCGACAACGCCTGGCTGACGGACGGCCTGGCGCGCAACTCACTCGAAAGCTACAGGCGGGACCTCACGCAATTCGCTGCGTGGCTCGCATCGCCCGATGCGCAGCCTGTGCCGGGCATCGCGCAGGCCAGCTCCGCCGACATTCATCGATACCTCGCCTGGCAGGTATCCTCGCGCAAGGCGAAGCCTCGCAGTACCGCGCGGCTCGTTTCGGCGCTGAGGCGCTTCTACCGCTTCCTGGCCCAGGAGTCGCTGCGCGTCGATGACCCCACGGGGGATGTCGACTCGCCTCGCATCCCGCGTTCCTTGCCCAAATCGCTCTCGGAGGCGCAGGTGGAGGCGCTGCTCGACGCGCCCGACGTTGAAACATCCCTTGGCCTGCGGGACAAGGCGATGCTGGAGACGCTCTACGCGAG
>Ga0075471_10002495_pt1 | contig 12074 bp, 13 predicted proteins | sample DEB19_08_DNA_2_FD_74787 | JGI IMG/M metagenome (GOLD analysis project Ga0075471, IMG submission 74787) | Aqueous microbial communities from the Delaware River and Bay under freshwater to marine salinity gradient to study organic matter... | ecosystem: Environmental > Aquatic > Marine > Coastal ... | reverse complement strand
AGGCGCTCCTTCTCCTTGCGCACCACCAGGGTGATCTTGGTGTGGGTCTTGAGGCCGATCACCCCGTACACCACGTGCACGCCGGAGCGCTCCAGCTGGCGCGCCCACTGGATGTTGTTGTCCTCATCGAAGCGGGCCTTGAGCTCCACCAGCGCCATCACCTGCTTGCCGTTCTCAGCGGCGCGGATCAGGGCGGCGATGATCGGCGAGTCCTTGGACACCCGGTAGAGGGTCATCTTGATCGCCAGCACCGAGGCATCGTCGGCGGCCTGGTTGATGAACTCCTCCACGGAGGTGGCGAACAGATCGAAGGGGTGGTGCAGCAGCACATCGCCTCGGCGCAGCACCGAGAAGATGCTCTCGAACTCCTCCGCCTTGATCGAACCGTCCTCCAGCAGGGTCTTCTGGGCCCTGGCCAGGGCTCTGGCGGTGCGGCCGCGGTGGGGTTTGTCCTTGAGCTGGGGCAGGGGGATCGCCAGCAGGCTCATCAGGTCGTCGAGGCCGAGCGGGCCGTTGATCCGGTAGAGGTCTTCCGGTTCCACGCCGGTGCCTTCCAGCAGCAGGTCCACCACCGCATCGGGCATTTCATTGGCCACCTCCAGGCGCATCACTTCACCGCCCATGCGCCGTTTGCGCAGGCCCTGCTGCAGGGCTTCCATCAGGTCGTCGGCCTCGAGATCGCGCAGTTCCAGGTCGGCATCGCGGGTGACACGGAAGAAGTAGTGCCCCTCCACCTCCATGCCGGGGAACAGCAGCTTGAGGTTGAAGGCCACCACCTGTTCCAGCGGCACCGCCGTGAAGACCGGCACCGGTGCGAGATCGCTCAGCTCCACCGGCAGCTGCACGAAACGAGGCAGGTTCTTCTGCGGCACCTTCACCCGCGCGAACTGCTGCTGGCCCGTTTCCGGATCACGGATCAGTGCGGCGATGTTCAGGCTGAGGTTGCTGATGAACGGGAACGGATGGGCTGGATCCACCGCCAGGGGGGTGAGCACCGGGAAGATGGCGCTCTGGAAGTAGTCGTTCACCCAGCGCTTCTGCTGCTTGTTGAGTCGCGCGTAGTCGATCAGGTGAACGCCGACATCGGCGAGCTGATGCTTGAGATAGAGGCGGTAGTGGGCCTGCTGCTGCTCCAGCAGTGGATGCAGCGCTTGCCGAACCTTCTCCAGCTGCTCACTCGGGGTGAGGCCATCGTCGCTGAGGGTCTGCACACCAGCCTCGATCTGAGACTTCAGCGAGGCCACCCTCACCATGAAGAACTCATCGAGGTTGTTGCTGAAGATGGCACTGAACTTGGCCTGCTCCAGCAGCGGGGTGTGCTCGCTCAGGGCCTGCGACAGCACGCGCTGGTTGAAGGCGACCCAGCTCAGCTCACGGTTGATGTAGTGCTCCGGAGCCAGAACCGGTTCAGCCATGGCGTTGTTGCTCCCTGCTTCTGCGATGCCCTGAAACCCTCTGAAGCCGGCATGGCATCGGAGCAGAGCCTGCTGATCGCAACGTAGCAATCACAGCGGGCCGGCTTGGGTGTTCGCCGCGTCCTGCCGCGCCGGCAGGCCACCGGCCACCAGCGCCATCACCCCCACCATCAGGGCGATCCCCAGCCAGAAGGGGCTCTGGCGGCCGATCAGGTCGTAGGCCAGGCCGGCCAGGGGCGGGCCGATGAAGCTGCCCAGGCTCTGCAGACCCTGCAGGCTGCCCAGGGCGGCCCCCTGGCCGCTGGTGTCGAGGCGGCGCGAGACGAGGGCCCGCAGGCAGGGGGTGACCAGGCCGGTGCCGAAGGCCAGCACCGCCACGGCGCTGAACACCACCGGCCGGGCATTGCTGCTGGTGGCCAGGGGGATCAGCAGGCAGCCGGCGGTGACGAACCCCAGCCCCGCCAGGGTGAGGCGCATCTCACCGAAGCGCTGCACCAGCGGCCCGATCAGGCCGCCCTGCACCAGGGTGGCCACCACCCCCACCACCAGAAAGGCCGTGGCCGCCAGGCCCGGTCCCCAGTTGAAGGCCTGCTTGAAATACAGCACCAGCACGGCGGTGAAGCCGTTGAAGGCCAGGAAGAACAGGAAAAAGGCGGCGCAGAGGCGGCGCACCTGGGGATTGGTGAACACCCGCTGCAGGGCGCTGAACGGGTTGAGGTCGCGCTTGCGGGGCAGCGCCCGCCGCGCCTCGGGCGGGTGCGTTTCCGGCAGCAGCGTGAGCACCAGCAGCAGGTTCACCAGGGCGAAGCCCGCCGCTGCCCACACCGGCAGGGTCACGTTGATGCCCGCCAGCAGGCCACCGAAGAAGGGGCCGAGGATGAAGCCCAGCCCGAAGGCCACCCCGATCAGGCCGAAGGCCTTGGCGCGGTTCTCCGGGGTGGAGATGTCCGCCAGCACGGCGCCGGCGGTGGCGGCGGTGCCGCCGCTGACGCCATCGATCAGCCGGGCGCCGAACAGCAGCGCCAGGGGCAGGGCGGTGCCGGCTGCCCAGGGGATCGCCTGCCAGTCGATGCTCACAGTGAGGGCGAACAGGCTGAGACCCAGCACCGAGCCGGCGACGCAGCCGCTGATCACCGGCTTGCGGCCGTAGCGATCGCTCAGGGCGCCGATCAGCGGTGTGAAGGCGAACTGCGCCACCGCGTAGCTGCCGGCCAGCAGGCCCAGGGTGCGGCCGTTGCTGGTGTACGAGGCCAGCAGGAACGGCAGCAGCGGAAACACGATGCTCTCGCCCAGCCGATCGTTCAGCAGGGTGACGAAGGCGCAGAGCGGGGTGGAGGGGCGACTCCAGCGCATGGGGCGGGCCTGGGGAGCGGCCTCACCATCCCATGGGCCCGATCGAGGCCGGTGCATACACTGCATCAAGAACGGTCGTGCGCTCCTCGTTCTGACGTCCCCAGGCTCGCCGGCTGAACGTGTCCTGCCACCGGAGCTGCAGAGCAGCCGCATCGTGGTGGTGTCGGACTTCAACTGCCCGTACTGCTTCACCCTCAACGCCTGGCTGAACCAGCTCGGGGTGGCCTCGCGCGTGTACTGGGTTGGGGTGGAGCACAAGCCCCATCTACCGCTGGCGTTCTCGGCACGCAACCAGCCCGATGACCTGCTCACCCTTCAGAAGGAAGTGAGCGATGTGCAGCGACGCGCCCCTGAGGTGGGGGTGGAGCTGCCGCCGGTGTGGGTCAACTCCCACGAAGCCCTGCTGCTGCAGGCGGCCGTGGAGGCCGATCAGCCGGAGCTGGCGGCGCCGATGCGCACCGCCATCTTCGAGCGCTTCTGGCGAGAGCGCCGCAACATCGCCGAGGCGGATGAACTGAGCGACTGCGAGCGGCGGGTGGGGGTGGAGCCCGACCCCGAGCGCTTCCTCGATCCCGAACAGCTGGAGCGCCTCACCGGCTGGTGGCGCGGGGAGCTCGATCGCATTCCCTGCATGCTCGCTCCCTCGGGGGCCCGCCATCTGGGCCTGCAGGACAAGGCGGCCGTGGAGGCCTTTGTGCTGGGAGCCCTGCACGAACCGCCACCCGGCCCCGCCTGCCGATGAGCGCATCGGGCTCCGACGACCACCGGCGCCTTGAGCGGGAGATCCGGCGCCTGCGCCATGAGCTGCAGGAGGCGGTGCGCACCCTGCCCCACCTGCGCCAGATGGTGCAGTTCAGCGGTGATCTGCTGATCCTGGTGGAGGCCTCGGGCCGCATTCTCGAGGCCAACGGGCGCCTCGCCGACCTGCTGGGGATCCCCCAGGAGCAGCTCTATGGCCAGCCGCTGCAGCGCTGGCTGGCCAACCCCGGGCAGCGGCAGGTGCTGGAGGCGCGGCTGGCGGCCGGTGCGGCCGCCCCGCTGCTGCGCATGGAGCTGGATCTGCAGCCGGCCGAGGGGCAGCCTGTGGCCATGGAGCTGGAGGGGCATCAGCTGCTGCCGGAGCCCACCGCGCTCGAACCAGGCGCGCACCGCTGGACGCTCTCGCTGCGCGATCTCAGCGAACGGAGGCGCCTGGAGAGCAGCGAGGCTGCCCGGCAGGTGCAGGACTCGCTGATCACCTCGCTGCGCAGCAGCGAAGCCCGCTACCGCGAGCTGGTGGCCCAGCTGGCCGATGGGCTCGGCCAGATCGATGCCACCACCACCCTGCTGTTCGCTAACCCGGCCCTGCATCGTCTGCTGGCGGTGCCCGATGGCGAGCTGGTGGGCTGCCGTCTGCTGGAGTTCCTGGTGGGCTCTTCCGCCGTGAGCTTCGAGCAGAGCTGGGAGGCGGTGCTGGCGGGGCAGCAACACCAGAGCACCCTCACCCTGCGAGCGGCGGATGGCACGCTGCGGCAGGTGGAGATCGATCTCCATCCCGGTGCCCATGCGGCCGGTCAGTCGGCCGCCGGGCCGGTGATCAGCGTGTTGCTGCGGGATGTCACCGCCCTGAACCGGGCCCTCGGCGAGCTCACGAATCTGGCCTTTCATGATCCGCTCACCGGCCTGGCCAATGCCGAGGCCAGTCGCCGCGATCTGGAGACCCGGCTGGCCGCCGGCGCTGCCGCACCGCTGCTGGTGGCCTGGCTGGATCTCGATGGCTTTCGCCGGGTGAATCACACCTTCGGACGGGCGGTCGGTGATGCCGTGCTGCAGGGGGTTGCCGATGGCCTGCGCGCTTGGGCGGGGCCCACGGATCTGGTGGCGCGCCTGGGTGGCGATGAGTTTCTGCTGGTGCGGGAGCTGGCGGCGGCGCCGACCCCGGACGCCCTGGAAGCCGAGGTGGAGGTGGTGCTGCAGGAGTTGCGCACCGCCGTGCGCCCGCGGGACCTCGGCCCGCACACCCCCCCGATCGCCATCGGCTTCAGCGCCGGCTACAGCCTGGCGCCGCTGCATGGGACCCAGGCCGAGACCCTGCTGCAGGCGGCCGCCACCGCCCTCACCCGTGCCCGCGAACAGTCGCCCGGCGCCGCGTTGGCTTACCAGCCCCGCTTCACCACCCGCCTGCAGCGGGAGATGGCGCTAGAGTCGCGGCTGGTGCACGCCTTCGATAACGGCAGCCTGCGGCTGGTGTATCAGCCCCAGGTCGACGGCCGGGGCGTGCTGCTGGGGGCGGAAGCCCTGCTGCGCTGGGACGATCCCCTGCACGGCGGCATGTCGCCGGCGCGGTTCGTGCCCGTGGCGGAGCGCACCGGCCTGATCCATCCCCTGGGCCAGTGGGTGCTGGAGGAAGCCTGCCGCCAACTGCGGGCCTGGCTCGATGCGGGTGTGCGGCCGCCGCGGCTGGCGGTGAATCTCTCGGCGCGACAGTTCGAGCTCACCGTGCCGCCGCTGCCGAATCAGGTGTCTGCCCTGCTCGACCGCTATGCCCTGCTGCCCGAGCAGCTGGAGCTGGAGATCACTGAATCCTGCGTCGTGCCGATGGCCGGGGTGATGGCCCAGCTGCAGCAACTGGCGGAGCTGGGGATCCAGGTGGCCCTGGACGACTTCGGCACCGGCTACTCCTCGCTGGCGGTGCTCAACCGCCTCACGATCCACAAGCTGAAGATCGACCGCAGCTTCGTCGAACATCTCGAGACCAGCCAATCGGCCCGCACGCTGGTGCGCACCGCCCTGGCGATGGGCCGCGGCCTGGGTCTGGAGACCCTGGCGGAGGGGGTGGAAACCGCAGCGCAGCTGGAAGTGCTGGAGGCGCTCGGCTGCGATGCCTACCAGGGTTACTGGTTCAGCCGGCCCCTCGAGGCCGGCGACTTCGCGGCCCTGTTGGCCCTGGGCGAGCCCCTGCCCCGGGAGGATGGCCGCAGCGCCGCAGCCCCCCCGCCCGATGTCCCCTGAGCCCCCCGCCGCTGCTCCGTCGCTCGGCCTCTCCCACCTCAATGCCGCCGGCGAGGTGCACATGGTGGAGGTCGGCGACCGTCCCGCCACCGCTCGCGAGGCAGCGGCGGAAGGCTTCATCGCCATGGAGCCTGCGGTGTTGGCGATGGTGCTCGAGGGCCGTGCCGCCAAGGGAGATGTGCTGGCGGTGGCGCGGGTGGCGGCGATCCAGGCCGCCAAGCGCACCTGGGAGCTGATTCCCCTCTGCCATCCGATCGCCCTGAGCGGTGTGAGCATCCAGCTCGAGGCGGCGGCCGATGGCAGCGGCCTGCGCCTGGAAGCCAGCGCCCGCACCACCGGCAGCACCGGGGTGGAGATGGAGGCCCTCACCGCCGTACAGGTGGGCCTGCTCACCCTCTACGACATGCTCAAGAGTGCCGATCCGGCGATGACCATCGGCCCGGTGCGGCTGCTGCGCAAGAGCGGTGGACGCCACGGCGACTGGCAGCGGTCGCTGGAGCGGGCGGATGGCTGAGCGCGGCGGCGGCGAGCCCTACGGCCGCGAAGGGCTGCCGCTGGAGCAGGCCCGGGCCCGGATCCTGGCGGCCCTGCAGCCGCTGGGGCAGCAGGAGCTGCTGCCGCTGACGCAGGTGCTCGGCCGCACCACGGCCGCGGCGGTGCGGGCTGAGGCCGCTGTGCCGGGCTTTCGCGCCTCGATCATGGATGGCTATGCCATTGCCGGCGCGGCCCAGCCCGAACCCGGCCAGCGCTGGCGGCTGGTGGGGGTGTCGGCGGCCGGTGCGCCCTATGGCGCGGTGCTGGCGGCCGGGCAAGCGGTGCGCATCCTCACCGGCGCGGTGGTGCCGGAGGGGAGTGGCCGTGTAGTGCCGCAGGAGCTGGTGGTGGCCACCGCCGATCAGCTCGAGCTGATCCAGCCCTGTGGCGCCAATGCCTGGATCCGTCAGCCGGAGGAGGAGGCCGCTCCCGGGCAGGAGCTGGTGCCCGCGGGCCGGCGGCTGGGCGTGGCGGATCTGGGGCGTCTGGCGGGCTGTGGGGTCCGGCAGCTGAGCGTGACGCGCCGGCCGCGCCTGGGCCTGTTGATCAGCGGCGATGAGCTGCTGCCGCCCGGAGCGGAGCGCGGCCCGGGCCAGATCTGGGAGAGCAATTCGGCCTTGCTCACGGCGTTGCTGCAGCGGCTCGACAGCGACGTCGCCGAGCGGCGGGTGGTGGCCGACCAGCCGCAGCCCTTGCGCACGGCACTGCTGGAGCTGGCGGAGGGTTGTGATGTGGTGGTGAGCACCGGCGGCGTCTCCGCCGGCGACAGTGACTGGATCCGCTCCCTGGTGGCGGAGCTGGGGGAGGTGGCCTTCTGGAAGCTGTTCCTCAAGCCGGGTCGCCCCTTCGCCTGGGGGCAGGTGGCGGGGGTGCCGTTCTTCGGGCTGCCGGGCAACCCGGTGGCGGCGGCGATCACGGCGCTGCAGCTGCTCTGGCCCGCTCTGCAGCGGCTGGAGGGGGCTGAACCCCTGCTGCTGCCGCGCCTGAAGGTGCGGCTCGAAGCGCCCCTGCGCCGCGGTGCCGGCCGGCCCGAGCTGGCGCGGGCCCGGTTGGTGGTGGCCGCCGACGGCGGCCTGCTGGCGCGGGTGGAGGGCAGCCAGGCCTCCTCGCGGATCGGCTCGCTCCAGGGGGCTGATCTGCTGCTGGAGATCCCGGCGGAGCTGGGGGCGCTGGAGGCCGGCACGGAGCTGTGGGCGCAGCTCTTGCGGCTGCCGCTGTTCTGAGTCCGCCTGTGCCGGGCAGCCGTCAGAGCGGGGTGTTGCCCGTCAGCCACTGGCGGCTGCCATCGCGGTGCCACTCCCGCTTCCAGAACGGGGCTTCGTGCTTGAGGGCCTCCAGCAGCTCCTGGCTGCAGCGCTGGGCCGGGCCGCGGCGATCGGCGCCGATGGCCACCAGCACGATCGCCTGTCCGGGCAGCACCCGGCCCACGCGGTGCAGCACCAGGGCGGAGCGCACGCTGTGGCGCTGGCTGCAGTCCTGCGCCAGCTGCTGCAGCTGGCGCTCGGTCATGCCTGGATAGTGCTCCAGCTCCAGGGCCGCCAGAGGCGAGCCGTCGCCGGCCTGGCCGCGCACGCGGCCGATGAACAGGCTCTCGGCGGCGCTCACCGCGTCCGCGGCTTCCAGCTCCCGCTGCCAGCGCTCGAGCTGCTCCAGCGGCTCGAAGGCCTCGGGGTGCAGGGCGATCCGCAGCAGGGCGGGGGAGTGCTTCATCAGCCGCCGCTGATCGGGGGCAGGAAGGCCAGCTCGTCGCCGGGCCGCAGATCGGTGTCCGGGTCGGCGAAGCACTGGTTGATCGCCACGCGCACCGCTGCGGCGGAGCCCGGAAGCCCCAGCGCGTTCCATAGCTGTCGCGGTGTGGGGGCGGCCGCGGCCGACTCCAGGGGCCAGGTGCGCTCCGCCCAGCCGGCCTGCTCCCGCAGCGAGGCGAACAGACGCACGCGGATGGCGGCGGTTGCCGGGGTGCCGTCGGTCATGGCTGCAACGCTAACCATCGGATCTGGGGTCGCCTTGCGAGCATGGGCGCCTCCTCGGCCGCTGCTCCCGTTGGCTCTCGCCATCGCCCTGCTCACCGTCTCCGACACGCGCACCCTGGCGGATGACCGCTCCGGCGATGCCCTGCAGCAGCGGCTGGAGCGGGCCGGCCATCGTCTGGCCGAGCGGGCGCTGGTGCCCGACGACCGCTACCGCATCCGCGCCGAACTCAGCCGCTGGATCGCCGATCCCGCCGTGCAGGTGGTGATCAGCAGCGGCGGCACCGGCCTCACCGGCCGCGATGGCACCCCGGAGGCGGTGGCCCCTCTGCTCGACAAGATGATCGATGGCTTCGGCGAGCTGTTCCGCGTGCTCTCGTTCGAGACAATCGGCACCAGCAGCCTGCAGAGCCGCTGCCTGGCGGGGGTGGCCAACGGCACGCTGATCTTCGTGCTGCCCGGCTCGCTCGATGCGGTGGAAACCGCCTGGGACCGGCTGATCGCCGCCCAGCTCAACGCCGCCACCCGCCCCTGCAACCTGGTGCAGCTGCTGCCGCGGCTGACGGAGCCGGCGGGATGAGGGCGCCGGTGCGCCGCTTTCGCTTGCTGCTGCAGCGCGAACGGCGCCGTGGCCGCCGCTACCAGCCCAGCTTTCGGCGCTCTCAGATCGCCGTCACCTCCCTCGGCGCCCTGAGTGCGGTGGCGCTGATGGCGTTGTTCTCGCTCTGGAGCGGCCAGCTGCTGATCGTGGCGCCCCTGGGCGCCTCCTGCGTGCTGCTGTTCGGCTACCCCCGCAGTCCGCTGGCCCAGCCGCGCAACCTCGTGCTCGGCAACCTGCTCGGTGGCGCTCTCGGCGTGGCGCTGGCGGCCGTGTTCGGCCAGGGGCCGCTGGTGCTGGGCCTGGCGGTGGCGATCACGATCCTGCTCGGGCAGCAGCTGCGCTGCCTGCATCCCCCCGCCGGTGGCATGGCCTTTCTGGCAGCCTGGCTGGGGGTGCCCTGGTCGTTTCTGCTGATGCCGGTGCTGTGCGGCTCGCTGGTGCTGGTCGCCCTCGCCTGGGCCTTCAGCCGCTGGGTGCCCGGGGCGATGCCCTATCCCCTGCACTGGTTGTGATGGCGCCCCTGCTCACCCATCGCCTCTCGCTGGCCACCGGCAGCGGCATCACCTGCCACAACATCACCACCGAGCTGCAGGCGCTGGTGCAGACCGCTGGCCTGCGGGAGGGCCTGCTGGTGGCGGCGGGCCAGCACACCACCACGGCCCTGGTGGTGAACGAAGCCGAGGAGCGCCTGCTGGCGGACATCGCCACCTTCTTCAGCCAGCTGGTGCCCGCCGATCGGCCCTACCGCCACAACGACCTGCACCTGCGGCCCGGCATCCCCGCCGATGAGCCGCGCAATGCCCACAGCCACCTGATCGCGCTGATGCTGGGCAATCACCTCAGCCTGCCGGTGCACGAAGGACGGCTCGGCCTGGGGCGCTATCAGGCGGTGCTGCTGGTGGAGCTCGATGGCCCCCGCACCCGCGAGGTGCTGGTGCAGCTGCACGGTTGAGGCGCTCCGGATAGCGCCACCTGGGGCGCGTTCATCCCCCCAGGTACGCCATCTCGGCATGCGTCTGGGCCTGGGGTGTGCTGGCCGCGCGGATGGCCTGGCGCTGTTCGCTGTAGCGGTCGTCGCGGCGGTGCCAGAAGGCCGCCAGGGGCGGCTCGAGATCCTGGGGCGTGCGGCCGGCCTGCAGCCACGGCTTGAGATCCAGGCCGCTGCGGGGATCGGCGAACAGGCAGCTGTAGGCGATGCCGTCGGCGGTGACCCGCAGGCGGTTGCAGTCGCCGCAGAAGGGGGCGCTCACCGAGGCCACCACGGCCAGGTGACCGCCGCCATCGCGGTAGCGCCAGCGGCTGGCGGTGCCGTGGCCCGGCCGGCCGAGGGATTCCAGGGGCCAGCAGGCGCTGATGCGCTGCACCATCTCGGCGGCGCTGAGCACCTGGGTGGGGCTCCAGCCGTTGCGGTTGCCCACATCCATGTATTCGATCAGCCGCAGCTCCAGGCCCCGCTCGCGAGCCAGGGCCGCCAGCGGCAGCAGCTGCTCGTCGTTGCGGCCGCGCTGGATCACGGCATTGAGCTTCAGGGCCCCCGCAGCCGGATCGAAACCGGCGTCGCGGGCATGCTCGATCGCCGCCAGCACCGCCGCCAGGGCGCGCGTCCCAGCGGTGGCATCGGCCAGCCCCGCCATGCGGGCCACGCTGGCTGGATCGGCGCCGTCGAGGCTGAGGGTGATCCGATCCAGGCCGGCCTGGCGCAGGGCCCGGGCCCGTTCGGCTGTGAGCAGGGTGCCGTTGCTGGTGAGGGCGATCTCGGTGAGGCCCGGCTGGCCGTCGGCCAACCCGGTTCGGGAGCGGCGCAGCGGCTGAACCGCCTCCAGAAGCGCCTCCAGGCCGGGATGCAGCAGCGGTTCACCACCCGTCAGCCGCAGGCTGCGGGCTCCGAGGGCGATGGCAGCCCGGATCACCGCCAGCCGCTGTTCCAGGCTGAGCATCCCCGGCGGCTCCTGGCCGTCGGGCAGGCAGTAGGGGCAGGCCAGGTTGCAGCGGGCCGTGAGCGAGAGCCGCAGCACCCCCAGAGGGCGGCCGCGCAAATCCAGGGGCTGCGGAGTGGCCATCGGGGCGACGCTAAAGCCGGCGGAATCCCCGAGCCGCTCAGTCCTCGCTGGTTCAACCCCGCTGGACACGATCAGCATGGAGCTGAGCCCAGGCTGCCGCCAATGCCGTGGGAACCGGCCGGGTTTGGTAGTCGCGTCCATCACTGGGCCGGTGCCGCAGCACCGCGTTGACGACGATGGCGGCTGCGGGGCCGCGGTTGATCGCCCCATGGGGAACGCCGGGTGGAATGCGAACCCAGGTGGGCTCGTCCTCCCGCAGAGCAATCCGCCGCAATCGCTTGTTCTGCAGCACGATCAGATCGATGCCGCCGCGCAGCACCATCAGCTGATCGGTCTGATGGCGGTGGCAGAACAACTCCGCACGGATGGAGGGCGCCACTTCCGCGATCAGGGTTTCATCGCTGGTCAGGGGTTCGCGCAGAAAGGCCAACCCGGCACGTTCCCCCGAACTGGGCAGGATTTCAACAGAGCGGCATTGAGCCATGACTGTTGCGACAACTTGCTCAAGATTCGCGGGCCTGTGATCGCCACCAGCGTGTGATTCGGCACCGAAACGAGCGCTGGTCAGTCAACCAAGACCAGCAAGCGGCTTGATCCCATCTGTTGTGAGCGTGTCCTCACGTTGCAGTCGACCCCGATCGAGCGGCCGCGATCGCCGGGGGTGCACAATCTCCATCCCGCCGCGCTTGTCGAGTGGCCCGCCTGGAAGCACTGCTCTCCCTGAGGCCCGGTGCCGAGAGTCACCGTCAGGCCCTCATGCAGGTGGGCCGCTCTTGTGCGGCAGAACTCACCTGGCTGGATCCTCGCAATGCCTGCCTCAGCCTGAGTGCGGGTCCCAGTGCCCTGCCGGTGCAGGTGCTGATGGAGCTTCCCGGAAACGATCAGCTGGTCGTGATGGTGAACAGCCGTGAAGGCATGGGATCAGGCGCCCCGCTCAGCCGTGGAGTGTTGCAGCAGGTGCTGGCTCTGCTGGAGGAGCTGTTGCCTGGGGCAACGGTGACCTACCGCTCGGATCGCGATGGGCCGATCCGCCGGGGCCCCAGCCACCGGCACTGAGCCGCTGATTCCACAGTGCTTTCCACAGTTTTTCCACAGGCGCCGGCGTACTGGCGCCCCTGCCGTGGATGAAGCAGTTGCGCCTGTCAGGATT
>Ga0075471_10002493_pt1 | contig 12078 bp, 5 predicted proteins | sample DEB19_08_DNA_2_FD_74787 | JGI IMG/M metagenome (GOLD analysis project Ga0075471, IMG submission 74787) | Aqueous microbial communities from the Delaware River and Bay under freshwater to marine salinity gradient to study organic matter... | ecosystem: Environmental > Aquatic > Marine > Coastal ... | reverse complement strand
CGGCTGAACCGCACGCGTTCGCGTATGTGGATGCGAACGGTGGTGCGCAAACTTGGGATCTTCCCGCGCACAGCCTCGCCTTCACGTGCTGCCAGGTGCCCGTGGCTTATGTCGTGGGCAAGGATTTTAGCATCAGCCTTGAGACGCGCCGCGGCGAAACCCGGACCCTGACCGGCCCGCGTCTCGGCGAAGCCGACAGCCGCGCGATTTTCGCGCGCACCGGTGAAATAGCTCGCCTTACCGTGACCATTCCTGCCAACACTCTTTGGAACGGAAACGAATAATGATTATGCCCACAGAAAACTCATCCATGAAACTGTCCTTCGGCGAGAAGTTCGGTTACGGCCTCGGCGACACCGCGAGCAACTTCGTCTGGGCGCTCATGATGAACTTCATCATGTTCTACTATACGGACATCTTCGGCATCACCGCCGCGGCCGCGGGCACGATGCTGCTCTTCGCGCGCAGCACGGACGGCGTGGTGGACTTCTTCATCGGCGCCATAGCGGACCGCACCAAGACCAAGTGGGGCCGCTTTCGTCCGTATCTCGTCTGGCTCTGTGTGCCGCTGGCGGTCGTCTTCGTCCTGGCCTTCACCACGCCGGACCTCAGCCCCGCTGGCAAGCTCGCCTGGGCGTGGGTCACCTACAACGCCCTCATGCTGCTTTACTCGGCCATCAACATCCCCTACGGCGCACTGTCGGGCGTGATGACGGACGACCCGCTGGAGCGCACCAGCTTGAACTCCTACCGCATGGCGCTCGCGCAGATCGGCGGCATCATCGCCAATTCCACCTTCATGGTGCTCATCGTGAAGTTGGCGAACGACAACCAGCAACTTGGCGCCCAACGCACCGTGATGCTCTTCGCGGGCACCGCCGTGGTATTGTTTTTGGTCTCCTTCTGGACCACGAAGGAACGCATCCATCCTCCGGCTGACCAACACACGAAACTCACCCAGGATCTGAAGACGCTCTTCTTGAACCGGCATTGGCTCATGATGTTCATCGTGGGCATCATCAACATCACGCTGGCCGTCGTGCGCGGGTCGGCGGGCATCTATTATCTCAAGAGTTACCTGCACTGGACCGGCGAACAGATCGGCACCTGGTTTCTCGTCGGCGGCCTGAGCATGGTCTTCGGTGCGATGCTGACGCGGTTCGCGGTGAAGGCGATGGGCAAGAAATGGTCGTTCATCGTGAGCATGTTGCTCGTGGCGCTGACGGCGATTCCGTTCTACTGGCTCAAGCCGGACCAGACCGCAGCGATCTACGCCTGCCAGATCATCGGCATGATGTGCGCCGGGGTGAATGCGACCTTGTTCTGGGCGCTGGTGGCGGACACCGCGGACTTCCAGGAATGGAAATTCAAGACCCGCACGACCGGGGTGGTGTTCTCGGCCACCACCTGCGCGCAGAAGGCCGGCATGGGCATTGGCGCGGCGTTCGCCGGTTTTCTCATCACCAGCTTTGGCTATGTGCCGAACGCCGAGCAAACGCCCGAAGCGATCCGGGGCATCCTGCTCCTCATGAGCCTGATTCCCGCCGTGGGCCTGATCCTGCTCGCCGGGTCGTTCTTGATCTACGGGCTCGACGAGCACACCTGCAAAACGATGCGCGACGAACTCCACGAACGCCGCGGCACCCCATCCGCTGCCGCCTGAACCAGCCATGCATGCCGGCCTTCGCCTCTGTCTCCTTGCGCTGCTCACTGCTGTGGCCAGTAGCAGCGTTGTATATGCCGACTCAACCGTCGGCTCACCCAGTTCGCTGCCGGCCTTGCGCCAGGAGAGATCTGACCTGCTCGCGGGATCAGTGAAGGCGGTGTGTTATTCCGGCTTCCGCGCCGGACAACATCCCGACCGCGGCGATGGAGCGGTGAATCCGAGCGACGCCGAGATTCTCGAAGACCTTCAAATCCTGATCAAGACCGGGGAGTTCAAACTCATCCGGCTGTATGATTCGCAAACCAATTCCGAGGCCGTGCTCCGCTTGATTGGGCAACATGAACTGCCCCTCAAGGTGCTGCTCGGGGCCTGGCTGGACGCAGAGGTGAGCAACACCAATTGTCCCTGGCAGCGGGAGCCGTATCCAGAGGCCAAGCTCGCCGAAGGCAAAAAGAAGAACCTAGCAGAAGTTGGTCGTGCCATCCGGCTGGCCAATCAATATCCCAATACAGTCATCGCGGTCGCCGTGGGCAACGAGGCGTTGGTGGACTGGAACGATCACATGGTTCCTGAGGATGCGATCATCAAGTATGTCCGCCAGGTGAAGGCCGCCATCAAACAGCCGGTCACCGTGGCCGACAACTACGACTGGTGGGCCAAGCACGGCGCGCGGCTGGCGCGCGAACTGGATTTTGTTTCCGTCCACATTTACCCCGTCTGGGAGGGCAAGACCATCGATGAAGCGATGTCCTACGGCATTGCCAACATGGAGGCCGTCCGCAAGACGCTGCCGGACAGCCAGCTGGTCATCACCGAAGCGGGCTGGGCCACCACGGCCAGCGAGTTCGGTGATCGCGCGGGCGAGCAACAGCAGAAGCGTTATTACCACGAACTCTACGGGTGGGCGGCCAAAATGAACATCACCACCTTCTTCTTTGAAGCCTTTGACGAAGACTGGAAGGGCGACCCCAACAATCCGCTCGGTGCCGAAAAGCATTGGGGCATCTTCAGATTGGACCGCACACCCAAAGCGGTCATGCAGCGGTGATGGAAATCGTCGCAGCGGGCGCGAAGCGCTTTGCTGGCTGCCCAAACTATCTGGGCGTCCCCTCTCGGCGCGCCTTCACCTGACGCAGATAATCGGCGGCGATCGAATTGGCGGGCTCCAACCTCAGCGCGGCTTCAAATTGCTGGATGGCGTCGTCCACCAAGTTCTGCCGCGCGAGCAAAACCCCGAGGTTGATGCGCATCATCGGGTGGCGCGGATTCAGGCGCACTGCGGTCTGATACTCGCGGATCGCCTCGGCCGCTTGATTGGCGACGACCAGCTCCTCGGCCAGTTCCAAGTGCGGCTGCCAGTTGTCGGGATCGACTCTGATGACCTCGCGATAGCGTTCCATCGCCTCCGCCCGTCGATTCAATTTCGACAGGGAGCGCGCCAGATAGATCTGCGTGGTGACGTCGGAGCGTTGCATCGCATGAACGCGTTCGAAGCGGGGCAACGCTTCGCCGTAGCGTCCTGAAGTGAAGAGCACGACGCCCAATTCAAACCACGGACCGGGCAGCATGGGGCGCTGGCGCATCGCCTGCCTAAGTCTCTGCTCGGCTTCGTCGAGTCTTCCCGCCTTGCCCAGCAGTCGGCCTGCTTGCACGAGACTGTCGAAGTCGTGCGGAAGCTGCTTCAGGATCTCCAAGCGTGATGCCAGCGCCCGCTGGAGATCGCCAGTCACCTCACAGAAATTGGAAAAGTTATCCAGCAGCAAAGGGTCCTGCGGTGCGCGGGTCAGTGCGGTGACGAAATCCTGGCGGGCCAGTGCCAGTGCGTTGGTGGGCTGACGTTCGCCGAGCTGAACGATCGCCTGCTGCAAGGTCTGCATCCGCGTCGCGTTGTTGAACTGCCCGGAGAGAGGCGGCATGCGGAGACGGGACATGACTGAGCCGATGATGAGGCGCCGATTCCAGTCCGACAGGCCGATCGCGCGTTCGCAGTCCGCCTGCGACAGCCAGTTAGTATTGCCTGCGGTCGTGATGGTGGCGGGCATGAATTGGGCTACCTGCTCGGCCCAGGCGCGCGCGACACGGTAGTTGCCATCAAAGTTGAAATGCACGTGCTCGAAGAAGGCATCATCGCCGACGATCTTGTCGGCGGACCGGGCGGCCACGGCCGACGCCACGTCGCAGAGGACCAAGCTCGCGGCGCGAGTGTCCTGCGCAACCGAGCGAATCGAGTTGTTAATGCGGTCGTCAGCGCGGAACGGCAGCGCGTCCACGTCGCAGGCGCGTTGGAAGTGCTCTTGAGCTTTCTGGGGTTGGCCTGCCGCGAGTGAACATTGCGCCCAGCGGAATTGGAGTTCGGCATGCGTCGGGTCGAGTTGCGCCGCCTCGGCGAACTTCGTCGCGGCCACCGCAGCGCTGCCATTGGTTTGCGCCCGCCCCGCTTCAGCGTAGGTCGCTTCGAACTTTGCTCCGTCCGCTGCTGATCGGGTGCTGTTCCGCGACGAGGCAAACGGCGGGCAGTCGCGCAGGTTTACGGACATGGTGCAGAGCATGACCTTTGCCCCGCCGCCCAACCCGGCCTCGACCAGGTCTCGCAGGTTGCGATCGAAGTTTTGGTGAACTGTTTCCCGCCGGGGATCGGCGGGCGGCACTTGGTTTTGCAGGAACATCTCCATGCCGCCCCAGGCCGCCTGGGTCGTTTCGCCCGCTCGGCGCTGGCGCGCGGAGAGGGCCAACTGCCCGAGGCGGGTTCGCTGCAGGGCGAGATTGAACCTGACCCAGGGCAACGGAGCCGCGCGCTCGCCAAAGACGGTCGCGGCTCCAAACGGCCCGACCATCTCGTTGTTCCCCATGTAAATGATCCACACGTCCCCTTGGCCGCGTGCGGCCACCTCGCGGGCCATCGGCAGGATGACATGCGAATTGATGGCGGTGATGCCGAGGTTGACGACTTCGAACTTCTGTTGCGGGAAGCGCTCGCGCAGGAGCACCTCAAGAATGTGCGCCGGGCCGACGGAAGGTTGTGGGTCGCCCATGGCGGCAGATTCGCCGAAGACGAAAATGCGCCGCACTTCAGGCGGTTTGTCCGCGGCGATTTTGAAAGCTCCCGGCCAGCGCGCGAGTTGCGGCGGGAAAAAACGGAACATGAAGGAGTCGTTGTTGATGAGAAATTCCTGGCCCGCCGCATCCCGTTCCGTTTTGAAAAACGCCGGGTCGAATCCGTAACCGGCCAGACGCAAACCCGCCTCCAAAAGCACGAGGGAAAAAAACGGCAGCGCCATGGCAACCAGAGCAAACTTCCATTTGCGTCCAGCCGGAACAGCCGGCGGCAAGGCCGCCCGCCTGCCCGCCGCCGGCTTTGGACTCGGACTTGCGCCCGGCTCACTTTTGTGGGGTTTGCGCTTCAAGCGTTCGAATTAGCGGATCGGGTTTGGATTCGACTTTGACGCGGGCAACGGGTCGCGGATGGCGTCATAGACCAGGGGCTTGAGGGTCTGCTCCAGCACCGCCGTATACGGCTCGAATTGCTGGAGCGCGATGACGATGAGTTCGTCCTTGGGCGAGATCCACACGTGGGTGCTGGCAGCGCCGCCCCAGCCATATTCACCAATCGGAGCAACCGAGCGGGGGTCGCGCTGGACTTGGACCGAGAAACCATAGCCAAAGCCGACCCCGGGCCTGGGATTGGAGCCGATGGCGATGGGCATCGCTGAGGCCGGCAACTGGTTCGCCGTCATGGATTGCACCGTCTCGCGGCGAAGCAGCCGTCGCCCACCCAGTTCGCCCCCGGCCGCAAGCATCTGGCAGAACCGCAGGTAATCGCGGGCGGTTGAAACCAACCCGCCGCCGCCGGAGAGCAGCGAGGGATGGGCGCGATACGAGCTGGTGCCTGGCGCGTCGCTAACGCACAACTTGCCCGCGGCCACGCCGTGCGTGGCGGCGAAGCGCGCCAGTTTTTCCGGCGGAACCGAGAAGCCAGTGTCGCGCATATCCAATGGCTGGAGAATACGTTCGGCCAGGAAGACGTCGAGCGACTTTCCCGACACGACCTCGACCAAACGCCCGAGCACATCCGTGGCGAAACTGTAGTTCCAGACCGTGCCGGGCTGGTATTGCAAAGGCAAGCCGCCCAGTTTTCGAGTCAGGTCGGTGAGCGTGTCGCCGGGAGCGAGCAGGTCGGCCCGGCGATAGGCTTGATCAACCGGCGTGTCGCTGAAAAATCCGTAGGTCAGCCCGGCCGTGTGCCGCAACAGATCGCGCACGGTTGGCTCGCGCTGGGCCGGTTCGGTGATGAGGTTGGTTCCGCTGGCTCGCACAAAAACTTTTAAGCCTTTCATTTCGGGCAGGAATTTTCCAACGGGATCATCCAACCCAAGCTGGCCGTCCTCCATCAACATCAGGATGGCGACACTCGTGATCGGTTTGGTCATCGAGTGGATGCGCATGATGGTATCGCGCTCCATGGGCAGTCCGGAGGCGAGATCCCGCCGGCCGACGGCCTCCCAATAGATGAGTTGGCCCTGCCGCGCAATGATCGTGACCGCGCCGGCTGTTTGTTGGTTCGTCACCAACGCCTGCACGGCCGGGCTGATGAGCGCCAATTTTTCCGGCGACAATCCAACTGCTTCCGGCTTGGCGACCGGCAACTCCTGACCCCAAGCGCCGGGCGAAACGAGGAGCGCCAGCAGCGCCGTGAAAATAAGGGGGAAGGTCACCCGGCGACGGCAAGGGTTAGTCATATTGAGACGACATTAAGGCAATCGCCCCGCCTGGCTGAATCCATCCAGGCGCGGACACGCTCAAGGATGTTCAGCGCCGCTCATTGCAGCCGGATGCGATAGAACTCTCGCAGCTCGCCCATCGCGTTGGTGCGGGGTGACGTGGCGCCAATCACATCGCTCCAAAAACCGCTGATGTTGGTGGCCGACTGGAGAGTGCCGCCGGGCCAGGTCAGAATGATGTTTCCGCTCAAGGTTTGGGCGGTGATTTGCGCGGGCGGATTAACCGTCACCGTGGTCAAGGACGGTGCGGAAGTGCAGCCGCCCGCGCTGGCGGTGACGCTGAAAAGGCCCGCGTCGTTCGTGGTCGCATTCGCCAGGGTGGGATTCTGGTTGGTGGAGTTGAACCCGTTGGGTCCGCTCCATTGGTAGGTGGCGCCCGGCACAGTCGAGGCGGTCAGGTTCAGGGTCATTCCTTCCCACAGCGGGCCGTTGTTGCCGGCATTCGGCGGGGCAGGCGGCGTGCAGGCCGGGGTGGCGCTGATGAATGCGGAGTTGGCGCTCTCGCAGCCGAGCAAGGTGGCCGAGACCACATAGTGATATGTCACCCCGTTGGTCAGGCCGGTATTGGTGAAATTGGTCACGTTCAAGCCGGCGGTTACGGGCGTGTAAGGACCGCCACTGGCCAGCGCGCGTTTTACGCTGTATTGGGCCCCGGCGGTCGGGCTCCAGCTCAGCGCGATCTCCGCGTTGCCGGGACTGGCCGCCAATCCCGCCGGAGCCGCCGGCTGGGAAAGCAGCACCTCGATGCCGCTGGCCCGGGCATTGTCGGTGACGGTGGTGTAAGCGACCACAATCTGTCCGCCGCTGGCGGCGGCGTTGAATTCGCTGATCACCGCCTTGTTGGGAGCGCCGGCGGCGGCGATGATGTCAAAGTTGGTCAGGACTTGCGTGCCATTGATGGCGACGTTGAACCGGCGCTGGCCGACGGTGGTCCAGTAGGTTTCGGCCGAGTGCAGTCGTACCAGGTAATTCGCTCCCGGCGTCAAGCCGGTGAACGTGTAGGTGAAATTACCATAACGCTCCGCCTGATAGACCGCTTGCGGTGCGGGGGCCTGTAACCCGGAAACATTGATGGCCGCTGTGGATACCGCGCCAACGGTGCCCCCCGAGACGTATGCGTCACCGCCGAAATGTCCTGCCGCTGTCCCGCCCGAATTCACCGCCAGCGCGAACGCCCCGAGGGATGCGACCGCTTCCGTGGAGTTGCTGCTCGTGCCCAGGGAGTTGGTGGCGGAGACGACATAGTAATAGGTTGTGCAATTATCGAAGCCGGTGTCGGTGTGTTCGTTGTCCGCCACTGTCGCCACCGTGGTGTAAGGTCCGCCGCTTGCAGGTGCGCGTTTCACCAAGTAACCCGTGCCGCCGGAGTTTTCCCACCGCAAATACGCTTTGCTATTGCCGGGACTGGCGGTGAGTCCCGTCGGCGTCGCGGGCGGGCCGGGCTGGTAATCATATACGCGCACGTAGTCCACCTGCATCTCCACGGGGAACGGCGTGCCAGCGTTGATGGCCGCATCACTGGGATTGCCAAGGTAGTTGCCGCCGATGGCCAGATTCATGATCAGATAGAACGGCTGATCGAACGGTGCCGGATAGGGAAAGCCCGTGGAATACCAGTTGGTTTGGGTTTGATACAGCACGCCGTCCACAAACCACTTCAAGGAGTTGGTCGTCCACTCGATCATGTAGGTGTGAAAGTTCGTGGTCAGTCCGCCGCCGGGCAACGTATAGCTCGTGCCCGAGTAAACGTTGTTTGGCCAGGAACCGCCGTAGTGGATGGTGCCTTCCACTTTGGTGAGATCGCTGCCCCGGCTTTCCATTACGTCAATCTCGCCCGAGGCCGCCCAGCCACCGTAGGCGGAAGTCTCCGGCATCATCCAATTGGCCGGCCAGCAGCCCACGCCGGGCGGCAGCTTGGTGCGAAACTCGATCCGCCCATACTTTTTGGAGAATTTACCCTGGCTCTTCATCCGCGCGGACGTGTAGGGAAAACCGCCGAAGTTTTCCTGCCGTGCAATGATGCGCAGGACGCCGCCCGAAACGGAGGCGTTGTTGGTGCGGCTGGTGTAGTATTGTCGTTCGTTATTGCCCCACCCACCGGAGCCATTGCCCACCTCGAACGTCCAATTGCCCGTATCCACGCCGGTGCCGTTGAATTCGTCGCTCCACACGAGCTGCCAGCTTCCGCCCGGTGCCGGGCTGCTGACGGTGACGTTGACGACCGCTGAGGTGGCGCTGCTGCCAGTGCTCGCCTGGGCAATGGCCGTCAATGCGTGCGCGCCCAGCGTGGCTCCGGTGACGCTTAGACTGTAAGGGGCGGCCGTGTCGTTGCCCAATACGCTTGCCCCGTCGAAAAACCGGACATTCGTGATCGTGCCTGAACTGGTGGCGGCGGTGGCATCAATGACAAAGTCGGGCGTCAGCGCAGCCCCGTTGAAAGGGCTGGTGATCGCCACCGTTGGCGCAGAGCCGGGTGCGATGACGCCGATATTGTCGAAGCCGATCTGGGAGCCCGCGCCAGCGACGGGAACGATCATGATGCTGGTCGTTCCGGGCGCGAGCGTGCGGTTAAACGTGTAGGTGGCCCAGTTGCCGGATTGGCCGCTGGCGGGGATCTCAACCGCAGTATCGAGTGGAACACCGCCCGCCCAGCATTCGATCTTGAGTTTGCCGACGCCGGCGCCCGAAAAGTTTTTCATGTCCATCACGAAGTTGTAATTGCCCCCGGCCACCAACCCAAGTGGAGCCAGAGCGTAACCCTCCGTGGAACTCGTCTGCCCCACCCAGATGCCCCAGCCGCTGGCGTTGTTCATGACACCGTAGCCGCTGGGATTCCCGCCGGTGGTGGGGTAACTGTAAGTGGTGGTGCCGCCACCGTAGACTTCAATCCAAGCTCCGCGTGCGCCCGCCGGGGAGTCAAACCGGCCGTTCGGAAAATAATTGGTGACAGCGGCATTGGCCAAGCCGGCTATCATCAGCACTCCAATACATGCGACTGCTCTCTGCGTGCTCATTGGGTAGCGAAATTTAGCAGAAAAATCCCATTTGTCTGCTGTTCTTTGATCACAAGGATTTCAGGAATTTGATCAGCGCGGCGCGGTCAGCCGCCGATAGGTTGCGAAAAGCCTCCTTGGACGCCTCGGCTTCACCACCGTGCCAGAGGATGGCTTCTTCCAAGGTGCGGGCGCGACCGTCGTGCAGATAGCCTTCGCCGCCGCTGACCCCGGCGGTCAGGCCGATGTTCCACAAAGGGGCTGTGCGCCACTCGGAGCCGCTGGCAGCGCCCTCCCCCATGTTGTCCGCCAAGCCCGGGCCCATGTCGTGCAGCAGCAGGTCGGTGTAAGGATGGATCGTCTGGCTGCGCAGTTCAGTCATGGGATGATGCGCGCTGGTGGTCAGCGTGGGCGTGTGACACTTCACGCAACTTGCGCTGGCGAACAATTGCTCCCCTTGCAAGGCTTGTGCGTCAGCGAGATTGCGCCGGGCACCCACACCCAGCAGCGCGACATAGCGGGTCATGCGGTCGAGGTCGGTATCGCCCAGCTCCGCCGGGCCGCCGTTGGTTTCGCCATCCAGCTTGGGAAACACAGCTGTAGTCACGCCCATGTCGGTGTTGAGGGCGGAAGCCACTTGATGGCGGACGCGCGCCTGTCCGGCCTTGTGACCGAAGCGTCCGAGCCGCGGCTGCAAGGTCACGGGATCGGTGACGATTTGCGGGCGCCCGGAGATGCCGTCGGCGTTCGTGTCGTCGGGATCGGCCAGGGCCAGAATGGAAGTTTCGCTCACGGCTTCGAGCAGGCCCAGGCCGACGAGTTGCGCGGCGATCCGTGCGGAGAAAAACGTCGGCGCGTTGCTGGTGAAAGCGTAGTTCGGCTTTTGCAACGAATAGGGGGTGGCGTCGCCATATTGACCGTTCGTGGTGGTGTGGCTCGCAATCGAAACGTTGCCCTCGTTGGGTCCGCTGTTGGATTGCGGTTGCAACACCGAGCCCAGCGTGGGGTGCGGGGAACCGCTGGCCTCGCTGCCCACCTTGAAAACCCATTTCGTCAACGGCGTGCCGACGCCTGCTGGCAAGGCGCGTCCATTGTTGATGTGACACTCGACGCAGCTGCGATTGATGAACTTCGGTCCGAGCTGGCCGACGTGTTCGGTGAAGATGGGATTGCCGGCCTCGGAATGGGAGCCGTCGCCAAAGTCGGTGTGATGCAGCCGTCGGCCCAGCATGAAGGGGAGGCCGTTCGTCGGCGCGATGTTGCCCGCCAACTGTTTGAAGCGATGCTCTGGCTCGTTGGAGTATTGATAGGGCAGCGTGGTCAGTCCGCCGAGCCAGGCGTTGGTGGGCAGCGGATAGGAATCAAGACTCTGGTTGACGTTCCCCACGATGCCGCCGTTGAAGCCCATGTCGTTGCCTTGCGCCCACGGGACGATTCCCTGCCCGACGACGTAGAGCAGGGTCGTGCCATAGTAGTTGTTGCGACCGTGCCGGGGGGCATTGAGGAACATGCTGATCTCGATCTCGACTCGGTCCCCAATCGCCAGCGCGCGGTTGCCGTCGTTGGCATTTTGCGTGACGGTGGCGGTGTAGTTGTAATCGGTCTCGCCCGGCGTGGCTGAGGGATTCGAGGAGACGAGCGTGGCGATCTGGTTGTTGTTGTATTCGGCCACCGTGCTGATGCCACGGAAGAACGTGCGGAACTCGGCGGGGTTCAATAAATCCCGGGTGGTGTAGTTGAACGTGATGTGCTGCGGCTGGCCCGCCTTGCCGACGCGGTCAATGATCTCAATGTTCGCCATCCGTTGCTCCCAATACCAACTCAGGTAATGGTCGTAGCTGTTGAAATCGGCTTCACGCGCGTGGCGGTCACGCGCCCGATCCGCGATGTAGGTGTACCGTGCCGTCGGGGTATCAATGCTGATCGGTGCTTCCAACGGCGTGCTGGCGTCGAACAACGGCACCATGTTGGTGGGCGGCTCGGGGGGCGCTTGCGTTGCCACGCGTATGAATTCCGCCGCCTGCGTCATCGGACGCAGGATCGCCTCGATGCCGCCATCCCCAATGATCACGGGCGGGAGATTGGTCCATGACCCTGCGGAAAGATGGGGGGTGGAGGACGCCTGATATTCTGCGCCGGCCTCGGTGAGCCAGCTAATCCGGGCAACGGGCCGGGCGCTTCCCGCCAGGACATTGGTCTGAACCGGACTGCCCGGGCCGCTGGTGCCGGAGCCGAGCGCGACGTCATCAAACTGGATGGTGGCTGACTGACTAGGAACTGCCGCGCCCGCGACGCGAAAAATGATGCTCGCCGCCGTCGCTCCAGCTGGGGCTACCACCGAGTTGCTAATGAGAGCGTAGGCATTGTTGCCGGGAGCAAATCCCTGATAGCCCGTGTCACCGCCAGCATTCCAAAAAATACGCCATTGCGCGCTGTGTCCGGCGCTGCCGGTCACCGCCTTGGCGTAAAATGTAAAGGGGTAGGCGGTTGATCCCGTGACGGGCACGCCGGTCTGTTGAAACTCGACCACCGGCCCGGCGCCCGTGCTGGCAACACGCACCTCGAAGTTGAACGAACCGCTGCGCGGGCTGGTGTTCGTGCGCACGCCGTACACCGGTCCCCCGGCCGCCGTGGTCACCAC
>Ga0075471_10002492_pt1 | contig 12093 bp, 7 predicted proteins | sample DEB19_08_DNA_2_FD_74787 | JGI IMG/M metagenome (GOLD analysis project Ga0075471, IMG submission 74787) | Aqueous microbial communities from the Delaware River and Bay under freshwater to marine salinity gradient to study organic matter... | ecosystem: Environmental > Aquatic > Marine > Coastal ... | reverse complement strand
CCGCGAGGTCGACGCGATCCTGCAGGTGGTCCGCTGCTTCGAGGATCCCGACGTGATCCACGTCGCGGGCAAGGTGGATCCCGTCTCCGACATGGAGACGATCGAGATCGAGCTGATGCTCGCCGACATCCAGCACCTCGAGAACCTGCTCCCCAAGGCGGAGCGGGCCGCGAAGAGCACCGACAAGGAAGCGAAGCTCAAGGTCGAGGTGATGAAGAAGTGCCTCGCCCACCTCGGAGCCCAGAAGCCCCTCCGCACGCTCGCGCTCGACGAGGCGGAGCGACACGCCGTGAAAGAGTTTGGCCTACTGACGGCCAAGCCCATCCTCTACGTGGCCAACGTCGACGAGGCCGACCTCGAGGGCAAGGGGCCGCTCGTGCAGAAGGTGCGGGCGGCGGCTGCGGCGGCCGGTGCGTCGGTCGTGCCGGTGTGCGCCAAGCTCGAGGCCGAGATCGCGGAGCTCGACGAGGCCGACCGGGGCGAGATGCTCTCGGGCGCCGGGCTCACCGAGCCGGCCCTCGCGGTGCTCGCCCGGGCCGCCTACCAGACGCTCGGCCTGCAGAGCTACTTCACGGCGGGGGAGAAGGAGGTGCGGGCCTGGACGATCCCGGTCGGGGCCACCGCCCCGCAGGCGGCCGGCGTGATCCACACCGACTTCGAGAAGGGCTTCATCCGGGCCGAGATCTACTCGCTCGAGGATCTCGAGACCTACAAGACGGAAAAGGACATCCGCGCCGCGGGCAAGCTGCGAGTGGAGGGAAAGGAGTACGTGATGCGCGACGGCGACATCTGCCACTTCCTCTTCAACAAGTAGCTCCCTCGACGAGGCAGCCGCTGGGACACGCGACCGCCGCGGGCTGGTCAGGCCCGCAGCGACTCCGGTCGGTCGGCCGTCCCGCGGAGGTGGTCAGGCAGCCACTCCTTCTCGGCCTCGTCGGGATCGACCGAGCTGGTGGTGCCCGCCGGCGAGAAGCCTTCCGCATACTCCTCGACGTGCTCCTCGCGGGCGCTCGTCCCGAAGAACGAGTACATCACCGGCACGAGCACCAGCACGAGCAGCGTCGTCATCGCCAGGCCGAAGGCGAGCGCCGTCGCCATTGGAATGAGAAACTGGGCCTGGAAGCTCTTCTCCAAGAGCAGCGGCAGCAGGCCGCCGATCGTCGTGATGCTCGTGAGCATCACCGGCCGGAACCGCAGGCAGCCGGCCTCGCGGAGCGCGATCCGCAGGGGATGCCCCTCGCGGACACGGATGTTGATGAAGTCGATCAGGCAGATCGAGTCGTTGACCACGACGCCCGCGAGGGCCACCAGACCGAACATGCTGAAGAGCGTCAGCGGCATCCCCATGAGGGCGTGGCCAAACACAGCCCCGGCCGCTCCGAACGGAATCGCCGCCATGATCAGGAACGGCTGGAAATACGATTTGAACTCCATCGTCAGGAGCACGAACATGGCGAAGGCGGCGACGACGAAGCCCACGCCGAGGCTTCGCAGCGACTCCCGCGACTGCTCCCGCTGCCCCTCCCAGCGGATCCGCACCAGCGGAAAGTCCCGCTGCAGGTCGGGGACGAATCGCTTCTCCATGTCGGCGGTGACCTGGGCGCTCGTCAGCGTGCTCTTGGCGATGTCGATGTCGGCCGTGACGGTAATCGACCGTCGCTGGCCGAGCCTGTTGATCTCGGAGTAACCGCGGGCGACCTTCACCTCGGCAAGTTCGCCCAGCGGTCGCTTCACCCCGTCGGGGCCGGTCACCCGGATCTCGTCGAGCGTCGCGAAGCTGCGGCGGTCGTCCCGCGGATACCGCACCATCAGCTTGACCTCGTGCCGGCCCCGCTGGAGCCGCATGACCTCCTCGCCGTAGTAGCTCGCGCGGATGGTCGAGGCCAGATCGGCGAGCGACACGCCCATAGCCTCGGCCCGCGGCTTCACCTTGAGCTGATACTCCCACTTGCCGGGCCGCGAGTCGTCATCGATGTCGATGACGCCGGGATACTGGGCGAGCCACTGCTTGCACCGCTCGACCGCGGCCTCCAGCTGGTGGACGGAGTCGGCCCCTGACTGGGCCAGCAGCTTGAATTCGATCGTCTTGCCGCCGGGGCCGATGTTCTCCGTGCCGTAGATGAGCGATTCCGTGCCGACGAAGTCGCCCGCGGCGCGCCGCCACTCGCTGATGAACTGCTCGCTGGTCACATCCCGCAGCTCACCCTCGACAAGCTCGAGCGCCACCGCACCGACGTGGCTGCCGCTCATGCGGGCGTCCGGCCCCACCTCCCCCTGTGTAGCGACCTGCCCCACCGCCCTATGAACGAGCGTCACGATCGGCGATCCCTCCGGCGAGAGCCTCTGCGAGACCGCCATCGCCGCTTCCTCGATCCGCCGCGTCGCATCTTCCGTCACGCTCGCGGGCGTGCCGTCCGGAAACACGATCTTGGCCACGAGCCTGTTGGCATCGATCTTCGGGAAGAGCAGGAAGGGCGTGATGCCGCTGCGGACGATGCCTCCCGCGACAAGCAGGATGCAGGCGGCGGCCGCGAGCACCGACAGCCGGTTGTCGAGGGCGACGTCGAGGAACGGCGCATAGACGTTCCGCACGAACCACTTGAGCCCGCTGTCGCACGCCCGCTGCAGCCAGGCGATGGCCGGCAGCAACAGCCGCAGTGGGTAGAGCACGATCCCGAAGATCGTGAACACGAGGTTCTTCTCGTGAGCCAGATGACCCGGCAGCACGAGCAGCGACTCCGCGAGAGACACAAGCAGTGTAGAGATGAATGCGAAGGGCATCACGGCAATGAACTTGCCCATGACCCCGGACACGAAGCAGAGCGGCAGGAACGTGATCACGGTGGTGAGCACGCTGGAGATCACGCTGGGCACCACCTCGACCGTGCCGTCGATCGCAGCCGCCACCAGGCTCTTGCCCATCCGTCGGTGCCGATCGACGTTGTCGCTCACCACGATCGCGTCGTCCACGACGATACCGATCGCCATGAGGAAGGCGAACATCGAGAGCATGTTGAGCGTCTGGTCGGTGGCATACATCAGGGCGCCCGTGCCGAGCATCGAGAACGGGATGCCCATCGCCACCCAGAATGCGATCTTCAGGTCGAGAAACAGGGCGAGCATCACGAACACGATCGCCAGGCCCTGCAGCCCGTTGGAGATCAGCATGTCGAGCCGGTCGCGGACGTCGACTGACTGGTCGGCCCAGATCGCCAGCTCGTAGCCTGGCGGCAGCTTCGCCTCCGCGACGTACTTCTTCACGGCGGCGACCATCGCCAGCAGATCCTCACCGGAGCTGCGGTCGATCGAGATCACCATGCCGGGCCGGCCGTTGATCCGGTTGCTGGCAGCCACGTCGGCGAACTCGTCGCGGACGGCGCCCAGATCGCCTACGGTGAGCACGAGCCCGTCGGGAAGCGTGACCAGGGGCAGCTTCGCGATGTCGCGGCCCACATACCGTTTGTTCTTGCCGCGCAGCAGGATCTCGCCCCCTTCGCTGCGAATCGTTCCGCCGGGCAGCTCCAGGTTCTCTCGACGAACGATGTCGGCCACCTTCTGCAGCGACAGACCGTATTTTCGCAGAGTGGCTTCGGAGATCTCGATGTCGATTTCGTAGTCCTTGGCGCCGAGGAGGTTGGCCGCCGAGACGGCGGGCAGCGAGAGCAGGTCGTCGCGGACGAGTTCCGCGACGTCCCGCAGCCCGCCCTCGGCCGCGGCATCGGCCGCGGCGCCCCGGGGCGCGAGCACGCCCACCTTGATCGCAGGCGTACGCAGCGTGACCTGCTCGACCTTCGGGTCCTCGGCGAGCTCCGGCATGCTCGGAATCCGTTCGACCTCCGAGCGGATTTCGCCGAGTGTCTTCTGCACATCCTTGACGTTGTCCTGCAGCTCGAACACGCAGAAGCCGGTCCCCTCCTGCGCGACGCTCGTGATCTTCTTGATGCCGGCGACGCTGCGGCAGGCCTCCTCGACCTTCTGGCAGATGCCCTCTTCGACCTCCTCGGGAGTGGCACCTGGATACGGCACCGTCACAAGCACGATCTCGAGGTCGAACTCGGGAAACACCTCCCGCCGCATCGACGCGAACGCCATCGCACCCACCAGCAGGATGGCGATCACCAGCGTGTTCATCGCCGGCATGTTGCGGACGGTCCAGCTGACGATGCTTCTCATCGGAATGGCCTCACAGCGCTTCTTTGTCGCCAGCGGTGTCCGCGGTGCGGGCAGGTGCCGCTGCCGTTCCGCCGGCCTCCACCACCTCCATCCCTGGCCGCGGATTCGCGAGCTGGCTCACCACCACCCGGTCGCCCGCCACGAGACCGGACGACACCGCCTCGAACACGACCCTCCCGCCGGTCACCTGCAGCGGCCGGGGCCGCAGCACCACCAGTTGCCCGTCGCGCACGACCCAGACATCGCCGCTCGGCCTCTGGCATTCCTCCGGCATCGACACGAGCGGCGTCGGCGGATCGACGTGCACCCGCACCTCCACGAACATGCCCCGTAGCAGTGACTTCGGTGCGCCCAACGGCGGCTCCGGCATCGCCGCGCCGTAGCGGTCGATCGCCACGACGTCCTGCGGCCGATCGACGAGCACGCGGCAGGGCAGCGTGCGGGTCTTTTCGTCCAGGCCGCGGCCTTCCTGCCGAGAGAGCGTCCCCTTCCACTCGTAGGACGCGTCGCCGACCGTGAACACGACCGTGGCCGGCATGTCGAGCTCGTCATGAGCCTGCCGGGAACCGACGTCGCCGCGGCGGCGGCTGCCCCACACGCGGGCCAGCTCGTCCATCTGGAGGCTCGTGCGGACCTCGGCGGCCCTCGTGTCCTCGATGGTGACCAGCGGCGTCCCCTTGGCCACGAACGAGTCCTGCTCGACCTTGTCCTCGACGACGATGCCGTCGATCGGCGCCACGATGCGGGTCCGCGCCAGGTCGAGCCTCGCCTTGTCGAGCATGGTCGTGGCGAGAGCCTGCGCCTCGACGAGGCGATTCCGCCGTTTGGCGAGCACCCGCTTCTGCCCTTCGGCCCCGGTGAGCGTGTTCGTCGCCGTCAGTTCCTCCCGCAGGGCACGATCGTGCTCCGATTCCGTCACGACGCGGCTCGTTTTCAGGTTCTCCAGCCGCGCTGCCTCACGACGGGCGAGATCCACCTGCCGCCGGGCGAGGTCGATGGTGGACGCGTTCTGGACCAACTCCTCGTCGAGCTCCTCGATCGCGTGCCCTGCCTGCTTCAGTTCGCGGTCGAGCCGGTCGACGTCAAGCTCGTAGTCGCGGGGATCGATCTGAAACAGCTCGGTCCCGGCGCGAACGAACTGCCCCTCGTTGCATGCGGCCGACTTCGACCGCACACGACCGCCGACTTCGGCCGCAAGCGTCACCTCCCGCAGCGGCACGACCACGCCGTCGGCCTCGATCGTCAGCCCGTTGACCTCAGGCGTGACCTCTATCGTCCGCACGGGCACCGCGGCGTCTTCCACCCCCGACGTGCGCGGCGGCGGGGGCTGCTCGCCCATGAATGTGAAGGCGGCGATCCCTGCAGCCAGGATAACCAGCGGCACGATCCAGCCGACGATGGCGGAGACTCTTCTCATGAACCGACTTCCTCTCCGGCGTGATGTTTCTCTTGCTGTGCGCGGTCGACGAGCGGCGAAGTCGCCCCCAGCGCCGCCAAGGCGTAGCGGGTGACGTGGTCAGCGAGTGGCCGCAGCGTGTGGTGCGAGGCGATCTCGTCCGCCGGCACCAGCATCGTCACCACGTCGCCAGCCGCCCGGTAGAGGAAGCACTGGCCGATGATCGACAGCGCCACCTGCCGCAGGTCGGCGTCGGCGAGACTGCCGTCGACCAGTTCGTCGAGGATCGACACCAGCATTTCGAACCGCGGCCGGATGTAGTCCTCGACGAGCTCCCGACAGGCCGCCGTCGGATGCAGCACCTCCCGCATCATCAGCCGCACCTGCCACGGAGGCTGGCCGAAGCCGAGCATCCGCTCGAGCAGGTTGGCGACGAAGTCGTGAAGCTTCCGATGCGGCGGTGTGCCCGACGTCCATGCCGGCAACGGAACCTGCAGCACCCGCTCCTGGTGCGCGTGCCTGACGCTCTCGATGTAGAGCCGCTGTTTGTCGCCGAAGTAATAGTTGACCGCCGCCACGTTCACGCCCGCGGCCGCACAGATGTCGCGGACCGTGGCGGCCTCGTAGCCCTTCGCGGCGAACTCCCGACCCGCTGCGGAAAGAATCCGCAGACGAGGGTCAGCGGGATCGTCGGCGCGGGACTCGCGGCATTGGGCTGGCATGCGCACGTTTCGGGGGCAAAAGGGGTTTCAAACACGCGTTTGAATCGATTGTATGAGGGGAAACCGCAATCGCAAACCCGTATTAACAGGGGCATTTCGCCGCGACGCCGCGGCACGCAGCCGCGTCAGCCCGCGCGTGCGGCCCCATCCCGCAGGAGGTCACGGTAGCGGTCGAGGAAGTGCGACGCCACCTCGGCGTTGACGTGCCCCCATGCCTCGTCGACCAGTCCGCCCGAGAGCAGCCCGCCGGCGGCCTTCGCGGCGACCGTGCCGATCATGTCCACAAGCCCCGTCATCGGATCCTTTCCGAGGAGCCGCTCCTGGCTGACGTGGAGAAACTCGTTGGCCACGAGCGACATCGTCGGCAGCTTCGGCACAGGGTCGCGGCCATTCACGTAGCGGAAGATGCGGCCGGCGAACTCCCGGTCGAAGGCCGCACACGCCGCGCGGTTGCCGATCATCGGCGCCCCGAACGTGCAGACCTCGTGCACCGGCACGAACCGCCGCTTGAAGAGCCACGCCGCCAGGAGCGCCAGCGCCCCGCCGAGGCTGTGCCCGGTGATCCACAGCGGCCGGTCACGGGACGCGAGCTCTTTTTCGACCGCGTCCGCCAGCGACGGCCAGATCTCGGCGATCGCGTCGACGAATCCCTTGTGGAAGCGGGCACCGACGCCGGCGGCGGAGAGGTCGTGGCCCAGCCGGCCCTCGGGCACGACCAGCAGGTTCATCGCGTCCGTGAGCAGGATGTCCTTGAGCCCGTCGAGCGTCGTCGGCGACTCCGTTCCACGGAACGCGACCACCACATTCGAGTCGTCCACGCCGAGCCAGGCCTGCGTGTTGTCGATGCTGAAGAGCCGGGCTTCGAGCCCGAGCAGTTCACGAAACGCCCGGGCGCCGTCCGTCTCACCGAGGTAGGCAATCGCGCTAGCCTCGCACAGGAATCGTGCGCTCTCGAGGCTCCCCGGCGGCTCCTCGCGGAGCGCGACATCAGTTGACATACCGCCGCTCCCGTCCGGCGTCGCCGGAGGCGTTCTTCCAGCGCCGCAGGATCGCGGTGGGCACGTCGTTTCCCGACACGTCGATCTGCCGCAGCTGCGGCGGGGGCGCGTCGAGGAACCGCCGCACCCCCTCCGGCGTCACCTGCGTGCGGGCGATCCGCAGCGTCTCCAGCCTCGGCAGCCGCGAGAGCTTCGCAAGTCCCGCATCCGTGATCGCACTGTCGTTGAGCGTGAGCTCGCGGAGCTGTGGCAAGTCGGCGAGCAGGTCGAGCGTCTCGTCGCCGACGTCGGCGTTGCCCATCTCCAGGATCGCGACGTCGGGCCTCGCGGCGACGATGGAATAGTCGCCGCGATCCCAGCCGGTGAGGGTGAGGGCCCGCCCTTCCGCCAGCACCCGCTCCCGCGGGCCGAGGCCGACGACGGCCAGATAGACCCGCTGGGCGGCCAGCGGCGCGGCGCCCACGACCAGTCCGACGCCGACGAGCATGACGGGCGCCAGCATCCTGCGGATCTCGCGCCGCCGGAGGACGACGCCGATTCCGCGGAACGCCCCCCAGAGCAGGCCCGCCACGAACGCGGCCAGACCGGCGAAGACGAAGAATCCGCCGATCTGTTCGCTCATGGGATCGCGTCCGTGCGGTGAGCATTCATCGTACGAGATGTCGACCCGATGCGTCAGTGCCACCGGCCATCGGGCCGTCACGCCGTTGCGAGCACCGCCTCGGCGCAACGGCGGCCGCTGGCCAGCGCACCGTTGATTGACGCCGACGCACAGTGGTCGCCGCAGAGAAAGAGGCCTGTCGCCAGCCTCCCACCGGGCGCACGCAGCCTCCGGGAGGCGGGCGACTCGTCGGGCAGCGCATGATCGACCCGCACCACCGCCAGCCGCCGCCAGATCGAGGCCGCGTCACCGAACCAGCCGGCGGCCTGCCTGCGGACGGCGTCCGCCAGCGCATCGTCGTCCGTCGGCGCGTCAGGGCGGACCGACACGCAGATGAGCGCCCGCCCTGGGGGTGCATATCCGGAGACCACGTCCGAAGGCACGGTCAGGTTGTCGATCGGACCGCCGTCGGCGTTCACGACGAGCGTCGGGCTCGGCAGCGGCGAGCGATCGGCCGCGAAGGCGATGAGCCTCGTGCCTTTCCAGCGCCGTGCCGCGAGCTCCCCGCGGTGCTCGGCCGGCAGCAGCCGCGCAGCCGCCGTCCCCTCTGTCGCCACGATCACCGCCGCCGCAGAGAGGGTTTCTCCCCCGACCAGTACCGCGCGGCCCGGCTCAACACGTTCCACGCGGGCGCGCAGCCGCACCGCATCGTCGGGCAACGCTGCCGCGAGCTGCCGCGGGATCGCCTCCATGCCGCCGTGCGGCAGGCAGGCGCTGCCGCGGGCGAACATCGCGAAATCGAAGCGGAACACGTCGGCCGACGTGTCCAGCTCCCGCTCGAGAAACACGCCGCCGAAGAACGGGACGAAAAACCGGCGCACGAATCCGGACGAGAATCCACGCGCGAGAAGTTCCTCGCGGGTGCTGCGATCCTGTCCGTCCCCGGACGTGTCCGGATCGAGCCGGCCGCCGGCCAACGCCCGCAGCACGTCGCTCCGCAGCCGCGCCGTTCGCAGGCCGTCGCCAATGCCGATGGTGCCATCGAGCACCGCTCCGACGGCTGCGAGCGGTCGCCGCCAGGGATCCGCCACGCGCCGCAGCCGCCCGGCCAGGGCGACGAGCGCACCGGTCTCGAACCGGCCCAGCCGGAGCGCCGACAGGTCGAGCTGCCGACGCCCCTCGGGATAGGCGTCGTTGTAGACCTGGAAGCCGCGGTCGAGCCGAAAACCGTCGACCGTGTCGGTGGCGACGCGGCCCCCCACGCGGTCCGCGGCGTCGAGCACGATCACCCGCCGCCCCGCCCGCACGAGCGTTCGCGCGCACGCGAGGCCCGCCAGGCCTGCGCCGACGACGATGCAATCGGCACTGTGGCCGTTCGTGTGATCGCTCATGCCTTCGCCGAGGGTGACCGCGGGCCGAGGCGGGCCAGACCGATCACAGCGGCCGCACGACAGACTGGCTCCGCCAGTAGTCGAACAGCGTCTCGATCGAATTCACGCCGCCGCCGGTGCCGCTCTTGTTGACGCCGCCATACGGCACGCCTCGCGGGAAGACGTTGTGGGCGTTGATCCAGCTGTTGCCGGCGACCATCGACTCGGCCACGCGTGCCGCCCGGCCGAGGTCGGTCGTCCAGACGCTGTTGGCGAGGCCGTAGTCGGTGTCGTTGGCCATCGCGACCGCCTCGTCCTCGCTGGAGAACTTGGCGAGGTAGGCCACCGGTCCGAAGATCTCCTCGCGGGCGGCGACGTTGTCGAGCGAGCCCGCCAGCAGCGCCGGCTTCACGTAGAACCCGGCGTGGCCCGGCACCTCGGCGGGGCCGCCGGCGACCAGCGTCTGGGCCCCCTGCTTCGTTCCCTTCTCGAGGTACGAGAGCACCCGCTGCCGCTGCTTCGCGTTGACCACCGGCCCCATCTGCGAGCCGCCAGCCAGCTGGTAGCCGATCTTCACGCCCTGCAGCCGCGACCGGCACTCGTCGACGAACCGGTCGTAGATCGACGAGTGCACGAGCCAACGGGTGGCGTCGCAGCAGACCTGCCCGGTGTGGAACGTGATCGCACCCACGAGCTTCTCCGCGGTGGCGACGACGTCGACGTCGTCGAAGACGACCGCCGCCCCCTTGCCGCCGAGTTCCAGCTTCACCGGCACGAGGTTGCGGCCGCAGGCCTCGGCCACGAGCCGGCCCACCTCGGGCGACCCTGTGAAGCTCATCCGCTTGATGCCGGGGTGCGCGGAGAGCGCCGCGCCGGCCACCGCGCCGGTGCCCGGGACGACGTTGATCACGCCGTCGGGGATGCCCACCTCACGGGCCAGCCGAGCCAGGTAGATCGCGGAGAGCGGAGTGTCTTCGGCCGGCTTGATCACCACCGTGTTGCCCGCGGCCAGCGCCGGCGACACACCCCAGCCGATGAGCAGGAACGGAAAGTTCCAGGGAAAGATGAAGCCACACGGTCCCCACGGATGGCGGACCGTCCACGCCTCGTGGCCGGCGACGGCCAGCACGTTCCGCCGCTGCACGTGCTGGGCCATGTCGGTGAAGTAGCGGAGCGTGTCGACGAGGTTCTGCACGTCGCCGTGGGCGTGGGCCAGGATCTTGCCCGCGTCGAGCGCCTCGATCTGGCCGATCACGGCCTTGTGCTTCTCGACGGCGTCGGCGAGCCGGTGGAGGAGCGCGCCGCGTTCATTGGGCGGCATCGTGGCCCAGCCCGACTTCCGGAAGGCGTGCGCGGCCGCCTCGACGGCGCGATCGACGTCGGCCGGCGAGAGGCAGTGGAACTCGGCGATCGGCTCGCCGGAGCCGGGGTCGAGCGTGGCCATCGTCTCGCCGGTCGAACCGGCGACGTCCTTGCCGCCGATCACGCCCTTGAGCGGCGCCGTGGCCAGGAATTTTTCCACTTCGGGCAGGAGGGCGGCGGAGGTTGCGGTGGCCATGATCTGGCTCCAGAGGGAAGAGAGCGTGGGACGTCGCGACCGCGACCTCCGGCGCGGTATCTTGCCGCCTCACGGGCCGGCCGTGCAAGTGCCGCCCCGGCACCGCGTCGCTCGATCGGCACGACGGGCCGAGCCGTCGACCGTTTTCCTCCGAGAGTCCTGCCATGCCCCCTTTCATAGCTCCGCCCAGACGCATCCGCGCCGCATGTCGCACCGCCGTCACAGCGGCCCTCCTCGCGGCCACCTGCAACGCGGCGCCCGCCGCCGACCTCGCACTGCCGGCGATTTTCTCCGACCACATGGTGCTCCAGCGTGACAAGCCGGTGCCGGTCTGGGGCTGGGCCGCCCCCGGCGACGAGGTGACGGTCGAGTTCGCCGGCCAGTCGCAGCGGGCGACAGCCGGCGCCGACGGCCGGTGGCTGACGCGGCTCGAGCCGCTCACCGCCGCCGCCACGGCCCGGCCGCTCGTCGTGACGTCGGCCCGGGGCGGCAGGATCACCGTGAGCGACGTGCTCGTGGGCGAGGTCTGGCTCGGCTCGGGACAGTCCAACATGGCGATGCAGGTGTCGCGGGCCCGCGACTACGACGCCGAGAAGGCGGCCGCAAACCTGCCGCTCGTGCGGATGTTTCGCGAGGAGTCGCGGGGCGCGGCCGCGCCGCAGGACCGCTGCCAGGGCACGTGGGCCGTCTGCTCGCCCGACAGCGTGGGTGGCTTCTCGGCCACGCTCTTCTTCTTCGGCCGCGAGCTCCACCGTGAACTGGGCGTGCCGGTGGGGCTCGTGAACTCGTCCGTCGGCGGCACGCCGATCGAGGCCTGGATCGACGCCGAGTCGCAGGCCCGGGATCCGGGGCTCACCGAGGCGGTCGCCGCCGAGCGGAAAGCCGCTGCGGAATTCGATGAGAAGAAGGCCCGCGACCAATACGCGAAGGCGGTGGAGACGTGGAAGGAGCGGGCGGCTGCCGCGAAGCAGGCGGGCACGCCCGTGCCGAAGATGCCGAAGGATCCACTCGACCGGCGGCTGAGCCACGGCCTCGGCGTGCTCTTCAACGGCAAGATCGCGCCGCTCGTGCCCTTTGCGATCCGCGGCGTGATCTGGTACCAGGGAGAGGCCAACGCGCACCCGGGCAAGGGCCCGCTCTACCGGCATCAACTGCCTCTGCTGGTCACCGACTGGCGCAAGAAATGGGGCGACGACTTTCCGTTCGCCTGGGTGCAGCTGCCCAACTTCAGCCGGTCGGGCGCCGGCTGGCCGCTCGTCCGCGAGGCGATGCTCC
>Ga0075471_10002488_pt1 | contig 12098 bp, 9 predicted proteins | sample DEB19_08_DNA_2_FD_74787 | JGI IMG/M metagenome (GOLD analysis project Ga0075471, IMG submission 74787) | Aqueous microbial communities from the Delaware River and Bay under freshwater to marine salinity gradient to study organic matter... | ecosystem: Environmental > Aquatic > Marine > Coastal ... | reverse complement strand
CTACACCGACATCCGCCGTGGACGCGCTCCTACTCCCGAACTCCTCGCCGAACTCGTCGGACGTTACGACGCGATCGGCGGCATTTCGCCGCTCGCCGCGCGCACCGAAGCCCAGCGCGTGGCACTGCAGAACTCTCTCGATCGACTCGCCCCGGGCGAATACGAAGTCGTGCTCGGTCTGAAGCACGCCGAACCGAAGATCGAAACCGCGGTTTCGGATCTCATCGCCCGCGGATTCACCGCCATCGTCGGACTGGTGCTCGCTCCGCACTACTCGTCGTACTCCATCGGGCAATACATGGATCGCGCTCGCGCCGTGGCCGAACCGGCGGGACTGCGAGTGACGGCCATCGAGTCGTGGGCCACCGAACCCGCCTTCGTCGACTTCATCGCGTCAGATCTGCGCGCCCGACTCGCCCGGATGCCCGAAAACACCAAGGTCCTCTTCACCGCCCATTCGTTGCCCCAACGCATCATCGACGGTGGCGATCCATATCCCGACGAGCTCCGCGCCACTGCCGAACTCGTGGCCGAACGCGCCGGTCTCTCGTCGTGGTCGTCGTGGGCCATCGCCTGGCAATCGGCCGGACGCACTCCCGAACCCTGGATCGGGCCCGACATCCTCGCGGTGATCGACGAACTCGCGGCCAGCGAGAACGCAAGTGGCGTCGTGGTGAGCGCATGCGGTTTCGTGGCCGACCATCTCGAGGTTCTGTACGACCTCGACATCGAAGCCAAGAAGCACGCCGAAGCTCTCGGTCTGACCTTCGACCGGACGGCGTGCGTGAACGACGACGCCGATGTCATGAACGCGCTCGCCCGCCGAGTGATCGACGCCGGGTGATCACATGACACCGACCGACGCGCCGCCGGTGGTCGTGATCGGTGGCGGTATCACCGGACTCACCACGGCCCACCGTCTGGCCAAACAGGGAATCGCCGTCCGTGTGCTCGAAGCCTCGCCGGCCCTCGGCGGCAAGGTGCGCACCGGATCGTTCGCCGGGCTCGATCACATCGAGGACGGACCCGATGCCTACCTCGCGCGCGTGCCCCACGCGGTGAACCTCGTGCACGAACTCGGACTCACTGTCACCAATCCGCGCACCGGCCACGCGGCCGTGTTCCACGGCAGGCTCCACCGGATTCCCGAAGGTCTCGTGCTCGGAGTGCCGACCGACATCGGACGTTTGGCGGCGAGTGACCTGCTCACCTGGCGTGGCAAAGCCCGCGCCGCGATCGAACCGATCCTTCCGCGCACCGACGCCGGCGACTCGATCGGCGCGCTGATCCGCGGACGGTTCGGCGTTCAGGTCCACGAGCGACTCGTCGATCCACTCGTCGGGAGCATCTACGCAGCCGACACCGATCGATTCAGCCTCGAAATGGTCCCGCAACTCGCCGACCTCGCCACATCGCGCAGTCTCCTGTTCGCGGCGCGTCGACGCGCCAAGGCGGCACCAACAAACGGTCCGGTGTTCGCGACGCCCACCAACGGACTCGGCACCCTGATCGACGCCCTCGCTCGGTCGATCACTGCCGCGGGCGGTCGAATCGACACCGACGCCGCCGTCACCGGCATCGAACGTGACGGCGATGGGTACCGAGTGCAGATGGCGAACGGCAAGGAATACAAGGCGACTGCCATCGTCGTGACGTCGCCGGCCCGTCACAGCGCGCGATTGTTCGACCGACTCTCACCCGTTGCCGGTCAAGGGTTGGGCGTCATGGATCATGCGTCGGTCGCCATGGCGATACTGCGCGTCGACGGGCGCGCACTCGGAAAGTTCTCCGAACTGAGCGGATACCTCGTCCCCAAACCCGATCAGAAACACGTGACCGCGGTGTCGTTCGCCTCGAACAAGTGGGCTCATTGGCAACCGGGTGACGGCTCGCGGATCCTTCGCGTGTCGCTCGGTCGCGACGGTGCCGACGAGACGCCCGTGCGCGATTGGTCCGACGAGAAGGTCATCGACGCTGTACTGCACGATCTCCATGCGCACACGGGTGCTTCGGTGCAACCGGTCGAGAGCAAGGTCGTGAGATGGATCGAGTCGTTCCCGCAATACCGGCCCGGCCACATGCAGCGCCTCGGAGCCATCGAGAGGGCGCTGGCCCACGATGCCCCTGGCGTGTTCCTCGCCGGCGCTAGCCACCGTGGCATCGGCCTCCCGGCCTGCGTGGCACAGGCCGAGGCCGCCGCGGCGGCGATCGCCGAACGTCTCGGAGTTCTGCGACACTGATGTGATGTTCGGACGCCGGCCTCTCGTGGTGGCAGTCGCGCTGGTCGCGACGTCGTGCGGATCGTCGGCATCCACCGAGTCGACGACCGCCGACGCGACCACCACCGTTCCGAGCACGACCACCGTGCCGGCCACGACGACCACGGTGTACTCCGGTCCCCCGACCTTGGCTCCCGGCGCGACACTGCCCACCCCAGAAGCGCCTCCGGACCCGAATGCCCCCGACCCCGATATCTCTGTCGGTCGAATCGAGATCCCGGCGATCATGCTCGACACCACGATGTACCAGGGCATCAGCGAACCCACGCTCGATCGTGGCGTGGGCTGGTGGCCCGGCACCGCACTGCCCGGCCGTTTGGGCAACGTGGTGCTAGCCGGTCACCGAACCAGCCACGACAAGCCGTTCCGCTATCTCGACGTACTGAAGCCCGGCGACGAGGTCACTCTCACGACATCCGACGGAACGTTCGTGTACGCGGTGACCCGCACCGAGATCGTCCAGCCCGAGGACATCTGGATCATCGACCAGACGAACGCTTCGACGTTGACGATGTTCGCGTGTCACCCCCTTCACTCGGTGAAGCAGCGCATCGTGGTGTTCGCCGATTACGTGCGCCGACTCGCGGCATGAGCCGAGATTCCGAGCTTCGGTCGAGTCGTCGCTCGCTCGGATGGCGGGCATTGGCCGCCGGGCTGCTCATCGCGGCGTCGATGCCCCCGTGGGGTTGGTGGCCACTCGCCTTCATCGGTCTCGTCTGGTGGTCGCGACTCGAACTCCGAGCCGAAGGTCGTCGGCTCTTCGTGGGCACCGTGGCCGGACTCGGTTGGTTCCTGCCGTCGATCGCCTGGATGTGGTTCCTCACCGCCCCCGGCTATCTCATCGCCGCGCTCTTGTTCGCGGTCCTGCACGGTCTCGCATCGGTCGTGGCGGCGCGTGCACCCAGGGGCTGGCGCGTCGTCGCCTCACCAAGTGCCCATGTGCTCGTCGAAGCGACTCGCCTGGCCTTCCCCTGTGGCGGCGTCCCGCTTGCGACCCTCGGCATCGCCCAAGTCACCGGCCCACTCGCCACCGTCGCACGTGTGGGTGGAGTCGTGCTGCTGTCGTGGGTCACGTGGCAGATCGCTGCACTCATCGCCACTCGGAGCACCAGCACCCCTTCGATTCGACGCGCGTTGCTCGCAACGATCGTGATCGTGGTGATGATCGGTCGACTCGGACCAGCAGGCGAAAACACGGGTGAGCGCCTCACCGTGGCCGCCGTGCAGGGTGGAGGCCCACAAGGGACCCGGGCGATCCACAGCGATCCGCGCCAAGTCGTCGAACGACATCTCGCCGCCACGCGAACCATCGATTCATCGGCCACACCACTCGATCTCGTGGTCTGGCCCGAGAACGTCATCGACGTCGCCGACTTCTCGCGCAGTCGCGAGATCAACGAGGTCGCCCAACAGGCGAACCGACTCGGCGCTCCGTTCCTCGTCGGAGTCACCGAGGACGTCGACTCCGAATCGTTCACCAATGCGCAAGTCGTTGTCGACGCATCGGCTCGAGTACTCGATCGTTACGACAAGGTACGGCGCGTGCCCTTCGGCGAGTACATGCCGATGCGGGGCTTCTTGCGCTCTCTCGGCGCGCCGGTCGATCTCGTCCCACGCGATGCGGTGGCCGGCACCGGACCGGCGGTGGTGGCCGTTCCATCGAAGGGAACAGCGAACGGCACGCAATTCGGCATCACCGGTGCCGAGCGACGGGTCGCCGTCGTGATCTCGTGGGAGGTCTTCTTCGGTGGTCGCGCTCGCGAGGGAGTGAAGGCCGGCGGAGGGATCCTCGTCAATCCCACCAATGGGTCGAGTTACACCTGGACCATCCTGCAGAGCCAACAGATCGCTTCATCGCGCTTGCGCGCCATCGAGACCGGTCGTTGGGTGGTACAAGTAGCGCCCACCGGATTCAGCGCTTTCGTGTCACCCGAAGGACGTGTGCACGATCGCACCGCGGTGAGCGAACAGAAGGTGATCACCCGAACGATCGACGTACGCGACGGTCGCACTCTCTATCTCCGGATCGGCGACGGACCTTGGATCCTCGCGCTCGGCGCCCTGCTGTTCGTGTCGCTTGCTTCCGAACGGATCAGATCTCGATCGTCACGGTCGTCGGCCCGTCGTTGACGAGCGACACCTTCATCATCGTCCTGAATCGACCCGTCTCCACGTGGGCGCCCAGCGAGCGCAGCGTGTCGACCACGCGTTGCACCAGTGGCTCGGCGACCTCCGGCTTCGCGGCGGCGATCCAACTCGGTCGTCGACCGGAGTTCGTGTCGCCGTACAAAGTGAACTGACTCACGACCAGCACCGAACGCGACGTGTCCTTGACGGCCAGATTCATGACTCCGGCATCGTCGTCGAAGATCCGAAGATTCCAGATCTTGTCGGCCATCTTGTCGGCCACGCGTTCGTCGTCACTGTGAGTGACACCGATCAGCACCATGAGTCCGGCGCCGATCTCACCCACCCTGGCCGTGACCCCGTCGACGGTCGAATCGACACTCGCCGATTCGACTCGCTGCACCAATGCCCGCATTCGCCCATCGTGACACGCCGCGGAGCGGCGCTGTCAGAATGTGCGGGTGATCACGCTCCGATCCGCCGGCGCCTCGTGCATCGTCGACGAAGACGCCGGGGCCCGGATTGCTTCGCTCGCGATCGACTCGCACGAAATGTTGGTCACCTCGGCCACCGATGGCCTCGGGTGGGGTTGTTATGCGATGGTGCCCTACGCCGGGCGGGTGCGCCATGGACGACTCGTGTTCGACGGACGCGAACACCTGCTGCCTCTCCGACTTCCGCCCCACGCCATCCACGGATCGGTGTTCGAGAAACCATGGACGATCGAGGAATCGGATGCGACGCGTTGCCGACTCGCCACCGAACTCCAACCGAATTGGCCGTTCGGCGGTCGGGTCGAGCACTCGATCGAACTCTTCGACGATCACCTCACCATGCGACTCGCGGTCACCGCCGAGGAGACGATGCCGGTTCAGGTCGGTTGGCATCCCTGGTTCGTGAAACCCACCTCACGGCAACTCGAGTTTCGGACGATTCATCCTCGGGACGACGATGGCATCGCTTCGCTCATCGGTGAAAAGGGTGACGTCGGGCCGGATGGCACCAACGACGATTGTTTCGCCGATCCTGACGGAATCTTGACGCTCACGATCGAAGGCCACGTACTCTCGTTGACGAGTTCGTGCGGTTTCTGGGTCGTCTACGACCAACCGGAGCATGCGACCTGCGTGGAGCCGCAATCCGGACCACCCGACGGAGTCAACTCCGACCCCTTCGTGCTCGGTTCCGGACGGCGCCTCACCCACCATTTCACGATCTCGTGGGACGCCGGCCGGTCATGAGCCGATCGAGAACAGCACTACTTTCTGTCAGAAGCGGCCGCCAACGGACTCTCGTCCTCCGTGCCGATCGATTGCGATGACCAACGCCACGACCGATTCCCAACTCGTCTCGTCGTACTTGTCGGGCGATCGCTCGGCGTTGGCCGCTATCTACGACCGCTACGCGCCGGGCCTGTACGACACGGCGCGCGCCATGCTCTCGAGCACGCACGACGCGAGCGACATGGTGCAGGACGTCTTCTGTCTCGCGGCCGAGCGCCTCGGACAACTCCGCGATCCCGACCGACTCAAGCCGTGGCTGTACGCCGTGCTTCGCAACGAGGTCTACAAACGCACCAAACGTCGTCGACGGGCCGTGCCCACCGACTTTCAGGCCGAGGGTTCGCCTGACGTGCCCGCCACCAACGACCCCCGAGCCGAGGGCGAAGGTCTGGCCTACGACGAACTCGCGTCCCTCGTGCGCGCCGCATCGGCCGGCCTCGACGAACGCGATCGCCTCGTTCTCGAACTGTCGGTTCGTCAAGGTTTGTCCGGAGCCGATCTGGCCGACGCACTCGGAGTGAGCCCCGACCAGAGTTACTCGCTCGTCCACCGCATGCGCGATCGCGTCGAGAAGAGTCTCGGCGCACTCACCGTGGCCAAGGCCGGTCGACGCGATTGCCCGCAACTCGACGCTGTACTCGCCGACTGGGACGGTGAATTCACCGTGCTCATCCGCAAACGCGTCAATCGCCACATCGAGGGCTGCGACACGTGCGACTCGAATCGACGCAAACTCGCGCCACTGGCGCTCTTCGGAGCCGCTCCGGTCTTCACCATGCCCACCGGTCTGCGCGATCGGGTGCTCGACGCGACGAGTCGGATCACTCCGACCCGCGTCACGACCGACTCGGGCGGTCGGGCCTGGAATCGTCAGGGTTTCCCGGCGGCTCGGCGGGGAATCTCGATGTGGCTGGCCGGTGGTGTGACCGCAATCGTCGTCGCCGGCGGGACCATCGCCCTCGCAACACGCGACGACTCGTCATCGGTCGTGGATGGTCCAGCCGTCACGATGGTGCCCGCCACCGAACCGAGCGATGCCGAGCCGACGACCAACCCTCCGTTGCCCGACGACACGAACGACACGAACGACTCGATCTCCATCGACACAACCACTGCACCGGTCGCTGTCGAGCCCACCGCGGTACCCGCCGTCGACGTTCCCATGACGACCGCACCGGTGGTCATCGTCGCACCGACCACCACCGAACCCACGACTGCACCGACGACGCGTGCACCCTCCACCATCGCGCCCACCACGACCGCGGCTCGCTCGAGTGCGATCCGGGCCTTGGTCGTGAGCACGACCACGCTCGACTTCGGTTCGTCGGCCACGTCGCTCTCGCTGACCATCAGCAATCCGAACTCGGTGACGATTTCGCTCGATGTCACGACTTCGGCGAGCGTCTTCGGCTCGACGAACCTGCCGGCGACTCTGGCCGCCGGCAAATCGGTGACCGCCACCATTTCGTTCGATCGCACGACGGCCGAGTCGTATTCGCAAAGATCGTCCTTCCCCGAGGGCCGCTTCACCGAGTCACTCGTGATCGAGTCGTCGACACCGTCGTCGAACGTGTCGAACTCGATCGCCCTCACCGGCGCCGTGACGCGTGCTCCGGTGGTCGGCAAGCTCGCCGTCGCGTTCTCGGCCACCGGCTGCACCACGGTTCGCGTGCAGGCCACCGTGAGCGACGAAAGTTCGCTGAAGGGCATCACGGCGACGATCGTCGTGGCCGGAACCACTCGTTCGGCGTCCATGACCCTCGACTCGGGCAATACCTACGTCGGGACGATCACCGGCCTGCCGTCAGGCACGGGATCGGCCGCCATCACCGTGAGCGCCTCCGACGCCACGGGGCGCCAGGGCTCGGCGACCTCCACGACGACCCGACCCACCACCTGCTGAACCCGCCCTTCCGACCCGCCGGTAGCGTTGTCCGCCTATGTCGTCGTCCGTCCTCGACCCCGACGGGCCGCTCCGTTTGGCCTACCTCACCTACCGAGGAAAGCCGCACGTCGGCGGGCAGGGCGTCTACACCCGTCACCTCACCAAGGCGCTGGTCGACTTGGGGCATTCAGTCGAGGTCTTCGGCGGACAGCCCTATCCGGTCCTCGACGACCGCGTTCCGCTCACCAAACTCCCGAGCCTCGACCTCGTCAACGACCACTACCCCTTCCGCTTCCCGGCCATCTGGGAACTCAAGACCCGGGAGGACTGGCTCGAGGTCGGACTCTTCCTCACGGGAACCTTCGGTGAGCCGCAGGCCTTCAGTTCGCGCGTCCGCCGACACCTCGCCCGGCGCGTTCACGAATTCGATCTCGTGCACGACAACCAGTGCCTCGGCTACGGAATCCTCGGCGTGGAGAAGATGATCCCCACCATCGTCACGCTCCACCACCCGATCACCCGCGATCGCGCGCTCGAGATGGACCATGCGCCCAATTGGTGGAAGAAGCTCGGTGTGAACCGCTTCTATTCGTTCGTCAAGATGCAAGGACGCGTCGCCAGCCGTATGCCGCGCATCGTCGTCGTGAGCGAGAACAGCATCAAGGACATCCACGAAGACATGGGTGTCTCGTACGACCGGATGCGCCTCGTGCCGGTGGGCGTCGATCCCGATCTCTTCAAACCGCTCCCCCACGTCACGCGCATTCCCGGTCGCCTCATCACCACCGCATCGGCCGACGTTGCACTCAAGGGTCTCTCGTATCTGCTCGAAGCGATGGCCAAACTCCGCACCGAGCGCGACATCACCCTGACCATCATCGGTAAGCCCAAGCCCGGCAAGAGCATGGACCTCATCGACAAGCTCGGTCTCCGTCCGCACATCCAGTTCGTATCGGGAGTGCCCGACGAGCGAATCGTCGAGTTGTACGCCGAGGCCGAACTCGCCGTGGTGCCCTCGCTCTACGAAGGTTTCAGCCTTCCGGCCATCGAAGCTATGTGCACCGGCATCTGCCTCGTCGCGACCGATGGCGGCGCATTGCCCGAAGTCACCGGACGCGATGGCGACACCGTGTTGCAGTGCGGAGCCGGCGACGCCGAGGCGCTCGCGGCCACGATTCGCCGCGGTCTCGACGATGCGGATCTCCGCACGCGCGTGGGAGCCAACGGACGCAACCGCGTGGTCGACCGCTGGACCTGGCGTCGTTGCGCCGAACTCACCGTCGACCAATACCGCGAAGTTCTCTCCATGCCAGCCAACATCGAGAAGCTCCGGCGCAACGGAAGGCTCGGGGCCTGATCGTGCTCACCATTCGCTTCTCGCGTCTCGGACTGGTTCCGGGTGATCTCGTGCTGGACGCCGGTGCCGGCTTCGGTCGCCATGCATTCGAGGTCGCGCGCCTCGGTGGTCGAATCGTCGCCCTCGACTATGCCGACGACGAAGTGCGCGCCACCCGAGCAACCTTCGGAGCCATGATCGAAGACGGCCAGATCACTCCCGATCGCTACATCGGCGCGCTGCGCGGCGACGCCACCCGACTTCCGTTCCCCGATGGCACCTTCGACCGCGTGATCACCTCGGAAGTCCTCGAGCACATTCAGGACGACGTGAGCGCGATCGCCGAACTCGCCCGCGTACTCCGGCCCGGCGGCACCTTCGCCTGCACGGTTCCGGCCTGGTGGCCCGAGAAGATCAACTGGATGCTCTCCGACGAGTACCACGCACCGAAGTCGGTCGGCGGACACGTCCGTATCTACAGCGCCACCGAACTCACGGCCAAGCTGCGCGCCGCTGGACTCGACGTCCGCGGTTCGCATCACGCTCATGCTCTCCACTCGCCCTATTGGTGGTTGAAGTGCGCGGTCGGTCCGCGTCGGGACGATCACAAACTCGTGAACGCCTACAAACGGTTCCTCGAATGGGACATCGTCAAACAACCACGCTCGGTCAAGGTCGCCGAGCGTGCCCTTTCTCCACTCATGGGCAAGAGCCTGATCGTGTATGCGACCAAACTCCCGCTCGAAGAGCCATCGAAGGGCACCACGCCCACGACCCAGCGAGAGTTGGTCGACGCATGAGCCGCATTCCCCACATCGAAGGTGTCATCAGCGCCGACGAAGTTGTGCAGACGGCCGAGTCGATCGCCGCCCTCCAGCTCGACAACGGAATGATCCCTTGGTTCGCCGACGGTCACTGCGATCCATGGAATCACGTGGAGACCGCGATGGCCCTCGACGTCGCCGGACTGCACGACCAAGCCGAGCGAGCGTACGAATGGCTGGCCGACAATCAGCACGAGCACGGCTGGTGGTTCAACTACTACCTACCCGGCGGGTACATCGAAGAGCCCAAGCTCGACACCAACGTGTGCGCATACATCGCGGCCGGCGTGTGGCACCACTGGCTGTGCACGTGGGACCGCGGTTTCATCGATCACATCTGGCCCACCGTCGATCGGGCCATCGAGTGGGTGCTGTCGATGCGTCGCCACGACGGAACCATCCTGTGGGCACGTGAGCAGCACTCCAGCCCGTGGGACTACGCGCTCCTCACCGGATCGTCGTCGATCTGGCATGCGCTCACCTGTGCGGTGAACCTCGCCGAGCTCGCCAACGAATCCCGCCCGCATTGGTCGGCGGCCGCCGACGCACTGCGCGCCGCGATCGTCGAGCGTCCCGATGCGTTCGAACCCAAGGATCGTTGGGCCATGGACTGGTACTACCCGGTCCTCACCAACGCGATGGACGGCGAACAGGCCAAGGCCCGATTGGCCGAGGGCTGGGGCACCTTCGCCATGGAGGGTCGCGGCATTCGCTGCGTGAGTGACGAACCGTGGGTCACGGCCGCCGAGACCGCCGAGTGTTCACTGGCCCACACCGCCATCGGCGACATCAGCACCGCCACCGACCTTCTGTACTGGACCCGCGCCCATCGTCACGACGATGGTTCGTACTGGACCGGCGTCGTGTACCCGGCACGCGAGAACTTCCCGGCCGGTGAACGCACGGCCTACACGGGTGCCGCGGTGATCCTGGCCGCCGATGCGATCGCTGCCGGTTCACCCGCTTCGCGCATCTTCGTACCGTCACTCGTCGTCGACTGACGCCGTTGCCGTTCGCCGCCGTCCATCGGCGAGAATGAAGCATGACTTTCACCGCGTCGACCTCCGCGGCGCTGCATGCGCTGGCCCAGCAATCTCTCGAACGGATCGGCGCTCCCGGAGCCCTCGGCGCCAAGGGTGCCGTCGCTCGTTCGCCGATCACCGGTCAGCCCTACGGCGAGATCGGCGGACCCCTCGTCGCGTCGTCACTCGACGCCGCGCTCGATCGGGCGAACGACATCTTCACCACCTGGCGGGTGGTGCCGGCACCAAAACGCGCCGAAGTCGTGCGCCATCTCGCCGATGAACTCCGTCGCCACAAGGACGACCTCGCCACACTCGTCCAGATCGAGGCCGGCAAGATCCGCTCGGAAGCCCTCGGTGAAGTCCAGGAGATGATCGACATCTGCGATTTCGCCGTCGGACTCTCACGTCAACTTCACGGCATCACGATCGCCTCCGAACGCCCATTGCACCGCCTCACCGAAACCTGGCATCCACTCGGACCGATCGGCGTGATCACCGCGTTCAACTTCCCGGTCGCGGTGTGGTCGTGGAACGCCGCTCTGGCCATCATCTGTGGCGATCCGGTCGTGTGGAAGCCATCCGACGCATCGTCGGTCACCGCGGTGGCCTGCATGGCCCTCGCTCATCGCGCCGCTGGTGCCGCTGGTGCGCCCGAGGATCTCTGTCAGGTCGTGGTGGGTGGCGCCGATATCGGCGCCGCGATGGCGGCCGACGAGCGACTGCCGATCATTTCGGCCACCGGCTCCACTCGCATGGGTCGCGCCGTGGCACCGGTGGTCGCGGCACGATTCGGACGTTCGATTCTCGAACTGGGCGGCAACAACGCGGCCATCGTCACGCCCAGCGCCGACCTCGACCTCGCGATCAGAGGCATCACCTTCGCGGCAGCAGGCACGGCCGGTCAACGGTGCACGAGCCTGCGCCGCCTGATCGTGCACGAATCCCTCATCGACGATGTTGCGGATCGCGTTGCCCGCGCCTTCGCTCAACTTCGCGTGGGCAATCCGCTCCACGACGAACCCCTGGTGGGTCCGCTCATCTCGCGGGCCTCCTTCGACACGATGCAAGCAGCACTTCGATCGGCCGCAGCCGATGGTGGCCGCGTGCTAGGTGGTGAACGCGTCCACGCCGACGCGGCACCCGATGCCGCATACGTGTCACCGGCGGTCGTGCGCATGCCGCAGCAGACCGACATCGTGCGAACCGAGACCTTCGCTCCGATTCTCTATGTGCTGCCTTATCGAGACCTCGACGAGGCCATCGCGATCCAGAACGATGTTCCACAAGGTCTGGCCTCGAGCATCTTCACGACCGATGTGCGCGAAGCCGAACGTTTCAC
>Ga0075471_10002487_pt1 | contig 12098 bp, 12 predicted proteins | sample DEB19_08_DNA_2_FD_74787 | JGI IMG/M metagenome (GOLD analysis project Ga0075471, IMG submission 74787) | Aqueous microbial communities from the Delaware River and Bay under freshwater to marine salinity gradient to study organic matter... | ecosystem: Environmental > Aquatic > Marine > Coastal ... | reverse complement strand
GCGGTGAGGAGGCCGGCGAGGACGAGGGGCAGCCGGGATTCCTTGTTGCCCCCGAGCGTGGCGTCGAGGGCGGTGCCGCGCCCGCCGTCGACGAGGGGCTGGGTGACGGGCGGGAGGGGCAGGTACCCCTCGGGGATCTCGAGTTCGGCCTTGACGACGAGCCGCTGGGCCGCCGAGTACCGGGGGTGGCAGGTGGTGAGGGTGAGGATCGCCGGACGGGTCGGATCGGGCAGGAGGACGTCGGTGGCGTCGGGGGTGACGACGAACTTCTCGTAGACGCGGTAGGTGAACGATCCCTGGGTGGTCGTGACCTGGATCTCGTCGCCGGACTCGAGTTCGTCGAGGCGACCGAACGGGTGGAGGTAGGTGGTCCGGTGGCCGGCGATGCCGGCGTTGCCCGACTGCCCGGGCAGGGGGGTCTCGGGGTAGTGCCCGGGACCGAGGCGGAGCTGGGGCGTGTCGACGCCCTGGACGACGTACGAGTCGAGCTCCATCTTGGGGATGACGAGGTGGGCGATGGCGTCGCCGTCGGGCGGTGCCGGGGCCGGGACGGTCGTGGTCGTGGTGGCCCCGGGCGGGACGGTGGTGGCCGACGGGAACGACGGGGTCGACCGGCCGGTCGGGCTGTCGACGGTCGTGCGGAACTCGCGCCCGAGGCGGTCCTGGGCCTGGCTGGTGTAGATGCCGGTGCCCCAGAGCTGGTAGCCGAGGAAGATCAGGAGGAGCAGGCCGGCGACGATCAGGGTCCGGCCGACGCCCGACAGGATGCGGCGCACCGGTGCATCCTACGGAGCTGACGCCGGAGTCGGCCCGGCAGCGGGTTCGCCCCCGTTCGGGGGGCCTCCGTACACTCCAGTCCCCGTCCGCCCACGGAGGCGCAGTGTCCCCGGTCGTCCGGCTCCGAAGCGTCGTCTGCCTGCTGGGTCGCTTCCCGGCCCTCGCCGGCGTGGACCTCGACGTCGAGGCCGGCGAGGTCGTGCTGCTGTCGGGGGGCAACGGCGCGGGGAAGACGACCCTGTTGCGGGTCGTGGCCGGGCTCGTCCCGGTCCACCAGGGCGCGGCCGAGGTGCTCGGCACCGATCTCACCCGCGACCGCCGGGGCCACCGGTCCCGCCTGGCCCTGGTCGGGCAGGAGGCCGCCGCCTACGACGACCTGACCGTCCTGGAGAACGTGCGCTTCGCGGCCCGGACGACCGGCCGGTCCGACGCCGATGCCGATACGGTCGTCGGCGAACTGGGCCTCACTCCGTTGGCCGACGTGCGTCACGGACGACTGTCGACCGGCCAGCGGCGGCGGCTGGGACTCGCGGTCGGTCTGGTGCGCCGCCCGGAGCTGCTGCTCCTCGACGAGCCCCATGCCGGGCTCGACGTGCCGGGACGGGCGTTCCTCGACGGCGTGCTGGCATCGGCGAGCGATTCGGGGACGGCGGTGCTGATCGCCTCGCACGAGCTCGACCTGGTGCGTCCGGTCGCCGACCGAGAGGTCGTGCTGACCAACGGCCGGACGCCGCCGGGCGACGACCCGACAGGCGACCCGACCGGCGAACCGGGCAGCGAACCGGGGGTGGTCCGGTGAGCATCTGGCGCGAGGCCGGGATCGTGGCGGGCAAGGACCTGCGGATCGAGCGGCGGGCCCGTGTGGTCTCGCAGCAGATCCTGCCGTTCGGCGTGATCGTGCTGCTCCTGTTCGCCTTCGCGCTCGACCCCGACCGGGGGGTGTTGCGGCGGGTCGCTCCGGGGCTGTTCTGGGTGACGGTCCTGCTGTCGGCGTTGCTCGCGATCTCCCGGTCGTTCGGCATCGAGTCGGAGAACGCCGCCCGTGACGGCCTGCGGCTGTCGGGGCTGGACCCGTCGTCGGTCTTCCTGGGCAAGGCCCTGGCCCTGGCGGTGGAGCTGGCGGTGTTCGAGGTGCTGCTCACCGCGGGGATCGTGGTGCTGTTCGACGTGCACCTGGGGGCCGTCGTGCCCCTGGCGCTGGCCGCCGTCGCCGCGACGGTGGGTCTGGCGGCCGCCGGTACCCTCTACGGCGTCCTCGCTGCGGGGATCCGGGCCCGGGAGACGCTCGTGCCGGTGCTGATGCTTCCAGTGGTCGCACCGGTGCTGTTGGGCGCCACCCGGGCGTGGGAGGCGTCGATCGACGGCGCCACCTCCGACGCCTGGCCGTGGGTCGGGCTCCTCGGAGTCTTCGCGGTGTTGTTCGTCGGGATCGGAATGCTGGCCTTCGGGCCGCTCTTGGAGGAGTCGTGAGCGCCACCACGCCGTCGACGACGGAACGCCTCCTCAACCCGTGGGTCCGACGGGTGTTCGGTGCCGCCGCTCTGGCGTCGCTGGTGGCCCTCGTGGTGGTGGGCCTGTTCGTCGCGCCGCCCGACGCCGTCCAGGGTGACGCCCAGCGGATCATGTACGTCCACGTCCCGGCGGCCTGGATCGCGTACGTGGCGTTCGGCGTGACGTCGATCACGTCGCTCCTCTACCTGTGGCCCCGGACCCGATCGCTCGTCTGGGACCGCATCGCCGGTGCGTCGGCGGAGTTGGGCGTGGTGTTCACCGGCCTCACCCTGGTGCTCGGTTCGATCTGGGGCCGGCCGGTCTGGGGGGTCTGGTGGGCGTGGGACGCCCGGCTGGTCACGACGGCGGTGCTGTTCTTCCTCTACGTGGGCTACCTGGCGCTGCGGCGGGTGCCCGCCGCGACGGACGTGCGCGCGAAGCGCAGTGCGATCGCGGCGTTGATCGCGTTCGTCGACGTGCCGATCGTGCACTTCTCGGTCACCTGGTGGCGCACGCTGCACCAGCAGGGCACGGTCTTCAACGAGAAGCTCGACGCCGAGATCCACGGCACGATGGCGCTGGCCCTCTGGCTCGGCGTGTTGGCGTTCACCGTGCTCTACGTGTACCTCCTCGACCTGCGGTACCGGCTCGAGGCGCTCGACGAGGACCGCGAGACCCGTGAGCTCGACGCCGCCATCGCCGACCGCGTGCGCGGTGCCGTGGGGGTGACGTCGTGAGTGACGCCGGGTTCGTCGTCGCCGGGTGGGTCATCACCGCGGCCGTTCTGGTGGGGTACTGGCTCTCGGTGCTGCTGCGGCTGCGGCGGGCCGAGCGGACCGTGCCGCCGGCGGGCGACCCGACCGCTGACCCGACGGGCGGTCCGACCCCGTGACGCCCGCGAAGCGGCGGTCGGTGATCGCCCTGTCCCTGTGCGCGGCAGCGGTGATCGCGATCGTGGTGCTCGGTGTCGCGCTGTCGGGCAACGTCGTCTACTACCGGACGGTCTCCGAGGCCGTGAAGTCGCGGCCGTCGCAGGGTGACGCCCGGTTCCGGCTGGCCGGGGCCGTCGTGCCGGGCTCGTCGACCGAGACCCGCCGGGGGGTCGACTTCGAGGTCACCGACGGCAAGAAGACGGTCGAGGTGACCCACGTCGGCGACCTGCCGACCCTGTTCGACGACAAGGTGCCGGTCGTCTGCGAGGGCCACTGGGCGGCCGACGGCTCGTTCGACTCCGACCGGATCATGATCCGACACGGCAACAACTACACGCCGCCCAAGGTGAAGTTCGGCCAGTGAAGGCCCAGCTCGGGGTCCTGGCGCTGGCGTTGGGCGCGGCCGGGGCGCTCCTCGGCATCGTGGTGCTCGGGATCGGGATCCGGCGACGCGACGAGCGCCTGCTGCGCCTGGGCCGTCGGTACGTGCTGGTGGTCCTGGTCGGGGCGGCCCTGGCGGTCGCCGCGATGGAGTGGGCACTCGTCACGCACGACTTCTCGTTGCAGTACGTGGCGGAGAACAACGCGCGGGGGACGCCGCTGCTGTTCTCGGTGACCGGACTGTGGGCCGCGCTCGAGGGGTCGATCCTGCTCTGGATCCTGCTGCTCGCCGGCTACCTGGCGTACACGGTCCGCCACTTCCGCGACCGGCTCGCCGATCCGCTGGTGTCGTGGGCGTTGATCGTGGGCTTCGTCGTGGTGCTGTTCTTCCTGGCGCTGACGCTCGGACCGGCGAACCCGTTCCACCGGCTGCCCAACCCACCGGCCGACGGCCGGGGCCCCAACGCCTTGCTGCAGAACCATCCGTTGATGGCGTTCCACCCGCCGATGCTGTACCTCGGGTACGTCGGCATGACGATCCCGTTCGCGTTCGGGATCGCCGCGCTGATCACGGGTCGGCTCGACGAGGGGTGGATCGCCGAGACCCGGCGGATGACGCTGGTGGCGTTCGGGTTCCTGTCGGTCGGGATCGTGCTCGGTGCGTGGTGGAGCTACGAGGTGCTCGGGTGGGGCGGCTACTGGGCCTGGGACCCGGTGGAGAACGCGTCGCTGCTGCCGTGGCTCACCGCGACGGCGTTCATCCACTCGGTGATCGTCCAGCAGCGCCGCGGGATGCTGCGGGTCTGGAACCTGTCGCTGGTCGTGGCGACGTTCTGCCTGACCATCCTGGGCACGTTCCTCACGCGGTCGGGCGTGCTCAACTCGGTGCACGCGTTCTCGCAGTCGACGATCGGTCCGTGGCTGCTGTCGTTCCTGGCGGTCGTCGCGGCGGGGAGCATCGGTCTCATCGCCTGGCGCGGTGACCGCATCCGCGCGCCGGGTCGCATCGACAGCCCGGTGTCGCGCGAGGCGGCGTTCCTCGTCAACAACCTGCTGTTCGCGGCGATGGCGGTGGTGGTGCTGCTCGGCACCGTCTATCCGTTGCTGGCCGAGGCGCTGCGCAACCAGAACCTCTCGGTCGGCGAGCCGTACTTCGACCGGATGACCACTCCGCTCGGGATCGCCCTGCTGTTCCTGATGGCGGTGGCGCCGGCGTTGCCGTGGCGGGCGGTGTCGGGCGAGGTGCTCCGACGCCGGCTCCTCGGGCCGGCGGTGTTCGGGGTCGTGGTGCTGGTGGTGTCGGTCGTGGCCGGGGTGCAGGGGATCTGGACGCTGCTGGCGTTCGCGCTGGCGGCGTTCGCGCTGGCGGCGATCGTGCGCCAGTTCTGGATCGGAACCCGGGCGCAGGTGTCGGCCGGGTCGTCGTGGTGGACGGCGCCGGTGCGGGCGGTGCGGGGCAGCCCGCGGCTCTACGGCGGGCTGGTGGTGCACCTCGGGATCGTCGCGATCGCGGTGGCGCTGGCGGCGTCGAGCGCGTTCACGACGAAGTCGGAGCTGCGCCTGACCCGGGGCCGCACGGGCACCGTGGCGGGATACGACTTCACCTACGTGAAGCGGACCGTCACCGCCGACGCCCAGAAGCGGACGGTGAGCGCCGAGATCGCGATCTCGCGTGACGGCCACGCGATCGGTACGTACGCGCCGTCGGTGTCGATGTTCCCGTCGATGATGAGCGGGGTCGGCACGCCGTCGGTGCACACGGGGCTGCTGCGCGACATCTACCTCACGTTGGTGTCGGCTCCGACCTCCAGCGACCGGGTGACCATCGGGGTGGCGATCAACCCGATGACCGTGTGGCTGTGGATCGGCGGCGCGCTCGTGGGGCTCGGCACGGTGGCCGCGTTGGTGCCGGCCCGCCGGCGCAACGTCGTCCGGGGCGGTGACGCCGGTCCCGAGCCGGAGCCCGAGCCGGAGGTCGTGACGGCGTGAGGCACCGGACCCGGTGGATCGCCGCGGCGGTCGGGGTGGTGGTCCTGGCGGTGGTGGTGGTGCTCGCCACCCAGATCGGGTCCGACCCGCGGGCCGACGCCAAGACCAGCCAGCTCGCCGGGAAGCCGCTGCCGGAGTTCACCGTGCGGACGCTCGACGGCACGACGATCACCTCCGACGACCTGCTGGGCCGCTCGACGATCGTCAACTTCTGGAACACGTGGTGCGTGCCGTGCGTCCAGGAGGCGCCGGCGCTGGCGCGGTTCGGCGCGGCCCACGCCGCCGACGACTCGGTGCTGTTGCTGGCCGTGGTCCGCGACGACACCCGGCGGGCGGTCGAGAAGTGGGTGGCGAGCCGTGACCCGGCCTGGACGGTGGCCCTCGACCCGGGGGGCCAGGCCGCGTTGGCGTTCGGGACGAGGGGCCAGCCCGAGACGTTCGCGGTGAGTCCCGACGGCGTGATCGTGGCGTACCAGTTCGGGCCGGCGACCCAGGCCGACCTCGAGACGATGCTGCGCGCGGCGGGCGGGCCGTGACCGCGCCCGGCGACGCGGACGTCGCCGCCGACGGGCCGGCTGCCCGGCGCCTGCGGACCGCCGTCTGGGTGGTGCTGATCGTGGTGGCGGTGGCTGCGCTGGCGTACGCGCTGCGACCGGCCGGCTCCCGGACCGACGCCGAGCGGGTCCGCGACCTGGCGGCGGAGATCCGCTGTCCCGACTGCGAGAGCCTGTCGGCGCTCGACTCGCAGACCGGCTCGGCCCGGGCGATCCGGCGCGACCTGCGCCAGCGGGTGGCGGACGGCGAGTCCGACGCCGACATCCGGCGGACCTACGCCGATCGGTACGGTGACTCCGTCCTGCTGAAGCCCGCGTCCGACGGGCTCGGTCTGCTGGTGTGGGGCCTGCCGGTCCTGCTGGTGGTGGTGGCGGGCGCCGGGCTCGTCGTGGCGTTCCGGAGGTGGCGGCGGACGCCGACGCTGCAGGCGACCGATGCCGACACCGCCATCGTCGAGCAGGCCCGCGCCCGGAGAGCCGAACCGTGAGCGACCAGTCCCGCCGGCCCGACCCGAGCCCCGAGGCGAGTTCCGACGACCGGTCCGCACCCGGTCCCGACGAGCGGGACCGACTCGAGCGAGAGCGGGACTTCCTGCTCGCCTCCCTCGACGACCTCGAGCGGGAGCGTGACCGGGGCGCGATCGACGACGCCACCTACGAGCGGCTCCACGACGACTACACGGCCCGGGCGGCGGCGGTCCTGCGGGCCCTCGAGGCCGGGACCGACGCGCCGACGGTGGCCCCCCGGACCTCGACCCGGCGCCGGGTGCTGACCCTGGTCGGGGTCGTGGCGTTCGGCGTGGTGTGCGCGGTGGCACTGGCCGCGGCGCTCGGGGCCCGTCTGCCGGGGCAGACCTCGTCGGGCAACGTCCCGTCGATGGGCGGTGGCTCGGGTGGCTCGGGTGGCTCGGGCGGGTCGGGGCAGGTGTCGGTCGACCAGCGGATCGCCCGCCTGCGTGACGCCGTGGCGACCAACCCGGACGACCTGGCCAGCCACAAGCTGCTCGCCCGGTTCCTCGAGGCCCAGGGTGACGTGTCGGGCGCCCTCGAGCAGTACGACGCCGTGCTGGCCCGCCAGCCCGCCGACCCGGAGGCCCTGGCCCAGGCCGGGCGCCTCTTCTACCTGACCGCCCGGGCCGCGGTGAAGACCCAGCCGGGCTCGGTCGAGGGCCTGGTGGCCCGCTCCCGGGAGCTGCTCGACGCCGCGGTGGCGGCCGACGGGCAGTTCGCCGACGCCCGCTTCTTCCGGGCGATCGTGCTCGCGAACGAATACGGTGACTTCCCGGCGGCGCAGAACGACCTCCAGCGCTACCTCATCGTGGCCCCGCAGGGGCAGTTCGCCGACCAGGCGCGTGAGCTCCTGGCCCAGGTGACGAACGCGATCGACGGGACCCCCGTCCCGACGGTCACCACCACCGTCCCGTCCAGGAAGGGCGGGAAGTAGCCCCGGCCCCGCCGGGAACGAGAAGGGACCCCCCGTGGCCAAGCCCGAGTACCAGATCGACGACTCCAAGATCTACCGCGCGACGATCACCACCGACCGCGGTGCGATCGTGGCCGACCTCGACCCGCAGCTCGCTCCCCAGACCGTGAACAACTTCGTGGGCCAGGCCCGCGCCGGGTTCTACGACGGACTGACCTTCCACCGGGTCGTGCCGGGCTTCGTCATCCAGGGCGGCTGCCCCAAGGGCACCGGCACCGGCGACGACGGCTACAAGTTCGAGGACGAGCCGGTGATCGGTGAGTACACGCTGGGCGCCGTGGCCATGGCCAACGCCGGCCCCGACACCAACGGCACCCAGTTCTTCATCACGATCGAGGACTGCCGCCGCAGCCTGGCCAAGTCGTACAACCTGTTCGGCTACGTGGTCGACGGCATGGACGTGGCCCTGGCCACCGAGGTCGGCGACGTCATGCGCAGCGTCGTGGTGGAGGAGCGCGACCGGGCCTGATCCCGGCGCCGTCGCGTACCCTGGCGGGTGCGCGGCCCCGACCGCACCCGATTCCGACCGTCCGAACCCCGGAGCACGCCATGGCCAACGTCGGCCCCACCACCCCCGCATCCCTCGTCGAGCAGGTCTACGGCCGGTTCGCCGCGACCACCGAGGTCGCCCGGCGCCGACTGGGCCGTCCGGTGACCTTCGCCGAGAAGGTGCTGTTCGCCCACGCCGACGACGCCGAGACGGTGGGCACGGCCCGCGGGGTCGACTACGCCGACTACCGGCCCGACCGGGTGGCGATGCAGGACGCCACGGCCCAGATGGCGCTGCTGCAGTTCATGACGGCCGGTCTGCCCCAGGTCGCGGTGCCCTCCACGGTGCACTGCGACCACCTGATCCAGGCCCGGGTCGGCGCGACGACCGACCTCGAGGTCGCCAACGACGTCAACGCCGAGGTCTACGACTTCCTGCGCACGGTGTCGGCGAAGTACGGCATCGGCTTCTGGAAGCCGGGGTCGGGGATCATCCACCAGGTGGTGCTCGAGCAGTACGCGTTCCCCGGCGGGATGATGATCGGCACCGACAGCCACACCCCCAACGCCGGCGGCCTCGGCATGATCGCCATCGGGGTGGGTGGCGCCGACGCCGTCGACGTCATGGCGGGCTGGCCCTACAACACCAAGGTGCCCAAGCTGATCGGGGTGCGCCTCACCGGCACGCTCTCGGGTTGGACGTCGGCCAAGGACATCATCCTCAAGGTCGCGGGCATCCTGACCGTCAAGGGCGGCACCGGCGCGATCGTCGAGTACTTCGGTCCGGGTGCCGAGTCGATCTCGGCGACCGGCAAGGCGACGATCTGCAACATGGGTGCCGAGATCGGGGCCACCTGCTCGCTGTTCGCCTACGACGAGCACCACGCCCGCTACCTGCGCTCCACCGGCCGGGCCGAGCTCGCCGACCTCGCCGACCGGTACGCGGAGCACCTGCGCTCCGACCCCGAGGTCGACGCCGACCCCGAGCGCTACTACGACCGGGTGATCGAGATCGACCTCGACACGCTCGAGCCGCACGTGGTGGGTCCGCACACGCCCGACCTCGACCGGTCGGTGCCCGAGCTGGCCCGCGTGGCGGCCGCCGAGGGCTACCCCCTCGAGGTGTCGAGCGCGCTCGTGGGCTCGTGCACCAACTCGTCGTACGAGGACATCGGCCGGGCGGCGAACCTGGCGCGTCAGGCCAAGGCCCGCGGCCTGTCGGTGCGCACGCCGCTGCTCATCTCGCCGGGCTCCGAGCAGGTGCGGGCGACGATCGAGCGCGACGGCTACCTCGAGGACCTCGAGGCGATCGGGGCGACGGTGCTGGCCAACGCGTGCGGGCCGTGCATCGGGCAGTGGCAGCGTGACGACATGGCGTCGGGCACCCCCAACTCGATCGTGTCGTCGTTCAACCGGAACTTCCCGGCCCGCAACGACGGCAACGCCGCGACCCTGAGCTTCATCGCGTCGCCGGAGTCGGTGGTGGCGTACGCGCTGTCGGGTCGACTCGACGTCGACTTCGTCCACGACCCGATCGTCGCCGACGACGGCACCGAGGTCCGCCTCGAGCCGCCGACCGCCGACGACCTGCCGGCGAGCGGGTTCACCCCGGGCGAGTCGGGCTTCGTGCCGCCGGCCGCCGACGGGTCCACCGTCGAGGTCCTGGTGAAGCCGGATTCCCAGCGCCTCGAGCTGCTCGAGCCGTTCGCCGCCTGGGACGGTGCGGACTACACCGGTCTGCAGGTCCTGATGAAGGCCACCGGCAAGTGCACCACCGACCACATCTCTCCGGCGGGCAAGTGGCTCACCTACCGCGGCCACCTGACCAACATCTCGGGGAACCTGTTCATCGGGGCCAACAACTCGTTCGCCCTCGACACCCCGGGGACGGGCGTCGACGCCCGCGACGGATCGGTGAAGGCGCTGCCCGACCTCGCCAAGGCCTACAAGGACGCCGGGATCGCGTGGGTGGCGGTCGGCGACGAGAACTACGGCGAGGGGTCGTCGCGGGAGCACGCCGCGATGGAGCCGCGGTACATGAACGGCAAGGCGATCATCGTCCGGTCGTTCGCCCGGATCCACGAGGCCAACCTGAAGAAGCAGGGCGTCCTGGCGCTGACCTTCGCCGACCCGGCCGACTACGAGCGGATCCGGGTCGACGACACCCTCGACATCGTGGGCCTGGCCGACCTGGCCCCCGGGAAGCCGGTCACCGTGGTGATCCACCACGCCGACGGCACCACCGAGGAGATCTCGACCACCCACACGATGAGCGACGAGCACATCGCCTGGTTCCGGGCGGGCTCGGCCCTCAACGTGCTCCGGAGCCGGTGACCCGGGCATACCCGGCCCGACGCCGACGTTGACCCGGGCACACGTCCGGGCGAACCGCACCGACCACAGACCGCACCGACCGCCGAAGAGCGCAGGAGAGACCGTGAACGACATCGTCGAGCCCGTCCTGACCATCACCGACGCCGCCCGCGACAAGATCCTCGAGATCCGGGCCGGCTCCGAGGGCCAGGAGAACGACGCCATCTGGGTCGCGATCTCGGGTGAGGCCAACGGTGCCTTCACCTACGACATCACGCTCCGCTCGGCCGACGACGCCGGCGAGGTGGACCTGGTCCAGGACCACGACGGCCTCCCGGCGGTGGTCGACGCCGACAGCGTGGTGCTCCTCACCGGGGCGACCCTCGACTTCGGTCCGGCCGGGTTCGTGATGGACAACCCGAACCGCCCGGCGCCCAAGGTGCTCGACCTGCCGGTGGGCGACCTGTCCTCGCCGCTCGCCCAGGAGGTCCTGCGCGTGCTCGAGGAGATGGTCAACCCGCAGATCGCCGCCCACGGCGGCACCGCCGAGCTGGTGGCGGTCGACGGCTCGATCGCCTTCCTGCGTCTCGGTGGCGGCTGCCAGGGCTGCGCCTCGGCCAAGGCCACCCTCAAGCAGGGCATCGAGGTCATGATCCTCGACCACGTGGAGGGCATCACCGAGGTGGTCGACGTGACCGACCACACCTCGGGCGCCAACCCGTACTACGCCCACTCGCACTGACCGACCGTCCCGACCGGATCGGCCGGGACGTTCCGGCCCGACCGAACGCGGCGGTCAGGCCCCGCGGAGGTCGCGGAGGCGCTGCACCGCCGGCCCGAACGCGTCGGCGAAGGCTGCGACGTCGTCGGGAGTGGAGCACCAGCCCACGCTGACGCGCAGCGACCGGTCGGCGTCGACCCCCATGGCGGCGAGCACCGGCGACGGCTCGAGCAGCTCGCTGGAGCACGCCGAGCCCGAGTGGACCGCCACCCCGTGCTGGTCGAGGGCGAGGAGCACCGGCTCCGCCTCGACCCCGCCGATCCCGAGGCAGACCAGGTTGGGGAGCCGGTGAGCCGGGTCGCCGTGGCGCACCACGCCCGGCACCGCGTTCGCGGCCGCCTCGACGGCGTCGGTGAGCGTCCGGGCGCGGGCCGCCTCGGTGGGCAACGAGCCCGCCAGCTCGGCGGCGGCGGCGCCGAACCCGACGATCGCGGCGACGTTCTCGGCGCCGGCGCGGCGGGCCCGTTCCTGGGCTCCGCCGACCACGAACGGCGGGAAGCGCAGCCCCCGCCGCACGAGCAGCGCCGCGGCGCCCTTCGGTGCGCCCCACGGGTGTCCGGTGAGCGAGCACAGGTCGGCCCCGAGCACGGCGAAGTCGACCGGGAGGTGCCCGGCGGCGGCGCAGGCGTCGAGGTGCACGACGGCGCCGGCCCCGTGGGCGGCGTCGACGATCGCCGGGACGGCCGTCTGGACGGTGCCGACCTCGTGGTTGGCGAGGTGGACCGACACCAGGGCGGTGTTCGGTGTCAGGGCGGCGACGACGGCGTCGGCGTCGATCCGGCCGGTGCCGTCGACCCCGACGACGGTGAGGTCGACCGGGGCCCGGCGGCAGGCCTCGAGCACCGCCGAGTGCTCGACGGCGCTGGTGACGACGTGGGGTCGGGCGTCGGTGGCCCGGGCGCGCTCGA
>Ga0075471_10002486_pt1 | contig 12101 bp, 8 predicted proteins | sample DEB19_08_DNA_2_FD_74787 | JGI IMG/M metagenome (GOLD analysis project Ga0075471, IMG submission 74787) | Aqueous microbial communities from the Delaware River and Bay under freshwater to marine salinity gradient to study organic matter... | ecosystem: Environmental > Aquatic > Marine > Coastal ... | reverse complement strand
CGGCTACAAGTTCAGCACCTACGCCACGTGGTGGATCCGCCAGGCCATCACGCGCGCCATCGCCGACCATGCCCGCACCATCCGCGTGCCGGTGCACATGATCGAGACGATGTCGAAGCTCCGCACCATCCAGAAGCACCTGCTGCAGGAGCTCGGCCGCGAGCCGACGGTGGAGGAGATCGCGCTGCGCGCGAAGATGCCCATCGAGGAGACGCGCCGCGTGATGAAGGTCAGCCGGCACCCGATCTCGCTCGACCGCCCGGTCGGCGAGAGCGAGGACAGCCACTTCGGCGACTTCATCGAGGACGAGCGCCAGGCCAGCCCGCACGAGAGCGCCTCGAGCGAGCTGCTCAGGCAGCGGATCAACGACGTGCTGCGCACGCTCACCTACCGCGAGCGCGAGATCCTGAAGCTGCGCTACGGCATCGGCGACGGCTACACGTACACCCTCGAGGAGGTCGGCCGCATCTTCAAGGTCACGCGCGAGCGCGTGCGCCAGGTGGAGAACAAGGCGATCCGCAAGCTGCAGCACCCGGTGCGCCGGCAGCGCCTGCAGAGCTTCCTCGACTCGGACGAGGGCGGCGAGGAGTGATGCCCGCGCCGCGCCGGGCTCACGCCCGGCGCAGGATCGCGCGCGCCGCCAGGACCCACGCCAGGCGCGGGCCCAGGTAGATCGCCACGCCCAGCCACCACGGCGTGCCCCACGCGAACGACGCGGCCATCACGGCCGCGCACGTGCCGATCACGGGCATCCAGCACATGCTGAGGGCGAGCGCCACGGCCACCTCGGGGCTCGGGTTCTCCGAGCGCGCCATGAAGGCGGCGTAGATCGCCCATCCTTCCCAGGCGCTGAGCGCCAGCCACGACCCGACGAGCCACGCGCGCCGGCGGAGCAGTCCGTCCGTCGCCGCCACCGGTGCCCCGCTCATGCCGAACCCCCGGCGACGGGCGGCTGACGCGGCTCGTTCGCGTCGGCCAGCCGCTCGTAGGCCGCGCCCATGAGCGCCAGGCCCGCCGCGCCGCCGACCGCGCCGCCCGCCACCATGAGCGCGATGCCGACGCCGGGTGCGGCGCCGTTCCCGTCCGGCTGCCAGAGCGCGTGCCCCGGCATCAGGAGCGCCAGCACCGTGGCGAACGCCGCCAGCCCGACCACCGCCACGTGCCACTGCGCGCGTCCTTCCGTCCACGTCCAGCTCGAGACGACCGCCGCCATCCCGCCGATCCGCGGGCGCCGCGGGTCGGCCGCGCGCACGACGGCGAACCAGAGCCGCACCGTCAGCCACAGCGTGAGGGCGATCACCGCCCAGAGGAGCGCCGTGAGCACGGGGCCCGGCACCAGCCCGCTTGCCGCGCGCGATGCCGGTCCGATCACCGCCACCGACCCGAGGATCGCCGCGAGCACCGCCGCGCCGCCTCCGACGAGCACCGTGACGAACCCGGCGAGCGCGGTCGGCGCCCACCGGCCCCGGAACCCGGCGGCCAGGTCGGCGGCGCGTCCGTCGCCCGCGGTCGCGCGTGCCGCCGCGAGCGCCGCACCCGCGATCGCGGGCACGCCGACCAGGAGCGTGAAGGCGAACGAGCCGCAGAGCCATCCGCAGGACGCGGCGCCGGTCGCCAGGTCCGCGATCGCCTCCTCGGGCGTGGGCGCGGCGCTGCCGCGCGCCTCCGCCGAGGCCTGCAGCCGCTCGAGGCCCGCGGCGGCCGCCAGCTGCGCCAGCTGCTGCGGCGCGTTGGCCGCGGCGATCACGAGCATGGCCCCGGCCATCAGGGTCGGCTGCGTCCGCAGCGCCCCGGCGGCCGCGCGCAGGCACGTGCCGACGAATCCGCCGTCAGGCGAGTGCGGGGCGGACGCGTCGGGGGGCGGACCCATCGCCGCGGAGGGTAACCCCGGCGGCACCGCTACGCTGCCCACCGATGGCACTGCCCCACCTGACGGACGAACAGACGCGCACCTGGACCCGCGAGCAGAAGGACCGCTGGTGGCTCGAGAACGTCTTCCGCGGCAACATGCCGCAGCTGACGCTGCGCGCCGCGGTGACCGGGTTCATGCTCGGCGGCATCCTGAGCGCCACCAACCTCTACATCGGGGCCAAGACCGGGTGGACGCTGGGGGTCGGGGTCACGAGCGTCATCCTGTCCTTCGTCATCTTCCGGGCCATCTCGCGCCTGCAGATCTCGCGGGACATGACGATCCTGGAGAACAACGCCGTCCAGTCGATCGCCACCGCGGCCGGCTACATGACCGGCCCGCTGATCAGCGCGCTGATGGCCTACATGTTCGTGACCGACCAGGTCATGGAGTGGCACAAGATGCTCGTCTGGAACGTGATCGCCAGCATCCTGGGGGTGCTGGTGGCGTTCCCGATGAAGCGGCGCTTCATCAACGACGAGCAGCAGCCCTTCCCGGAGGGGCGCGCGTGCGCCGTGGTGCTCGACTCGCTCTACCCGGACGCCCCCGAGGGCGGCACGCGCAACCAGGACGCGGACGGCATGCCCATCGAGTCGGCGCGCACCGGCGCCTCCGACGGCGCCGTCGACGCGGGCGTCTTCAAGGCGAAGGCCCTGGCGTGGGCCGCCGGCATCGGCGCCCTGCTCCAGGTGCTGGTGGCCGGCGGGTACATGGCCGTCCTGCAGATCTCGGTGCTCGGGACGTCGAAGGCCAGGGACACGCTCTTCCACGTGATCCCGGAGCGGCTCGACGCGTGGATCTACAAGCACGTCACGCCGGCGATCGGCGGCATCCGGCTCGACAAGCTCGGCATGATCATGGCCTTCGACCTGAGCATGGTGGGCGCCGGCGGCCTGATGGGCATGCGGATCGCCAACAGCCTGCTGATCGGCATGGTGGCCAACTACCTGGTGCTGGCGCCGCTCATGATCCAGGCGGGCGAGATCCTGCCCAAGAACTACGCGCAGATCGCCGCGGCCGACGGCACCTACGACATGGCCGCGGCCGTCTTCGGCCGCGCCCACCTCACCAACACCTGGTGCCTGTGGTGGGGCGTGTCGATGATGCTCACCGCCTCGATGCTCGGGCTCTTCGCCAAGCCGAAGGTGCTGATCTCGGCCTTCGCCGCGCCGTTCGCGCGCCGCGGCGCCGACGGGGGCGACTGCCTGAAGGGCATCGAGCTGCCGCTCAAGGTGAGCTTCATCGGCATCCCGGTGTTCAGCGCCATCATCATCTGGCTGAACCACGAGTGGTTCGGCGTCGACCCATGGCTCGGGGCGCTCTCCATCCCGCTCATCATCGTGCTCACGCTGATCGCGGCCAACGCCACGGCGCTCACCTCGACCACGCCCACCGGGTCGCTGTCGAAGATCACGCAGTTCACCTTCGGCGCCATGCAGCCGGCGAACCCCGGCACCAACCTGATGACCGCCGGCGTGACCACCGAGGTGGCATCGAACGCCTCGAACCTGCTCATGGACATCAAGCCCGGCTACATGCTGGGCGCGAAGCCCCGCCAGCAGGCCTGGGGCCACTGCATCGGCATCCTCGCCGGCGCCATCGCGTCGACGCCGCTCTTCTTCGTACTGTTCCTCTCCAACCGCGAGGCCGGCACCACCATCGAGTCGCACGTCACCGACACGTGGGCCGTGCCCGGCGCCCTGCAGTGGGCGGCGATCTCGAAGGTGATCGAGGGGATGGGCACCGCGGGCGCCGATGCGCCGCTCGTCCAGACGGTGGACGGCATCCGCAAGCTGTGGGGCGTGCTGCCGGTCTCGGCCGCGTGGGCCATGATGTGGGGCGCGATCATCGCGGTGGTCCTGGAGACCGCGCGCATCGCCTCGCGCGGCAAGTTCCCGATCTCCGCGGTCGGCATCGGCCTCGGCGTCGTGCTGCCGCCCGAGTCCACCATCATGATGTGGATCGGCGCGGCGTTCTTCACCACCATGGAGCACCGCTACCTGCAGCGCGCCGGCGAGTTCGGCTGGCGGCTGTGGGTCGACTCCAAGGAAGCCGTCTGCGCGGGCCTGATCGCCGGATGGGCACTCCTCGGGATCGGCGACGGCCTGATCGCCGCGTTCGTGCCGTACCCGGACGAGACGCCCGCCGCGCAGGTGGAGGCGGCGCCGGCGGTCCCCGCCGCGCCCGCCCCCGCGCCGGGCGCCGCGCCTGCCCCCGCGAAGTGACCTGACCCGCACAGAAGGAGCCCTCCCCATGGCCAAGGCAATCGTCGACCCTGCCGAGCTCCGCCGCTTCGCGCAGGACCTGAAGAAGTTCGCCGCCGACCTGCAGCAGCAGACCGGCGGCCTCAATGCGCGCATGGCCACGCTCGCCCAGACGTGGCGCGACCAGGAGCAGGCGAAGTTCGCCGAGGAGTTCGACGCCACGGTGCGCGTGCTGCAGAAGTTCACCAAGGCCGCCGAGCAGCACGTGCCCTACCTCCTGCGCAAGGCCGATGCGGCCGACGCCTACCTGAACCAGCGCTGAGCGATGTCCGACCAGGCACGGGTCGCCGACGTCGCCACCATCGAGCGCTTCCGCGCCGCGCTCGTCACGGCGGCGGAGTCGATGTCGCTCGCCCTGGAGGACGCCGAGGGCGAGCTGGACCGCACCATCGACTGGCTCGAGCGTGACCGGATGGACGCCTGGAAGAAGCGCATCCGCAAGGGACAGGACGATGTCGTCGCCTGCAAGAGCGCCCTGTTCCGCAAGCAGGAGATCAAGGCCACCCCGGAGGCGAGGCCGAGCGTGGTAGACGAGCGCAAGGCGCTCGAGCGCGCGCAGCGGCGCCTGGAGTTCGCCGAGGAGCGCCTGCGCGCCTCGAAGAAGTGGGCCATCGAGCTGCCGCGGCAGGCGATCGTCTTCAAGGGGGCGCTGGCGCCGATGCAGACCGCGCTCGACCGGGACATCCCGCAGCTGGCGGCCATGATGCGCCGGATGAGCGAACACCTCGAGGACTACCTGCGCGGGGGGCCGGAATCCGAGCGCATCCTGGGGATCCTCGGGGACCTCGCGGGCGTGGCACGCGGCGGCGAGGCGGAAGGCGGCGACGCACGGGATGGCGAGGACGCGGGCGGCGACGGGAAGGCCCCGGCATGAGCGTCGCGGGCGCACGCGCCAAGATCAAGGACGCGCAGCGCACGCTGCTCGTGGCGTGGCAGCAGGCCCGGCAGTCCTGGGACGACCCGGTGTCGCAGTCGATCGAGCGCCACCACCTCGACCGGCTCGACACCTGCATCCGGGCGGCGCTCGGCGCCATGGACTCGATCAACGAGACGCTCGAGCGCGTGCGCCGCGACTGCGGCGACGAGCCCTGAGTCCGCCGGGGGCTCACCTATCATCGCGGCGTGCAGCCCGCGCCGGACGACCACGAAGGAGGCCCGTTCACCGACGAGCGGGCGCTCGTCGAGGCCCTGCACGAGGCGGCCGCGGCGCGCACCGCCGCGATGGACGGCGCCCGCCGCGAGGCCGCGCGCATGCGGTCGCTCAATGACCGGATGCACGCGCAGGCCATCGAGACGATCGGCGCTGCGCGCGAATCGGCCGAGGCATCGATCCGGGACGAGGCAGCGCGGGAGATCGAGCGAATCGAGGAGCACGCCGCCCGGGAGGCCGAGCGCGTCCGCCGCGAGGAGGCGAAGGTCCGCGCCGACGCCGCACGCCACGCCGAGAAGGCCGAGGAGGAGGCGCGCGGCAAGTACGAGGAACGCATCTGGATGGCCGAGAGCGTCTACGAGGCGGCGCTCCCGGAGATCCGCAAGTGGCGCGAGGCCCAGGTCACGCGCGCCGAGTCCGCGCGCACGCAGGTGGCCGCGCTCGTCTCCGAGGCCGAGTCGGTGGTGCGCGGCTACCGCCAGCGACCGCTGCGCGCGGCCCCGGCGCCGGACGCCCCGGCCGACGCCGCGTCGATCCGCGACGCAGCCGCGCTGCTCCAGGAGCGCCTCGCCGCGCTGCGGGCGTGCCGGTCCGCCGGCATCTTCCGCGGGCCGATCCTCGCCGTGCCCGGCATCCTGGTGCCGGCGGCGGGCGCGGGCATCGGTGCGCTCGTCGCCGGGGCGCTCGGCGTCGCACGCGCGCCGGGGGCACTGTGGGGCGCCGTTGCCGGCGCCGCGCTGTTCGTCGTGGCGACCGCCGTCCTCTGGAGCATCGCGCGCCGCGAGGTACGCGCACGCCACGGCGCGTTCGTCGAGGTCGCCTCGCGCGCCCTCGGGGCGCTCGAGCGGCTGCGGGCCGCCGCCGAACGCACGGCCGCCGAGCGGGAAACGGCCGCGAAGGCCCGGCATGACGCGGACATGGCCGCCGCGGACGGCACCTTCCAGCCCACCCTCGCCGACATCGAGCAGAAGCTGCGCGAGTACGTGGCCACGGTCGACCAGCGCGCCCCGCACTACCACGCCAAGGTGCTGAAGCAGCGCGCCACGGCCGTGAACGCCGCGGTGGCGACGCGAGACGCGCGCCTGGCGGAGTCCGCCGCGCGCTGCGACCGCGCGCTGGCGGAGGAATCCGCCCGGCGCGACTCGGTCGAGGCCGAGACCGCGGCCGCGGAGGACACGGCGGTGTCCGCGGCACGCGATGCCTGGCGCCGCGCGCAGGGGCGGATCCTGGCGGGAATCGGCGCCCTCGACGAGGCCGACCGTGCGCATGCCCTTTCGTGGACCGCCGCCGACTGGGAGCGCCGCGGGCCATCCATGGGCGGCGGACCGCCGTTCCTGCGGATCGGGGAGCTGTCGCTTCCGCTCGAGGTGATCCCCGGCTCCTGGCCCACCGAACCGGACCTCGCGTGGCCGCCGGGGACGCCTTCGGGCACCTGGCGCCTGCCCGCCCTCCTGGTTGCCCCGCACCGCATGTCGCTCGTGGTCGACGCGCCGCCCGAGCGACGCGCCGAGGGCCTGACCATCCTGCAGAACGCCGTGGCGCGGGTCCTCGTCGGCATCCCGCCGGGGAAGGCGCGGTTCACCTTCGTCGACCCCGTGGGGCTCGGTCAGAGCTTCGCGGGCTTCATGCACCTGGCCGACGAGCTCGAACTCCTGGTGACCGACCGGGTGTGGACCGACCAGCGGCACATCGAGCAGCGCCTGGCGGACCTGACCGACCACATGGAGACGGTCATCCAGAAGTACCTGCGCAACGAGTACGCGTCGCTCGAGGACTACAACCGCCAGGCAGGCGAGATCGCCGAGCCGTACCGATTCCTGGTGATGGCGGACTTCCCGGTGAACGTCTCCGAGCAGGCCGCGCGGCGCTTCGCGAGCATCCTGCAGAGCGGCGCGCGCTGCGGCGTGCACGTGCTGCTGCTGCATGACCGGCGCACCGCGCTGCCGGCCGGGCTCGATGCCTCGGACCTGCGCCGCGGCGCGCTGCAGGTGGCCTGGCGCGACGGCCCCGGCGAGCCCGGCTGGCGGATCGACGAGGGACGCGCGGCGGAGCTGCCGTTCCACCCCGACCGGCCGCCGGACGACGCCCTGCTCCAGCGCGTGGCGCGTGACGTGGGGCGCGCGGCGCGCGAGGGCAACCGCGTCGAGGTGCCGTTCACGTCGGTGGCGCCCCGACCCGGGGAACGCTGGACCATGTCGAGCGCCGGGTCGTTCCGCGTGGCCCTCGGCCGAAGCGGCGCCAACCGGCTGCAGCACCTGGCGCTCGGCGAGGGAACCCGCCAGCACGCGCTGGTGGCGGGCAAGACGGGCTCGGGCAAGAGCTCGCTCCTCAACGCGCTGATCGTCAACACCGCGCTCTGGTACTCGCCGGACGAGGTCGAGTTCTGGCTCGTCGACTTCAAGAAGGGCGTCGAGTTCAAGGCCTACGCCGCGAACGGCCTGCCGCACGCGCGCGCGGTGGCGGTCGAGAGCGACCGCGAGTTCGGGCTGAGCGTGCTGCAGGGCCTGGACGACGAGCTGCGCCGCCGCGGCGAGCTGTTCCGCTCGGAGAACGTGCAGAACATCGCCGACTGGCGCGCCCTCGGCCGGCCCGACCGCATGCCGCGGTGCCTGCTGGTGGTCGACGAGTTCCAGGAGCTCTTCATCGAGGACGACAAGGTCGCGCAGGACTCGGCGCTCCTCCTCGACCGCCTGGTTCGCCAGGGACGCGCCTTCGGCATGCACGTCGTGCTGGGAAGCCAGACGCTCGGCGGCGCCTACGGCATCGCGCGCAGCACCATGGGCCAGATGGGCGTGCGCATCGCGCTCCAGTGCAACGAGGCCGACAGCCAGCTGATCCTCTCCGACGACAACACCGCGGCGCGGCTCCTCACGCGGCCCGGCGAGGCGATCTACAACGATGCCGGCGGCCTCGTCGAGGGAAACAGCCCATTCCAGGTGGTGTGGATCGGCGACGAGGAACGCGAGTCGCGCCTGCGCGAGGTGGCCGCCTTCGCCCGAACGAGACCCGGCCCCGCGCGCCCGGCCCCGATCGTCTTCGAGGGGAACCAGCCCGCGGACCCGGCCTCCAACGCGCCGCTCCTGGAGGCGCTCGCGCGGCCGGACCCCGGGCGCGCGCAGTTTGCGCCGAAGGTGTGGTTCGGCGATGCGGTCAGCATCAAGGAGCCGACGAACGTCTCCCTGGTCCGCCGCAGCGGGTCGAACGTGGCGATCGTCGGCCAGCGCGACGAGGCGGCGTGCGCACTGCTTGCGATGGCGATGCTCTCGATCGCGGCACAGGTGCCTGCCGTGGGGCCGCGACTCGTGGTCCTCGACGGCACCACGCCCGACGACCGGCTGCACGGCGCGCTGGCCGCGGTGCGCGCCGCCCTGCCGCACGACGTGGCGATGCCCTCGCTGCGCGAGGCGGGCGACGCGGTGGTCGCCCTCGGCGAGGAGCTGGCGCGCCGCACCGCGGACGGTGCCTCCGACGCCCCCGGCATCTACCTGCTCGTGAACGGACTGCACCGCTTCCGTGCGCTCCGCCGCAACGAGGACGACTTCGGCTACGGCGCCGGCGACGGCCCGCCCACGCCGGACAGGGTGCTGGCCCTCCTCCTGAAGGAAGGCCCCCTGGTGGGCATCCACTGCATCCTGTGGGCCGACACGGTGGCCGGCCTGCAGCGCTCGGTGGACCGAAACGCCATGCGCGAGCTCGACACCAAGGTGCTCTTCCAGATGGGCGCCAACGATTCGAGCGCCTTGATCGACGGCCCCGCCGCCAGCCGCCTCGGGTTCCATCGCGGGCTCGTCTCCAACGACGAGGCCGGCACGCTCGAGAAGTTCCGCCCGTACTCGCTGCCGGACGCCGGCTTCCTGGCCAGCGTCCGTGACGCCCTGCGCGCCCGCACGCCATGAGCCGCAACGCCGAACTCGCCCGGGTCTTCTCCGAGATCGCCGACGTCCTGGACCTGACCGGCGCGAACGCCTTCCGCGTGAATGCGCACCGCAAGGTGGCGCGCACCATCGAGGAGGCCGGCGAGGACATCGCGGCCCTTGCCGCATCCGACCCCGCGCGCCTGCGCGCCATCCCCGGGATCGGCGACTCGAGCGCCCACAAGATCGAGGAATGGGCACGCACCGGCAAGGTCACGGAGCACGACGAACTGCTCGCCACCATCCCCGCAGGCGTGCCGGGGCTCCTGCAGGTGCCGGGGCTGGGGCCCAAGCGCGTGCGCACCCTGTGGCAGGAGGGCGGCGTCGACTCGGTCGACACCCTGCGTCGCAAGCTGGCGGACGGCTCGCTCGGCGGCCTGCCGGGCATGGGCCCGAAGACGCTGAAGGCCATCGAGGACGCCCTGCGGTTCATGGAGGGGACGCGCGGCCGCATCCGCCTGGGCGAGGCGATGCCCGTGGCGCTCGCCTTCTGCGAGCTGCTGCGTGCGGTGCCGGGCGTGGCGCAGGTCTCGTACGCCGGCAGCCTGCGCCGCGGCCGCGAGACCATCGGCGACATCGACCTCCTCGCAAGCGGCACCGACCACGCCGCGCTGCACGCGGCCCTGCGCGGCGCCCCCGGGGTGTCGCAGGTGATCGCCTCCGGCGACACCAAGACCAGCGTGCGCACCGACCGCGGCCTGCAGGTCGACCTGCGCACCGTGGACGACGACCGGTTCGGCGCCGCGCTCCTCTACTTCACCGGCAGCAAGGAACACAACGTCCGCCTGCGCGAGCGCGCGCAGCGGATGGGCATGCGCCTCAACGAGTACGGCCTCTTCCGCGAGTCCGCGGGCGCCGAGGGAACGCCGCAGTCGCGCGGCGAGGCACCCGTCGCCGCGCGCACCGAGGAGGCGGTGTACGTGGCCCTGGGCCTGTGGTGGGTCCCGCCGGAGCTGCGCGAGGACCACGGCGAGCTCGACACCCGCCCACCTGCCGACCTCGTGCGCGTCGAGGACATCCGCGCCGAGCTCCACTGCCACACCACGGCGAGCGACGGCACCCTTGAGATCGACGGCATGGCGCGCGAGGCCGTCCGCCGCGGCTTCCACACCATCGCCATCACCGACCACAGCCGCGGCCAGGCGCAGGCCAACGGGCTCACCGTCGAGCGCCTGCGCGCGCACGCCGCCGCGGTGCGCGAGGTGGCCCGCGCGCACGCCAGGCGCATCGCGGTGCTGGCAGGCAGCGAGGTCGACATCCTCGCCGACGGCACGCTCGACTACCCCGACGACGTGCTCGCCGAGCTCGACTTCGTGGTCGCCAGCCCGCACAGCGCCCTGCGCGCGGACCCCGCCGCGGCCACGGAACGCCTGCTCATGGCGATCCGGCACCCGCTCGTCCACGTGATCGGCCACCCGACCGGGCGCATCGTCGGCGCACGCGAGGGACTCTCCCCGGACATCGCGCTCCTGGCCCGCGAGGCCGCCGCCCGGCGCGTGGCGCTCGAGGTGAACGCCAACACCATGCGCCTGGACCTGCGCGACGCGCACGTGCGGATCTGCCGGGACGCCGGCTGCCTGGTGGCGATCGACACCGACGCCCACGGCGACGGCGACTTCGACCAGCTGCCCTACGGCGTCCTCACCGCGCGGCGCGGCTGGCTGGGCACGGACCTCTGCGTGAACGCCTGGACCCGCGAGCGCCTGGGCGAATGGGTGCGCTCGAAGCGCGCATGAGCGCCGGCCCGGCGATGCGGGCCGCCGACACGCCGCTCAGCGCTTCTTCCGCTGCTTGAACCGCGCCTTCGGGCTCTCGGTGACGGTGGAGCCGCGCATCGGGAACGCCGGCATCCCGCCCGGACCCGCGCCCGCGCGCGACAGCTCCTGCATGGCGCGCGCCTTCCCCATCGCGCCCATGCCGGCCATCTGCTGCGTCATCCTCTGCATCAGCTCGAACTGCTTGACGAGCCGCGACACGTCGTCGAGCCTGGCCCCGCTGCCGGCGGCGATGCGCTTCTGCCGGCTGCGGTCGATGATGCCGACCCGGTCGCGCTCGCGCGGGGTCATCGACAGGATGATCGCCTCCATGCGGTCGATCTGCCTCTCGTCGATGTCGACGTCCTTGAGCATGCCGCCGACGCCCGGCAGCAGCCCCAGGATCTGCTTCATCGGGCCCATGCGCCGGATCATGCGCATCTGCTTCAGGAAGTCCTGCAGCGTGAACTGGCCCTTGGCCATCTTGGCCGCGGCCTCCTCCGCCTCGGCCTCGTTGACCTCGGCCTGGGCCTTCTCGACCAGGCTGACCACGTCGCCCATCCCCAGGATGCGGCCGGCCGCGCGGTCGGCGTGGAACTCCTCGAGCGCGTCGAAGCGCTCGCCGGTGCCCACGAACTTGATCGGGGCGCCCGTCACCGTCTTCACGCTGAGCGCCGCGCCGCCGCGCGTGTCGCTGTCGAACTTGCTCAGGACGATGCCGTCCACCTGGAGGCGCCCGTGGAACGCCTTCGCGCTCTGCACCGCGTCCTGGCCGGTCATCGCGTCGACCACGAGCAGGATGTTGTGCGGCTGCAGCGCGCGGTCGACGGCCTCGAGCTCGCGCATCAGCTCGTCGTTGACGTGCAGGCGTCCCGCGGTGTCGAGCACCAGGACGTCGAACTTGCCCTGCTTCGCGGCGGCCAGCGCCCGCTGGCACACGCCCACCGCCACGCCGACGGCCTTGCCGTATTCCGCGCACTTGTCGGGCTCGCCGTAGAAGGCGACGCGCCCCGGCCCGGTGCCGTTCGCCGCCACGCCCTCGATCACCGTCTGCAGCTGCTCGACGGCCGCCGGGCGCTGCAGGTCCGCCGCCGCCACCATGACGCTCTG
>Ga0075471_10002485_pt1 | contig 12102 bp, 13 predicted proteins | sample DEB19_08_DNA_2_FD_74787 | JGI IMG/M metagenome (GOLD analysis project Ga0075471, IMG submission 74787) | Aqueous microbial communities from the Delaware River and Bay under freshwater to marine salinity gradient to study organic matter... | ecosystem: Environmental > Aquatic > Marine > Coastal ... | reverse complement strand
ACCTACGGAGGTCTGCGGCCGAAACTTGAGCGCCGTCGCGCGGTTGGAGCGACCCGCTGCGGGTCGCTATGGCAGGCGCCGTGGACCTCGCCGGGATTCCGCTCCGCGACCTGGACGCGCTGTTCTTCGACGCCGGCAACACGCTGGTCGGCATCGACGTGGCGCTGGTCGCCGAGCGCCTCGACGCCCGGGGCGTGCGGACGACGGCCGAGCGGGTTGCTCGCGCCGAGGCCGCCGCGCGTCCGGCAGTTTCGCGGAGGCTCGAGGGCGGCGTGTCGAGCGAGGCGCGCGACACCTTCACGTTCTACCTGCGCCGCGCCCTCGACCACCTCGGACCTTCGACCGTCGGGCGCTCGGCCGAGGACCTCGACGCGATCGCGGCGGACCTCGCGACGGAGCTGAAGACCCGGGTGCCGACGCGCCGCCTCTGGTCTCGCGTCCTGCCCGGCGTGCCCGGGGCGCTCGCGGCGCTCCGCGCGGCGGGGTTGCGGCTCGTCGTCGTCAGCAACTCCGACGGGACGATCGCGCGCGGGCTCGACGAAGCCGGGATCGGCGGGCTGCTCGACGCGGTGGTCGACTCCACCGTCGTCGGCTTCGAGAAGCCCGACCCGCGGATTTTCGAGATCGCGCTCGAGCGCGCCGGCAGGCGCGCCGATCGGACCGCCCACGTGGGCGACCTGCACGCGGTCGACGTGCTCGGCGCGCGGTCGGCCGGCGTGCACGGGGTGCTGCTCGACCCGCACGGTGACTGGGCCGGCTTCGATTGCCCGAAGGTCGCCGACGTCGCGACGCTCGCCGACGCGATCCTCGCCGCGCGTCGCGCCGGCTGAGGCGTCGGCGTCCCTGGTCCGGCCGGACGCACGGATCCGCCCCGGCACAGGGGCGGCGCGGACGTGCTGCGAAGCCGCGCGGCCGTGCCCGGCTCGCGCCGGGCGGGGGCCCGTCAGCGCCCGGTGAAGCGCGGCGGGCGGCGCTGCAGGAACGCCGACACGCCCTCGCGGAAGTCCTCGGCCGAGAAGCTCGCGACCATCTCGCGGTCCGCTTCGTGAACCGACGTTCCGAGGTCGCCCGCGAGGTCGGCGTAGAGTTGGCGCTTCATGATCCGGATCGATCGAGGCGAGCACTGCGTCGCGATCTCGCGCGCGAGCTCGCGCACGTGCGGCACCAGGTCGTCGTGCGGCACGACCCGGTTCACGAGTCCCATCGCGAGCGCCTCCTGCGCGTCGACCAGGCGCCCGGTGAAGAGCAGGTCGCAGGCGTGGTGCATGCCGACGAGCCGCGGCAGGAGCCAGGCGCTGCCGTGCTCCGCGACCAGCCCGCGCCGCGCGAAGACCGTGCCGAACCGCGCGCGGTCCGACGCGATCCGCATGTCGTAGTAGAGCATGTAGGAGAAGCCGAGGCCGGCAGCGACGCCGTTGACGGCGGCGATCACCGGCTTCTCCAGCGCGAGCGGGAACGAGTACGGACCCTGCAGCGCCTTCGGCAACGGGGTCGAGAGCGGCGCGGGCTCGCCGAGGTCCGAGAACGAGGCGTCGATCGAGCCGCCGCCCTGCAGTCCCTGCAGCATGTCGAAGTCGGCGCCCGAGCAGTAGCCCTTGCCGGCGCCGGTGACGACGATCGCCCGGGCCTCGGGCTCCGCGTTCGCTCGTCGCATCGCGTGCTCGACCTCGGCACCCATCCGCAGGGTCCAGGCGTTCAGCCGCTCGGGCCGGTTCAGCGTGATCTCGGCGACCCCGTCGGTCACCGCGTAGAGGATCTCCTGGTAGGCCATGGTCGCTCCCTCGCGTCGGCCCGCGCACCCGGGGCGGGCCGCCCCCGGCGGCCGAGTGCCGCCTGCGGCCCCGATAGCCGTCTTTGCGGATCGGGGCGAGGGGGATAGGCTTCGGCCAGGAAGAGCGGCGAAGTCCCGCCCTTCGAAGACCAGGGGGCGAGTCATGGAGACGAAGAGATCGAGTCGGCTTCGGGAGGCTGCGGTCGCGGCCGCCGCCACCGTGGTCGCCGGCCTGCTTGCCGCCGCTCCCGCGGCCGCGCAGTCCGGCACCTGGAGCAACGACACGCAGTGGCCGGTCGCGCGGACCGGCCCGAACGATCTCAACCCGGGCGTCGACCGGCCGGGCACGCTGCGCATCATGCGCTTCAATTTCGACGGCACGCCGATGACCCAGGACAAGGGCAACGCGATCGGCTGGGCTGCACAGGCCGCGAAGGGCGACTACGTGCAGAATCCCGACAAGCCGACCGAAGAGGATACGCTCGAGCTCATGGACAAGGCCGGGACGGAGATCGGCGAGTAGCCCGCCCAGTCAGTGGAACAGGCGGGTCGTCTCGAAGAAGACGAACTGCTCCTCCTCGCAGGCCGGGCACACGAGCCGGGCCACCCGGAACCGCCTCCCGTCGACCTCGCGGCTGCCTTCGCCGGAGAGCGCGGGCCGACCGCCACACGGGCACGCACGCAGCGCGATCGCCGCGTCCATCTCGCCGAAGTCGCCGACCGAGAGGGCCGTCTCCGGGGTCGAGCCAGGCAGGGCGCCGATCTCCCGCCGGATGCGTGACTTGCGGCTGCGGCGCAGGCCGGTCGCGACCAGCGCCGCGACGAGCGCCGCCACGAGTGCCAGCCCGAGCGGGCTCACGAGGGCGTCCCGCCGCGGCTCGCGACGCCCCGGGCCGATCGTGATAGCCCGGGTTCATGTCCGACCGGCATCCGACCCTCGAGGAGATCCTTCCCTACTTCTACCGTCGCCACCCGTGGCACGGCGTGCCGCTCGGCGCGGACGCGCCGGCGAAGGTGACGGCCTTCGTCGAGATCGTGCCGACCGACACGGTCAAGTACGAGCTCGACAAGGCGACCGGCCTGCTCAAGATCGATCGCCCGCAGAAGTTCTCGAACGTCTACCCGACGCTCTACGGCTTCCTGCCGCAGACCTACTGCGGCGACGAGACCGGCCGCTTCTGCACCGAGCGGACCGGCCGCCCCGACATCAAGGGCGACGGCGACCCCCTCGACGTGTGCATCCTCTGCGAGCGCGACATCTCCCACGGCGACATCCTCGTCCAGGCGATCCCGATCGGCGGACTCCGCATGATCGACCACGACCAGGCCGACGACAAGATCATCGCCGTCCTCGAGGGCGACGCGGTCTACGGGCGCTGGCGCGAGATCTCGGACAGCCCGCCGGAGCTCGTCGAGCGCCTGCGCCACTACTTCCTCACCTACAAGCAGACCCCGGGCAGCGGGCCCTCGAAGGTCGAGATCACCCACGTCTACGGCCGCGAGGAGGCGCTCGAGGTGATCCGGCGCACGCAGGCCGACTACGAGCGCGACTACGGCCACCTGCGGCGGGCGCTCTCCGAGGTCTCGAGCCGCATCCGCGACTGACGACGGATCCCGCTCGCCGGAGGCGCCCGGGCGGCGTCCATGCCCGGCGCGGCCCGCGACGCTCCGCGTCGGCCCTCCTCCGGCCCGCCCGCGCTCTGGCGTGGACCGGGATGGCCTGCCATGAAATCGGAGAAGAGTTCCGCTCGGGCCCCGCGCCCGGGGCCGACTCAGGGGGAGCGATGTCCACGACCGAGCGCTACGCGATCCAGCCGACCGAGCAGGAATGGAAGGTCGACGAGAGCTTCCAGACCGTCTTCGAGTGGGAGTACGAGGACGCGCGGACCGCGCTCCGGACGCTCTACGAGAAGGGCAAGCGCAACCAGTGGGACGCCGACGTGCGGATCGACTGGTCGCAGGACCTCGATCCCGAGAACCCGCAGGGGCTTCCCGACGAGACGATCTCGATCTTCGGCTCGCCGATCTGGGACAAGCTGACGCGCGAGGAGCGGGCGACGCTGCGCCACCATGCGCAGGCCTGGCAGATCTCGCAGTTCCTCCACGGCGAGCAGGGCGCGCTCATCTGCACGGCGAAGATCGTGCAGCAGGTGCCCTCGATGGACGCGAAGTACTACGCCGCGACGCAGGTCGTCGACGAGGCCCGCCACGTCGAGTGCTTCTCCCGGCTCCTGCACGACAAGTTCGAGCTCGCCTACCCGATCACGCCGACCTTGAAGCGCCTGCTCGACAACATCCTCGCCGACACCCGCTGGGACATGACCTACCTCGGCATGCAGGTGCTGATCGAGGGGCTCGCGCTCGCCGCCTTCGCCGGCGTCCGCGACATGGCGCAGAACCCGCTCGCGGCCGCCGTGAACGCCTACGTCATGCAGGACGAGGCGCGCCACGTCGCCTTCGGCCGGCTCGCGCTGCGCGACTACTACCCGCAGCTCACGCAGGCCGAGCGCGACGAGCGCGAGGAATTCGTGGTCGAGGCCTGCTACCTGATGCGCGACCGCTTCCTCTCCGAGGAGATGTGGGAGCGCGTCGGCCTGCCGACCGACGAGTGCATCGCCTACATCGACGGCTCTCCGGGCATGCGGGAGTTCCGCGGCCGGCTGTTCTCGCGCATCGTGCCGACGATCAAGGCGATCGGGCTCTGGGGGCCGAAGGTGCGCCGCGCCTACGAGGACATGGGCATCCTCGGCTTCGCCGAGATCGACTCGGACGCGCTCATGCGCGACGACGAGCGGGTCGCCGCGGAGTTCGACGCGCGTCGCTCGCACTGAGGCGGCGCCCGTGAACCCGCGGGGGAACGACGCGCCCGCCGCCCCGGCAGCCGGCGCGTCCCCGGCGTCCGCGCGGCCTCCCGCGCCGGCGCTCGACCGAAACACCGAGCTCGCGATCGAGCGCAACCGCTTCGCACAGGAGCGGACGCTGCTCGCGTGGCTGCGGACCGCGCTCGCGATGATCGGCTTCGGGATGACCTACGTGAAGTTCGTCGAGTGGACGCACCTCTACTCCTCGCGGATCCGCGGGCCCGGCGAGGCGCCGCCGCCGGAGCCCGCGGGCTCGACCTGGGTCGGGATGCTCCTGGTGGCGACCGGGACGCTCGCGCTCGTCCTCGCGGTCGTGCAGCACCGCGCCCGCATGCGGGAGTATGGTCGGCTCGGCATGACGATCGGCTGGGATCTCGCCGCGTGGGTGGCGGTCGCGATCGCGGTCGTCGGTGCGATCGCGCTGGTGGCGCTCCTCGTCGGGCACTGACCCGGGTTGTCAGGAGGCCCGCCATCCCGCATGGTCCCGTGCATGCAGGAGCAGGTGGACGAGCTCATCCGGATCCTCGACCTCGAGGAGCTCGACGTGAACATCTTCCGCGGCCGGAGCCCCGCCGAGCGCCGCATCCGGGTGTTCGGCGGGCAGGTCGCGGGACAGGCGCTGGTCGCGGCCGGCCGCACCGTGACCGACGACCGGGTCGTCCACTCGCTGCACGCCTACTTCCTGCGCGCCGGCGACCCGCAGGTCCCGATCCTCTACGAGGTCGACCGGATCCGCGACGGCAAGAGCTTCACCACCCGGCGCGTGGTCGCGATCCAGCGCGGGCACGCGATCTTCCACCTCTCGGCCTCGTTCCAGGTCGTCGAGGACGGGCCGCGGCACGAGGCGACGATGCCCGAGGTGGTGCCGCCCGAGAAGGCGATCACCTGGAACGAGCGGATCGAGGCGCGCGGCGACATCTCGCCGGAGATGCGCGAGTGGCTGTTGCGCCCCCGCCCGGTCGACCTGCGCTTCGTCGAGACGCCGCCGGGGCCCGACGGGGCCCCGCGCCAGCGCATCTGGATCCGCGCCGACGGCCGCCTGCCCGACGGGCCGCTGCTCCACCAGTGCGTCGTCGCCTACGCGTCCGACATGACGCTGCTCGACACCGCGACGCTCCCGCACGGCATTCACTGGAACGACCCGCGCTACCAGATGGCGAGCCTCGACCACGCGATGTGGTTCCACCACCCGCTGCGGGCCGACGAGTGGATGCTCTACGACCAGGAGTCGCCGGCCGCGTCGGGTGCGCGAGGACTGTGCACCGGGAACCTGTTCTCGCGGGACGGGCGCCTCGCGGTGACGGTGGTGCAGCAGGGGCTGATCCGCCCCGTGTCCGGCGCCGCGACCGGCGGCTGATCCGTCGCGACCGCCGGGCGGGCGAGCCGGGCGGCTCCCCTCAGGCGGGGTTCGCCGCGAGAACCGAGGGCAGCCGCTCGAGCCGCCGGTCGACCTCGTCGAGCGTCTCCAGCCGCTTCGCGAACGCCCAGCGGACGACGGAGCGACCGAGTCCCGGCGTGCCGTAGAAGCTCGAGCCCGGCACGACCGCGACGCCGACCTCGGTCGTGAGCAGGCGGGCGAAGGCCTCGCCGTCGCGGCGCGCGTCGAGTCCCGAGAAGTCGGTCATCGCGTAGTAGGCGCCTTCGGGAGCCTGCGCGCGAAAGCCGTGCCGATCGAAGATCGCCATCATGCGCTCGCGCCGCAGTGCGTAGTCGGCGCGCGTGCGCTCGAAGTAGGACTCCGGCATCGCCAGCGCGGCCGCGGCCGCGTGCTGCAGCGGGGCCGGGGCGCAGATCGTCAGGAAGTCGTGCACGGTGCGCAGCGCCGAGGCGAGCGGCTCCGGCGCGCAGGCGAAGCCGAGCCGCCAGCCGGTCACGGCGAAGGTCTTGCCGAGCCCTCCGATCGTGATCGTGCGCTCGGCCATGCCGTCGAGCGAGGCGAGCGGCAGGTGGCGGCGACCGTCGTGGACGATGCGATCGTAGATCTCGTCGGTGATCGCGACGACGTCGTGCTCGATGCAGAGGCGCGCCACGCCTTCGAGTTCCTCGCGGGTGAAGACCCGTCCGGTCGGGTTGTGGGGCGTGTTCAGGACGATCGCGCGGGTGCGTGGCCCGAAGGCGCGCGCGAGCCGCCCGGGGTCGAGTTCCCAGAGCGGCGCCTCGAGCGCGTGGTAGACCTCGCGGCCCGCCGCGAAACGCACCGCCGGCAGGTAGTTCTCGTGGAAGGGCTCGACGATCACGACCTCGTCGCCGGGGTCGATCACGGCGAGGATCGCGGCGCAGATCGCCTCGGTCACGCCGCAGGTGACGGCGACGTGGCGCTCGGGATCGAAGCGGAGCCCGTAGAGCTCCTGCATCGTGCGTGCGATCGCCTCGCGCAGCGGCGGGATGCCCCAGGTGATCGTGTACTGGTTGTCGCCGCGCGCGATCGCGGCCTGCGCGGCTTCCAGGATCTCGGGCGGCGGCGGGAAGTCGGGAAAGCCCTGTGCGAGGTTCACCGCGCGGTGGGCGAGCGCGAGACGGGTCATCTCGCGGATCACCGACGGGCGGAGCCCGTCGAGGCGCGCCGCGGGGCGCACGCGGCCGCGGCCGGGGGGCGTCGTGGGGTCGTCGCTCACGCGGCCTGCTTAGCGGCGCGCGGATGCGCCCGCACGCCCCGCCGTCGCGGGAGGCGGCAGGTCACGGCCCGTAGCGCCGGGGCGCCTCGTCCACGACGGTCGTGAAGTGCTCGACCACCGGCATCGGGTCGTAGTGGTGGTGCAGCAGGCGCTTCCACTCGGCGTAGGCCGGCGAGCCGCGGAACCCCTGCTCGTGGTCCTCGACGGAGTCCCACTCGACGAGCAGCACGAAGCGGGCAGGGGTCTCGATCGACCGGAGGACCTGGAGGGAGCGACAGCCCGGCTGGGCGAGGATGAGGGGCTTCGCCTCCCGGAAGGCCGAGAGAAAGCTCTCGACCCGGTCGGGCTTCACCTCGAGGACGGCGTGTTCGAGGACCACCGCGCGCCTCCCCTCAGCGCGGCTTCGTGCCGAGCCCCGAGAGCCCCTCGGGGCCGAAGAAGCGCTCGATGAGCGGCTCGACGCGCGGGCCGCGCCGCAGCGAGTGGCCGCCGTCGATCGCGAAGATCTGCCCGGTCACCCAGGAGGACTCGGGGCCGGCCAGGTAGCGCACGCCGTCCGCGATGTCCTCGACGGTTCCGAGGCGCGCGATCGGCATCTGGTCGAGGTAGTCGTCGACGATCGACGGCGCGTCGGTGAGCGGCATCGCGAGGTCGGTCGGGACGAGCCCGGGGCGGACCGCGTTCACGCGGATGCCGGCTTGCCCGAGTTCGTCGGCTGCGCAGCGCACCAGCATCTCGAGCCCGGCCTTCGCCGTGCAGTAGGGCGCCATGAAGCGATGGGTGAGGACGCCCGCGATCGAGGAGATCGCGACGATCGCACCGCCCGCGCCTCCCGCCATCGCCTGACCCGCGTGCTTCAACGTGAGGAAGCCGCCGGTCAGGTTCACCTCCATCGTGTAGCGCCACATGTCGAGCGGGGTCGCGAAGATCGAGCCGCCGGCGCCGGCCCCGGCGTTCGCGACCGCGACGTCGAGCCGCCCGGTCGGCTTGCAGGCGAGCTCGACGGCGGCGGCGAGCCCGGGCTCGTCGGTCACGTCGCAGGCCTGCCACTGCACGGTCGCCCCCGCGGGGGCCGAGGCCTCGAGCGCGCGTGCGGCGTCTTCGAGCTTCGACGCGGTCCGACCGACGATCGTGATCGAGGCGCCGTCGGCCAGCAGGCGGCGCGCGCAGGCGAGCCCGATGCCGCTGCCGCCGCCGGTCACCAGCGCCGACTTCCCCGAGAGAACGAGATCACCCATGACTTCCTCCTGCCCGAGAGTATCGCTTGGAGTCGCCCGTGCCACCCGTGATAGGTCCCCGGGATGCCCGCCCGCCGCGCGAGGCGGAGTCGCAACGGAAAGGCTGCCCGTGAACGTCGTCGCCTGGTTCCAGCTGAAGGAGATCCGCTTCGCCCTCTCGGACGAGGACGTCGCGGCCGTGCGCGCGGAGATCCCCGGGGTCGAGATCGTGCAGCCCGAGGACGAGGCGGCGCTCGCGCGGGCGATCGGGGATGCCGACGCGTTCGTCGGCTGGCACTTCCCTCGCGAGCTCTTTCCCGCGGCCCGACGGCTGCGCTGGGTCCAGACCGCGCTCGCCGGCGTGGAGGACGTGCTCTTCCCCGAACTGGTCGAGAGCGACGTCGTGCTGACGAACGGCGCGGGCCTGCACGCGACCTCGATCCCCGAGCACGTACTCGCGGTCATGCTCGCGCTCGCCCGCAACCTGCACCAGGCGCAGCGCCTGCAGGCGGAAGCCCGCTGGGGTCGCTTCGAGGTGATCGCCTTCGCGGGCGGCATCCGCGAGCTCGCCGGAAGCCGGCTCGCGATCCTCGGCGCCGGACCGATCGGCGCGGCCCTCGCGCCGCGCGCGCGTGCGCTCGGGATGAGCGTGCGCGTGATGCGCCGCCGCCCCGGCGGGGCGGTCGAAGGCGCCGAGGTCGTCGTCGGACCGGACGGGCTGCACGAGCTGCTCGGCTGGGCCGACTTCGTCGTGCTCGCGCTGCCGCTCACCGCGGAGACGGCCGGGCTGATCGACCGCGACGCGATCGAGGCGATGCGCTCCGGCACCTTCCTCGTGAACGTCGCGCGGGGCGAGGTCGTCGACGACGAGGCGCTGGTGGACGCGCTGCGACGCGGGCGGATCGCCGGTGCGGCGCTCGACGCGTTCCGCGACGAGCCGCTCCCGCCGGAGAGCCCCTACTGGTCGCTGCCGAACGCGATCGTCACCCCGCACGTCTCGGGCTACTCGCCCGACTACTTCCGCCGCTTCGTCGACTTCTGGCGCGACAACCTGCGGCGGTGGGCGGACGGGCGCGTGCTGCGCAACGTGGTCGACAAGCGGCTCGGCTACGTCGTCGCCTGACGGGCCGGCCGCGGAGACGGACTTTCCCGGCGAGCTGGTGCGCTCGGAGGCCGCGTGGAGCCGCGCCCGGGCCGGCCGGCGGCGGCAAGCCGCGGTCGGCCGGCCGATCCTCCGGCCCGTCTCGCTCAGCGCGTCCGGGAGAAGTCCGGTGCGCGCTTCTCGAAGAAGGCGGTGATCGCCTCGACGTTCTCCGGCGAGCCGAGTCGCTCGGCGAAGGCCGCGTCCTCGCGCGCACGCGCGGCCCGAACCGCGTCCGCGCGCGTCGCGAGCAGCAGCTGCTTGGTGTGGCGCACCGCCCGCGGCGGGTGCGCCGCGATCTCGGCCGCCCTGGCGAGCGTCGCCGGCAGCAGTTCCGCGTCGGGCAGGCGGAGGCGGGCGAGGCCCAGCTCGACCGCGCGCGCGGAGTCGATCCACTCGGCGGTGTAGAGGATCTCGGCCGCCCGCTGGAAGCCGACGACGAGCGGCAGCAGGAACGAACTCGCCGCCTCGGGTACGACGCCCAGCGTGACGAAGGGGCATCGCAGGCGTGCGCTCTCGGCCATGTACACGACGTCGCAGTGCAGCAGCATCGTGAGCCCGAGCCCCGAGCCGGCGCCGTTCACGGCGGCGAGCAACGGCTTGTCGAATTCGCAGAGCGTGTCGAGGAAGCTCGGGAAGCCGTGCGGCTCGCCGTCGGGCGGTGCCGACATCTCGGCGAAGTCCTGCCCGGCCGAGAAACCCCGTCCCGCCCCGGTCAGCACCACGACGTGGACGTCGTCGTCCCCGCGTGCCGCGCGCAGCGCGTCGCGCAGGTCGCAGTAGAGGCGGTGGTCGAAGGCGTTGCGCTTCTCCGGGCGGTTCATCGTGAGGAGGCGGACGCCCGGGGAGGGATCGGTCGCGAGGACGGTCGGCTCGGCCATGACGGTCGGTGTCGGGCAAAAGCGGGCCGGACTCAAGTGCCGCCGCGTTGCGCTCCGGCCGGCTTTCCGCTGTAGGGGACGAGGGCGATGGCGGCGACGACGGGAGGCGCGGGCGGCGGCGGGGCGGACGATCCGCGGGACGACGTCGCGGCCCCGGGCGAAGACCCCGACCGGTCCCCCGGCGGCATGCCGGCCGGCGCGTGGGTCACCAGCACCTACTTCGCCGAGGGCTTTCCCTACAGCGTCGTGAACGCGCTCGCCGAGATCCTGTTCAAGGAGATGGGCGCGAGCCTGCAGGCGATCGGCCTCACCTCCCTGTTCCACCTGCCCTGGAACCTGAAGTTCCTCTGGGGGCCCTTCCTCGACGCCTACGAGACGAAGCGGCGCTGGCTCGTCGGCACCGAGGTCGCGCTGTGCGTGGCCCTGCTCGCGCTCGCCGCGCTCTCGGGCGACGGCGCCTCGCTCGCGCTGCTGTCGGTCGCCTTCCTCCTGGTCGCGATCCTGTCCGCGACCCACGACATGGCGATCGACGGCTACTACCTGGAAGCGCTCGACCCGCGCGGGCAGTCGGCCTTCGTCGGCTACCGCGCGATGGCCTACCGCTTCGCGGGCATGCTGGTCGGCGGGCCGCTGCTCATCGTCGCGGGAAGCGCGGGCTGGACGGGCGCCTGGGTCGTGACCGCGGTCGTCATGATCGCGCTCACCCTGCTGCACGCGCTCGGGCTGCCGCGCGTCGAGCGCCGCCGACGGCCCGCGCGGGAACTCCTCGGGGCGGCGATCCGGTCGCCGTGGCCGTGGCTCGCGATCGCCGGGGTCGGGCTCGCCGTCGCCGTCACGCTCGCCCCGGCCGACGCCTCGGGTCGCTCGCCGGGCTCGCGCGTGTTCGACGCGGTCGCGGGGATCCCGGTGCTCGGCGCGATCTCGCTCGCGGAGTGGGTGAGCCTCGTCCTGCTGCTCTCGCTGGTGGGGCTGCTGGCCCGCCTGCCGTGGCTGCGCGCCCGGCTCGCCGGGCGGGAGTCGGCCTACGCGACCGCCTTCGTCGACTTCCTCGACCAGCCGCGCGTCGCCTGGATCCTCGCCTTCATCGTCACGTTCCGCGCCGGCGAGTCGTTCCTGACCAAGATGCGATGGCCCTTCCTGCGCGACCAGATGGGCATGTCGCTCGACCAGTACGGGATCGCCAACGGCACGATCGGCGTCACGGCCTCGTTCCTCGCGACCTTCTTCGGCGGCTGGCTGATCTCGCGCCACGGGCTCCGCCGCTGGCTGTGGCCGTTCACGCTCGCGCAGAACGGCCTGCACCTGCTCTACGCCTGGCTCGCGATGCTGCCGGCCTCGCGCCATCCCGGCGCGCTCCTGACCTCGTCGGTCATCGCCGTCGAGCAGTTCGGCGCGGGGCTCGGGACGGCGGTGCTGATGGTGTACATCATGCGGTGCTGCAGTCCGCTCCACAAGGCGGCGCACATGGCGATCCTGACCGCGCTCATGAGCGTCAGCTTCACGATCGCGGGCGTGTGCAGCGGCTTCCTCGCGGAGTCGATGGGCTTCGCCAACTACTTCCTGTTCACCTTCTTCGTCACGATTCCCTCGATGGCGCTCATGTTCTTCCTGCCGCA
>Ga0075471_10002481_pt1 | contig 12107 bp, 8 predicted proteins | sample DEB19_08_DNA_2_FD_74787 | JGI IMG/M metagenome (GOLD analysis project Ga0075471, IMG submission 74787) | Aqueous microbial communities from the Delaware River and Bay under freshwater to marine salinity gradient to study organic matter... | ecosystem: Environmental > Aquatic > Marine > Coastal ... | reverse complement strand
CTCTGGGTGGCGCTCGGCACCGGCCTGTTCAACTCGATCATGTGGTCCAACATCTTCACGCTGGCGATCGATGACCTCGGCGAGCACACCTCGCAGGGCTCGTCCCTGCTGGTCATGATGATCGTCGGAGGAGCCCTACTGCCGCTGCTGATGGGGGCCGTTGGTGACGCGGTCGGCATCCGTCAGGCGTTTCTGATCCCGATTCCCTGCTACCTCTACATCGCCTTTTACGGCTGGTGGAGCCACCGCCGGATCACCGCGAAGAGGGCCTTCAAGAGCGCCGGCACGGGGGCCACCACATGATCGCGGGCCCGGAACTCGCCGACGACCCGCGGGTGGTGCTGACGCTCGACGCAGGCGGTACCAACTTCTCGTTTTCAGCGATTCGCGGTGGCCGGCCGATCGGCACCTCGGTGACGCTGCCCGCCGAACCGCACGACCTCGAGGCGAGTCTGCGGAACCTGGTCGCCGGATTCCAGGATCTCATCGACCAGATCGACCAGGCTCCGGCCGCCATCAGCTTCGCGTTCCCCGGCCCGGCCGACTACCCGAATGGCGTCATCTTCAACGTCGGCAACCTGCCCGCCTACCGGGGAGGCGTCGCCGTCGGCCCGATGCTGGAGGAGCGGTTCGGGGTGCCCGTCTTCCTGAACAACGACGGCGACCTATTCGCGTATGGCGAAGCGATCGCCGGGCTGCTGCCGGAGATCAACAGGGAGCTCGAGGCCGCCGGCAGCCCCAAGCGGTATCGGAACCTGATCGGGCTGACGCTCGGCACGGGCCTGGGCGGAGGAATCGTCATCGATGGCCGGCTGCTGACCGGCGACAACTCCGCCGGCGGTGAGTTCTGGCTGCTGCGAAACAAGGTGCGCAGTGACTGTTTCGCGGAAGAGGGCGCCAGCATCCGGGCGGTGCAATCGGCCTACGCCGAGGCCGCGGGGGTAGCGGCGGACGGCCTCTCCCCCAAGGACATCCACGACATCGCGACGGGCGCGGCGGCCGGCGATCGGCAGGCCGCCCGGCAGGCGTTCGAGAGGCTCGGCGAGGTGGTCGGCGACGCGCTGGCCAACGTGCTGACCCTCATCGACGGCGTGGCGGTGATCGGCGGCGGCCTTGCCGGTGCGGCCTCGCTGTTTCTCCCGCGGGTGATGGCCGAACTCAACGGCACGATCGCCAGCTACGCAGGAGCGACGACCGGCCGGCTGATCCAACACGCCTACGACCTCGGCGACCCCGCCCAGCGGAAGGAGTTTCTGCGAGGTGAGGCCCGCGAAATCGTGGTCCCGCACTCGAGCCGCACCGTGCTCACAGATCCACGAAAACGGGTCGGCGTCGGCATCTCCACGCTCGGCGCCGGCCGTGCGGTGGGCGTGGGCGCCTACGCATTCGCCCTCAACCGTCTCTGACGCACGTTTTGATCCCACCCTCGCCGGACCCTCAACGATGAATCGCCTCCCGCTCGCCACCTGTCTCCTGACTGCCCTCGTGGCACCGTTCGCGTCTCCAGGTCTCGCGAATGACTTCACGAGGCACGTCGATCCCTTCATCGGTTCCGGCGGGCACGGCCACGTGTTCGTCGGTGCCAGCGTGCCCTTCGGCGGCGTGCAGGTCGGCCCGAACAACTTCCACCAGGGCTGGGACTGGTGCTCGGGCTACCACTACTCCGACGACGTCCTGGCGGGATTCTCGCACTTGCACCTCGGCGGCACCGGCATCGCCGACCTGGGTGACATCCTCCTCATGCCATACACCGGCAAACTGGTCACCGGCCCGGGCTCCCGAAAGGATCCCGACGCCGGCTACGCGAGCCGCTACAGCCACGACCGGGAACAGGCCCATCCAGGCTTCTATTCGGTCGACCTGCTCGACCACGACGTGCACGTCGAGTTGACCGCCACGGAGCGGGTTGGCCTGCACCGCTACCGCTACCCGGCCGACAAGCCGGCGCACCTGGCGATCGACCTGCACTTCGAGAACGGCGGTGGCCGTGCCGTCGAGACGCGGCTTCGCCGGGTCGACGAGACGACGGTCGTCGGCTACCGCCGGTCAAAGGGCTGGGCGAAGGATCAGCGGGTCTTCTTCGCGCTGAAGTCGTCCAAGCCATTTGCTGAGTTCCGCATCTTCCTGGGTGACAGGGAAGTTGGGGAAGGGGCGGCCGCCGCCACGACCGCCGCAGCCGAGGGCCGCGGGCTGCGGGCCATCGGCACCTACGAAGGCTCGCCAGGCGAGGTGCTGGTGCGGGTCGGCATCTCGCCGGTCAGCGAGGAGAACGCCCTGGCGAATCTCGAGAAGGAAGCCGGCACCGCAGATTTCGACACGGTCGCAGCCGCCGCCAAGGCGGCCTGGAACGATCAGCTCGGCCATGTCCGGATCAAGGCCGATGATCGCACCAGCCGTATCTTCTACACCGCGCTCTATCACACGATGATCGCACCGGCGCTGTTCAACGACCACAACGGCGACTACCGCGGTGCCGATGGAGAGATCCACCGCAACGCGGAGTTCGACACCTACACGATCTTCTCGCTGTGGGACACCTACCGCGCGGCACACCCACTCTTCACCCTCACGCAGCCGGAACGTGTCGGCCAGTTCACGCAGACGATGCTCGCCATCCGCGACCAGCAGGGGAAGCTACCGGTCTGGCACCTGATGGGCAACGAGACCGACACGATGGTCGGATACCACGCGGTCCCGGTGGTGGTCGACGCCTACTTCAAGGGCCTGCTGGCCGCCGACCCGGAGCGAGCCTACGAGGCGATCAAGAACTCCGCGATGCGTGACGAGCGCGGCCTCGATTCCATCAAGGAGATCGGTTACATCCCCGCCGAGAAGGGAAGCGAGTCGGTCGCCTTGGCGATGGAGTATGCCATCGACGATTGGTGCATCGCCCAGATGGCCAAGGCGCTCGGCAAGCACGAGGACGAGGCGTATTTCGCCAAGCGGGCCCAGGCATACCGGGAATACTTCGATCCCGCCACGAGGTTCATGCGGGGCAAGCTGTCCGACGGCACGTGGCGCGAGCCGTTCGACCCGGTTGCGTCGGCCCACCGCCGCGACGACTACTGCGAGGGGAACGGCTGGCAGTACCTGTGGCTCGTGCCCCAGGATCCCGAGGGGCTGATCGAACTGCTCGGCGGCGACGGTCCGTTCGGCGACAAGCTCGACCAACTCTTCGCGGTCGAGTCGATCAAGAGCGAGGGGGCCTCGGCCGACATCTCCGGGCTGATCGGGCAGTATGCCCACGGCAACGAGCCGGGGCACCACACGACGTATCTCTACGCCTTCGTCGGTCAGCAGTGGAAGACCGCCAGGCTGGTGCGGCAGATCCTCACGACGCTCTACTCCGACCAGCCGGACGGCCTGTCGGGCAACGAGGACTGCGGCCAGATGTCGGCCTGGTACGTCTTCTCGGCGATGGGCATCTACCCGGTCAATCCGGCGGCCGGTGTCTACGTCTTCGGCAGTCCGGTGGTGGACGAGGCGACGATCGCGGTGCCCGGCGGGAAGTCGTTCACGGTCCGCGCCAGGAACAACTCGCCGGAGAACGTCTACATCCAGTCGGTGGAACTGAATGGCAAGCCCTACGGCAAGTCGTACATCACCCACCGCGACATCATCGCGGGCGGCGAACTGGCCTTCACGATGGGCCCGGAGCCCAACAAGGCCTTCGGGAGCGCGCCGGAGGATCGCCCGCGGTCGGTGGTGATGTCGCGCTAGGATGCGACCTCCCGATCATGATTCCACACTTCCTGAAATCCATGATTCTCCGTTTGGCGATGCCCATCGCCGTGCTCCTGGTGGTGGCAAGTCCTGCCCACGCTGCTCAGCGAAACCAGGCCGCAAAGAAAGCGGCCGCCGCTGCCCCAGCCCCACTCTCCGAGGCGGGAGAGACTCTGCTGACCAAGTACACGGCCCAGATGGAGGCCCTCGAGGCCGAAATCCTGGAGTCGCTGCCCCGAATCGATGAGTCCAGACGGGCCGCCTATGAAAAGGCCCGCGACGCGGAAATCGCCGCCGACACAGCGCTTGCCGAAGTCAGCAAGGGTCAAGATGAAATCAAGAAGGCGGAGGATCTCGTCGCCCGTGCCAAGGGATGGGCCCGAAGCGCCGGGAAGGCCACTCGGAAGGCCGAGGCGGCCCTCAAAGCCGCCCAGACCGACGAGCAAAAATCAGCCGCCGAGCTGAAACTCGCTGATGCGCGGCAGAGCAGGCAGAAAGGCCTCGATGCCCTCAACGAGCGGCGGGCCGCGCTTGCCGTTGAGCGAGAGAAATACGCCGCGTTTGCTGAAGCGATCAAAAACGCCGAAGCCGAGCTGGAGCAGGCCGGCGCCAGCACGCTGGAAGCCGTCGGGAATCTGGGCATCGCCGGCTTGCTTGGCAGCGATGAGCTCGATGCCAAGCTTACCGCCTACAGCGTGATGGCCCACGCCACTCCGCGCGGCTTGGCCATTTATGCCCAGCAGGGTGCCGACCAAGCCAAGCTCATAGATAGACTTCTGGCCAACGACGAATTGCTCGTTCAGATCGCGGTTGCCGACGGTGCAGCAGACGGCAACTACGGCGCGGCCATGGAGATTTACGACTCGATCCAAAAATCCAGTGACAAGGCCGCCACGGGCATCTTGCAAAGGCTCGCCCTTGCCATCGCTCTCGAGCACGCCAAACCCAATGAGCAGCGCAACGCCGAGGTCGCCACCGAAGCGCCGAAGTTCGTCAACCCGCTGAGCCGTTACCTCGCTTACGAAAAAGCCTATCTCGGCAAGGAGCTCGACCCGGGCTTCGGTGCTCTCACCGTCTTTGATCTCCGCTTCGTTGTCTGCGGGGAGGAGCCCGATGACATCGCAGCCTGGGGACGCGCGATGCTCGCCAACTACCGCCCCGACCACATCATCACCGGCGACGACCGCTGGCGCTATGTGGCCCTCGTCCGCTCCGACATTCCCTACGGTTCCCAAGACAACCAGTTCGACGAACCCGAACTCCAGTTTTTCCAGAACATCCTCAAGAACGGCGGCGTGTGCGGCCGCCGCGCCTTCATCGGCCGCTTTCTTCTGCGTGCCTTTGGCGTGCCCACGATCGCCCGACCTCAACCCGGCCACGCCTCGTTGGCCCGCTGGACACCAGATGGCTGGGTCGTCTGTCTCGGAGCCGGCTGGGGTGCGGGCAGCACCAAGCTGGCCTACGGGAAGGATCTCGATTTTCTCGCCACCACCCAGGGTCGCGCCACCGGAGAGGCGTACATGCAGGTCAAGCGTGCGCAATGGATCGGCACTGTCATGGGCGAGAGCACCGTGTACGGTTTCCATACCGCCCGAAAACGTCTCGCCCGAAACGAGATCCCATTCTGGAACGCCGTGGCCCTCTACACGCAGCGCGGCCTGATAGAAGCCGCCACGTTGAAGACCCTCGCCGCAGTGGGGCAAGACATTGGCGAGGCCAATGTGACCAAGGAAAAAGTCGAGATCATCAAGTTCAGGCTCAGCGCCGATGACAAGAAGATCGTGGTGGACGACAAGGGCGTCATCACCATCCCGGCCGCCGCTACCACCGAACCTGCCACGAGCGACGGCAAGATCATCTTCATGCCGAGCAATCGCGGCGGCTTGCAGCTGCACTATGAACGCGGTGCGGAAGGGAAGGAGTTCACCTACACGATCGATGTTCCGAAGGCCGGCACGTACGACCTCAGTGCGATGGTGTGCACTCCAAGCTGGCAACAGAACCTGATTGTCAGCGTCAATGACAACCCCGAGCCGGTGAAGCTATCGCTCCCGCATACCGTCGGCATGTGGGAGGCCACGGCATCGGTTGGCCTCGACCTCAAGCAGGGTGAGAATGTCCTCAAGCTGGTGCGTTCCAGCGACGGCCAGCCCAAGGGCCTCACCATCCATCACTTCACGTTGACTCCGGCCAGTCAGCGCGAGTGACGCCGCCGAAGGGATTTTCACGACGCCGCCATGCCGCCGCGCACGAAAATGCTCCTGACGAGTGCCTTCCGCCTGCCAACGCTTTGCCTCGTGGCGTGTTTGGCCTGGGGCAGTTCCGCCGCGGCGGAGAAGACGGTGCGGGTCTTCGTGTTGGCGGGACAGTCCAACATGGAGGGAAAGGCCCGCAACTGGCTGCTCGAGAGCCAGGCCAAGGATGAGCGCTTCAGTGACTACTGGGCGGCCTACCGGACGGGCGACACGTGGACCGAGCGTGACGACGTGTTCGTGGCGTTCTTCGACCGTCACGGGCCGCTGACGATCGGCTATGGATCCAGAAACTGCACCGGTCCGGAGTTGGCCTTTGGGCGAGTCATCGGGGACGCTTTCGAAGATCCTGTGCTCCTCATCAAGACTGCCTGGGGCGGCCACTCCCTGTTCAAGAACTTTCGTCCGCCATCGGCCGGCCTGCCGAGCGAGCAGGAGCTGGAGGCCGACCTGCACAAGGTGCAGAAGAAGCGGCCCGATGCCACGATCGAAGAGATCAAGGCAGCCTACGGAGAGTCGTATCGCATGATGGTGGCCGAGGTGAAGCGGGTTCTCGCCGACAAAGGCGGCCTCTTCCCGCAGCTCGCGGGGCTGAAGTCCGAGATCACCGGCTTCTTCTGGTTTCAGGGCTTCAACGATCAGTTCGGCGACTCCGCGCCCCGGAGCTACGGGGCCAACATGAAGCACTTCATCGAGGACGTGCGGAGGGATTTCGGAGCTCCGGCGATGCCGTTCGTGATCGCGGGCATCGGAACCTTCGGAGCGGACGGCAGACGGCAACCAAAGGAAGGGTCGGGCATCGCGAAGGTGCTCGAGGGCCAGCTGGCGATGAACTCCGAGCGGGAGTTCAAAGGCACAGTGAAGGCCTTCGAGACCGCCCCGCTCTACGACGAGGAGGCCGCGAAGGTCTTTCCAAGATGGAAGGAGGACGCCGAGGAATGGAGGAGGGTTGGTTCAGACCTCCCCTACCACTACCTCGGAAGCGGCATCTGGTATAGCCGGATCGGCACGGCAGCCGGTGAGGCGATGCTGGAACTGCTCGCCCGCTGAGCGGCCACGCGTGGGCGCAGCGATTCGGATACGAGAAGGACGAGGCGTGACCTGCCTCCCTTTCCTTGATGTCGCGTTCGGGGAGATAGCCGACTCAACCCGGCGATACCACTATTCGCCGATGTCCTCGGCCCAGAGCTTCGGATGGGCGGCCATGAACTGCCGCATCAGTTCGATGCACCGCTCGTCCTGCAGCACCGTGAGCTGCACGCCCCGCTCCGCGAGCAGTTTTTCTTCACCCATGAACGAGCGGTTCTCGCCGATCACCACCCGCGGGATCCCGTAGAGCAGGATCGCCCCGCTGCACATCGGGCAGGGCGAGAGGGTCGTGTAGAGCGTGCACTCCCGATAGAAGGCCGCAGATCGGCGGCCCGCCCGCTCGAGGGCGTCCATCTCCCCGTGCAGGATGGTGCTGCCCTGCTGCACGCGGCGGTTGTGGCCGCGGCCCACGATCAATCCGTCGTGCACGACGACGGAGCCGATCGGGATGCCGCCCTCGGCGATCCCCTGCTCCGCCTCCTCGATCGCCGCCTGCATGAATGCGTCCATGGAGGGCAAGATACCGCGTCGATCGCCGGAGCGTCCACTTCCGGAGAGGATGGAAGAGGGGAGACCACGGCTTCAGCCCGAAACCTGGGCTACCACGAGGTGGATGCCGGCCTCGTCGATCTCGCCCGGAAGAAACACCGTCGCGCCCGCCTGCCGCGCCCAGAGTTCGGCGGCATGATCGCCATCCTGGCCCCGCACGACGAGTCGCGGGCGGTGGAAGTGGAGCGCATCGACCCGTTGGGCTATGTCCGCGATGCTTCCACCGGCGGGATGGACGAGATCGATGAACGCATAGCGATAGCCGCCGTAATCGACGAGCGAATCCAGTGGTCGCGGGTGAACCGTGGCATCGTGCCCCACGTGGCCGTTGCGGGCGATCGCCGCCAGCACGGCACGCCGCGTGGAGCGGTCCGCCGAGAGCACGAGCCAGTCGGCAAACCGTTGCGGTCTCACCTGCTCCGACGTGAGACCAATGGCCCTGACGATCATCGCGGCGCCTCCAGAAGTTCGGCCTGCGTCTTCCTGCACGAAAACGCACCGCGTCCGGTCGGCGGCCAACCTTTCGTCCGCTGGCTCCGCCAAGGCAAGAGCCCGTACGTCGTGCAGAAACACCGGGAGTCGGCGGTGAAAAATGACCTTTGGACACCACCCCGAGCCGCCGCGGCGGCCTTGAGCAGGGCCTCCCCGATCGCTACCGTCCCGGCCCCCGATCGGAGGATTCGCCGATGAACACCGCCGCCCGCTCGTTGATGCTGGCCGCTGCGATCGCATTGATCGCCTTCGACCCGAGGCCCAGGGCCTCGTGGGGCGACGAACCCACCGCCATGATCGAAGCCCACCCGGCCCTGGCCCGGGCGCCGCGGCACACGAAGACCAAGCAGGGCTGGCAGGGAGACCCGGTCAACATCGCCTTCGTCGGCACGGAGGAGGAGCTGCACCGCACGCTGTCGCAGGCCCGCTGGTATGCGGCCGATCCGATCACGCTCCAGACGTCGATCCGGATCGCGACCGACGTCGTCCTCCGCAAGCCCTATCCACACGCCCCGGTCAGCGATCTCTTCCTCTGGGGACGTCGGCAGGACGCGGCCTTCGAGCAGCCCGTGGGCGACAGCCCGAAGCAGCGGCATCATGTCCGGTTCTGGCGATCGGCCGAGGTCGATGCCAATGGCGAGCCGCTCTGGCTCGGCGCCGCGACCTTCGACGAGCGGGTCGAACTCAGCCACACCACCGGCCGGATCACCCACAAGATCGCGGCCGACGTCGATCGGGAGCGCAACAAGATCGTGCTCGACGCCCATCGGTCGGGCGTGCTCGAGGGCTACTACTGGGTGGACCGCTTCCACCGCGGCCGCCAGGGAAAAAACGGGGGCGGCGACCCCTACTTCACCGATGGCCGGCTCGCGGTCGGCGTGCTGTCGCTGACGCGTTGAGGAGCGTCACGATCTGCGGCGGCGGTTTGGGTTGTCGAAAGACGACGGGCTTCGCTACGCTCTCGTCCTGCGAGGCGATTCGTCGCGAATCACCTCGATGACGTTTCGTTCGGAATCATTCACCACGGAAGGGCTTGCATCATGGGCAAGGGCAACAACGCGCAGAAGAACGACAAGAAGAACAAGAAGCCGAAGCAGGACAAGTCGAAGGCGGCTCCGAAGAAGTGACGCTGGCGGCGTGGCCGTCTCCAGCGGCAGCCGGCGGTCGGTCGGCGACCGCGGCTGTGTCGCGGCCCGAATCCCGCATGTGTCCCGTCGCATCGATCCCCCGGAAATGACGCGGGATTCGCACCCGATGGTCTCGCGCCATCTCCGGCCCGCATCATTTCCGTAGTTTCGGCAGCACCTCATCGCCCGCCTGTGGGTCGGGGAGGCCGCCGGGATACCTGCGGGCGGGAGCGATGACACATCTGGCTTCATGGCACGGGTGGCACTGGCGGTTCCGAGTCGCGGTCGTCGTGGTGGCGGCGGCCATGGCCGCGGCGGTCGATCCACTGGCCGCGGTCCACGGACAGGACCCTTCCGGGGAAACCGGTTCCGTCGATCGGCGGGCGGAGTTCGAGGAGCGGTATCGTCGCGCCGAAATCCTCGCGAGTGAGCGGTGGCGTCGCGCGATCTTCGAGCTCGACGAGTGGCTGGCCGTGCAGCCCGTCTACACGCCCGAGCAGGTGCGGCGGATCAAGGCCGGCCTCGCCGATCGAGTCGCAGGCATGTCGTCCTATGAACTCGACTACCTGCTCGACACGCTCGACTTCAAACTGCGGATCCTCGCGAGCCCCGAGGCCGCCGAGGCACGGGAATGGCTGGGCCGCTACCTCTCGGTGATGGCCGATGCAAAGCGGGCCGCGCTGCTCCGCGATCTTCCCAACGTGGTCGAGATGACCTCGGGCGAACTCATCGAGGGGTTGCGGGAGGTCGAGGCCAAGCGGGCCGCCGTGGAGAAGCAGGCACGGGAGGTCGCCCGCAGCCGCAAGGAGTTCGCGGCATTCGCGCGGACGAACCGGGCCAACGACGACGCGACCCGCGCCCGGGTGGCCCGCATCCGCCGGGGCGACACGTCCTTTTCACCCTATCGCAGCCAGCCGGTCGGCAGCCCACCATTCGCCGATTCCTACGACAGCCCGACGGTCATCGGCGTCGGCCCCTGGGGAACGTTCGTGGGCATGAGCGTGGGCGCCTTCTGAAGCGGGCCTGGGGGGCCGCGGCGAACGTCCGGCGACGGGGCGTGGGCAGCCCCGAGCCGGAACAAAAAACCCCCGCGACGGCCGCTGTTGTCGGCACATCGCGGGGGTTTCAGAAGCAGAGGCTCCGGTCGGAGTCGAACCGACGATGGCGGATTTGCAATCCGCTGCCTTAGCCACTTGGCTACGGAGCCAACTTGTATTTTCAGACTCGGTCTACGCTACGGGAACTTGAGCAGAATGGTCAAGTTGTGCGTATCGCGTAAAACCTGCCGGGGACGCCCACAAGTGGGCTTCGCCCGGTTAGGCCTAGAAATCGGACGCCGACGGCCCTCGTCTTCAATCCTTTCCGGTTTTCCGGGCTGAATCGCGGCCTTTGGTTCGCTTCCCCGGCTGCCGATATAGTCTCCGGCACCGTTTTATCCTTCCCCAGCCGAGCCTTCCCCCGGGCGGGATCCGGCGGTTTCATCGCGCAGGAGCATTTCGAGGATGACCAAGCAGGCGACGTGCGACATCGGTCTGATCGGGCTGGCCGTCATGGGCGAGAACCTGGCCCTCAACATCGCCAGTCGCGGCTACTCGATCGCGGTCTACAACCGCACGACGAGCGTCACCGACGCCTTCACCGCCGATCGCGGCAGGCAGCCCAACGTCGTCGGCTGCCACACGCTCCCCGACCTCGTCGCGTCGCTGAAGGCGCCGCGGAAGGTGATGATGATGGTCAAGGCGGGGCCCGCCGTCGACGACCTCATCAAGACGCTGATCCCGCTGCTCTCCAAGGGCGACGTCATCATCGACGGCGGCAACACGCTCTTCTCCGACACGGAACGGCGGACGAAAGAAGTCGAGGCGGCCGGTCTGCTCTATATCGGAACCGGCGTGTCGGGGGGCGAGGAGGGCGCGCTCAAGGGACCGAGCCTGATGCCGGGCGGATCCCAGGCCGCCTGGCCGCTGGTGCAGCCGATTTTCCAGGCCATCGCCGCCAAGGTCGGTCCCAAGGGCGACATCCCCTGCTGCGACTGGGTGGGACCGCGGGGCGCGGGCCACTACGTCAAGATGGTGCATAACGGCATCGAGTACGGCGACATGCAGCTCATCTGCGAAGCCTATGCGCTGCTCAAGCACGGCGCCGGGCTGACCAACCCCGAACTCGCCAAGGTGTTCGACGACTGGAATCGGGGCGAACTCGACAGTTACCTGATCGAGATCACCCGCGACATCTTCACCGTCAAAGATCCCGACAGCGGCGACTTCATGGTCGACCGGATCCTCGACAAGGCCGGCGCCAAGGGCACCGGCAAGTGGATGAGCCAACTGGCCCTCGACCTCGGCGTGCCCAGCACGCTGGTCACCGAGGCCGTCTACGCCCGCTGCCTGTCGGCCCTCAAGGACGCCCGCGTGCGGGCGAGCAGCGTGCTCAAGGGCCCCGACATCCGCAACCACGGCGAGCGGTCCACCTTCGTCGAGCAGGTCCGACGGGCGCTCTACGCTTCGAAGATCGCCAGTTATGCCCAGGGCTACGTGCAACTGGCGGCCGCCGCCAAGGAGCACGACTGGCAACTCGACTTCGGGGCCATCGCCATGATGTGGCGGGGTGGCTGCATCATCCGTGCCCAGTTCCTGGAGCGGATCTTCGAGGCATACAAGTCCCAGCCGAACCTCGAGAACCTGATGCTCGCCCCCTACTTCACGGAGGCCCTCGCCGCGGCGCAGGATTCGTGGCGGCACGTGGTGGCCACCGCGGCCACGATCGGCGTGCCCGTGCCCGGCTTCATGGCGGCCCTCGCCTACTACGACGGTTATCGCCACGCCAACCTGCCGGCCAATCTGCTCCAGGCCCAGCGCGACTACTTCGGCGCCCA
>Ga0075471_10002480_pt1 | contig 12115 bp, 12 predicted proteins | sample DEB19_08_DNA_2_FD_74787 | JGI IMG/M metagenome (GOLD analysis project Ga0075471, IMG submission 74787) | Aqueous microbial communities from the Delaware River and Bay under freshwater to marine salinity gradient to study organic matter... | ecosystem: Environmental > Aquatic > Marine > Coastal ... | reverse complement strand
AAGTTGCCGTCGTTGGGCGTGTCGCCGAACTGGCCGCCGTAGGCGAAGCGCCACTGGCCTGTGTCCTCCAGTGTCTGGCGTATTCCGTGGTCCTTCCACTCCCACACGAAGCCACCCTGTACGCCCGGTGTGTGCTCGAACACGTCCCAGTAATCCGAGAGCGATCCGTTCGAGTTCCCCATTGCGTGGCTGTACTCGCACATGATGAGTGGACGCTCGCCGAGTGATTCCCGTCCGTAACGCTCCACTGCCCAGATCGGCGAATACATCGGGCAGACCACGTCGGTCACGGTCGTACCGCCGTCCACCCATCCGGCATGGAACACCGCGCCCTCGTAGTGCAGGGGGCGCGACGGATCGGCAGCGCGAATCCACGCAGCGAGGCCTTCGTGGTTCGCCCCGTACCCGGACTCGTTGCCGAGTGACCACAGAATCACGCTCGGGTGGTTGCGATCCCGTTCCACCATGCGACTCCCACGCGCGAGCCACGTGGACCGGTACCGCGGATCGTGACAGAGGCTCGTGTTGTATGCGTGCGACTCGATGTTGGCCTCGTCCACCACATACAGGCCCAGTTCGTCACACAGATCGAGGAAGCGGTGGTCGTTCGGGTAGTGCGAGCAGCGCACCGCGTTCACGTTGTGTCGCTTCATCTCGATGAGGTCGGCGCGCATGTCCTCGACGGTCACTGCCTTGCCGCGCTCGGGGTGGTGGTCGTGGCGGTTGACCCCGCGGATCATGATGCGCTTGCCGTTCACCATGAGCGAGCGATCACGGATCTCGATGCTGCGGAACCCGATGTGCTGGGTGACCACCTCCACCACGGTGTGTTGCGGATCGATGAGTTCGGCAATCAGCACCGAGCGCGCCGGTGTCTCGTCGGACCACGCGCGGGCACCGGGCACCGTGCCCTGCGCGGTTGCCACGTGGCCGGCGAAGAAATACGGGCGCACATCGGTCGGCACCGGTGTGCAGTCCGATCCCGACGACCACTCCACGGGCAGCGTGCTGCCGTCGGGATGTTCGAGGCGCCAGCGCACCTGCCAGCCGTCCGGCAGAGCTCCAACCGGACTGGCATCGGTGCTCACCCCGTGGTGCTGACCGATGTGTGCCTCCACGGTGAGGGTGCCGGTGCCATCGCTCCACGCAGTTGTTGCGCGGAGATCGGCGAAGTACGTGGTGGGCCTCGCCTCGAGGTACATGCTGCGGTGGAGGCCCGCCATCCACCACTGATCCTGATCCTCGACGTAACTCTGCGCCGAATACCGGATCACCACGATCGCGAGCGTGTTGGGGCCCGCTACGAGATGCGGTGTGATGTCGTACTCGCTCGGCAGGCGGCTGTCGGTGCCGTACCCGACGAATGATCCGTTGACGTAGACAGCGTGCACGCTCTCGGCACCACCGACGTGCAGGATCACTGCACGCGTGCGCCACGTGGCCGGTCGGCGGAAGGTACGCCGGTAGACGCCGGTGGGCAGCACATCGGGCAGGTTCGGTGGTGGCCCGTCGAAGGGCATCATCACGTTGGTGTAGTGGGGCACATCACCGTGACCCTCGAGGGTCCAGTTACCCGGGACGGTGGTGCGAGACCACTTGGCTGATGGAGCGGCCACACCTGCTGCTACTGCAGTTCGTGGCACTGCGTCGGGATGCGCGAAACGCTGGAACGCCCAGCGACCGGAAAGATCGATCAGCCAGGGCGACGGGTCGTTGCGCCGTGCGGCGCGCACCGAGTCGTGGCGCGCGAGTGGGACGTGCATCGGGAGGCGGTTGATCGCAACGACCTCGGGATCGGTCCAGGGGCGCAGGTCTCCGATCGTCGGCAGCACGAAGAGATTCTGTCGCGTGTCAGGACTTGGGGGCGGTGGAGCCCGCCTTGGGATTGCCGTGCACCCAGATCGTGCTGCCGAGCGGCACGAGGTCGTTGTCCCAGATGAAGTCCATAGCGGGCAGGCTCAGCCGAACGCATCCGTGGGAAGCCGGTTGTGGCGGCACGATGTCCATGCCGTGGATGGCAACGCCGCCGCTGAAGTACTTCGGTCGGTAGATCTTGCCGAGGTCACCCCACCACCATCCCTTGCGCTTCTGGCGGTACACGGTGAACACGCCATTGGGGGTGACGGCAGTGCTGTAGTCCAGGGTGCCGGGCCGGTCACGGCTCCAGGCCGAGTACGGCTCGCCTGTGCCCGTCGAGGTGTTCAGCACCCACATCGTCCGCCCCTCGGAGATGAGGAAGAACAACTGCTTGGTCTCGTCGATCTCCACGAGCGTTCCGTCGGCGATGGATGCGTGCGCACGATGTGTGGCGTTGGTGAGTGCCTCGGCGGTGGCGTCATCTACCTCGCCGGTGCGCTTGAGTCCGGCCCACTTCTGGAAGGCGAACAGGGCCTGTCGGGTGGTGAGTCCGTAGCGACCGGTGACGCCGTTGAGCCAGAAGCCCAGTTCGAGCAGGCGGATCTGCACCCGCTTGGTCTGCGACCCGCTCTTGCGCCCGGTGGCCACATACGGCTTGGCACGCTGGTCCGAGACCGGTACCTGGGGCACCGAGTCGCTCGCCGCTGCCTCGAGATCGGCCGCTGCCGCATCGTCGGACTCGGCGTTGCCGGTGAGTTCGTCGACGGGTTCGCTGCTGACGGTCACCGAATCATCGGCGATCGACACTTCTGTCTCGGGTTCGGTGCCCGTTGATTCGGTGCCAGTCGACTCGGTGCCAGTCGACTCGGTGCCAGCCGAATCGGTGTCGGTCGACTCAGCATCGGTCGACGGTCGTGGTTCGCCGGCCGTGGATGCCGCACCGCCCGATTCCGGTGCCTCGTCGGCCGGCAGGGCTTTGGAGGCGTTCGACGACTTGGAGCCTGCCTCCATGCACGAAGCGACACCGATCACTGACACCACCACAACCATCGACGAGACCACGAAGGCCCTCGAGAGTCGTTGCCGGTTGTCCATGCGTACGGAATCCGCCTCGGTGTTCAGATGAACGTCGTTGGTCTCAACGTACTGGTCGGCGTGACGCGAGTGGTGGCATGTACGTACCGCTTCGGTTACGACCTCGCTACTTCGTGAGCAGCGTCAGCCCGGGTGTTGCGCAACCGCGCGTCAGTCGAGCGGTGCGGGTAACTCGAACCAGATCGTGAGCGCGTACTTCGTGCCCGACGTGATCGGCAGGGTCTCATGGGGGTGCGTGACGAGTGATGGCCACGCGATGAGCGTGCCCACCGGCACCTCGCGGTTCGTGACGCCCTGTCGTGGGAAGTGCAGCTCGCCGCCCTCGTAGCCGTCGTTGAGCTTGATGGAGGCCGATACCTGTGCCACATCGTGGTGCATGCGCAGCGACTCCTGACCGCCGAGCTCGTACTTGATGACGAAGGCATCGCGCAGTCCGTAGAAGTCGATGTAGGGCCAGACCGTTCGCAGCACCGGCCACAGCCGCTCGCCGAGGTCGGCCTCCACGGCGGTGTACAGGCGCGGGCTGATGACGGCGAGTGATACCTCGTGACCCGGCACCGGATCGTCCGGTTGGGGCTCGAACGCCCCGACTGCTTCGGCGGCTCGGATGATGGAGGCACAGAAGTCGGGCGTCCAGAACGGCACCGCAACGATCTCGTTGCCGATGTGCTGCAGCGCGGTCTCGAAGTCGAGCGCCGGGTCGGCGGCATCGATGTAGCCGAGTATGCGGTGCAGATCGTCCATCACCCGAGCCTACGCGTGGTGCTGACGACCATCGGGATTGGTGACAACGGTCCACGGTGAGCGCGGTACCTGCCCCCACGAGAAGCGGGCGAGCAACTCGGGCATGTCCACCGGTTCGTCGGCATCGGCGAGCCCCAGGCTGTGTGCGAGCAGCGACCGCACCTGCGCGGGTGTTCGGCCCCGCACGACTGCATCGGCGAGCGTGACCCCACCGTGTCGCTTGGCGAGTCGTTGACCATCGGCACCGAGGGCGAGCGGTACGTGTGCGTAGGTGGGCTCCCGCAGGCCGAGCAACCGACACAGATGTATCTGTCGGGGTGTGGATGTGGCGAGGTCGTCGCCGCGCACCACTTCGTCGATTCCCTGAGCGTCATCGTCCACCACGACAGCGAGGTTGTACGACGGGACCCCATCGTTGCGGCGCAACACCACATCGTCGACAATGCCCGACACCGACCCGAGCACGGCGTCGTGAAACGTGACGTGTTCGTCGTGGGCGCGCAGGCGCAGCGCCGGTCGCCGCCCGCCCCCGGAGCGTTCTGCTCGTTCGGCGTCGGTCAGGTTCCGGCAGGTTCCCGGGTACGGAACCTCGCCGCCGTGCGGCGCGCGCGCTGCCTCGAGAATCTCGCGTCGCGAGCAGAAGCACGGGTAGGTGAGTCCGAGTCCATCCAGTCGAGCAATCGCCGCTTCGTAGCGATCGAAGCGCGCAGATTGGAACACCACATCGCCGTCCCAGTCGATCCCCAGCGCGGCGAGGTCGTCCAGTTGCCGTTGGGCGATCTCGGCCGACGACGTCACGCGGTCCAGGTCCTCCATGCGTACCGTGAACGACCCACCGCGGTGCCGGGCCGACAGCCATGCGGCGAGCGCAGTGCGCAGGTTCCCCAGATGCAGATCCCCAGTGGGACTCGGCGCAAAGCGACCATGCGTCACGCCCACATCATGGCCCACGCGATGCAGCGGGCTCACCCAGTCGAGCGGCGGGTTTCGAAGCGTTGTCGGGTGCCGGGATACTGAACACGTGGCCGAGTCGGTGCGCCGTGAACTCAATCGTCGTCAGCGGCTCGAACGCATCATGGAGCGCGACGGCGCACAGTGCGTGTGGTGCGGTCGCGATCTGGGCGGTCTGGTGGAGGCCACGACCGAACACATGGTCCCGCGCATCAAGGGTGGGCCGAGTTGGATCGAGAACGAGGTGGCGGCATGTCGTCGCTGCAACGGCCAACGCGGCCACCTCACACCGGCCGAGTGGCTCGATGAATGCGAGCGACGAGGATGGTCGGTCCGTCGTGAACTGGTGTTGGCGACGCTCGAAGGCCTGCGCGCTGCTATCGCGCAGCGTGGCGGTCAGCGACGAGCCCGGCCGTACATCGATTCACAGATCCGGCGCATCTCGCGCCGGTGAGCCGGACCCATGCGGTCACGATGAACTCGAGAGATGAGCGCAGGACGCGTTCGGGACGCGCTCAGGACCGCACAGCGAGCACTTCTTGCGGGTCGAAGTACTCGCACCACCACACGATGCGCTCGCCCCGGATCCGGAACAGCCAGCAGTACCGGTTCTGGTAGGGCTTGCCGTCACCCCGCCGGCCCTCGGATCGGCAGGTGGCCACCCACCGCTCGGGATCCTCGGTGGCCAGGATGTCGAGGTCGTAGAAGTGCAACTCGGGCATCCGTCGGCGGGCGTCGGCGAAGCGTCGCTCCACGGCGGTGATGCCCTCGAACCGTGTGGCATCCCCGGTGGGGGAGAACGGGGTATCCACGGTGATGGACGGGTCGAGCAAAGCGAGCCAGCCGTCCACATCGTTGCCCGAGCCGAGTCGGTGGAAGAACTGCTCGACGATCTGTCGTGACATGCCCCGAACGTAGCCGCTGTGGCTCGGGCACCGCTCGGGCGGGCATGATGCATCTCGGATCGGCACGGCGCCGACCGGAGGGGGGATGTCGTGGGACGGCTCAGTGCAACGGACCTCGCCGATATCGAGGCGATCAAGAAACTGAAGGCGCAGTACTTCTACTTCCTCGACAACAAGCAGTGGGATCGTCTGCGCACACTGTTCACCGATGATGCCGATTTCGACTCGGCTCGCATCGGCGAGTACCAGATGGACGGCCCGGACAACTTCGTCGAGTACGCGCGTCAGGGTCTGACCGGCGGTGTGTCGGTTCACCACGGGCACATGCCCATCATCGATCTCGTCGGTGACGGTGAGGCCACCGGTATCTGGGCGATGGTCGACTACGTCGAGGTGCCCGACGGCGCCGGCGGCACCCGCGGCTTCACCGGTTACGGGCACTATCACGAGCGGTATCGACGGGTGGGCGAGGAATGGCGCATCAGTGGATGGGCTCTCACGAGGTTGCGGGTCGATCCGCTCTGATCGTTGCGAGTCATCGGTGAGTGGGGTCGGCGCGGGCGAGCGGCATGGGGCAGGATGAAGCGATGCTGATGGGAATCGATCAGGCGGCCGTCGAGGCATGGGTTGCCGAGCACACCACCGACCTCGAGCCACCGTTCGTCTGGACCCGACTCGTCGGTGGACACTCGAACCTCACCTACCGGGTCGACGATCGACGTGGCACCGCAGCCGTGGTCCGTCGCCCACCGCTGGGCGAACTGCAGCCCAAGGCTCACGACATGAACCGGGAGTTCCGCATCATCTCGGCGCTCTGGGGAACCGGCGTGCCTGTGGCGCGGCCCTATGCCCACTGCACCGACGCCGCAGTCACAGGCGCGCCCTTCTACGTGATGGGCTTCGTGCACGGCGCGCCACTCGGCGGCACGAGCGATCCGGACACGTGGCTCCCCGTGGCCGCGCGCGCCACAGTGAGCATGTCGTTCGCCGACACACTCGCTGCGCTGCACCTCGTGGATCCGATCGAGCGCGGCATCGGTGATCTCGGACGGCACGACGACTTCGCCGGTCGACAACTCAAGGCGTGGTACCGGTCGTGGGTCACATCAGCACCCGATGCGGGGTTCGACGATCCGCGGGTACACACGCTCCACGACTTCTTCCAGGCGCACAAACCTGCCGATGGTCGGGTCCGCCTGGTGCACGGCGACTTCGGACTGCACAACAGCCTCGTAGACGACGACGGTCACATCACCGCTGTCCTCGACTGGGAAGTCGCATCGCTCGGCGAGCCGATGGCCGATCTCGCATACCTGCTCAACATGTGGATCGAACCGGGTGAGGAAGCGGTGCGGGGCGAAGGCATGACTGCCAAGCCCGGCTTCTTGCGCCGTCAGGATCTCATCGACCGGTACGCCTCGCGTACTGGCGGGATCGACGAGGCGAAACTCCAGTACTTCGTGGCCCTGAACCACTGGAAGTCCGCGTGCATCGTGCACGGCGTCTACACGCGCTACGTGCGGGGCCAGAAATCCACCGAGGGAGTCGATCTCGATCGCTTCATCGAGGGCGCCAAGCGCAGTCTCGCCCTCTCGGAGCAGGCTGCCGCAGCACTGAACCTGTGAGTACTGCACCTCGGTCCGAGCACCAGCAAACGGCGATGCGGGCGCTCGCCTGCCTCGATCTCACCAGCCTCGGCGATGCCGACACAGTGGAGTCGATCGAGGCACTGTGCGACCGGGGACTCGACTCGCGTTGGGGTGTGCGGCCTGCTGCGCTCTGTGTGTTCCCACGTTTCGCCGCACAGGTGTCGCGTCGTCTGGAGTCGTCAGGGATCGCCACTGCGGTGGTGGTGAACTTTCCCGGTGGCGACGCAACGGCGGCTGCAGTGATCGCCGAGACGCGCGCGGCACTGCGTGATGGCGCCCGCGAGATCGACGTGGTAATTCCGTACACACGGTTCCTCGCCGGTGATACCGACGCGGTCACCGTGCTCGTCGGCGCAGTAGTGGAATGTGCTGAGGCATTCCCCGAGCGTGTGTTGGTGAAGGCCATCCTCGAGACCGGAGCGCTCGGGGACATTTCCGCCGTTCGGTCGGCGGCCGCGCTCGCCGTTGCGGCCGGTGCCGATTTCCTCAAGACCTCCACCGGCAAGATCCCCGTGGGCTGCACCCCCGAGTCAGCGGCAGCACTCATGGAAGTGGCAGCGCGCCACGGCACGAGTTCGGGTCGGGTCGTGGGGGTCAAGGTCTCGGGCGGTGTGCGCACCGTGAACGACGCTGCGGCGTACCTCGCACTCGCCGACTATCACTTTGCGCCCGAGGCTGCATCACCTGCGAACTTCCGCATCGGTGCAAGCGCGCTGTACGACGACATCGTGAATGTGCTGTCGGGCGGGAGTGCAGATGCGTCCGCTGGCGCCGCTGACGGTGTGAGGTACTGAGGTGCCTGCATCGTTCCTCCCGCAGGAGATCATTCGGGCCAAGCGCGACGGCCGAGAACTCTCCGATGCAGAGGTGGAGTGGTTCGTGCACGGACTCACCGATGGGAGTATCGGTGACGATCAGGTGGCCGCATTCGCCATGGCCGTGTTCTTCCGTGGCATGTCCATCCGTGAACGCGTGGCACTCACGTCGTCGATGGCCCACTCCGGCACCGTGTTGTCGTGGGAACGTTCCACCATCGACGGGCCACTGCTGGACAAGCACAGCACCGGTGGCGTCGGCGACAAGGTGAGCCTCGTGCTGGCGCCCCTCGTGGCGGCTTGTGGTGGGGTGGTTCCGATGATCTCGGGTCGGGGCCTCGGACACACCGGTGGCACGCTCGACAAACTCGAGAGCATTCCCGGATACGACGCGCAGCCCGACGCCGCACGGCTGCGTGCGGCGGTGCAGTCGGCAGGGTGTGCGGTCATCGGCCAGACCGATGATCTCGCGCCGGCAGATCGTCGCCTCTATGCCATTCGGGATGTGACCGCCACCGTCGAGTCGATCCCGCTCATCACTGCATCGATCCTCTCGAAGAAACTCGCCGCTGGTCTCGACGCGCTGGTGATGGACGTGAAGTTCGGTTCTGGCGCGTTCATGGAGACCCTCGACGGCGCGTTCGACCTCGCCGAGAGCATCGTCGCGGTCGCCGAAGGTGCAGGTCTGCGCACCACCGCCCTGCTCACCGACATGAATCAGGTATTGGGGCGCGCTGCTGGCAACGCAGTGGAGGTCCTCGAGAGCATCGAGTGGCTCACCGGTTCGTTCTCCGATGCACGCTTCGACGATGTCGTGCTGTCGCTCGGGTCAGAGATGCTCGTGTCGGGCTCGCTGGCGCCCGATCTCGCCTCGGCGCGCACCATGCTCGAGCGCGCGCGCCGAGACGGCAGTGCATGCGAGCGGTTCTCGCGGATGGTGGCTGCGCTCGGCGGGCCCAGTGATCTCGTGGAACGGCCGCGTCAGTACCTCGGGGAAGCACCCGTGACCATCCCGGTACACCCAACTCGCGAGGGTTACATCGAGTCACTCGATGTCCGCGGCGTCGGGATGTCGGTCGTACTCCTGGGTGGCGGTCGACGTCGTGTGTCCGATGCAGTGGATCCGGTGGTTGGACTCACCGAGGTGCGTGGGGTGGGTGAACGAGTGGACTCATCGACACCACTCGCCGTGGTGCATGCCCGATCGCAGGCCGATGCCCACCAGGCGGCCGACGCATTGCGTGCGGCCGTGCGCGTGGTCGATCAGCCAATGACCCCCGGCAGTGTCATTGCCCGTCGAGTAGCGCGTCGTTGACCCGACGCGAGGGAGCGAACGGCCGTTGATGGCTTCGTGATTGGCTCATGCCGCCACGGTCACGAGCACCGCGGGAACAGCCAGGAGCACATTGCGCACCACCGCCCGACGGTCGATGGGCGCTGCTCCGAGACGACCGAAGCACCGGCACTCCGGTGTGCGGCCGAGACCGAGGTTGGCCACGATCGCCGTGGTGAATGCGGCCAGCAGGGCGAGCGCCAGTGCGCCACCGAACCATGCCGTTGCCGGTACGGCCACGGTGACAGCGGCAGCGATCTCGACCACCGGCAGCAGCACGGCTATTGCAGGCACGTAGGTGCTCGGCATCCCGAACTCAGCGAGCATCCGACGGGTTCCGGCGAGGTCCAACACCTTCGTGACCGCCGAAACGGCGAAGACTGCGCACACGATCACGCAAGCAATCACCACGAGCACATTCATCGCTCCGAACCCTACCGGCGAGTAGTAACACGATCAGGGAGTAACTCGATCAGAGAGTGCATGCCGAGATCGGGTGAATGATTCGCCCCGGGTGCAGCGCAGTGCGAGAATGACGCCCATGAAACGTCACGTCGTTCTCCTCCCCGCGCTTGCTGTCACAGCACTGCTCGTGTCGTGCAGCAACGACGACACCGCTGCTCCCACCACCGAGGCGGCTACGACTGAAGCGCCCACCACGGTGACTCCGACTACCGCAGCACCCACTACGGCAGCGCCCACCACGGCTGCACCAGCCACGACGTACCCGTCGGATCCTGCTGCCAAGGCAGCAATCGTTGCGGCCTGGGAGGAGTTCATCAACAAGTCGAGCAGCGTCGCGCAACGACTCGCCGTGCTCGAGGCCGCCGATGCGCTCACCGAAGCCATCAACCTCGCAGCGAAGAACCCGGTGCTCGGTCAGGCCGACGCCAAGGTGAAAGATGTGATCTTCACTGCTAAGGACCGCGCTCGGGTGATCTACGACGTGATCATCGGTGGATCAGTGGCACTGCCCGACTCCGAGGGAATCGCCGTGCTCGTGGGCTCGGACTGGAAGGTCAGCAAGAGCACGTTCTGTGCGCTCGCTGCGCTCGCGATCGGCGGTTCGGTTCCCGGTTGCTGAGCGCGCCGGGCCGACGTCTGGGTCGCGGTGTACCGAAGCGGGCGCGCTCAGGTATCGCGGCTCGTGCGATGCAATGAACGCGGGAGCGAGATGATCCGGCGACCCGTGAGCTCGTCGATACGGATACCCACCCAGCCCGGGCGGGCGTCCATGCTCCACGGCCGCAGGCCGAGTGACTCCAGAGCGTGCTGTTCGATGAGTCGTTCGAGATCGACACCCCAGCCAATTGCCATCACGCTCCATCCGGCGTGAAAGCCGGGATCGACGTGGTCGATCTCGAAGGTGAGCGCGCGGTCTCGGGCCATGCGATCGAACGAGCTGCCCCGGGCGGTGCGGAACACCACGTAGTCGTTCGCCAGCACGTAGCTGACGGGGAGTACGTACGCGAGCCCCTCCACCACGAGGCCCACTCGTCCGACATGTGTCGTGGAGAGCAGGCGGCGACACTCCGCTGCCGTGATCGTCTCGAGCACGGTGTCGTTGCTGAGTTCGATCATGTTCACCTCCATGGTCAGGTGCCGTGTGTACTCGCCCGTACTCGTCTGTGGGTGACTCATTGCTCGACGATGAGTGCCGTCACCATGCCGAACATCCCCTTGGAGGACTCGGCGTGAGTGAGGATGTGGCAGTGCCACGCCCACACGCCAGGCTCGATTGCCTTGTACAGCACCGTGTAGCGCTCGCCCGGTGACACCCAGACCGTGTCGGTGGGCATCGGGGTGAGCATCTGCACACCGTCTTTCGCGATGATCCAACCTGCCGGCTGGTGAAGGTGCATGGGGTGACCCATGAGGCCTTCGTTGTAGTAGTTCACGGCCATCACCTGGCCCACTTTCAACGTGTAGGGCTCGGTGGCCGGGAAACTCTTGCCGTTGAGGCTCAGTCCGATCGTGCCCGAGTCGTTGAGCACCATGTTCACGACCTTGTCGATCTGGGTGTATCCCATCGGCTCGAGCTGTTCGGGAATCGTCGGGTCGCCGATGGTGATCGCACCGAACATCCCGTTGGGAATCTGCTCCTGTGCGTTGTGGTGCGAGTGGTAGATGCCGGTTGCGTAGGTCTTGGCGGTGAACTCGTACGTGAACGAGTCGCCCGGCAGCGTGGGCGCCTGTGTGTACGGATCGACGCCGTCCATGCTGTTGGGCACCTGGATGCCGTGCAGGTGGAGCGATGTCGACTGGGGGAGGTCGTTCTTCAGAACGATGCGCACCTTGTCACCGACGTTTACGTGGATCTCGGGTGCGGGCACCACGCCTTTGTAGGTCCATGCCTCCACGAAGCGACCCGGCTCGACTTCCCACTGGACGATCTTGGCGACGAGGTCGAACTGCTTGGTGCCATCGGCGAGCACCGTGGGCGCCAAGCGGTCACCACCATGACCCTCGGTCTGTGCGGGGAACTTGCGCGCCACCTCCAGCATGACCGCATCCATCTCCTCGTTCGTCATCGTCCCGCCATGAGACATGCCGTCACCGCTGGCGGTAGTGCCCACCATGAGTGTCCCGGTCATGCCGGCCTCTTTGTGCCCGGCAACGCCGCAGTACATCTCATAGGTGCCGTCGGCAGTGGGAGGAATGTCGAGGGTGAGCGAGTCACCCGGAGCGATCTCGGCAGTCTTGATGCCGAGATCCGGCACCACCAACGAGTGAGCAGTGGCATCGAAATTGGTGATCCGCAAGTGG
>Ga0075471_10002477_pt1 | contig 12120 bp, 6 predicted proteins | sample DEB19_08_DNA_2_FD_74787 | JGI IMG/M metagenome (GOLD analysis project Ga0075471, IMG submission 74787) | Aqueous microbial communities from the Delaware River and Bay under freshwater to marine salinity gradient to study organic matter... | ecosystem: Environmental > Aquatic > Marine > Coastal ... | reverse complement strand
CGCGCCGGCACCGACGCCGCGGTTGCCGGGCGCGCCCGGCGCACCGGCCCCGCGTGCACCCGCACCGGGGGCGCCGACGCCGCGCGCATCTCCCGCGCCGCGGCCGTTCGCCAGGCCGTGGTTGTCGTTCCAGTGGTTCCACGCGGCGCGGTCGTTGGCGCGGTCCCAGTTGCGGTGCCAGTTGTCCCAGCCGCCGTAGCCCCAGCCGTAGCCCCAGCCGGCGCCGTAGGCGTACGCCGAGCCCCAGTACGGGCTCCAGCCCCAGCCCGGGTAGCCGTAGGCGTAGACCGAGGGATACACGTCCGCGTAGCAGTAGCCGTAGCCCTCCTCGGGCGCGTACGTGCCGGTGTCGTAGGAGTAGGTCGCCTGGTCGCCGTAGGTCTCCGGATAGCCCGGCGCCACGTACGACGCCACGTCCGCCTGCGCCGGGTCGACCGCCTGCGGGTGCGCCGCGTCGTAGTCGTGGCCCGTGCCGTGGACCGGCGTGCCGTCCTGCATGTAGGTGCCGAGGTAGCCGGGCGTCGCGCCGAACGTCACCGTCTCCGGCGTGTTGGCGCACACCTCGACGTAGGTGCAGGCGTACACCGGGCAGGACGGCGGAATCGCGTAGATCGAGGCCGGCACCGCGTCGCAGACCGACCACGGGCCGGTCGCGTTCGGGGCGACGAACCACGCGCCGTCGTCGCAGCAGTAGAAGATGCTGCCGGCGCGGATCACCGGCTGCGACGCGTTCGTCGCAAACGACAGGTCACCGGCGATCGGCGCGAACTCCGGCGTTCCGCGGAACTTCACCGAGCACTTCGCGCCCTGGCGCTGCACCGTGACGGTGCGCACCATGCTGCTTGCCACCGCCGCCGAGCGTGCCTCGAGCGTGCCCGGGACGCTTGCGCGTGCGGGCGCGAGCGGGCCCTGCGCGGGCAGGTTCGCGAAGGCGGGCGGCACCTGGCCGGCCGGCACGAAGGTCCACGGCCCGCGCTGCAGGGTGCGCGTGGTGAACCATCGGCCGGAGCCGAGCGTCCACCAGGCGTTCGAGGCGCGCAGCAGGACGCCTTCGCAGTTGGTTGCCCATTCGACGCCGTCGCAGGCGGGCTGCATGGCCGGCGCGCCGTCGACCGAGAGGAGGAGCGTCGGCACCGTGGCGACGATCGCCTGCGGCACCGCCTTCGCGGGCGCGACGTTCTGCGGCGCGGCCGCGCCGGCGGGCGGCATCACCGTGCCCAGGCTCGCCACGACGTCCGCGGGCGGGGTGGAGGTCGTCGGCTGCAGCGGGTCCTGGAGCCGCTTGCCGGTCAGCCAGTGCTTCCCGCCGACGCGCGTCCACCAGCTGCCGTCCGGGCCCTGGAGCAGGACGCTGGGCGTGTTGACCGTGCGCTTCCATCCGCTGCCGCAGTTGCCGAGCGCCGGCTGGCCGTTCACGGAGATGAGCACCGTCGGGCGCTCGGTGACCACGATCGACGGCACCGGGTTGGCAAGCCCCTTCACGTCGCGCGAGGAGTCGATGGCGACGTCCTGCACGATGGTGGTGAGGGTGGCCTCGATCCCCATGTCCTTCATGAGGCCGGCGAGCGCCGTTCGGATCGCGTCGGCCTGCCCGCCGGGCGCGTCGCAGGTCTCGATCTCGAAGCCGCTCAGCTCGACGTACCCGGGCTCGGAGGCCGGCGCGATCGCAGCCGTCAGCCCGACGGCCGCCTCGACCGGCGGACCCTTCGCGGGCTTCACCTGCACCGTGGTCTTCATGGACACGGTGTTCCCGGCGATCGCCGTGTAGGCGGGCGCGTTCATCACGTACGTGGTGCCGTCGAGCGTGGCGGTCTGCGGCCACGCGGTCGAGGTGCCCGCGGCGGGTGGCGCCGACGGCGCCTGCGCGGGCGCGGCGGGGGAGGCGAGGAGGGCGGCCGAGAGCGCGAGCGCGTGTCTGAGCATGGGGCGGAGCCTACCGCCCGGCGCTCACAGCCCCGGCGCGAACCCGCGGCGCATCGTGTTCTCGCAGCAGGCGCGCGGCTCGACGAACTGCAGCAGGTAGTCGCCGCCGCCCGCCTTGCTGCCGACGCCCGACATGCCGAAGCCGCCGAAGGGCTGCCGGCCGACGAGCGCACCGGTGATGCCGCGGTTCACGTAGAGGTTGCCGACGCGGAACTCGCGCCGCGCGCGCTCGAGGTGCGCGGGCTTGCGCGAGAAGATGCCGCCGGTCAGCTTGTATGCCGGGGCGTTGGCGATGCGCAGGGCCTCGTCGAAGCTCGACGCGCGGATCACCGCGAGCACCGGCCCGAAGATCTCCTCGGTGGCGATGCGCGCGTCGGCGCGGATGCCGCTGAAGATGGCCGGCCCGACGTAGGGCTTGCCGACGCGGGCCTCGAGGCCCGCCGGCACCTCGAGCGACAGCTCGAGCTTCCCCTCGCCGCGGCCGATCTCGACGTACTGCAGGATCTTCCCGGCCGCCTCGGCATCGATCACCGGGCCGACGTCGGTTCCCGGCGCGCGCGGGTCGCCCACCACCAGCGCACGCGTGGCCTCCACCAGTCGGCGCAGGAAGACGTCGTGCGCGCCGTCCAGGACGATCACCCGGCTGCATGCCGAGCACTTCTGCCCCTGGAACCCGAAGGCGCTCTGGCGCACGCCGAGCACCGCCTCGTCGAGGTCGGCGCTTTCGTCGACGATGATCGCGTTCTTGCCGCCCATCTCGCAGACGACCTTCTTGACGAAGTGCTGCCCCTCGGGCGTGCGGCCCGCCGCCTCGATGATGTCGAGGCCCACGGCCTTGCTGCCGGTGAAGGCGATGAGCGCCACGCGCGGGTCGCGCACCAGCGCGGCGCCCACGGTCTCGCCGGGGCCGGGCACGAAGTGGAGCACGTCGCGGGGCACGCCGGACTCCCAGAGGACGTCGCAGAGCGCCTTCGCGATGCCCGGCGTCTGCTCGGCGGGCTTCACGACCGCGGTGTTGCCGGTCACCAGCGCCGCCGCAGCCATGCCGCAGCAGATGGCGAGCGGGAAGTTCCACGGGCTGATGACCGCCGCCACGCCGCGGGGCTGGTACCACTGCTCGTCCAGCTCGCCGACGAAGCGGCCGAGCCGCGCGCGCGCGAAGAGCCTCGTCGACTCGCGGGCGTAGTACTCGCAGAAGTCGATCGCCTCGCAGACGTCGGCGTCGGCCTCGCGCCAGGTCTTGCCCGACTCGAGCACCACGATCGCCGACAGCTCGTCGCGCCGGGCGCGCATCGCGGCCGCGGCGCGCACCAGGAACTCCGCCCGTTCCGCCGGCTCGCGGTCGCGCCAGCGCGGGAACGCGGCATCCGCCGTCGCCACGGCCTTGGCGGCCGCCTCCGCGGTGCCGTCGTTGGCCACTGCCGGCACCTTCGCGTCGGCCACCGCGCGCCCGAAGGCCTCGCGCACCGGGGCCAGCGCGAAGTTGCGCATCGGCTCGGTGAAGAACGGGCGTCCGTCGCCGATCCCCGCCGCCGCGCACGAGAGCGCGTGGCGCTCGGGCGCCATTCGGATTCGCTCGATGCCGGGGTCGGACTCATGCTCGCGGTGCGGGCTCGCCACCAGCGTGGAGACGTCCGCGTTGTCCAGGAAGCCGGCCTTCAGCCAGCTCTCGTTCGAGGTGTTCTCCAGCAGGCGGCGCACCAGGTACGCCATGCCCGGGATCATCTCGCCGACCGGCACGTACTCGCGCACGCGCATGCCCATCGCCATCGCCGCGGCCTTCAGGGCGTCGCCCATCCCGAACAGCATCTGCAGCTCGATCGCCGACTTCGGCAGCCCGCAGCGCTCCAGCGTCGCCAGCGCCGCCGCGATCGAGCGCGCGTTGTGCGAGCCGAGCGCGAGCTTCACGCCGCCCTCGCCGAGCGTGCGCGGGGTCTGCTCGATCAGGTACTGCGCCACGCGCTCGAAGCACGCGTCGGTGTCGGACTTGCGGCTCCACACCGGCACCGGCCAGCCCTGCTGCTCGGCGTGGATGGTCTCGTAGTCCCAGTAGGCGCCCTTCACGAGGCGCACCGTGACCACGCGCCCGCGGCGCTTGGCCCACTCGACCAGCCCGCGCGCGTCGTCCTCGGCGCTGCGCAGGTAGGCCTGCATCGCCAGGCCCGCCTCGAAGTCGATCTCCTCGCAGCAGCGCTTGAAGAGCTCGATGGTGAGGTCCTTCAGCGCGAACTGCTCCATGTCGAAGTTCACCAGCACGCCCCTGGCCTTGGCGGCCAGCAGGATCGGACGGATCCCCTCCATCAGCCCGCGGATCGATCCCTCGGCGTCGATCGGGTCGACGCGTGCGCTCAGCGAGCTGACCTTGATGCTGACGTTGGTGCGCGGCACCGCCCCGAGGTGGTCCTGCTCGAGGACCGGCTTCGACGGCCACGAAGCCACGCGCTTCGGGAGGTTCTCGACGAGGTCGAGGTACTTCTGCCGGTAGGCCCGCGCCTCCTCGTCGCTCACGCACGCCTCGCCCAGGAGGTCGACGCTGAAGCACATGCCGTTCTTCCACATCCGCTCCAGGGCGGGCACGGCGCTCGCCGCGTCGGTGCCGGCGATGAACTTGGAGGCCATGCCCTCGATCTGCGAGGCCATGGTGCGCGCGACCAGCCCCTTCGCCAGGCCGCCCGCGGCCATCCCGAGCTCGAACCCCGGCGGCGGCTTCACGCCCGGCTGCGAGAGGTAGTCGGTGAGGTGGTCGTAGATCGCGTCGCTGGTGCGGAGGGTCGGGAAGCAGTCGACGAACCGGAACAGCTGGACGCGGAACGCCTCGTCCTGCATCGCCCAGTCCATGAGCTTGTCCTTGAAGACCGACAGGCTGCCGCTGAAGACTCCCGCGCCGGCCTCGCGCGCCTGGCCGAGGAACTCCGCGCCGAGCTCCTGCACGCGCCGCTCGAAGGCGGGGTCGCGCGCGGCCGCGCGGCCCTGCGGCGCGGCGGGGGCCGCGGCGGTCTGGGGGCGTGCGGGAGCAGGCTTCCTGCGCGTGAAAAACGCCATTGGCGAAGTATAGGACCGCGTCCCCCGGCGGCAGGGTCAGCGGCGCGCGCCCGTGCCCACGGCCTGCATGGCGCCGCGGTAGACGCCGATGCACCGCTTCGCCGCGCCTTCCCAGGTCAGCCCTCGCACCTCGTCGAATCCGTGGTCGACGAGCGTGCGCTGCAGCGGCGGGTGGCGCAGGACGGCGATGATCTTGTTCGCCATGTCGTCCACATCCCAGAAGTCGACCTTCAGGGCGTTGACGAGCACCTCGCTCACGCCCGACTGCCGGCTGATCAGGACCGGAACCCGGTGGCCGAGCGCCTCGAGCGGCGCGATCCCGAACGGCTCGCTCACGCTCGGCATGACGTAGAGGTCGGCCATGCTGAAGACGCGGGGGATGTCCTTGCCGCGCAGGAAGCCGGTGAAGAGCACCTTGTGCCCGATCCCGAGCTCGGCCGCCAGCGAGATCATGCGCTGCGCCTGGTCGCCGGATCCCGCCACCACGAACTTCACGTCCTCGACCTTCTCCAGGACGCGCTTGGCGGCCTGCACGAAGTACTCGGGGCCCTTCTGCATGGTGATGCGCCCGAAGTAGAGGACGATGCGGTCGCGGCGGCCGATGGTGGTGAGGCCGGCGGACCGGGGGTCGAGGTCGACGCCGTTGTAGACCACCTCGCACTTGGCGACCGGCACGGCGTAGCGGTTGGAGCAGATGTTCCGGGTGAGCATGCTCACCGTCACCACGCGCACCGCCGCGTGCATCCCGCGCCGCTCGATGTTGTAGACGGCCTGGTTGACGTGCTCTCCCGAGCGGTCGAACTCCGTCGAGTGGACGTGCACCACGAGCGGCCGGCCGGTCACGCGCGCGAGCGCGATGCCCGCGGGATAGGTGAGCCAGTCGTGCGCGTGGATCACGTCGAAGTCCATGTCGCGGCAGCGCTCCACCACGAATCGCGCGTAGGCCTCGCTCTGGGCAAGGAGGTCGCCGGAGTAGTCGGGCGCGGTGCCGCCGCGGCGCAGCGAGACGCCGGCCCCGCGGCCGTTCGACTCCGGCACCGCCGAGCGCACCGCGCGGATCATCTCGACCATCTCGGCGACGGCGCCGGGGTCCTCGGCGCCGTAGCGCTCCCAGGCCTCGAGCAGCGAGAGCACCTCCTGGCGGGACGGGTCGTCGAGGCCGTGCAGCAGGTCGTTGCCCTCGTGCGCGGTTTCGGCGCCCGGTTCCGCCAGCACGCCGGGCCGAAGGAGCCGCGGCGGTGCGGCACTCGCGGTGGCCAGCCGCTCGAGCAGGACGCGGGCGGCGGGGTTCTCGTACGCGCCCGAGGCGACGAACGGCGCGGTCACCAGCCGGATCGCGCGCCCAAGCTGCGCGCGCAGCACGGCAGGATCCGGCTTTGCTGCGGGCGCGGGCTTCGTGGTCGGCACGGCCCCCGCCGCAGCCACGGCACGCGCCCCGACGCCGCGGTCGGCCTTGCGGCGTTCCACGCCCGTGGGCGCGGGTGCGGGGGCGCCTCCCGAGCGGAGTTCGGGCCCGCGGCCCTCGTTGAGTCCAGGCGCCAGCAGCTCGACGTGCGAGGCGTGTTCGCCCGCGACGCCCTTCGGCAGCACGAAGGTCACCTGCGCCCCGAGCGCGTCGAGCGCCTTGGTCAGGCCGTGGCACGCCGTGCCGAGGCCGCCGGTGATGAACGGCGGGAACTCCCAGCCGAGCATCACGACCTTGGGCGGCCGGTCGGCCACCGCTCAGTCGCCCCCGCCCATGTCGCCGAGCTGCCCGAACGCGGCCTCGAACGCCAGCAGGAACGTGGCGATGCCCGCGGGTGCGTCGTCGAGCCCCTCGAGCGGCACGTCGGTGCGGAACACGTAGGTCTTGTCCTCGTCGCGGAAGTGGCGCACCTTGCCGCAGCGGTTCCGGAAGCCGACCTCGACGAGCTCGTCGTCGACCAGCTCCTCGGCACTGTCGCGGCCCTCGAGCATGTCGCCCTCGACCGACTCGCTGAGCCAGCGGTCGGGCGTCAGGAGCGCCACGCTCCAGCGCCCGCCGTCGCGGTCGACCACGTACCACGCCTCGGCCTCTGCGCCCTTGGCGCGGCAGCGCAGGCGCTCGCCCTCGACGGCGACGGAAGCAAAGCGCGCGCTCGCGGCGGCGCGGTCGCGGACGGCGGCGAGGATGTCGGTGACGGCGTCGATTCCCGGCATTGCGTGGGGCTCCGAAAGGGCTGATTAGGATACTCGCGGCATGGAATCCGCCACCCGCCGCGATTCCCCGCAGAACGCGGGTGAGGCCTGGACCACGCGGCGCCTGGTGCGCTGGATGGACGGACACCTCGCGCAGAAGGGGATCGATTCCCCTCGCGTCTGCGCGGAGATGCTGCTTGCGCACGTCCTGGGCTGCGATCGCATGCGGCTCTACATGGACGCAGACCGTCCCGCCTCGGCCGACGAGCTCGACCGGCTGCGCGCGCTCGTGATGCGCGCCGGCCGCCACGAGCCGGTGCAGTACCTCGTCGGCGAGGCCTGGTTCTGGTCGAAGCGCTTCGCGGTCGGGGCGGCCACGCTGATCCCGCGTCCCGCGACCGAGCACCTCGTCGAGGAAGCGGTGGGCGCGCTGCGTGCCGCGGCCGCCGCGGGCGCCACGCCGGTGCGCATGCTCGAGATCGGCACCGGCACCGGCTGCATCGCGGCGTGCGCGGCGGCGGCGCTGCGCGGCCAGCGGCGCGGCGTCGACGCATCCGAGCCCGGGCCGCCGCCCGTCGACGTGCAGGTCGTGGCCACGGACCTCGTGCCGGCGGCGCTCGAACTGGCGCGCGCGAACCTCGGGTCGCACCGCGTCCTCGACGCGGTCGAGCTGCGTGCGGGCGACCTCTACGCGCCGCTGCGTGCCGCCGAGCGCGGCACGTTCCACGTGCTCGCCTCCAACCCACCCTACGTGCGCGACGACGAATGGGCCGAGATGGCGCCGAACGTCCGCGACCACGAGCCGCGCTCGGCGCTTGCCGGCGGGGCCGACGGGATGGACGTCATCCGGCCGCTGGTCGCCGCGGCGCACGAGTGGCTGGTGCCGGGCGGGACGCTTGCCGTCGAGATCGGCCACCGCCAGCGCGACGATGCGCTCGCCGCCGCCCGCGCCAACCCGGCGCTCGGCGGCGCGGAGGTGCGCAAGGACTTCGAGGGGTTCTGGCGGCTGCTGGTGGCGACGCGGCGCTGAGCGCTCAGCGGCCCTCCGACATCGGGCGCTCGCCCTTCCACTCGGCGACGGCCTTGCGGACCTCGTCGACGAGCTGCTGCGCCTGGAAGGGCTTGAACAGGAAGCAGTGCAGGCCTTCCTGCGTGCTGCGCACGATGGAGTGGTTCGGGTCGTAGCCGAAGCCGGTCATCAGGATGACCTGCGTGCGCGGGCAGCCCTGCTTGGTGACGCGGAAGACCTCGTAGCCGTTGCGCCCGGGCATGCGCACGTCGCTGATCACGACGTCGTAGGGCGCGCCCGACGCAGCGGCGCGCTCGATCGCGTTGCAGCCGTCCTCGCTCGACTCGAATCGGTCGACCGTGGCCCCGGCCTCCGCGAGCACCATGCCCACGGCATCGCGGATCGGCGCCTCGTCGTCGAGCACCGCGATCCGCCGGCCCGCGATGTCGGGGTCGGCGCCGCGCGAGCGGTCGACGCGGTCGACGCCGAGCACCGTCTGCGGCCCGCCGGTGGCGCCGCGCACGCGCGTCTCGACGCGCTCGATCGCGCGTTCGAGCTCGGCGATCGCCTGCGGCGGGACGTCCGGGTCGCGCCGCAGGTCGGCGACCGCCGCGCGGATCGAGGAGATGGGTGCCGCGATCTCGTCGCGCAGCGTGCCGCTCACGCGCTGGTTCGTCGTGTAGCGCTCGACCACCAGCATGTCCAGGATGTTGAGCGCCATGGCCACGTAGCGGCCGAAGAGCTCCAGGCAGAGCAGGTCCTCCTCGTCGAAGCGCGCCGGCTGGCGGCTCTCGACATTGAGCGTGCCCACCACCTTCTCGTTGAAGAGGAGCGGCGCCGTCATGCTCGAGCGCGCGCCCGCGAGGCCCGCGACGAACGCCGGGTCATGCTCGGCGTCGCGGCAGAGGTAGGCCTCGCCCGAGGATGCCACGCGCCCGGAGATCCCGTTGCCTTCGGGCGTCGCGTGCAGGAACCGGCCGGGCGGCAGCGGCTCGATGCCCCGGCTGGTCACCAGTTCCAGCCTCTGCGTCGAGGCGTCGAGGAGCCGCACCTCGAACTCGCGCGCGCCGAAGAGCCGTTCCATCGACGAGACGACCTTGTCCTCGATGAGCCGCAGCCGCTCCGCGACGTTGAGCGGCCCGATGCTCTTCGCGTCGAGGGCCAGCAGGTCCGCGCCGGCCGCGTCGATCGCGTCCACGCGGTCGAGCACGCGCTGGCGCGCCGTGACGTCGTGCAGCACGCCGACCACGCGCGTCGCCGCCGCGCCGCCCTCGGGGACGAGCGGGGTGATCGCCGCCTCCCAGGTGCGCTCGCCGGCCTTGAAGGTCCGCAGGTGCGTCCGGCGCCCGGTGCCGTCGCCGGCCAGCTCCGCCATGAGCGCCACGCAGCAGTCGCAGAAGCGGCGCATCGTCTCGGCGTCGAGCGCCTCCAGGCGATGGTTCATCCAGATCAGCTCGCCGCCGCGGTCCACCACCCCGATCCCGTCGCCGATCTCCTCGAGGAGCATCGCGGGATCTCCGCCGTGCAGTTCTGTTCGGGACGTCGGTGACATCGCGCTCCGTGCGTGGGGTGAGTGTATCCCGGCCTGCCCCGGTACGATTCGGCGCCCGTCGCGGTTTCCCTCCTGCGCGCGTCCCAGGTCATGATCGAGGCGCATGCCATCGTCAAGCGGTTCGGACGCGTCCTCGCCGTGGACCGGGTGTCGTTCGCGGTTCCCGCACGATCCGTCTGCGGCTTCCTCGGGCCCAACGGCGCCGGGAAGTCAACGTCCATCCGCATGGTGGTCGGCGCCATGGCCCCCGACGAGGGCGAGGTGCTCGTGGGCGGCCGGCGCATGGAGCCCGGTGCCGAGGCGGTGCGCCGTGCCGTGGGCTACCTCCCCGAGGAGAGCCCGGTGACGCCCGACCTGACGGTCGAGGAATTCGTGCGCTTCCGCGCCGAGCTGTGGGGCGTGCCCCGCGCCGCGCGCGGTGCGGCGGTCGACCGCGCGCTCTCGCGGTGCAACGTCTCCGACGTGCGCCGCCGGCTCTGCGGCCAGCTCTCCAAGGGCTACCGCCAGCGCGTCGGCATGGCGGCGGCCATCGTGCATGCGCCGGCGGTGCTCGTCCTGGACGAACCGACCTCCGGCCTCGACCCCGCGCAGGTGCGCGACTTCCGCGCGCTGGTGCGGTCGCTCGCCGAGGAGTCCACGGTGCTCCTCTCGAGCCACGTGCTGGCCGAGGTCGAGGCCAGCTGCGACCGTGCGGTGCTCATCGACCGGGGCCGCGTCGTGGCGGACGGGTCGATGGCCGACCTGCGCGCCCGCGGTGCGTCGGGTGCGGTGGTGGTCGTCGAATGCGCGCGCGATGCGACGGCCGAGCTGGCGTCCATCGATGGCGTGCGCGTCGCGGCGGTCTCGGCAGGGGACGATGGCTGGTGCGTGCACGAGCTGGCGCTCGGGCCGTCGGTCGATGCCGACCGCGCGTGCGAGGCGGTGGCGCGTGCGCTCGGCGCGGCCGGCATCGCGCTGCGTCGCCTGGAACGGACCGAGCCGGCGCTCGAGGCGGTCTTCCACCGGCTGATCGCCGGGGCGGGGGCACGTCCATGACCGCCCTCATGCGATCGATCGTCGCCGTCGCGCGCCGGGAGTGGCGCGTGCAGCTGGGGTCCGCGCTCGGGTGGAGCGTGCTGGTGGCGGTGGCGCTGCTCTCCGGCACGGTGTTCGCGCTGGCGGTGTTCCGCAGCGGTGCGCCCGCCACGCTGCGCGGATCGATGATCGCGCTCGGATGGGCGGTGCTGGTGGTGGCGCCGGCGCTCTCCATGCGCTCGATCGTCGAGGAGCGGCGTGGCGGGACGTGGCCGGTGCTGCTCGCGTCGCCGGCAGGCGTGGCATCGATCGTCCTCGGCAAGTTCGTGGCGGCGCTCGCGCTGCTCGCCGTGGCGGTCGCGGTGCCGCTTGCCGCGCAGTTCGTGGCGCTCGAATGGTGCTCGCGCCCGGACCCGCTCGAGGCGCTGACCGGCGTGATGGGGCTCGTGCTCGCCGGTGCGGCCTATTCGGCCTCGGGGATCCTGATGTCCGCCCTGGTGGGAAACCAGGTGGCTGCGTACCTCCTCACGGTGTTCCTCTGGCTCGTGTGGATCGCGGTGGCGCGTGCGGCGCCGGCGCTCCTTCCGGGCTCGATGGCCGACCTCGGCTTCGCGATGGACCCGCTGCGCCGGCTCGATGAGTTCCAGATGGGCCTGCTCGACAGCGGGAACGTCGTGTTCTTCGCCTGCACGTGCGCGTGGTTCCTCGCGGCCGCCGTGACCGCCGCGGCGCGCGGCACGCTTCCGGCGCGCATCTCCGGCGCGCCGCGCGTGGCGGCCGGCCTGCTGCTTGCCGCCGTGGCCGCCGTTGCCGCGGTCGGGGCGGCGGACGCCCCCGCGCTCCGTCGCACGGCCGACATGACGTCCTCGCGCGCCTACACCCTGTCGCCCGCGACGGATGCGCTGCTCGGGTCGCTCGAGGGAGGCTGGCAGGTGCTCGTGGTGCTTGCGGACCCGTCCGCCGCGGTCGCACGCCAGGTGGACGAGGTGCTGGCGGGGCTCGCCGCGCGTCCCACGCGCGATGGCCGCATCCGCGCGGCGCGCGTCGACCCGTCGGACCCGCGCGATGCCGCGCGGTACGAGTCGGTGCTCGAGGCGGTGCAGGCACGAGACGCCGACGCGCTGCAGCGCCACGACCAGGCGATCCGCGCCGGGCGTGCGGCGTTCGACCGCCTCGCCGGCATGGCGTCCGTGCAGGCACCGATGCTCGAGGACCTCGTGATCTCGCTTCCGGTCTCCGATCCTGCGCGCGCCGACCTCGATGCGCTGCGCGGGGCGTTCGTCCAGCTCGTGGCGCAGAAGCGCGCCTTCGACCGGTCGATCGATGCGCTGCGTTCGGCGTCGGACGCGCGCCCGTTCCCGGATGAGGCGCGTGCCGCCGCGGCCGTCTCCGCGAACCTGAAGCACTGGGGCGAGGAACTCTC
>Ga0075471_10002476_pt1 | contig 12125 bp, 9 predicted proteins | sample DEB19_08_DNA_2_FD_74787 | JGI IMG/M metagenome (GOLD analysis project Ga0075471, IMG submission 74787) | Aqueous microbial communities from the Delaware River and Bay under freshwater to marine salinity gradient to study organic matter... | ecosystem: Environmental > Aquatic > Marine > Coastal ... | reverse complement strand
GTCGTGCCCCGGTTCCTCGGCTGCCTGCTGCTCATCCCGTCGCTGACGGTGATGGCGGACTTCATGGGGGTGCTGGGCGGCTACCTCTACTCCCACGTGCTCCTGGGCATCGACTACCACCATTACTGGGAAAACTCCCGTGCCTACGTGGATGGCTTCGACTTCCTGATGGGCATCTTCAAGAGCTTCTTCTTCGGCGCGGCCATCGCGCTGGTGAGCTGCCACCACGGCTTCCACTGCGACCACGGCGCCGAAGGCGTGGGCCGGGCGGCGACGAACGCCTTCGTCCACTCGTTCGTGCTGATACTCCTGCTCGACCTGTTCCTGGGGATCTGGCTGAACGACGTGCACGACTTCTTCCGGCCCGAAGGGCCCCGCCGGCTGCTGTGACGCCCAGGGAATCGATCCCGAACGACCGAGTACGACCCCATGCCGACCGCCGCCCCGGCCCGACCCACCCGTCGCGATGACGCCGCTCCGCCCCTGCTGCGGATCGACGGGGTGGGCATGCGCTTCGGCCGGCAGGAGGTGCTCCGCGACATCTCCCTCGATCTCGATGCCGGGCGGTCGCTGGTGATCCTCGGCGAGAGCGGTTGCGGCAAGACGGTGCTCCTGAAAACCATGATCGGGCTCGTCCGGCCGACGTCCGGGGACGTGCTCTTCGAGGGCCGTCCGCTCGCCGGGATGAGCGACCGCGAACTGGCCCACCTGCGCACCCGCTACGGCTTCGTGTTCCAGGGCGCGGCCCTCTTCGACAGCCTCTCGATCGCCGACAACGTCGCCTTCCCGCTTCGCGAGCACACGCGGGCGACCGAGTCCGAGATCCGCGACATCGTCGCCGGACTGCTCGACGAGGTCGGCCTGCCCCGCGCCGCCCTGGCGAAGAAGCCGGTGGAGCTGTCGGGAGGGATGCGGAAGCGGGCGGGCCTGGCCCGCGCCCTCGCGCTCGACCCCCAGGTGGTGCTGTACGACGAGCCCACGACCGGTCTCGACCCGATCATGAGCGACGTCATCAACGAGCTCATCCTCCGGGTCCGGAAGCGACCCGCGGTCACGAGCGTGGTCGTGACCCACGACATGCATACCGCCCGCAAGGTGGCCGACCGCATCGTGATGCTCTACCCGCTGGCCCGGCTCCGGGCCGGGGAGCCGCAGGTGGTGTTCGACGGCACGCCGGCCGAACTGGACCGGTGCCGCGACCCGAGGGTCCGCCAGTTCGTCGAGGGACGGGCCGGGGCCCGGCTCCGGGAACTGCAGGCCGAGCAGGGGCTGGACGAGGCGGGCGACGTGGAGGAACCGTCATGAACGACCGCGTGATGCAGTTCCGGGTGGGTGTCGTGGTGCTGGCGACGGCGATCATCGCCGGCATCCTGATCGTGTTGTTCGGCGACCTGCCGTCGCTCGTGCAGGCGACCTATCCCCTCAAGATGAGCTTCACCGACGCCAGGGGCATCTCCAACGGCACGCCCGTCCGCAAGAACGGCATCCTCGTGGGCCGCGTCACGGGGGTGGAGCTCGACGCGACCGGCGGCGTGAGCGTGGTCGCCGAGATCGACTCCCACGTGCCGATCTATCGTGACGAGCAGCCGCGGATCGCCAGCACGATCCTCGGCGACTCGGAGATCCAGCTCGTGCCCGGAACGATCCGGCCACCGCGCCAGCGGCTCCCCACCGACGAGTCGCTCAGGGGCGCAGTCTCGAAGGATCCCTTCGAGGTGTTCGCCCAGCTCGAGCCGAAGCTCGGCGGCGCGCTCGAATCCCTGTCGCAGGCCAGCGAATCGGTGACGAAGCTCTCCGCCAACCTCGACAAGCTCCTGCTCGGCGAGGATGACCGCTTTTCGCGGATGGTCCAGAAGACCGAGGCCGCCCTCGATGCGTTCAACGTCGCGATGGCCAACGTCAACGACGTGCTCGGCGATCCGGCGGCCCGCGACAAGATCAAGGCGACCCTGAACGATCTGCCCGCGGTCATGGCCGACCTCCGCAAGACCGTGCAGGGCATCGGCACCACGGTCGACACCGCCGACCGCAACCTGCGCAACCTCGAAGGCCTCACGCGGCCCCTCGGCGAGCGGGGCGCGGGCATGGTCGCGCAGGTGGACCGGACGATCGGCCGCCTCGACGAGACGCTCCAGCAGGCGGCGCTGTTCACCCGTTCGCTCAACGAGTCGCAGGGCACGCTCGGCCGCCTCGTCCGCGACCCGAAGGTCTACGACGACCTCGCCCAAGCCGCATCCAACGTGAACAAGCTCACGAAGGAACTCCGTCCCATCGTCGACGACGTCCGCGTGTTCACCGACAAGATCGCGCGGCACCCCGAGCAGCTCGGCGTGCGCGGCGCGCTCGACCGCCGCCCGGGGCTGAAGTAACCGGCCTACCGGAGGTCCACCGCATCGGCCGCGGCGTCTCCCGGCCCGGTGCCGCCCGACCAGAGCACCGTCACGACGGCCATGCCCAGGCCGAACACGAGCACCAACGCGAGGGCCACGCCCATCGCGCAGCCGGCGCGGCCGTCGTCGGCCGCGAGACCGGCGAGATCCTCCACCGGGGCGGCGGCCGCCCCGGGCGACTGCCGACGGTTGACCGACCCGTCGAGCGCGAGCAGCAGGCTGCGGGCGTGACGGAAGAAGAGCACGGGCAGGGCGACCGCCACCACGAGGCAGGCCGCGAGCGCCGCCTCGTGCGAGGTTCCGCAGCCGGCCACGAGGATCGCGTAGAGGCCGCCGGTCGCGATCACCGTGATGCCGTAGTTGATGTAGATGCTGCCGAGGTAGAAGCCCGGCTCCCGGACGAACGACGCGCCGCACACCGCACAAGCATCGTGCATGCGAAACCAGCCGCGAAACAATCGGCCACGACCGCACTGCGGGCAGCGAAGCGCGAGACCACGGACGAGCGCGGCCGAGCGACCGGGATGGCCGACGCCGTCGTCATCGGCCCGGCGAGACGCGTCGGCATCGCCGGGAACGACGCGGCCGTGCGTCACGGTCGCCGCACGGGCACGGCGGCCGCGGTCATCTCGGCGACCGTGGTGTCGCGAAGACGGGTGCCGTATCGCTCGAGAAGCCACGGCATGGCCTCCTCGGCCACGTCGGCCTGGAGCAGCACGAGGTCGCCCGCCCGAGCGGCGTCGAGGACGAGCGCCGCGGCCTGCGCCCAGGTGCCGCCCGCCTCGGCCGTCACCGGCCGGGTCGCCACGGCCGCATCGCGGACACCCTGCGCGATCAGCCGCGTGATGTCGCCGGCGGCCCGGCCACGGACGTAGTCACCTTCGTAGACGACGACGCGATCGAACTCGGCGGCCAGCAGGCGACCCTGTGCGACGAGATCTTCGTCACGACGGTCGCCCGCCGCGGAGTAAATGGCCGCACGCCGGGCGTGCGGGAACTTCCGCAGCGCGGCGAGGATCTGCTCGAGCGACGACACGTTGTGGCCGTAGTCCACGACGACGGACACGCCCTCGAGATCGAGCAGGTTGAATCGCCCCGGCGAGCCCGCGGCGCTGCAGGGAAAGCTCTCGAGGCCGATGCGCACGAGTTCCAGGGGCACGCCGAGCCGCCACGCCGCGGCCGCCGCGGCCAGGGCGTTCTCCACCTGGAAGGGCACGATCCCCTTGTGCACGACCGGCACGCGGTCGAGGTGGGCGAGTCGGGTCTCGCGCGGGCCGTCGCAGAGCACGATCCACCCTTCGCGAACCGTGGCGGCGAGCCCACCGCGTTCCAGGTGTTCCACGAGCACGGGATTCGCCGGATCGAGGGCGAAATAGACCACCTGCCCCTTGCACCACTTCCGCATCTCGACCACGAGCGGATCGGCGGCGTTGAGGACGGCCGCCCCGCTCTTGCGAACCGCGGCCACGATCGCACCCTTCACCCAGGCGATCTGCTCGGGTGTGTCGATGCCGTCGAGCCCCAGGTGGTCACCCGCGGCGATGTTCGTCACCACGGCGACGTCGCAGGCGTCGAATCCACAACCCTCGCGGAGGATGCCCCCGCGGGCAGCCTCGAGCACGGCGGTGGTCACCGCCGGATGCGCGAGCACGCGGCGGGCGCTCTTCGGCCCGCTGCAATCCCCCGCGTCGATCTGCCGCCCGCCGATCCAGACCCCTTCGGTACAGGTCGTGCCCACCGTTGCTCCACCGGTCGAGGCCAGGTGCGACAGCAGACGGACGACCGTCGTCTTGCCGTTCGTGCCGGTCACCGCGGCCACCGGGATCCGTCCGTCGCCACCGTTCGGGAAGAGCATGTCGACGATCGCGGCCCCCACGTCCCGCGGCGTGCCGACGGACGGCTCGAGGTGCATCCGTAGCCCGGGCGCCGCATTGACCTCGATCACGACGCCCGCCTGCGGCTCGAGCGGCCGGCCGATGTCGGCCGCGACGATGTCGATGCCGGCGACGTCGAGTCCCACGACGCGGGCGGCCTCCACGGCCCGGGCCGCGACGTCGGGATGCACGAGGTCGGTGACGTCCTCGGCCGTGCCGCCCGTGCTGAGGTTGGCACTCCGCCGCAGGATCACGCGGCACGCGGCATCCGGGACCGAGTCCGGCGCGAACCCCTGTTCGGCGAGCACACCCACCGCCACGTCGTCGAGGGGGATCGGGCTCAGGGAGCCCGCATGGTCGTCGCACCGACGCGGATCGGCGTTGACCCGCGCGACCAACTCACGCACGGTCGCCGCGCCGTCGCCGGTCACTACCGGCGGCAGCCGGCGGGCCGCGGCGACGATCCGGCCGCCGACGACGAGCACGCGGTAATCGGCGCCCGTCGCGAACCGTTCGACGACGATCGTCTCACCATGCTCACGCGCCAGTCGCCAGGCCCTCTCGACGTCGTCACGCGTGGCCAGGTTCACCGACACGCCGCGGCCCTGGTTGCCGTGCTGCGGCTTGACCACGACCGGCAGCCCGACCTCTTCGGCCGCCGCCCAGGCGTCGGCGGCGTCGGAGACCGGACGCCCCTCCGGCACCGGCACTCCCGCCTCGGCGAGCAAGGCGCGGGTCAGTTCCTTGTCTTGCGCGATCGATTCGGCCACCGCGCCGGTCGCGTCGGTCTCCGCCGCCATGATCCGCCGCTGCTTCGCGCCCAGGCCGAGCCGCACGAGCGAGCCCGCCGTGAGCCGCCGCGCGGGAATCTCGCGGGCCGCCGCCGCCTCCACGATCGACCGCGTGCTCGGACCGAGCTGCTCCTGGAGCAGGACCCCGCGGAGCCGACGGACCTCGCCCGCGACGTCGAAGGTCGAGCCGTCCACCGCGGCCATGACCAGTCGCCGCGACGTGTGGAGACAGTCGATCGCGAACGCCTCCTCGCGATACTCGACGACGACGGTGTACACGCCGCGAACGTCGGTCTCCCGCGCCCGGCCGAACCCGACCGCCGAGCCGGCCAACGACTGGATCTCGAGCGCGACGTGCTCGAGCACGTGCCCCAGCCAGGTGCCGCGGTCGAGCCGCTGGAAGAAGCCGCCCCGCTCGCCGACCGAGCAGCGGTGCTCGATCATCGTGGGCAGCCAGGCCTTGATCCGCGAGTTGAAGCCGGGAAGCGTGTGGCTGGCGACGTTCTCGAAGCGCCCCAGGTCGACCTTCGCTTCGAGGCAGGGAAACGAGGCCCATTGATTCGGGCCGCGCAGGACCTTGACGGACGTGATCTCCATGATGAAACGGTGTGTCGCTCTCTTACGGCCGACGCAGACGCGTGCGCGGGCCTGTGCGTGTGCGCCCCATCCAGCCGCCGGACGTTCCGACGGTTGTCGCTGGAATGGGGACGGCACGGTTCACAACGGGGCTGCGGCGGCGCGTCGCCGACGCAGTCCTGCCTGCGGGGGCAGGCATCCGTACGAACCCGACGTCCCGAGTCGTCAGGGCGGCCAGCAATCCGGGGCCGCGGAAGATGGGGCTCCGAAGGGACGGGTGTCCGTCGGGAAGCCGCTGCACAACGAACGAAGAAGACCGAAACCGACCGACCGACCGGCCAGGGTGGCCATGGGAGAGATTGATTCCTACACCGCGGAACCGGATCGCGCCGCCGCATGCCTCACGGACATGCGTTCGCTTGCGGCACCCGTCTTCCGCGGCACCTCGATGCCAATCACACCGGCTCGTGCGCCGTGCACGCCCGCCGATGTCAGAACGCCCAAGCCGCGCGTCGGAACCGAGACGCGGCTTCGCGACCGACACCGAAGAGTTTACGCTTTCCGGCATCGGCCGCGAATTTTTTTCAACCGTCACAATCCTGTTGCACGTCCCGTGCCGAGGCGGATGCAAAAGTGGACACCCCGTCATTTCGGCCGCGTGGCGCAGGAGGCGGACGAAACCTGGTGCCGCGGTCATGGAAGAAACGACAATCCGGCGATGCGGACGGACGAGGTGGGACGAACGGGAGGGAGTTTTCGGGGTGGCGTGCAGGGGACCGGCGGCTCGCGTTCCGTGGACCAAGGGCACCGCAGGCCACCCCGATATCACGGTAATTTAGGTATGTTCGGAAAGCGAAGCAAGAATCTGCGGCCCGGGCCGTCCGCCCTTCAAAACCGCTAAAATCCTGCAAAAAATAAGGTTTTTTGGTCACACCCGACCGGTTTTGGGACGAACGACACCCCCATGGCACATGCACCTGGCGTCCCGGCCCCGGCATCGGCTCCCCTTCACGGGCAGTCACCGGACCTGCACTGGGGCGACCGCGTGCACCTTCTGCCCGGAGAGCGCGTCGTCGCCACCTGCCGGTTCGACCTCGATGCGGCGCTGCGGTTTACCGACGGCTGGATCGTGCTCACGGATCGCCGCCTGATCGCCGATCCGCCGGCGTACTCCGCCGCTGGCGTCGGGGCAGCCGCGCCACGGATCTGGGATCTCACTGCCACCGACCGGCTCGACGTCCACCTCCGCACGGCGGTCGGTCGCATCGAGTTGTCGCGTGACGACGCCGTCATCGCCCGCTGGCTGTTCACCCCGGCCAGGGCCGCCGCCGTGCACGCCGTCGAGGACGCGTTCGACGCCCGCATCCACGGCTCGTCGGCGAAGGCGAACCAGCCTGCGGAGTCGGCCGGCGGCGGCTCCGTCGAACCCGCGGCGTTGACGGTCTCACGGCATGACGACGACGAGGACGCCGAACCGGGCGATGCGGCGAGCCGCTCCTGGCGGGCGCTGGCCCGGGTGGTCCCGTTCGCTCGGCCCCACCTCGCGATGACCCTCCTCGGCATCGCCCTCTCGCTGGCGAGCACCGCCGCGGCCCTCGTGCCCCCCTACCTCACGATGCCCCTCATCGACGACGTGCTCGTGCCGCGGCAGTCGGGTCAACCCGTGCCCTTCTGGTGGGTCTGGTGGTATCTGGGCCTGCTGCTGCTGGCGGCGGTCGCGGCCTGGCTGCTCGCCTGGGCCCAGTCGTGGACGCTGGCCTGGGTCAGCGAGCGGGTGGCCGCGGACCTCCGGGTCCGCGTCTACGCCCACATGCAGTCGCTGTCGCTCGACTTCTTCTCCGGTCGCCGCACCGGCGACCTCATGTCGCGTGTCGCCACCGACACCGAACGGCTCAACGTCTTCCTCTCCGTGAGCCTGGTCGAATTCGTCTCCAACGTGTTGATGGCGGTGTTCACGATCGCCGTGCTGTTCTGGATCAATCCCACGGTGGCCATGCTGACGGTGGTGCCGTTTCCGCTCGTGGTGTTCGTCGTGGCGGTCGTCCGCGACCGGATGCGGCGCGGGTTCAGCCGCGTGAGCGTGGTCTCGGCCGACATGCAGAGCGTGCTCGCCGACACGATCCCCGGCATCCGCGTCGTCAAGGCGTTCGCGCAGGAGGCCCGGGAGGTCGAGCGGTTCGCGGCCGCCAACGAGCGGGTGCTCGACGCCGGCGACCGGCTCAACGCGGTGTGGTCGTTCTTCTCGCCGTTCGTCGGCTTCTGCACGGAGATCGGCGTGCTCATCGTCTGGGCCGCCGGGGCGATGCTCGTGTTCCGCGACGCGGTCACGGTCGGCGGGCTGACGGCGTTCCTCGCCTACATCACCCGCTTCTACGGCCGCGTCGAGTCGCTCGTGCGGATGGTGCCCTCCACGCAGCGGGCCGCGGCGGCGGCCGAGCGGATCTTCGAGATCCTCGACACGAAGGCCACCGTCGCCGAGGCGCCCCGGCCGATCCGGCCCGGCCGCGTCCGCGGGCGGATCGAGGTCTCGGGCGTCCACTTCCGCTACGGCGCCCGCGAGATCCTCCATGGCATCGACCTCGTGATCGAGCCGGGGGAGATGATCGGCCTCGTCGGCACGAGCGGCTCGGGCAAGTCGACCCTCGCCAACCTCATCTGCCGGTTCTACGACCCGTCGAGCGGCTCGATTCGCGTCGACGGCCACGACCTCCGCGACCTGTCGATCACCGACTACCGCCGCAATCTCGGCTGCGTGCTCCAGGAGCCGTTCCTGTTCTTCGGCAGCGTGGCCGACAACATCGCCTACGGCCGCCCCGACGCCGGCCGCGACGAGATCGTGGAGGCGGCCCGGGCCGCCGGGGCCCACGACTTCATCCTCGCGCTGCCGGCCGCCTACGACTCGCGGGTCGGGGAGCGCGGCGGCTCGCTCTCCGGGGGCGAGCGGCAGCGGCTCTCGATCGCCCGCGCACTGCTGGTGGAACCGCGGATCCTCGTGCTCGACGAGGCCACGTCGAGCGTCGACGTCGAGACCGAGGCCGTGATCCAGGCGGCCATCGACAGGCTCGTGCTCGGCCGCACGACGATCGCCATCGCCCACCGGCTCTCCACGCTTCGCCGGGCCAACCGGCTCGTCGTCCTCGACGCGGGCTCGATCGTCGAGACCGGGACGCACGACGAGCTGCTCGCTGCCGATGGCGTCTACGCCCGCCTCTACCGCGCCCAGCTCCGCGCGGCCGAGGAAGCCGCCGCGACGGTCTGAATTCCCTCGGGAGACGCCGCCATGACCACCCCACGAGCGCACGCGACGACGGCCCGTTCCGCTGGCGGCTGGAGCCTGGAGCGCCGCGACGACGGCCGGCTCGACTTCGTCGACGCGCAGGGGCGACGCCACGAAAACGTCGACGTGCTGCGGGCGTTTCCAGTGTCGGCCCCCGAGGGCCCGGTGGCGATCGTGGCCGATTCAGGCGGTGAGCTCGCCTGGCTCGACGCGCTGGCGGGGGTGGAGCCGCCCCTGCGCTCGCTCCTGGAGGCGGAGCTTGCCGCACGCGAGCTCGTGCCCGTGATCGAGCGGATCGACTCCGTGTCGGACAGCGAGCCGGCCGAGTGGTGCGTCGTCACCGACCATGGGCCGCGAGCGTTCAAGGTTCGGCATGCCGACGACATCGCCCGGCGCGACGACGGCAGCGCCACGGTCACCGACACGGTCGGCATGCGCTACGTCATCCCCGACGTGGCGAAGCTCGGCACCCAGGGGCGGCGGCTGTTCGAGAAGATGGTGTGAGCGGCACCGCCGCTAGGCCTCGTCCACGACGCACACAACGCGGCGTGGTGGCTGCCCGACATCTCCCGAAGGTTCCCGGCCATGTCCTGCTCGGGGATGGGATTGCCCCTCGGCGTCCGGTTTGCTATCCGTCCCACTCCGCGGAGATCTACCTCCGGGAACGCCCGAGGATGCTGCCGTATGACTCGCCGATTGATGGTGATTCTCCTTCTCTCGGTGTGTGCGACCGGGTTCGTTGGCTGTGCGGCAGACGCTGAGCTCGACAGCCTGTGGCGACAGGGCTACGGCTTCAACAACCCCAACGTCGATCGCATGCGGCAAGGGAAGCCGTCCGTCGGCCTCGATGGGCGATAGTCGCTGATTGATGCCAGGGAATTTCGCGACGCCCCTGGCGTCGCGAGCGACCGGCTCGAGGGCATGGCGCGCCCCGCCCCGCCCCCGCCGCCCGCGCAGCTTCCGACCGCTGCCGATGGACACTTTCCCACGTCCGTAAGATGGTCCGGTTGCAACGCTCGTGCGGCCTGGCCTGCCGTTTTCCACGGGAAAACGCCCCGTTTTCAGTGAACGAACGGCTTGCGACCCGCGTGATGCTGATTAGTCTCCAAGGGTCTCTTTCAGGAGTGATCCCATGACCCGTCCGACGTTCCCGCGATCCGCGCGGGTGTTCCTCTGCATCGCCCTCGTCGCCGGCTCGTCCTCGCCGGTGCGGCCGGCCCGCGGCCAGTGCTGCGGCGAAGCCACCGTGGCGGCGCCGGCCCCGGTCGCCACGCAGACCTACCGGCTCGACTACCAGACCATCTACGACCAGCGGCAGGTCACCGCCGAGCGCGTGAGCTACGAGACGGTCTACGACACGAAGACCTACACGGTCCAAAAGCCGGTCTGGGAGACCCAGACCCAGGAGCGGCGCTACACGGTGCAGAAGCCCGTCTGGGAGACGCAGACCCGCGACGAGCGCTATACGGTGATGAAGCCGGTCTACGAGACGCAGATCCAGGACCGCAGCTACGACGTCACCCGCGACGTCGTCGAGACGGCCACCCGCGAGGAACAGTACACGGTCATGAAGCCCGTGTACGAGACCGTGATGCAGCAGCAGGTCTCGACCGTCCGCAAGCCCGTCTACGAGACGAGCGTGCAGGATCAGGCCTACACGGTCACCGAGCCCGTCACCACCGTGCGGACTGCCTACTCCGTCGGCTCGCAGGCCGTCGACACCGTTACGCCCATGGTCACCCCGGGCGCGACGTCGCTCGGCTGGGCCCCGGGCGGCTGGGCCGTCGATCCCTCCACCGGCCTCGCCGTCTGGCAGCGCGGCGGCTGGCAGTGGCAGATGACGCCCGGCACGGTCGTCAATCAGGTCAATCGCGTCTACCAGCCCACCTACACTCCGGTGCAGGTGCCGGAGACGAGCTACGTCAACCGCGTCGTCACCCAGAAGGTGCCGGTGCAGACGGTCCGCTACGTCGACGAGCAGGTCGTGCAGCAGGTGCCCGTGCAGACCATGAAGATGGTCGCGGAGACCGCGGTCCGCCAGGTGCCGGTGCAGACGGTCCGCAAGGTCGTCGAGCGGGTCGAAAACAAGGTGCCCGTCACCGTCTGCCGCATGGTGCCGGAGGAGCAGGTCCGCCAGGTGGCCTACCAGGTCTGCAAGTTCGTCACCGAGGAGAAGGTCGAGCCGGTGCAGGTGCAGGTCATGAAGTACGTGACCGAGGAGCGGAGCGTGCAGGTGCCGCGGGTCGTCGAGAAGCGCGAGCCCTACACCTACACGGTGCGGATGCCGCGGACCGTCGTTACGAAGGTGCCGCTCGACGCCTGCGGCAACCCGCTGCCGGCGGCCACCGCGCCGGCCCCGGCCGCCGCCGCTCGTCCGGCCACCCCCGCGTCCACGCCCTCGTCGGCTCCCGTGACGACGTTCAGCGACAAGCCCGCCGTCGCGGCTCCCGCCGCGCCGGAAGGCTGGGGCGCATCGCCGCTCGATCACGTCTCCCCGGAACGGACCGAGGCCGTCCGGGCCGAGAAGCCGGCGGCCGAGGCGCCGCTGAAGAAGGTGGAGCAGATCCCGGCCCCCGCCGCCACCGAGGCGCCGGCCGCCGCCGCGCCGCAGCCGACCCCCGCCCCGCCGGGTCCCGCCGTCTATCCGCCTCCCCCCGCCGGGTCCGCCCGCGACGTGCCGGCCGCCGAGACCTCGGGCGGATCACGCCGCGATGCGGTCCGCACCGCCGACGACCACACGACGTGATCGTCGGCCCATCGCGGCGGTAGACTCTTCGAGCATCCGTCACTCCGGAGTCGCTCGCATGCGTCTGTTCATCGTCGCTCTCGTCGCCGGCTGCATCGGCGCCGGTTCCGTGCCGGCGTCCGCCGCCGAACCGCTCCGGGCGCTCATCGTCGACGGCCAGAACAACCACGCCAACTGGCCGCAAACGACGAAACGCATGCGGAAGTGGCTCGAGGATTCCGGCCGCTTCACCGTCGACGTCCGCACGCACGCCCCCAAGGGTGAAGACCCCGATTTCGCACCGGCCTTCGCCGACTACGCGGTCGTGGTGAGCAACTTCGGCCACGGGGCCGCACCTTGGCCCGCGACCACCCGCGACGCGTTCGAGGCGTACGTCCGCGGTGGCGGCGGCTTCGTCGTCGTCCACGCGGCCGACAACTCGTTTCCGAATTGGCCGGCCTACAACGAGATGATCGGCCTCGGCGGCTGGGG
>Ga0075471_10002473_pt1 | contig 12129 bp, 13 predicted proteins | sample DEB19_08_DNA_2_FD_74787 | JGI IMG/M metagenome (GOLD analysis project Ga0075471, IMG submission 74787) | Aqueous microbial communities from the Delaware River and Bay under freshwater to marine salinity gradient to study organic matter... | ecosystem: Environmental > Aquatic > Marine > Coastal ... | reverse complement strand
GCCATGCCCGAGGCGCTCGGGGCGCTGCGCGCGCGCGGCTTCGAGGAGCGCGCGCGCCTGCCCGGATGGATCGACTGGGGCGGCGGCGAGATCGTGCTCCTCGAGCGGCGTTAGCATTCCGGCGCGCGTGCGCGGGACCTTCGAGATCATCTCCGAGCGCGAGGGAACGGGCGGATGGACCTTCGAGGTCCAGGAGATCCGGCACGACGGCTCGCTTGCCGGGGTGCGCCTCACCATGAGCTGGCAGGACTACGACCTCTTCTGCCCCGACGGCTCCGTGCCCCCCGAGGGCGTGGCGCTCGCGGTGCTCGAGGTGGCGAAGGAGCTGTGGCCGGAAGGCGTGCCGTCGCGGATCGACGCGAGCTCGCCGCGCCGGCGCGCCGCGGACGCGGACCGCCGGATCTCCGAGCGCGTCGACGTCAGGGCCGCGTGACGGCCGCGTCGGCCATGAGCGGCCTCAGTTCGCGCGGGCGGTGGACGACGGGCACCTCGACCCAGAACGTGCTGCCCTTCCCCGAGGCGCTCACCAGCCCGACCGAGCAGCCCATCAGGTCGGCGAGCTCGCGGCAGATCGCCAGCCCCAGGCCGGTGCCGCCCGCGCGGCGCGTATGGCTCGCATCCACCTGGCGGAACTTCTCGAAGATCGTCTCCTGCATGTCCTCGGGGATGCCGGGGCCGTGGTCGGTGACGCTGATGCGCACGGACTCGCCGCCGTTTCGCTGCGCACGCTCGACGGACACGATCACCGCGCCGTCCTCGGGGGAGAACTTGATGGCGTTGGAGAGGAAGTTGTAGAGGATCTGCTGCAGCTTGCCGGCGTCGGTCTCGACCTTCGGCAGCCCGTCGGCGACGCGTGCCTGCAGGTCGATGCGCTTCTGAAGGGCGAGCGGGCGAACGATGGCCTGCAGGCCCTCGACGACGTCGGCCGCCGAGGCGGGGGCCACCGTCACCTCCATGCGGCCGGCCTCGATCTTCGCCATGTCGAGGAGCGAGTTGATCATGTCCAGGAGCGACCGCCCGCTGCGCTGGATGTTGCCGATGTAGCGCAGGCGCTTGGGGTCGGGCGCCGCCTCCGAGCGCGCGACCTCCTCCAGGAGGTCCGCGAAGCCGATGATCGAGTTGAGGGGCGTGCGCAGCTCGTGGCTCACGTTCGCGAGGAACTCGCTCTTCAGGCGGTTGGACTCGCCGAGGCCGACGTTCGCCTCGGACAGCTCGCCGATCTTCAGGTCGAGCGCCTCGTTCATCGCGAAGAGCTGCAGCTGCGCGCGCTCGGCGGCGTCGAGCATGCGGTTCATCCCCTCGGCGAGCGCACCGAGCTCGTCGTGGCCGTCGGCCGGCGCGCGCGCGGAGGTGTCGCCGCGCACCACGCGCTCGGCGGTCTCGCGCAGCTGGCGCACGGGTCCGAGCACCTCGCGGCGCACGAACACGGTGGCGACGGCCGCGCCGGCGAGCGCCAGGAGCACCGCGCCGCCGGCGATGGTCCAGCGAAGGATCGCGGCGTCGGCGTCGGGATCGCCCGCCGCGGCGGGGTCGACCTGCGACGCCGCGGCCGAGGCCAGCGCGCGGCCCGCAAGCATCCATCCGCCGGTGCCGACGACCGCGGCCACCACGCCGAGGCCCGCGCCCACGACGATGGTCGTGCGCGTGGCAAGCGAGCCCGTCCGTTCCGGCATGGCGCGGATGATAGGCTCGGCCACGCATGCGACGGCCCGAGTGCGACCCCGACGACGTGCGCATGGAGGACGTCCTCTGCGACTTCTGCCGCCGTGCGTGGGGCGAGTCGCTGCCGATGGTCGAGGGCCACCAGGGAAGCTGCATCTGCGGCGACTGCCTGGCCGACGCGTTCCGCGAGGCGGTGCTTGCGGAGCGGCCCGACGGCGCGCCGGAACGCTGCACGCTCTGCCTCGAGGAGCGGCCGGACGCCGGATGGGAGCGCGGCGGTGCGCGGGCCTGCCGCCGATGCGTGCGCCAGTCGGCGGCGGTGCTGCAGAAGGACCCGGACCTGGGGTGGCGTCGCCCGACCGCGTGAGCCACCGGGAGCTGGCCACGGCCGCCCGGTAGCCTTGCGGCCCATGGAGACCTACCTCGGCGAGGCCGACGAGCGCGTGATCGTGATCGTGGCGGACGGCGGGCTCAACACGGGCACCGCCGCGCAGATCGAGGAGGTCGTCCAGCGCGCGGTCGACTGCGGGATGCGCGGGGTGATCGTCGACTGCTCGAAGCTCGACATCATCTCGAGCGCCGGCCTGGGCCGCCTGCTCATGCTCCACAAGCGCATGCGCCAGCACGGGGGCGAGGTGCGCATCGCGGGGCTCAGGGGAATGGCCGTGCAGGTGCTGCGACTGGCGAAGCTCGACGGCATCTTCGAGCTGTACCCGGACGTCGCGCAGGCGCGGCTGGCCTTCAGGCCGAAGCCGGACGGCGCCTGAGCGTCACGGCGTGGAACGGCCGCCCCTCGCGGCGGTACTTGCGCTCGAAGTTCGTGCCGACCACCTCGCCGCTCGCGGCGCTTGAAGGGCGCTCGAACGGCACGGCCTCGAAGAGGTGTCCCGCGGACGCGATCCGCTCGCCGTACCAGGCCCACAGGGCGTCGTGGTCGGTCACCAGGCGAAGCTCCCCGCCCGGCCGGAGCACGCGGTGGAACTCGACGAGCGACGCGTCCTGCACCACGCGGCGCTTGTGGTGGCGCGCCTTCGGCCACGGGTCGCTGAAGTAGAGGTGCACCACCGAGCACGATCCGTCGGCCAGCCAGCAGCGCACGAACTCGGAGGCGTCGGCGTAGAGCATGCGCACGTTCGGGATGCCGGCACGGCGGATTCGGTCGGCGGCGTAGCGGTAGAACTCACCCGCCCACTCGATGCCCAGGTAGTTCACGTCCGGGTGCGCCGGCGCTTCCTGCAGCAGGAAGGTTCCCTTGCCGGACCCGATCTCGAGCTCGAACGGGGCGTCCGGCCGCTCCGGGAAGAACCACGCCGGCCCGAGGCGGCCGGCCTCCGGGGGCGGCAGGTCCTGCTGCGAGCGCCCGACGCCGGTGACGTCGAGCGCGCGGCCATGGCCCAGTCCGAACGACATGGCGCGAGGATACGGCGCGGCGCGCGTTCGGTAGCGTGACGCATGACATGCACCTCGCCCAACGCCTCGCCCACGTGCTCGTCCTCGCCCTCGCCGCGGCCACGTCCGCGCACGCCCGCCAGGAGGTCATCCGCCCCTTCGACGGCGCCACGCTCGACGGGTGGAACGGCGACCGCGGCACGTGGTCGGTCGAGGACGGCGCCATCGTCGGCCGGTCGACCGCCGAGCGTCCGCTGGCGGCGAGCAGCTACCTCGCCTGGGACGGCGACATGCCCGGCGACTTCCGGCTGCGCTGCGAGTTCATGGTGACGGGCGGCAACAGCGGCATCCAGTACCGCAGCGCGCGCGTCGACGGGCAGGCGGACATGGCGGGCTTCCAGGCCGACCTCGACGCGGCCAACGCGTACACCGGCATCCTCTACGAGGGACTCGGGCGCGGCATCATGAGCGCACGCGGCGAGCGCGCCGAGTGGACGCCCGAGGGCAAGCGCGTCGCCGGAACCTTCGCCGGGGACGCGGCGCTCAAGGACGTGATGCGCCCGGGCGAGTGGAACGAGTACGTGATCGAGGCGCATGGCACGCGCGTGCGCCACTGGATCAACGGGACGCTGATGACCGACGTCGTCGACGGCGATGCGACGCGGTTCCGCCGCGATGGGAAGCTGGCGTTCCAGCTCCACCAGGGGCCGCCGATGGAGGCCCGGTTCCGCGCGATCGAGGTGACGCCGATCCGCGAGGCACCGCCGGCCGAGGCGATCGCCGCGCCGGCGGGCTTCGAGGTGGCGCGCGTCGCGAGCGCGCAGCCCGGGCAGGGAAGCTGGGTGGCGATCGCCTTCGACCCGCGCGGGCGCGCGATCGTGAGCCCGCAGTCGGGGCCGCTGATGCGCCTGGAGATCCCGGGCCTGTCGGACGGGTTCGAGGGCGCGGAGGTGCGCACCACCCTGCTCGACGACGTGCCGGGCAGCGCGCAGGGACTCTGCTTCGTGGGCGAGGACCTCTGGGTGAACTCGTCGGCCGCCGGCCCGGACGCGGGGCTCTGGCGCCTGCGCGACGGCGACGGCGACGGGCGGTTCGACGCACGCACGAAGGTGCTGGCCTGGGACGGCGACGGCGGCGAGCACGGCCCGCACGGCGTGGTGCCGGGCCCCGACGGCGCGCTCTACGTGGCGGTCGGCAACCACACGCCGGTTCCCGCGTCGGTCGAGCGCGGCGCGTGCGACCGGTGGGCCGAGGACATCGTGGGCGAACGGATGTGGGACCCGCGCGGGCATGCCGTCGGGCTGACGGCGCCGGGCGGCACGGTGATCCGCGTCGATCCCGTGACCGGCGACGCCGAGCTGTGGGCCACCGGGTTCCGCAACCACTACGACCTGGCGTTCGCACCCGACGGCGAGCTCTTCACCTACGACAGCGACATGGAGTGGGACATGGGCGCGCCGTGGTACCGCGCGCCCCGCATCGTGCACGTGGTGCGCGGCGGCGAGTACGGCTGGCGATCGGGAAGCGGCAAGTGGCCCGCGTGGAGCCCCGACAGCATGCCCGCCGCCTGCGACACGGACGCCGCGAGCCCCACCGGCATGCTGCACGGCGCGGACGGCGCGTTCCCGCCGCCCTGGGACCGCATGCTCTACGCCGCCGACTGGACGTACGGACGGATCCTCGCGGTCGACCTGCGTGCCACCGAGGGAAGCTTCGTCGGCACGTGGCAGCCCTTCGTCACCGGCCGGCCGATGCCGGTGGCGGACATGGCGTGGGGCCCCGACGGCGCCATGTGGATCGTGACCGGCGGACGCGGCACGCAGAGCGGGCTGTACCGCGTGGCGGCCGTGGACGGTGCCATCGGGACGGACGCAGGTGCCGGCACGGCAGCGGCCCCGGCGACGCGTCCGGCACCGGATGACCGCACCTCGCGCGCGACTGCCGCGAAGGCCTCGCTGCGGCAGGCGTTCGAGGAACTCATGACCCGCCCGGGCGGCACGGCGGCCATGCCGGCGATCGTGCGAGCGCTCGGAAGCGACGACCGCGCCGTGGCCTTCGCCGCGCGCGTGGCGCTCGAGCACCGTGGTCCGGACGCGATCGCCGTCGCGATGACGGACGGGGCGCCGCGCGTGCGCGCGATGGCGCTGCTTGCTGCGGCACGCAGCGACGGCATCGCGCCGGACCGCGTCTTCGACGGCGTGCTCGGTGATGACGCGTTCGCCGGGGCCGACCCGTGGACGCGGATCATCGCGCTGCGTGCGCTCGGCGTGTCGGTCTCGCGCCATCGCGAGGCCGGGCGCGCGAACGCCGACCGCATCGCCGCGTTCCTCGCCCCTGGCTTCGCGGACGGAGACCCACGGATCGCCGAGAGCGCGCTGGACCTGGCGTGCGCCCTCCGCCGGCCGGAGGCGATCGAACCCGCGCTGCGCCGCATGGAACACGCGCGCACCCGCGCGGAGGCGCTGCGCTGGGCCACCATGCTGCGTGCCGTCGACGCGGGCTGGACCGATGCGCAGCGGGCGCGGCTGTGGGCGGCACTCGACCGGCTGGACGACCAGGCGGGCGGCTTCAGCCTGGGCGGGTTCATTGCCCGCATCCGCGAGGATGCATCGAAGGCGGTCGGACGTCCGGCGGCGGACACGGCGGCCGGCGACGCCCCGGCGCCGGTGCCCGATCCGTCGGCACCGCCGACGCCCGCGCCGACTCCCGCCGCCACCCTGCGCACGTGGACCGTTGACGAGCTGGCGACGGCCCGTCCCGAGGACGGCGACGCACGAGACCTCGCCCGAGGGGCGCGCGTCTTCGCCGAGACCACGTGCGTGCGCTGCCACCGCTTCGACGGCCAGGGCGGTGCCACCGGCCCCGACCTGACCGGCGTGGGCGGGCGCTTCACGCGCCGCGACCTGCTGCGGGCGATCCTGGAGCCAAGCGCCGACGTGAGCGACCAGTACCGCGACAGCGCGATCGTGCGCACCGACGGCGACAGCGTGATCGGCCGGATCGTCGGGCAGGACGCCGAGTCCATCACGGTCGGCGTCGATCCGTACGGACCGGCGACCGTGCGCATCCCGCGCGCGGACGTCGCGTCGATCGAACCCGTGCCGACCTCGAGCATGCCGGGCGGCCTGCTCGGCGCGCGCACCCGCGCGGAGATCCTCGACCTGCTGGCCTACCTCGAGGCCGGCGGCCGCGGCGGCTGAGCCAGGATCCAGTCGCCGACGATCGCGAGCACCGCGGGGTCGACGGTCACGTCGATCGAGGCATACTCGTCGATCGTGCCGCGCACGGCGGGCTGGAAGAGGTGGTTCAGCCCGGGCATGGTGCGCACCGTGGCGGGCACGCCCGCCTCGCGCAGCGCGGCGGCGACGGGCGCCTCGTTCTGCGCGGGGATCACCTGCAGGTCGCGCTCGCCGAACAGGGCAAGCACCGGGCAGCGAAGCCGCCGCAGGGCGACCGCCGGGTCGAGCCGCATGAAGGCGAGCATCCACGGCGCGCGCATCTGCGCAACGATGCCGTCGATGACCTGGGCGCGCTGCGCGGCGTCCATCGCGGCCGCGCCGCCGCCCGCGCGCATCTGCGCCTCGACCATCGCCGAGGCCTTCGCGCGCAGCTCGTCGACGGGCACGCCCGCCACGGCCGCATCGACGCACGCGGCATGCGCGGCGACCACCTGCGCGAGGACGTCGCCGCCGACGCCCGCCGCACGGACGATCGCCTCGTTCTGCGCCTTCAGGATGGCGGCGCCATCGACGCCCGGCCCCGCAAGCAGGACGACGAACGCCGGTCGCGCTCCTGCCCGTCCCGCCCGAGACTCGAGCGCCTCCGCGGCAATCGGGCCCACGATCCCGCCTTCGCTGTGGCCCAGGAAGCCGACGCGTGCCGGATCGACCTCCGGCACCGCGGCCAGCAGGTCGAACGCCGCGGCGGCATCGGTGGCGAAGTCCGCGCTCGTCGCGGCGGCGAAGTCGCCCGTGCTCTTGCCCGTCCCGCGGTCGTCGCAGCGCACCGACGCAATCCCGCGCCGGGCCAGCGCATCGGCGATCACCAGGAACGGCCGGTGGCCCATGAGCGACTCGTCTCGGTCCTGCGGGCCGCTTCCCGTGATGAACACGACCCCCGGCACGCGCGCCGACGCCGACGCGCCCGGCGGCACCACCAGTGTTCCCGCCAGCACATGCCCCGACGGGTGGCGCACCTCGACGTCACGGACCGTGTACGGCAGCGGCGGCTTCGGATCCTGCGGCTTCGTCGGCTCGCCCGGACGGAACGTGACCGGCGCGCTGAAGGCCGCCTGGCGGAACGTCCCGGCCAGCCCGCCGTCCGCCTCCTTCAGGTCCATGAAGGCCGGCACCGGCACCGGGATGCGCATGACGAGCGCCCCGCCCGGGCCGCCGGTCACCTCGAGTGCCATGCGCTCGATGCCCTGCGCGGGAATGTCGATGGTCGCGTCGCCGCCGTCGGTGAGCCGCAGCACGAGCCGCAGCGACCCGCCCGGCACCGCGAGGTCCGCGAGGTACGTGCGCACGCCCTCGGCCGGCGCGGCAGCAAGGCACAGGGCGGCAAGGCACACGCCCGCGAGGCATGCAACCGCACGCCGTGAGATCCGGGCCGGCAGTCGGGTCGATTCCATGGAGTGCTCCTGCGGCCGCGGCCGCGCGTTCGTCCGGAACTCGTATGGCGCGTACTCGGTGACCTGCCCGACGCCGGTGCCCGCGCCGACGATCACCGCCGCGTGTGGGGGAGCGTGGCGCGCAGCGCGTGGCGCAGCATGGGCAGCGTCCTCAGCCCGCGGCGCGGGCGGGCGCGGGCACCTCGACGGGCGCGCCGTCGGCCCACAGCGACTCGAGGTCGTAGTACTCGCGCTGCTCGGGCTCGAAGAGGTGCACGACCACGTCCACGAAGTCGACGACGATCCAGGTGGTGCCGGTGTCGCGGTCGGACCGGAACGGCGGCTGCGCACGCGCCTTGCCGAGGTCCTCGAGCGCCTGCGCGACGCTGCGCATCTGGCGTTCGGAGGTGCCGCTGGCGATCACGAGGTAGTCGCACACCTGGCTGATGGCCCGCACGTCGCGGACGACGACGTCGGTGCACTTGTCGAGCAGGCATGCCTGCGCGAGGTCGACCGCGAAGGCACGCGAGGCCGCCGGGTCGCCCTTGGACCGGGTACGGATCATCGGGATCGGCGCGGCGCCGGTCAGCCGGCGCGGCGCGGGCCCCGGCTGGCGGGAGCGCGCTGCGGGGCACGGGTGATGCCGCGCGCGGCATTGCGCGCGGCGATGGCGCGCAGGCCCTCGCGGCGCACCGTGGCGCGGCGCTTGATCTCGGAGGGCTTCTCGTAGTGCTGGCGGCGCTTCACTTCCTTCGTCAGCCCGTCCTTCTCGCAGAGCTTCTTGAAGCGGCGGACCATCTGTTCGACGGTTTCGCCTCCGCGCGCCTTGACCTTGATCGCCATTCGAGGGTGCCTTTCGTCCGTTCATCCCCCGCGGGCGCCGTGGCCCGCGCAATGGGGAGCCGCGCATTAGACCCGACCCCGGGATGGAAGACAAACCGCGGGAATCCCGCCGCCTAGGATGTCCGATAAAGGCAGATGCTTCTCGTCGATGCCTACAACGTCCTGCACGTGACCGGCGTGCTTCCGCCGGAACTCTCCGGGCTCGAGGCCCCGGACCTCGCCGACCTGGTGGCCGCCAGCCGCTGGGGCCGCCACCAGGCGGTGATCGTGTGCGACGGCACGAAGCCGAAGGACGTGCGCGCGGCCGAGCGCGGGCAGGTGCGCGTGAGCTACGCAGGCGGCGGTGCGTCGGCCGACGCGGCGATCGAGCGCATGCTCGAGGAGAGTTCCCACCCGCGGCGCATCACCGTGGTGACGAACGACCGCGCCGTGCAGCGCGCCGCACGGCGTCGCGGGGCGCGTGTCCTTGCGGCTGAGGCGTTCCTGCGCCAGCTCGCCCTCGATGCCGCGCGCGCCCCGCGCACGCGGCACGCGGTGGCGAAGCGCGACCCGGGCCCGCTCACCGACCGGCAGGTCGATGCGTGGCTCAGGTACTTTGGCATCGAGCCCTGACGACGAGGACCGCCCGACCATGATGAAGCACCCGCCGATGGAGCACGCCGCGAGCGCGATCGACTTCGAGCACCCGCCGGCCGACCCGCTGGTGGCGTTCCGCCGATGGTTCGACGCCGCGCACGAGGCGACGACGCTGCCCAACCCGAACGCGATGAGCATCGCCACCGTCGACCCCGACGGCCGCCCGAGCGTGCGCGTCGTCCTCTGCCGCGGAATCGACGAACGGGGACTCGTCTTCTACACCAACCGCCAGAGCCGCAAGGGCGAGGCGCTGCGCGCGCACCCGCGTGCGTGCGCCAACTTCCACTGGGACCCGCTCGACCGGCAGGTGCGCATCGAGGGCGCGGTGACGCACGCCACCGAGGCGGAGAGCGATGCCTACTGGGAGAGCCGTCCGCGCGAGAACCGCGTGAACGCCTGCGCCAGCCAGCAGAGCCGTCCCGTCGCCACGCGCGCGGCGCTCGAGGCCGCGGTGAGGGAGTTCGAGGAGCGCTTCGCCGGCAAGCCCATCCCCCGCCCCTCGCACTGGGGCGGCTTCCGCATCGCGCTCGAGCGGATCGAGTTCTGGCAGGGCCACCGCCACCGCCTGCACGACCGCATGGCCTACCTGCGCACCGGCGACGGGACGTGGACCTGCACGCGGCTGTCGCCGTGAGTTCGGGCCCCGCCGCGGGCGCACCCTTCCCCGAGCCGGTCGTCGTGCCGCGCTGGAAGTGGCGCATCTACGTGCATCCCGCCTCGTGGGCAGTCGCCTTCGGCATGTTCGCGGTGATCGTCGCCTCGATCGCGGTGCACGTGCTGGCCGGCGCGGTGGCGTTCGGGCTGTTTGGGCGGTGGTTTGGGGACGCGGCGCCGTGGTTCGGCAACCCCGCGCCGCCGGCCGGGTTGGGCGCGTGGACGACGCTCACGTGGGTGATCGCAGTCCTCGTGGTCGCGGTGCTCGGCGTGTCGACCGTCGCGTCGAGCCTGTGGTGCATCCGGCGCCTGCTGCCCGTCTACGTGCGAGTGATGATGGCCTCCATCCCGGAGACCGACCCGGCGCGGTCCTTCAAGCGCGCGGAACTCTCCGAGAGTGGGCCGCCGCTCGATGGCTGGACGAAGGCGCAGGCGGCACGGTGGCTCGCGGCCGTGCGTGCCGGAAGCGACGCGCGCATGTTCGCGAGCGTGTCGATCGCCTCAGGCGCGGCCCGGTACGACCGCACCGACCGGCCGGTCGAACCCGAGCGCGTGGGCGGCATCGCCGGCTCGCGGGATGTCGGGATGCTCCTCGGGTGCGCGGCGATGGCGGCGGTCGGCTTCTGGCGCTTTGGTGCAACCGGGACGCTCCTCCTCGCCCTCGGAATCGTGTTCGTCACCATCCTGCTGCGCATGGTGCGGCGGCGCACGCTGTTCTCGCCGGTCGTGGCCGGGCAGGGATGGATCCAGCACGGCGCGGCGCGCTGGAGCGTCGAGGACTCGGTGGTGCTCGCCACGGGCAGCCGCTCTCGCGCGCAGGTCTGCGTGGTCGGCCCTCCCGGCGTCATGACCATGCGCCTCGATGCTCGGCCGGGCAAGGACCTCGCGGTGCTCTGGATGCGCTGGATGCACCCGCACCCCAACCTGTCGCAGCAGGCGTTCGACGCCTGAGCGACCTACGATCGCGCCATGGACCCGGTCACCGGTCGGCACGTCGGATTCCGCGAGGCGCTCGAGACGGGCGGCCGCCCGCTCGGGTGGATGCTGGCGGTGGCGGGCGTCCTGATGTGGGTGATCTGGGATGCGCCGAAGGACGGCACGCCGTCGCCTTGGCCCGCCGTGCGGTGGGCCGTGACGGCGCTCATCGCGCTGGCGTGGACCGTGCCGACGTTCGCGGTGCCGGTGCCGGCGGCGGCACGCGCATGGCGCTGGGCTGCGGCCCTGACCGTGCTGGCGGCGGTGCTGACGTCGCTGCCGGCGCTGCTGCGCGCGCCGTAGCGCGGGCGCTCGCGGCGGTGCTGGCGAGGAACACCGTCTGCAGCCGCTCGCCCTGCGTGCGCGAGGCGACGCGGCCGACGGGCCAGTGGTCGGTGGTCTCGACCAGGACGAGCGTGCGCCCGGCGGGACGGACGATCTTGTCGCCCTTCAGGACGGGAATCGCCGCGGCGGCCAGCATGTGGGCGTGGTCGGCGTCGCGCACGAGGTGCACCTCGCACAGCCCGACGCTGCGGGCAAGCGAGGCAAGCAGCACCGCGCGGGTGTCGCAGTCGCCGGTGCCGGTCGCCAGCGCCCAGAGCGGCATCGACAGCCCGAAGCGGTGCTTGCCGTCGCCCACCTCGGGCGACTCGCCGTAGCGCAGCTCCTGCACGAAGCTCGCGAAGGCGCCGAACTCCTCGCGCAGCCCGCGTGCGCCGCGCCGGCGCGCCTCGGCGAGCACCGCGCGCGCCACCGGGCGCACGTCCTCCAGGCTCGCCTCGATCATCCATTCGTAGTCCGGCGACAGCACGTCGCCGTCCGGGCCGTGCCGGCGCTGCACGCCGTGGCGCGCGAGCACGGCATCGAGCGAGGCGCGCTTCTGCGCCAGCTCCGAGTCGAGCTGGTAGCGGATCACCGCGCGGCCGAGGTCGTAGCCGAAGGCGCGTTCCATGGCGAAGGCGCGCGACACGTCGACCGCCGTGCGCACCGAGAGCATGCGGCCGCGCGCACCCGGCTTCACGACGCGCGTGTCGCCGTCCCAGCGCACCACCGGCACGGTGTTGACGTCTTCCCACGCCCAGCGGCGCTCCTCGAGGTCCTCGGAGAGCGACGTGAGCGCCTCGAGGCCCGGGCCGTGCGCCCCGGGGGCAAGCCACGGGTCGAACTCCGGCGAGTCACCCTGGCAGGTCGGAAGCCGGACGGGGCCGCTTGCGGGCGGCGGGCCCGACAGTCCGCAGCGCTCCGTCGCGGCGTCGGCGGAGAGACCCCCGAACGCCGCGCGCAGGCGGGGTTCGCGCTTCCAGGTCCATGCACCGACCGCGACGGCGATCGCCGCCAGGGCCGTCGCCCACACCGCACGC
>Ga0075471_10002472_pt1 | contig 12131 bp, 6 predicted proteins | sample DEB19_08_DNA_2_FD_74787 | JGI IMG/M metagenome (GOLD analysis project Ga0075471, IMG submission 74787) | Aqueous microbial communities from the Delaware River and Bay under freshwater to marine salinity gradient to study organic matter... | ecosystem: Environmental > Aquatic > Marine > Coastal ... | reverse complement strand
TGGCGAGCATCATGGGCCTGATCCCCTGCAGCGAGGCTTTCGGAGCCGAACCTTGCAAGTCTAGTTCACGAATGAAGACGGGGAAAAACTGCTAAACTGCCTCGATTTCGCGGTGCGAGGAGCCCCCGGCCGCGGCGGCCGGCGAGGGGCTCGTGGAGGCAGTGAGCCGATGCCGCAGGATCCATCCCAGACCCGTCCCGGCGACCCCGCCGCGATCCTGCTGGGCTATCTGAACTTCTCGTCGGGGGCGTTCGACCCGGCCGCGTGGCGCGGGATGAACGACCTGTTCACCCAGGTCGAGGCGGTCGGCGCCGGGGAGGCGGGCCGTGCCGCCGATGCCGTTCCGCCACCGGTCGCCGAGGAACTCCCCGATGCAGCGCCGCGGGTCCACGCGATCCTGTCGCGACGGCTCTCGGAACTGGCGGCTGGGGAACCGGCGTTCCGCGATGCCACCCAAGCCCGGGCCGTCCTCGACATCGTCTTCGCGAGGCTGCTGCCCGCCTACCGCGTCTTCCATGGGGACCTGCTCGAGCATCAGCCGCCGGGGGCCATCGAACGGCCGTTCCTCGTGATGGCAGCCGCGCAGGCTGTGCTGTCGTGCGATGGCCCGTGGGACGATCCTGCCGGCATCGTCGAACGGGCGATCGGCCGGCTCAACGACTACGTCGGCTGGAGGCCGCTGGCGGTGCTGGAGAACGGCCGGCTGTCGGAGCCCTACGCGCACGAGCGGGTCCGGCCGATACCGCTGTACATCCAGGGAGTCGGTGCGGCGCAGGGCCGCTACCGTCGGCTGGTCGAAGACGCCATCGCGATCCTCGCGCACGCGCCGGAGGGGCTCTTGCGTCAGGCAGATTTCGATCTGGCGATGCTCGAGGAACTGGCATTCGATCCGCGGGCCTTCGACTTCCTCCACCCGGCGGCGAGCCGGCCCAACTACCTGTTCGGCCTGTGGGATCCGGCCCGCATCGACGCCCACGGCTGCTATCGGCGCATGGTCGTGCAGCAGGCGACGCTCGACGGCATCCTGTCCTGGCCGGATGCCGCGATGCCGGACCCTGTCGGGCAGACGCCACACCGCGGAGACGAATTGGTGGTCGAGTCGGCGGCCGTGCTGGCAGGGGTGATCCTGATGGCGTCGGGGCTTTCCGGGCACGGTCCGGGCGCCGTGGCATCGGGCCAGTCGCTCGCGCAGCTGCTGCCGAAGATCGCCGGGTATCGCGACGAGTTCTACCGCTGGATGATGTCCCGTCTGCCGCCCGATCATCGCCGTCGGCTCGACGAGGAGACCGCCCGCCTCCGACAGCCTTTCGGCGGCGTGCGGCGGCACATCAACACCCTGCTCGCCGGACGCCGCGCGCGACAGGTGGAGAGCGTCGCCCTGTCGGGAACGCTGTCGAGATTGGGCCGTGCGGCCGGCGCCGAAAGGATGGCGGGCATGGTGCCCGCGGCCTCCGCCCGCTTGGAGGCCCGCATCACGGGTCGGGTCGTCGCGGCGCAGCGGTGCCTGCGGGAGACGGCGACGGCACGGCCGACAGCCGACGCGGCGCTCGACCAATTGGACGAGGCGACCGACATCCTGCTGCGGGCCGTCGACTGCGGCGCGGTGGTCGATCCCTGGAACATCCTCGGCTTGGGAGGGCAGTTCCCACTTCACGAGTCGGGTGGAGAGAGCGTGACGGATCCCCGCGTGGCGGAGCTCGTGTCGATGACGGCCGCGATCCTCGACGGCTACGCCGCCGTCTGGAGGCAGGCGGCGGCCGGAGGGTCGGCCGCGGCCGCGACGCGGGCGGAGCGATCGCTGGAGAAGCTGGGGGGCTGGTGGGACCGCTTCGCCACCACGTCCGTTTCGGGAGTGCCTCACCTGTCGGGGCGCGAGGTGACCGACGCCACCCGCGAAGTGATCGAGGCGCTCGCGCGCCGGCGCGCGACGGCTCCCCTGCCGGCGCCGCCGGGTTTTTGGCGGCGTGAAGTCGCCGGGTTCTCGTCGCCTCGCGCGCATGCGCAGGCCGCCGACGCGCTCTTGCACGAAGGCGATCTCGACGGCGCCATGGGGCTGCTCGTGCACTGGGCGTCGCTCCTCGAAGGGGAGGCGATCGGCCGAACGGGCCGCGTCTGGCTCGACGAGGCGGCGCGGTGGATGGCGCGGGCTGCTGTCGACCGGTCCGCCGCGGGCCGATCGAGGGTGCGCCGCTTCGTGGAACTCGTCGAGGCGAACTGTGGTGGCGTGGCGGATGTGATCGAGGCGGCGGCCACGGGGCGGGAGCCGGGCGACGGCCGCGAAGCCCGGCGGGACGAGGGCGATGCGGACGACGACCCTGCCGACGGCGAGGGGCGTGGGGCGGAGAGCGTGGCATCGGCCTACGAATCGATGGTGTGGCGGGACTCCGCCGACGACGGCACCGAGGGGGGCATGCTGGACGTCGACGGCGCGGGTGGGTCGACGCTGGGCAGCGTGGCGGCGGTCGAGGATGCGGCGGAGTTCATGGCGGGAGTCTTCGCATTGGTGCGCGAGGCCGTGGTCGGGTGGTGCGTGGCCGATGCGGCGGACCGCACCCTGCCCGCGGATGCCGAGATCGATTCCGTTCGCGGCTGGCAGCACTCCCTGCGGCGGCTGCGACGGGCGCTCATCCGCGGCGCGACGACGGTGGCCGCGCGGGACGCACAGCCGCCCCCGGGAATGCCGCCCACGGAATTCGACAAGCTGCGCTGGCAGCGGGACGCGGCCGCGGAGCAGATGATCGAGGCGGCCGTCCAGGCGGCAGAGACCCTCTGGGTGCTGGCGGCGCGGTTGCAGGCGGCCGCCCGGCCGCGGCGGCGACGGCCGGGCGCACCGTTGGCGAAGGCGCGGAAGGGCGCGGTCGGCCGCCTCTTCGCCGCGATCCTCGCGGGCGATACGGACGCGGCCAGGGAGCACTTCGCCATCGTGCGCAGCGCACTGGTGGGAAAGCTCGTGCTCTACGTGCCGCTCTCCCGGGGCGGACTGCCCGAGCGCATCGTGGTCGCACGGAGCAGGGAGCGGCTGCTCGAGCGGCTGGCCGCCTGCCTTCCCAGGCTGGGCCTCGTCGCGGAGACGGTAGACGTCGTGCAACTGGCGAAGTCGCTGGAGTCGCGCCGGCCGCGGGCGGCCGGCGGCCAGCGAAACGCGGCGAGTGTCAGCGAGTTCGACCGCGTGTTCGAGGCGGCGACCAAGTCGCTCGTGGAACGGATCGTGGAGACGGCGTCCACGGCGGAGGCGGGCGGTGCGCATCCGGATGCGGCAGCGGCCACGCAGCGGATTCTCGAAGGCCTGTCGCTGTTGGTGCCCAGGCTGCTCGACACCTGGACGACCCACGCCCGTCAACTGCGGCTCTCGGTCCTGGAACGGGTGCGTGACGAGGCGTCGTTCGCCGCCGTCCGCGAATTCATCGAACGCTACGGCTCCGGCCTGTTCACGCAGCAGCTGCTTTCACCGCCGTCGCTGCGTGGCATCCTCCGGGGGGGCGTGCGACGTTTCCTCGAACAGCTCGTCGATCGCGCGGAGGGGGATTTTCCCGAGGACGATGCGTCGGAAGACGGGCCGCCGCAGCGGCGGCCCGTGCGGCTCATCGAGGATCTCGCCAGCGGCGTCCTGCCGATGAAGCAGGCCGCTTCCCGCCTGCGGCTCATTCTCGAGAGCGTCGCCGAAAATCATGCGGAATACCGCGATTGGAACTCGACCACGACGCAGTCGGACCGGGGGGAATGCCTCCACGTTCTGCTCGACTTTCTCCGCATCAAGGCGGAGCACGAGCGGATCGCCTGGACGCTGCGGCCGGTGAGCATGGCCCACCGCGTGCTCACGCGTCGCGGCGCGGCCGCCGCCGCCGCCGCGTGGCGCGGACGGATGCAGTCCGAGACCGAGGAGACGGCCGCGACCCTGGCCGACCGGTTGACGCAGTTGGAGGGGAGCAGCGGCGTGCGGTTGGCCAGCGTGTCCGCCCGCGTGCGCCGGCCGTTCACGCTGGCGCTCGAGCAGGACGAGCTGGAATCGCTGGTCGAGCCGGCCGTGACCGAGCTGTTCACGGGAGCGCCGGCGGGTGCGGGCAGCCGGCTGGAGACCCGGGCGGAATCGTTCCTCGGCGTGGCGAGTGGATCGGGGGTCGAGGTGCCCGCCTGGCTCGACCGCCTCGGCGACGCTGTCGACACGGCGGTCGAACGAGCCGAGGCGGGATTGTTGGCCGGCAGGCCGGTGGCACGGCTTCCCGATGCAGTTCCCTGGGCGCCGCTGCCGTGGGATCTCCTGCGGGCGGCGCTGGCGAGTTGATGCCGCCATCAAAGACACGAGCATGATCCTTCCTCGCGACGTCCCCGCCTCGGAACGCCGTCCCGTCGCCGTCTGGCTCGCCGGCGGCATGGGGCTCGACGCATACTGGTCGCTGGCGGAGCGGCTGGCCTGGGAGGTCTCCGAGCCGGAGGGGCGGCCGCCCACGCTCCTGCTCTTCGGCCTCGAACCCTGCATCACGATCGGTCGGCTCGGTTCGCGGGCCGACATCGACGTCTCCGACGAGGAGCTCCGGTCGCGGGGCCTCGATGTGAGGTTCGTGGGGCGAGGCGGAGGCGCGGTGCTCCACGGCCCCGGCCAGATCGCCATCTCGCTGTTCGCGACACTCGAGGACCTGGGGCTCGGCAGGCACGCGGTCGGAGCGTACCTCGAGCGGCTCGAGTCGGGCCTGGAGGCGGCCGTGCGCAGCCTGCGGTGCGGGACGGCCCGCGACTCGGGGGCGCACGGCGTCTTCGGGCGCACGGGGCTCCTGGCCGCCGTCGGGGTCGCCGTGCGGCGGGGCGTGGTCTGGCACGGCGGGTTTCTCAACGTGCAGCCCCCCCTCGAACTCCATCGCCGCGTGAGAAGCCTGCCTGTCGCCGCGGGCCCTGGAACGCGTACCATGGGATCGATCGAGGCCGACGTGCAACGCCGGGTTCGCCTGCAGGACGCGCGGGCGGCGCTGGTGGAGCACCTCGTGGACGCCTTCGATTTTCCCCGGGCACACATCCAATCCGGATTTCCCATTCCCATGCGGAGCGGAGGTCCCGGCCTCGTGAAGCAGGATCCCCGTGTCTGAACAGCCCGAGTCACCGTCGATCATCCCGCTGCCGGTCGTGGCCCTCGATGCCGTCGCCGCACCGACGCCGTCCCGGAGGCTGCCCCCCTGGCTGCGGCGGAACCTCGAGCCCGGCGGCGGCCACGGCGACACCGCCCACGTGATCGCCGAACTCGGCCTCGAGACGGTCTGTTCCTCGGCCAAGTGCCCCAACCGGCTCGAGTGCTGGTCGGCACGGACCGCCACGTTCATGATTCTCGGCAACGTCTGCACGCGTCCCTGCGGCTTCTGCTCCGTGCCGCGTGGCAAGACAGAGCCCCTGGAGGATGACGAGCCCGAGCGGGTGGCGGAGGCCGCCGAGCGGCTGGGGCTGAAGCACGTCGTCATCACCAGCGTGACCCGCGATGATCTTCCCGACGGCGGCGCCGAGCACTTTCGCCGCACGGTCGAGGCTGTCCGCCGGAGGACCGCGGCCACGGTCGAGGTGCTGGTGCCGGACTTCATAGGCAAGGAAGGGGCGATCGAGCGGCTCCTCGACGCGCGGCCCGACGTCTTCAACCACAACACCGAGACCGTCCCGCGGCTCTATCGGCGGGTGCGCGGCCCGAAGAGCCGCTACGACTGGACGCTCGAACTGCTGGAACGCGTCAAGCGGATCCTGCCAGCCGTGAAGACCAAGAGCGGACTGATGCTCGGGCTGGGGGAGACGCGGGACGAACTGCTCGACGTGTTCGCCGACTTGCTCGACCGGCACGTCGACTTCCTCACGCTGGGGCAATACCTGCAGCCGACGCTCGATTCGCTGCCCGTGGAACGGTTCGTCCCGCCCGAGGAGTTCGCCGAGCTCGGCAGGCAGGCGACCGGCATGGGGTTTCGCAAGGTGGCGAGTGGCCCGCTCGTGCGGTCGAGCTACCACGCCCGCGACATGGCCGATGACGGGCTCGTCGTGGCCTGACGGGGCCGGTCCCTACTCGGCCTCCTCGAGGCCGTGCTCCTGGAGCTTCTTGCGCAGCGTGTTGCGGTTGATTCCCAGCCGGGCCGCGGCCTTCAGCTGCACGCCGTTGCAGTCGGCGAGCATCTGGGCGATCAGCTCCCGCTCGACGCGGCTCACGACCCGGTCGAAGAGGTTGTCGTCGCCGGGAGCGGCCGTCGCCATGCCCTGCTCGACGAGCTCCCGGGCGAGGCTGTCGAGGTCGCCGCCGCGGCCGGGCAGCGTGGCTGGTGGGCGCTCCCCGCGGATCGCCGCGGGCAGCAGCTCGAGCGTGAGCTCGTCTCCCTCCGCCATCACCACGCATCGTTCGATGACGTTCTGCAGCTCGCGGACATTGCCCGGCCAGTGGTAGCGGGCGAGGGCCGCGGCCGCCTCCTTCTGGATGTGCACGACGTAGCGGTCGTTGGCCTCGTTGTAGTGCTCGAGGAAGTGGCTCACGAGCAGCGGGATGTCTTCCCGGCGGGACCGCAGCGGGGGAAGGTAGATCGGCACGACGTTGAGCCGGTAGTAGAGATCCTCGCGGAAGTTCTCCTTGGCCACCTCGTCGAGGAGCTCGCGGTTGCTGGCGGCGATCACGCGGGTGTCGACGCGGATGGTCTCGGTGTCGCCGACCCGCTCGAATTCCCGTTCCTGGAGCACCCGCAGCAGCTTCACCTGGAGCTTCGGCGTAGTCGAGTTGATCTCGTCGAGAAAGATCGTGCCGGTGTGGGCGGCCTCGAAGCGGCCCGTGCGGTTGGCGATCGCTCCGGTGAACGAGCCGCGCACGTGGCCGAAGAGCTCGCTCTCCAGCAGGCTCTCGGAGAGGGCGCCGCAATTGACGCGGACGAAGGGACCGCTGCCGCGGGGAGACAGCTGATGGATCGCCTTCGCGACGAGCTCCTTCCCCGTGCCGGTCTCGCCCACGAGCAGCACGGAGGCGTTGGAAACCGCCACGCGGCGGGTCGTGGCATAGACCTCGGCCATGGCCGGCCCCGACCCGATCAGGCCCTTGATCGGGGAGGCGGTCTCGTCACCGTTGTGGCGGGGGTCGCGCAGCATCGACGAGGGCGGGGCAGGCTTTCCGCAGGGGCGTTTCGAGCACGTCGAGGATGGCGGCGGCCACGTCCCGGTCGACGGGCGTCGTCGCCCGATTGTACATCGCGTAGGCGGCCTGGAGGGGGCCGCTTTCGAGCAGGATTCCATGGCGCTCGACGCTCCTGGCGAACCCTGCCAACGCCAGCCGCCTCGTCTGCTCGGGAAGGTCGCTGCGCCCGGCCTCGCGCAGCACGGCCTGCTGCGCCTCCGCGCTGCCGATGATCGACAGCAGTTCCAGCGCCGGTGTGGACAGATCCTGCGCCGCCGCCGCGGCCGGCGCCATGAGCGCCAGCCGCGCCGTGGTCTCCGCAGCCGACACGTCCCAGCCCCGGCGGCCGAGGTCGGCGAGCAGCGCGAGCGCCTGCGACGCGCGGGCTCGGCGCTGCCCGGCCCGCAGCCGGCGGGCCTGCGGATCGACGGCGAGCGGCCCCGCCACGGTCGCGAGCCGGTCGGGAAACCGCGGCGGCCCGACGTCGCGTCCGGTCTCGGGATCGACCTGAGGCAGGAACAGGCTGTCGAGGCGATCCGTGATGCCCACGCAGTCGGTGTCGGCGAACGTCAGGAGCAGTTGCGTGAGATACTTGCCGCGGGACACGTCGTCGAGCGGATCGACGACGACGAGCACGGGAGGCACGTCACCGACGGGCTGCCGCTGGATCAGCTGCACCGTCTCGAACGCCGAAGGCACTCCGGATCGCGCCGCCACCATGACCAGCACCGTGTCGATGTCGGCCCGGGCGGCGAGGATCGCGCCGCGGCCCGAGGCGACCTTCTCGACCCGGTAGCCGTACCGCGACAGTCCCGTGGCCAGCGATTCCCGCACGACGACGTCGGGATGGGCGACGACGGCGACGTCTTCGCCGGTGGCCGTGGCGGCGTGGGTGAGGATCTCGACGACGCGGCTGGAGCCCGGGTACGGCGGATCGCCGGCGGCCAGCGCCAGCGCGCGGGCGGCCTCGAACTGCAGCCCCGCGTCGGGCACGACCAGCGCCCGCACGAGCGGCTTGCGGACCTGTGGCGGCAGTGGCAGCTGCTCCGCGGTCGCGTCTGGGGCGGCCGGCACCGCGGAGAGGACGCGTGCGGCGGCCATGGCCGAGGCCGTCATGCCGCGGGAGGCGGCGAGTTCCAGCACGTCCGCCACGGTCGCGGCGTCGAAGCCGGCCGGGCCGGTGAGGGCGGACCGCACCTGTGCGGGGTCGAGCCGGTCGAACGCCACGAGCGGATCGCCCGCCGCGGCCAGCAGCATCTCCAGTCGGGCCAGCAGCACCAGCCGGACGGCGTCGGGCTGATCCGCCTGCAGCGCCGCGATGTCGCGGGCCAGGTGGATCGCATCGAGGGCCCGCGCCGCCCGCGGCGAGAACGTGCCGCGTTCCAGGCGTCGCGTCTGCGGGTTCCAGCCGTACCGCTCGACCGTGCTCGTGCCCGCGGCCATGGCGTTGGCCGGATCGAGGACGGGCTCCCGGAGGAGGTGGTCAGCCGCGGGCAGGCCGTCTACGGAGAGCACCCGGTCGAGGCGGCGCGTCAGCGCCGCGATGGCCGCGTCGCGGGACGGCGGCGCCTCCGCGCCGGCAGCCCCGCGCCGGTCTGCCAGCCGACGCAGCAGTGCGACCGCGCGGTCGCGGGCCGCCGGCGGCGTGCCCGGCACCAGTGCCGGCGCGAGCAGGGAGTCCTCGAAGTCCGGAGGATCCGAGGCGGCGTCATCCCGTGCCGCGGCCGTAGCCGCGAGGGCCTCGATGACGCCGGGCCAGTGCGGAATGTCATCCGACCCGAGCCATGCCAGGAGCGGCTGACGGGCGGCGTCGCCCATCTCGCGAACGATCCAGCGGGCCAGCCCGCGGGCCCGCGCGGCCGCGGGGGACTCATCCTGCAGCAGCTCGACGAGCGGCGGCAAGGCGTCGATGCCGGCACGGGCGAGCCTGGTCGCGGCGGCCTGTCTCGTCGTCGCGGAATCGTCGGCCAGCGCGGCGACGTCCTCCGCGAGACGGGCGGGGTCGCGCAGCCGCTTGGCCGACTCCGCGCGGATCGCCTGAAGCAACGGGATGGCGGCGGCGTCGTGGGGACCGATCTGCCGCTCGAGCCGTCGCAAGGCCGCGTCGTCGTTGGCGTCACCCAGATCCGCGAGCAGGGTGGGCGCGTCGTTCCCGGCCTGCTCGAGCAGGTCGCCGAGCCGGCCGAGGAACGCGGTCGAGACGTCGAAGGCGTCGACGTCCGCCGCCCGCATCGCGGCGTCGAGGATGTCCGCCGGCTCGGTGCGCGGAGGCGACTGCAGCGACTCGAGCACCGCCCGGGCCAGCGGGTCGACGGCCCGCGGCGGCGGGTCGGCGGCGTCGGCTGCATGCGGCCAGGCCGCCAGTGCCAGACAGCCCAGGAGCCAGCGGCACCACGCCCTGCGTCGCCTCGTTCGCACCGGCCCGCCCCCCGGGATCACGCGCGGGCGGCGGCCTCCAGCCGGCGCTGCCACGCAGCAATCTGGTCGGCAACCCGTGCCGGCGCGGTGGAGCCGAAACTCGCCATCCGTTCAACTGCCCTGGATGCGCCCAGTGCGCCGCGCAGGGCGGCGTTCCAGCCCGGATAATCCTCGAGGTACTCCTGATCGGCAAGCTCCGCCAGCGAGACCCCGCGGGTCATGGCACGCCGGACGAACGTGCCGACCAGCTCGTGCGCGGTCCGTTGCGGCACGCCGGCGGCGATGAGGGCCTCCATCAGGCTCGTCGCATCGAGGTGGCCGCGGTCGATCGAGGCCGAGATGCGATCGCGGTCGAAGGACGTTCCAGCCACCAGTGGAGCCGCCACGCCGAGCACCGATTCCAGGGTGTCGATCGAATCGAAGATCGACTCCTTGTCCTCCTGGAGGTCGCGGTTGTAGGCGGTCGGCAGCCCCTTGAGCAGCACGAGCAGCGACTGCAGGTTGCCAATCGCGCGAGCCGACTTGCCCCGCACGAGCTCGAGCACGTCGGGGTTGATCTTCTGCGGCATGATCGAGCTGCCGGTGCAGAAGCCCTCCGGGAGCTTGAGGAAGCCGAACTCCTGCGTGCTGTAGATGATCCACTCCTCCGCCCACTGCGAGAGGTGCACGCCGGCCAGCGCGATCACGAACGCGAGTTCGCAGACGAAGTCGCGGTCGCTCGCGCCGTCGAGGCTGTTGGCCGCCGCCGCGGCGAAGCCGAGCGCATCGGTCACGTGTTCCCGGTCGATCGGCAGGCTCGTGCCCGCGATCGCGCCGGAGCCGAGGGGCAGCACGTTCGTCCGCCGCCGGCAGTCGGCCAGCCGCTCGCGATCCCGCTGGAGCCGCTCGCACCAGGCCAGGAGCTGATGCGCCGCGAGCACGGGCTGGGCCCGACGCATGTGCGTGTAGCCCGGGATGACGAGGTCCTGCTCGCGCACGGCGAGGCCGAGGAACGCCCGCTGGAGTTCGATCATGCCCCGGTCGATCCGGTCGATCGCCCGCCGGCAGTAGAGCCGCAGATCGGTGGCGACCTGGTCGTTGCGGCTCCGCGCCGTGTGCAGCTTCCGGCCTGCATCGCCCAGCCGCGCCGTGAGTGAGGACTCGATGTGGAGGTGGATGTCCTCCTTCGACACGGTGAACTCGAACCTGCCCTCCGCGATCTCGCGGCGGATCTCCTCGAGCGCGCGGACGATCGATTCGGCCTCCGCGGCGGTCACGAGGCCGCAGGCCGCCAGCATGCGAGCGTGGGCGATGGAGCCGTCGATGTCGTCGTCGGCCAGGCGGCGGTCGAACGAGATGCTCTCGGAGAAGGCCTCGACTCGGCTGTCGGTGGGCTCCCGAAACACGCCGCCCCATGCCTTCTGCGGTCCCTGCGATGCTGCCACGGATGAACCTCTCGGAGACGGGAAATCCTCGGAGACTATTTGTACTTGCAGCCGCCGGGAAATACACGGCAGGGCGGCGTGGTACGGACGGCGAGCCGTCCGCAAGCCCGCCGCGGGCAGGTGCCGCCGGGGTTGTGGAAATCCGAGGGCACGTCGAGAATCGCTCCGCTCCGTCCGGGTTGGCCCGCTCGCACCGTGCGGCGAACTACATCCGTAGCCGAGTCGCCGCCGGGCACCGCGTAGTCCGCCCCGATGCACGCCGACAATCATCACGGTTCGCTCCGCACGGCCTGGCTTGTCGTGGCGCTGCTCGTGCCGGTGGCGCTGCTCAACTATCTCGACCGGCAGCTGGTCGCGACGATGCAGAAGTCGATCGTCGGCGACGTGACTGGCATCACCAGCCAGGAGCAGTGGGGGCACATGCTGGCCTGCTTCAAGTGGACCTATGCGATCGCCAGCCCCTTCGCCGGGCTGATCGGCGACCGCTTCAGCAAGAGCCTCGTGATCTGCTTGAGCCTCTTCGCGTGGTCCGCCATCACCTGGGCGACCGGGCAGGCGACGACCTACGAGCACCTGCTGGCCACACGCGCCGCCATGGGGCTCTCCGAGGCCTTTTACATCCCCACGGCGCTGGCCCTGATCGCCGAGCAGCATGCCGCCGGGACACGGTCGCGGGCCGTCGGCATCCACCAGATCGGCATCTATCTGGGCTTGATGCTCGGCAGCCTCGGCGGCTTCGTGGCCGACAGCCCGAGGCTCGGCTGGCGGTGGGGCTTTTCCGCGATCGGCTTGGTCGGAGTGATCTACGCGCTGCCGCTGTTCGTGCTGCTGCGGCGCTGGAGCCACCGCGGTGCGGCGGAGCGGCGGCACTCGGCGGAGTCGCCGGTCGGATCGGCCGCGGCGCTCTTGGCGAACCCGTCGTTCCGCCTGCTGCTGGCCTATTTCACGCTTCCGGCGATCGCGGGCTGGGTCGTCCGCGACTGGATGCCGAGCGTCCTGCAGAAGGACCTGGGGCTCACGCAGGGGCTCGCGGGCGTGAGTGCCGTGATCTACTGGCAGGGGGCCGCGATCGCCAGCGCCGTGCTGGGGGGCTGGCTGGCCGACCGGTGGATGCGCACGACCGATCGCGGGCGGATCTACGTCAGCGCGCTGGGCATGGCCCTGATCGTGCCGGCGCT
>Ga0075471_10002469_pt1 | contig 12138 bp, 11 predicted proteins | sample DEB19_08_DNA_2_FD_74787 | JGI IMG/M metagenome (GOLD analysis project Ga0075471, IMG submission 74787) | Aqueous microbial communities from the Delaware River and Bay under freshwater to marine salinity gradient to study organic matter... | ecosystem: Environmental > Aquatic > Marine > Coastal ... | reverse complement strand
GCCGACGAACGGGTCGGTCATGATCTTGAACGCCAGCGCCGAGAAGGCGTCCTTGTCGTCAGCCTTGCGCTCGACCGGCTCGGCGTCTTCAGCCGCGTTCGGATCAATGCCCTTGACCGACGGAATGTCGAGCGGCGACGGCAGGTAGTCCACCACCGCGTCGAGCATCGGCTGGACGCCCTTGTTCTTGAACGCGGTGCCGCAGACAACCGGCACGAACGGTGACTCTTCCTTGCGGACCGACTCGATGCAGCGCTTGCGGATCGCGGCCTTGATCTCGGCCTCGGTAAGCTCTTCGCCGCCGAGGTACTTCTCGAGCAGCTTGTCGTCCGCCTCGCTGACCTTTTCGACCAGCTTCTCGCGGTATTCCTTGGCCTCGGCCAGCATGTCGGCCGGGATGTCCTGAACTTCGTAGTCGGCGCCCATGGTCTCGTCCTTGTAGACGAGCGCCTTCATGCGCACCAGGTCGATGACGCCCTTGAACTTGTCTTCGGCGCCGATCGGGAGCTGAATCGCAACCGGATTGCCCTGCAGCTTCGAGGTGAACTGCGAGAACGTCTCCTTGAAGTCCGCGCCGATGCGGTCCATCTTGTTGATGAAGCAAATGCGCGGCACGCGGTACTTGTCGGCCTGGCGCCACACGGTTTCCGACTGCGGCTCGACGCCCGACACGGCGTCAAACACGGCCACCGCGCCATCCAGCACGCGCAGCGAACGCTCGACTTCAACGGTGAAGTCGACGTGACCGGGCGTATCGATGATGTTGATGCGGTGATCGCGCCAGAAGCACGTGGTCGCGGCGGACGTGATCGTAATGCCGCGCTCCTGCTCCTGCTCCATCCAGTCCATGACTGCCGTGCCCTCGTGGACTTCACCGATCTTGTAGGTGATGCCCGTATAGAAGAGGACGCGCTCGGTCGTGGTGGTCTTACCGGCATCAATGTGGGCCATGATGCCGATGTTCCGTGTCCGTTCGAGTGGTGCCTGTCTCGCCATGTGCGCTTTACTGCTTTCGCCGAAAACTCTTAACTGCCGACTATTGACTGCTGACTGCCACCGCTACCAGCGATAGTGAGCAAACGCCTTGTTCGCTTCCGCCATACGGTGCACGTCTTCACGCTTCTTGACGGCGCCGCCACGGAGGTTCGCTGCATCGAGCAGCTCATTGGCGAGCTTTTCCTGCATCGTCTTGCCATCGCCCCGGGCGCGGGCAAAGCCCACCAGCCAGCGGATGCTGAGCGACAGACGACGGGTCGGGTTCACCTCGATCGGCACCTGGTAGTTCGAACCGCCGACGCGGCGCGACTTAACCTCGAGCGCCGGCTTGACGTTATCGAGGGCCTTCTTGAACACCTTGAGCGGATCGTCGCCCGAGCGCTCCTTGATCAGGTCGAAGCTCTGATACAGGATGCGCTCCGCGGTCGAGCGCTTGCCCGAGCTCATGATGGTGTTGATGAACTTCGTGACCAGCGGGCTCTGATAGAGCGCGTCCGGCACCTGTTCACGTTTCGCGATTTCTCGTCTACGCGGCATGACCTAGTTCCTTACGACTTCGGGCGCTTGGCGCCGTACTTCGAACGACCCTGCTTGCGACCCTGAACACCGACGGCATCGAGGGTGCCGCGCACGACGTGGTAACGCACGCCCGGCAGATCCTTCACACGGCCGCCGCGGATCAGCACCAATGAGTGCTCCTGCAGGTTGTGGCCGACGCCCGGGATGTAGGTCGTGACTTCGATCTTGTTGGTGAGGCGGACACGCGCCACCTTACGAAGCGCCGAGTTCGGCTTCTTCGGGGTCTGCGTGAACACGCGCACGCAAACGCCACGCTTCTGCGGGCTGTTCTGCAGCGCGGGCGACTTCGTCTTCCACTCGACCTTCTCGCGTCCTTTGCGGACTAGCTGACTGATCGTCGGCATGAAAATCCCAACAGACAAAAACTCCCACACGCCTCCCACAAAGAGGCTTGTGGTGTCCCAGACCTTGAAGCCCTGCATCTTGCGCAGCGCTTGGCGTCCGAAACGGAAAAACCCTACTGAATGTGTGTTTTCGGCTTTGGCGGACACATTGTTGCCCCCCTTGACGGAGCGCAACTCGGACGTGTCACAAAGCAATTGAACCTAGATAGGGTGTCCTAGGCTCACGAGAACCTGACGAATATAGCACGCAATTCGAAATCGTGGCAACTAGCCCTATACTCACCCCGATGAAACTCGTCGTTTGCGCCACGTTTCTCACAATTGCACTGGTCTCGGCATCGACGGTCGCCGCCCAGGCCCCGACCCCACAAATCGTCGAAGGGCCAAACATCAAGGTCCTCACTGGCCTTTACGCCCAGCCCTTCCAGGAAGAAATGAACATGATGGTGCAGGCGCTCGGCGTCACCTGCGGCACCTGTCATGTGCAACGGAATTTCCAGAGCGAAGAAAAGGCCTTGAAGCTCAAGGCGCGCCAGATGCTCGAAATGACCAAGGCGCTCAACAAGCAGTACTTCCCTGACTACAAACCCAAAGAAGGCGAATCGGTCCTCGGGAGGGTGACGTGCTACACATGCCACAAGGGCGAGCAGACGCCAAAGCATTCGGTCGGGCAGTAATCGGGCTCCTGGCGCTGCTGGCCGTCGGCTCCCAGCCGACGGTCATCGGCCAGGCCCCCAAGAAGCTGCTGTTCCTCACGCACGCGGCGCTCTACAAGCACACGAGCCTGGGGCCGGCGGAGAAAGCCGTCATCGAACTGGGCAAGACGGGCGGCTACGAGGTCACCACCGTCGAGGGTTACAAGCAGGATTCGAAGCAGCTCGACTTCTCGTTCTTCACGCCTGACTACCTCGCGCAGTTCGACGGCGTGATGATGATGACCAACGGCAACCTGCCGATGAGCGACTCGCAGAAGAAGATGCTGGTCGACTTCGTGCGCGGCGGCAAGGCGCTGATCGGCGCCCACTGCGCGTCCCTCACCTTTTACAACTACCCGGAGTTCGGCGAGGCACTCGGCGGTTACTTCAACCGCAACCTTCCGCAAGGCACGATCGCGGTCCTCAAGGTTGAAGACCCCGCGCACCCGGCGACCAGGATGCTCGGCCCCAGCTGGCCGCTCGTCGACGAGTTCTACATGTTCGGCACGGCACCGTGGGACGCCGCCCGTCCCGACGAGAACATCGACGTGCTCTTCAAAAACAAGATTCCGATGGGCTTCTCGCGCGACAAGGTTCACGTTCTGCTGAGCCTCGACACCGAGCGCATGGACATGTCGAAGCAACCCAATTTGAAGCGCGGCGGCGACTATCCGCAAGCGTGGACGAAGCAGACCGGCAAAGGCCGGACGTTCTATACCTCGCTAGGCCACCGCGACGACATCTGGAGCAACGACGCCGTGTTCCGCGCGCACATCAACGGGGGGATTCGGTGGGCGCTCGGACTCGAGCAGTAGTCTTCGCGGCCGCGCTGGCGCCGTTTGCACTGAGCGCGATTGGCGCCGCCGGCGCCAGCCAGGGCCTGGCCACGCCCTCGTTTCACCATCTCCATCTCAACTCGGTCAATCCGGAAGCGGCGATCGACTTCTACACCAAGGCGTTCCCGGCCACCTCGAAGACGACGTTCGCGGGCCTACCCGCGCTCGCGTCGCCCAACAACGTGCTCGTTCTGTTCAACCGCGTGTCCGCACCACCGGCGACGCAGCCGCAGACCTCCTTCTGGCACTTTGGGTGGCACGTCACCGACGTGCGAGCCACGCTCGATCGCTACCTGAAACAGAACATCCCGCTATTGCCGCTCTACACCGGTGAAGGCACCGGCACGGTGTTTGTCAGCAGCGACACCTACCCTGGCACCGGGGGCGTGCTCGGGTTGACCCGCACACAGGTGGACGAAGCGAAGGCCAAAGGTGTCAAGCCGGCCGGCGGCGCCGGATTCGCGTACCTGCGTGGACCAGATGACGCGCTGGTGGAGTACCAAGGCAACATGCCGGCCGAGCGCTTCAATCACGTCCACATGTACCAGGATCAGCCGTTTTGCGCCCAGCTCTGGTATCAGCGAAACCTGAATGTGGCGTATGCAAAACCCTCTGGCCGCACTGAAGCCAATTGCGCCGTTGAACCAGGACCCGACAAAACGCTGCCGGCCCTTGAATGGGACGGCATGTATCGCACGCCGTCACTGACCACGACGACGTTTGGCGACGTGTCGTTGTTTTGGTACATGAACCAAACAGGCACACCTGCGGCATCGACCGTCCGGCACCTGATGGATCACATCGCGCTCGGGGTCAGTGATCTCGACGCGTGGCTCGCGAAACTCCGGGCGGCCAACGTCACGCTCCTCTCGCCGCCGTACACGATTGGCAGCGGTCGCGCTTTCATGATCGAAGGCCCCAGTAAAGAGGCCATCGAACTCATCGCCGTGAAGTAGAGGCGCTATCGGCGCGACGCCAGGTACTTCGCGAGGGCCGCAATCTGCTCCGGCTGCAACCGCGTCTTGAACGCCGGCATCGCGGATGGCTCACCCATCAGGGATTCCGGATCCTCGATGAACTGTCGAATCTCCGTCTCGGGACGTCTCTGGCCTACCAGCGTCAGGTCGGGGCCGACGGTTCCGCCCTCACCTGAAATGCGATGGCACACGACGCAGGTCTCGGCGTAGGTCTGCGCGGCAAGCCGCACGGTTTCATCGACGTTGACGGGCACCGGATCGCCCGAGTGCACGCGCTTCAGGTAGGCGACGGCGGCCTGCGCCTTGAATCTCGACATCACCGGTTTGGGGGCGGGCTCTTGCGCCGTCCTGACGCCAGGCGCAATCGCGACGGGGTCAGCCATGTGTGAGAGCAGCCACTCGTTGTCTTTGCTGAGCCTGGTGATCGAGAGCGGTGCTGCAGGCCCTCCGTTTTCATGGCAGCGCGCGCAGGTGTTGCCCTCCCCTGTGGCGATCTGCATGCCGGCAATCGGCAACAGGCCCCAGTCGTTGCGATCCTTGTGCGGCGGTCGATCCGCAAGACCCAACATCGTCAGGCTCACGACGCCAAGGCCTAGCGCCAGCATCACTGCCGTAAACGCGCGACGGGGACGCCCCAGCGGGTGCCGTCCGTCAGCACGATCGAGGAATGGCAGGAGCGCCAGGAACCCGACCGCGGCCCCGGGAATCACCATCGTCGCCACCGGCTCGAGCGGACCCGGGAAATACTTCAGCATCTGGAACAGGGAGAGGAAATACCACTCGGGCCGCGGGATGTAGTTGGCGTCGGTTGGATTCGCGATCTCGTCCAGGTGCGCCGGGAACAGCGCAGCCGCGGTGATCAGCGACGCAAACACCGCCGCCATCATCACCGTGTCTTTCATGACGTGCCACGGGAAGAACAGGACGCGAGGCCCCGTCTGCGGATTGATCGGTCCCGAAATACCGTGCTTCCGCATCAACGCAATGTGCGACACGATCAATGTCACCAGCACCGCGGGCAGCAGGAAGACGTGCGCCGAGTACCAGCGGCCGAGCGTCAACGCGCCAAGATCGGCGCCGCCGCGCAGCACGTTGGCAACAGCCTCACCAATCACCGGCGAACTCTGGGCGATCGCAATCGTGACGGTCGTCGCCCAGTAGGCCTTCTGGTCCCACGGCAACAGGTAGCCGCTGAGCGAGAAACCCAGGATCACCAGCAACATCGACAACCCGCTCAGCCACGTCAGCTCCCGCGGAGCCTTGAAGGATCCCAGGAAGAACACGCGCAGCATGTGGACCACCGACGCCACGACGAGGAAGCTCGCGCCCCAGTAGTGCAGGCCGCGCAGCATCCACCCGAGCGGCAGGTCGTCCATGATGAAGCGCACGCTGTCGAAGGCCAGCTTTGGCGACGGCACGTAGTACATGGTCAGGCCGAGACCGGTGACGAACTGGCAGCCGATCAGCAGGGTGACGACACTGCCGGTGGTGAACAACCAGGCAGTACCGCTCGGCAATTCTTCGTAGAGCAGGTGGTGCAGGAGGCGGCGGTAGCTGGTGCGTGAGTCGAGCCAGTCAAGCAGCGGCTTCACACCTGTACCATCACCTTTCCGTTTTCAACCCGGGTGGTCATTGCGCGCAGCGGCGCGGGCGGCGGACCGGAGACGACGTTGCCGTTCACGTCGTAGACGCCGCCATGACACGGACACTCGATCTGCCTCGTTTCGGGATTGAAGCGGGTCCGGCAGCCGAGGTGCGTGCAGGTCGAATCCAGCACGCGGACCTCACTGCCGTTCTTGACGAGGTAGACGATCTTGCGGTCGACCACCTCCGCCGGGCCGTCCGGCCTCGCCACTCGAAGGGTAATGGGCAACGGCGTGCCCTCCTCGAGGCTGTCGGCGTCACCGGCTCGTAGCCACATCGTATCCCGGCGCCCGAAACTCGGCGCCACCACGGCGCCACCGACCACGAACGCGAGGGTTGCGCCGATCACTGCGTACGTGCCCTGGATCACACGAACGAGAAAGCCGCGGCGAGCCGCGGAATCGAGATTCTGGTGCTGGTCTTCCATGATGTGAGCTCCCGGAAACAGGGAGCGATCCTCGCGGGCGCGAAGAGGGACGCTCTTACCAAGGGCGAGTATACGGAGCCAGTCCGTCTCTGAATGTCATTTGTCGTGTGACGTTGTGATCCACATGTGACAATGACCTGTGCCCGTTGTTCTCGATGCGCCCCCGGCGTCGGAATGGCCGTTTCGTTTCCCGTTGTGTCCGGAGTTGCCGGCTGAGAGCGTGCAGTTGCGCATGCGGGCCGTCGACGACGCCTGCGTCAATCGCCAGTCAGGGACGCAGCTTGTGACAACGCAGCGCGCATACCTCGACGCCGAGTGGGCGGCAGCGCTCGCCGCTCACGGACGAGCTTCGATGCTCGTCGAACCGGGCGACTCTCCGGCCGTCGTCCACCCGCTGGCTATTGCGTTTCGTCTCGACGACCCCGTCGAACGGCTGACACGGTGCGTGGAGTTCCTGAAGGAGGGACGGACAGCGCCCGCGCTCGTCGCAACTGCGAGCGCATGCGTAGAGGTGAATGACTTCAGCGCCGCATCGCGCGACCTGGACGAGGCAATCGCGCTGGCTCCGGAGTGGGCGGCTGCGCATTACGAGCGGGGGAAGGTGTGTTTGCGCTCCGACGACATGGCCCAGGCCGCGTTGTCGTTCCAGCGGGCGGCCGAGCTCCTGCCGGGATTCGCGCCGGCGTGGGCCAACCTCGGCGGCACGCTCGGCGAGCTTGACCGCCCGAACGAGGCGCTGGCCGCATTCGAGCGGGCGCTGGCGCTGGAGCCATCAAATCCCCAGGCGTTGAACAATGTCGGCGTGGTTCGACGCGAACTGGGCCGGCTGGCCGAGTCGGAATCGGCGTTCCGGCAGGTGATCGGCCTCACCCCCGGTCTGGCCTTTGGCCATTACAATCTCGGGCATACACTGTTTTTACAGGGACGGTTTCAGGCCGCCCTTTCCGCGTACGCGGAGGGGCAATCACGCGACCCGGAGCGCAATCCGGTGCAGGCCTCGCGACTGGCGCTGTGCAAGGTCGCAACCGGCGACGCCAATGGCGCGCTGACGGAACTGAAACGCGCCACGACCGGGTTGCCGCGGGAATACCGGCTGCAATTACTCGGTGACACGAATGCGGTGCTGTGGGCGCTGATCACCCAGCAGCCCGGACTCGCTGGTTGGCAGCCGGTGCAGGAATGGCTGACGGCCGAACTTAAGGGATAGCGCACTCAAGGGATGACGACGACATGAGCAGCACACGTCCAAACCCGTTCAACCTGGTCTTCTCCGACCGCGGCATTCGCCTCGCCGCCGGTCTCGCGGTCGTGGTCGCGATTCCGATGGCGGTGCTGTTCTACTTCCAGTTCAAGTCGCTCAGCGATCTCGAGACGACGTCGGCGGTGGTCCTGCGGCAGTTGAGCAGCGACACGGCTGAATCGCTCACCAGATCGGTCGAGGACTACCTGAAGCGGCCGCACATCAGCGTGCTGCTGCGCATCCCGACCGCGCGCACCGAGCCGCTGGACCTGCCGTTCATCGAGCCGATCTTCAACGACGCGATGACGGAGAGTCCGTTCGTCGAATCGTTTTTCGTCTGGACCGAGCGCGGGCCGATGTCGAACAAGTGGCTGGTGTTCGACCAGTCGAGCCGCGCGCTGCCGATCGGCGATATCGCCAGGCGCTTCCGCGAGGACAAGGCGCTGGGTGACAAGCTGCTGCCGAAGCTGAACGAGTTCGTCAAGACGCGTCGCGCGATCGTGGCCTTCACCGAAACGATCGATGGCCGGCCCAAGTACGTGCAGGCGCAGTTGCGGTTCGAAGGTCCCCAGCGCGAACGCATGACGAGCGTGATAGCGTTTGCCGTGGACGCCGAGAAGCTGCGCAAGCAATACATTCCGCAGGTATTCCGCGACTGGCTGGCGACCGTGCAACAACCGTCCGGCTTCCCGGCGCTCGAAACCGAAGTGCTGGACGAAGCCGGCGAACACATCTACCAGTCGCATCCCGAGCGCAGCGGCGGCCACGTCGAGCCGGTCGACGAACGCAGCTTCCCGATCATCTTCTTCGACAAGGAACTGCTGGAGTTTGCCGCCCCGTACGAACAGCACCGCGAGATATGGGGCCTGCGCACCAGCTACGGGCCGCCGATACCGGAGATCGTCAGCGCCAGCACGCGTCCGCAGCTGGCCTTGATGGTGGTCCTGGCGCTCGCGATGGGACTCGGCGTGTTCCTCGTCGCCGGCGCGGCCGCCCGCGAGGTGCGCGTCGCGGAACTGAAGTCGAATTTCGTCGCGTCGGTCTCGCACGACCTGAAGACCCCGCTCGCGCTGATCCAGTTGTTTGCCGAGACGCTCGAGCTTGGCCGCGTGCGCACGCCCGAGCGCGCGCAGGAGTATTACCGCATCATCAACGGCGAGTCGAAAAAGCTCACGCGGCTGATCGAGAACATCCTCGACTTCTCACGCATGGAAGCGGGCCTGCGTCCGTACCGGATGGAGCCGGCAGACCTGACCGAGTCGGTCAAGAAAGTGCTGTCCCGGATGGATACGCAGTTCGAGCAGGGCCACTTCTCGGTGACGACCAAGATCGAGCCCGACCTGCCGCGGGTGCTCGCCGATGAAGGCGCCGCGGAGCAGGCCATCGAAAACCTGCTCGCCAACGCCGTCAAGTACTCGGGCGAGTCCAAGCACATCGAGGTGTCGGCCAAGCGCGTCAACGGTCACATCGTGGTCAGCGTCACCGATCACGGCATCGGCATCTCCCGCCGCGAGCAGGGCCGCATTTTCCGCAAGTTCTACCGCGTCCAGCGCGAGCTCGGCGGCGGTCCGCAGGGCACCGGTCTCGGCCTGGCCATCGTCGATCACACGATGCGCGGCCACGGCGGCTTCGTCCGCGTTGAAAGCGAGCCGGATACCGGCAGCACGTTCTCGTTGCATTTCCCCATCCCCAGTGAAAACGCGTTCCAGGGAACGCTGGCAGAGTCAACACGATGAAACGAATTCTGGTAATCGAGGACGAGCCGCAAATGCGGCTGGGCCTCCGCGACAATCTCGAACTCGAAGGCTACGAAGTCGAAACCGCGTCTGACGGCGACGAGGGCCTGCAGAAGGCGGCCAGCTTCACGCCGGACCTGGTGATCCTGGACGTGATGCTGCCGAAGAAGAACGGGTTCGACGTCTGCCGAGACCTGCGCACACGGTCGATCTCGACGCCGATCGTCATGCTGACGGCGCGCTCGGCCGAAACGGACAAGGTGCTCGGCCTCGAGCTCGGCGCGGACGATTACGTGACCAAGCCGTTCTCGATCACCGAACTGCTGGCGCGGGTCCGCGCCGTCTTGCGTCGTACCGGCCAGCAGAAGCCGACCGCCGACACCATCAAGATCGGCGACATCGAAATCGACTTCAAGCTGCACCAGGCGCGTCGCGGCAAGCAGCGCATTGAGTTCACGGCGCGCGAGTTCGACCTGCTGCGCTACTTCGTCCAGCACACCGGACAGGTCGTGACGCGCGAACAGATCCTCAACGAAGTGTGGGGCTACGAGGAGTTCCCGACCACGCGCACCATCGACAACTTCGTGGCGAAGCTGCGCCAGAAGATCGAGAAGGCGCCGCACGCACCCGAACACATCCTGACAATTCACGGCTCCGGATATAAGTTTGTCGGGTAGAATCCCCCGCTAATGGAACCTAAAAACATTCTGCTCGTCGGGATGATCCTGATTACGGTGATCTACCTGACGTACTGGATCACGACTGTCAGACGCCAGCGCAGCGACGCCGGCGACCGCTCCTCGTTGGCGCCCACGCCGATCACGCTCGGCATTTCGTTCATCGCCAACTTCTTCGACACGCTGGGCATCGGCTCGTACGCCACCACGACCTCGATGTTCCGCGCGTGGAACGTGGTGCGCGACGAAAAGATCCCCGGCACGCTCAATGTCGGCTATGTGGTACCGACGACGGTGCAGGCACTGATCTACATCACGATCGTCGAAGTCGAGTTCGTCACGATGGCCGCCATCATTGCCGGCGCTGCGGCTGGCGCGTGGCTCGGCGCCGGAGTGGTCGCGGGCTTGCCGCGGCGGCAAGTGCAGATCGGGATGGGCTTTGCGCTGGTCGGCGCGGCCAGCCTGATGCTGGCGTCACTGACGGGCGTCGGTCCGGCGCCCGGCGTCGCGCTGGGCGTCTCCGGCGCCACGCTCGGCATTGCCGTCGGCATCTCGATGGTGCTGGGCGCGTTGATGATGCTCGGTATCGGCTATTACGCACCGTGCCTGATCATGATCAGCCTGATCGGCATGAACCCAACGGCGGCCTTTCCGATCATGATGGGCGCCTGCGCGTTCCTGATGCCGGTCGGCAGCTTGCAGTTCATCAAGAAGCAAAGCTACGACCTGCGCGCGGCGGTCGGCCTGCTCGTCGGCGGACCGCTGGCGGTGTTGATTGCGGCCTTCATCGTCAAGTCGCTGCCGCTTGACTACGTGCGGTGGGGCGTCGTCGCGGTCGTCCTGTATACCGCGGCCGGCATGCTGCGAACCGCGGCCCAGGAAAAAGCGGCGGCCACCCAGCGCGCCTGAAACACACAGAGCCCGGGACCGGCGGTCCCGGGCTCCACGTCCCTCAATCCTCAGCTCTCGTAACTATCCGGCAATCGTGACGGTCGCGACCGCCGGTGCACCGGCGGTGTAGGTCGTGCCGTCCACAACCGTCAGGATGACCGTCTCCGAGCCTTCTCTCACCGCATCAACAAGCGGAACGATCAGGACATTTGCCATCGCCTGGCCGACCGCGAACGTGACCGTGAGCGAAACGTTCTGATAGTCGGTGCCGTTGGTTGCGGTGCCACTCAACACGATCGTCACAGTCAGTGCAGCAGTCGTCTCGCCCGCGCGCGCGATGGCAAACGCGCCGAGATCCGGTCCGGCCTCAGCCGCGGTTGCGTCCAGGGCGGTCACGGACACCAGTTGCGTCGGCGGCTCCTCGTCATCGTCGTCGCCATCGTCGTCGCCATCGTCGTCGCCATCGTCGTCGCCATCGTCGTCCCCATCGTCATCACTGCCTGAGCCCGGGTTCTGCAGCTTCACTTCTGACGCTGCGATCGTCGTGGTCGCGGTGGCGCCAGTGCCGGTGGTGGTGCGCAGGCCATTCACGTGCACGCGATCACCGACTTTGAGATCCGACAGTTGGAACCGGGTATTGCCGTGGCGGATGACGCAGTCCGCCGGCACGGCAACCGTTTGCGCGTTGACGGTGATCGAGCCGCTGCCCTTTGCCGAAATCAGCCCTTCGATTTCGACTTTGCGGGTCGAGGTAGGCGTCGTGTTGGTTGGAATCTGAGGTGTCGACGTGGACGGCGGCTCATTCTTTACGTTGCCACCCCCACCGTTAATGTTGCTGTTCCCGTTGCCGCTGTTCCCGCTGCCGCTGTTGCCGTTCCCGTTCCCGCTATTACCGTTGCTATTGCCAGGATTGCTGGGCTTGCCGGTGGTGCCCCATTCGCCGGCACCCGCGGCACCGGCTTCGGAGCCCTGCGGTGTATCGACGACGGCAGCGGTTGGAGCAACCGGATTCATGGACGACTTCGAATCGCCGCACGCGGTCGTGACGACTGCAAAAAGAAGGAGCGCGCACACAGTGCCGAGCCGAGTGAACATC
>Ga0075471_10002466_pt1 | contig 12145 bp, 8 predicted proteins | sample DEB19_08_DNA_2_FD_74787 | JGI IMG/M metagenome (GOLD analysis project Ga0075471, IMG submission 74787) | Aqueous microbial communities from the Delaware River and Bay under freshwater to marine salinity gradient to study organic matter... | ecosystem: Environmental > Aquatic > Marine > Coastal ... | reverse complement strand
CTGTGCTTTCACCGTTGTCGCGCGCGCCGCGCTGGCGATCACCAAGACCGGTCCTGCCACCGCCCTGCTGGGCGAGGACATCACCTACAACATCGTGGTTTCCAATTCAGGCACCACTGCTGCGCGTGGCGTGGTGATCACCGACAACCTGCCTGATGGCCTGGCACACTCCAGCGGCCAGTCAGCGCTGAGCCTCAATGTTGGCGACCTTGGCCCCAGCCAGTCCCGCTCCTTCCCGATCGTGGTCAAAGGCGTGAAACGGGGCCGTTACTGCAACACCGCCACCGCCACCGCCAGCAACGCCCAGCGCGTGACCGCCGAGGCTTGCACCATGATCACTCAACCCGGCTTGCAAGTGACCAAGGTTGGGCCGCAGGAGCAGTTCATCGGCAAGACGGCTGAATACACGATCACCGTCATCAACATTGGCGACACCCGCTTGAACAATGTGACGGTGACCGACAGCGCCCCTGCTGCCACGCGCATCCTCTCGGCCGCGGGGGCAAACGTGTCCGAATCTCAAGCGATTTGGCAAATTCCTGAACTTGGCCCCGGCGAGCGACGCTCGTTCAACTTGTCACTGACCACTGCGACGGCCGGCACGCACGCCAACTCGGTGGTCGCCGCCGCTGGAGGCCTGACGGCCAATGCCCAGGCTGCAACTCTTTGGCGCGGCCTCGGGGCCATGCTGGTGGAAGTGGTGGATGATCCCGACCCTATTTTAATTGGTGGCACCACCACTTACACCATCCGCATCACCAATCAGGGCTCGGCCGATCTCGTCAACGTGAACACCGTTGGTCAATTTCCTCGGGAGATCACGCCCGTGGCCGCCCAGAACGGCACCATCACCGGCTCCACGGTCCGTTTTCAGACCATTCCCCGCATCGGCGCTGGTCAGAACGCCACCTTCACGGTCACGGGGCGTGGGGCCATCGTCGGGGACGCGCGGACGAAATTCATCTTTACCGAAGACAGCCTGAGCACCCCGGTGGTGGAGGAAGAAAGCACCCGGGTTTTCTAAACTGCGAGGCTCGCTGTTTCAGTTCGTCTTATCTCGGCAGACAAGTCTGGAAAGTGCTGTGAATGGGCCTTGATTATGGCTTGACGCTCCTCCCCTACAACGGAACACCCCCTGTTGTTCGGAGTAGCTGCGAAAGTTTTCCGTTTGGTTTGTTCATCACAATAACATGATTATGAAAAAGACTGTTTGGTTGGCGACCATGCTCGCCGTGGGTTTGAGCCTCTCTGTCAGGGCCGATGACGATGACGTGAATGTTGGGCAGTCAATTGATTTGGTCCGGCGCATTCCGGCCACCTCGGCGGCTCCCGCCCCCAAGGCTCAAGCCTCCCTGAACAGCAGCACCACCGACAGTCGCTCTGGCAATGTCCGGCTCACCAAGCAGATGCCGGCTGAGCTCACGCTCGGGCAGGAGTTCATGTATCAGTTGCGCGTCCAGGCCAACGAGAACGTCGCCGACGTCATCGTGCGCGACGTGGTGCCCGACGGCGCGACCTACGTCCGCAGCGAGCCCGCCGCCGAGGTCTCCGGCAAGAACCTGACCTGGAAGTTCAACGAGATGGACGCCGGCCAGGCCAAGGACATCCGCGTCTGGCTTCGCCCGGACCGCGAAGGCCGCATCGGTTCCTGCGCGACCGTGTTCGCCCTCTCCCGCGCCTGCGCCTTCGGCGTCGTCGGCAAGCCCGGCTTGGCCATCAAGAAGACCGGACCAGAAACCGCCGTGCTGGGCCAGGACATCCCCTACACCATCACCGTCTCCAACCCCGGCAGCGCGGTGGCCAAGGCCGTCGTGGTCACGGACAATGTCCCCGATGGTTTGAGCCACGTCAGCGGCCAGAGCACCGTGACCTTCAACGTGGGCGACCTGCCTCCCGGCCAGTCCCGCACGCTCCCGATCGTCCTCAAGGGCACCAAGCGCGGCAAGCACTGCAACGGGGCAAGCGCCGTGGCGAGCAACGTCACCAAGGTCTCCGCTGAGGCTTGCACGACCATTCTGGTCCCGGGCATCAACCTCGTGAAGGAAGGCACCAAGGAGCAGTTCCTCGGCAAGTCGGCGGATTACACGCTGACCGTGAGCAACACCGGCGACACCAAGCTGACCAATGTGACCATCACGGACACGGCCCCGGCGGCGACCCGCATCCTGAACGCCGCTGGCGCGACGGTGGTGGGCAACCAAGCCACCTGGCGCATCGCCGAGCTGGGCGCGGGCGAGAAGAAGTCGTTCACCCTGTCACTCACCTCGGCCACCGCCGGCAGCCACTGCAACCTGGCCAGCGTCGTAAGCACCGAAGGACAGAGCGCGCGGGCAGAGGCCTGCACCCTCTGGCGCGGCGTCGGTGCCATCCTCGTTGAAGTGGTGGATGACCCGGATCCGATTCTGGTGGGCAGCACGACCACCTACACAATTCGCGTCACGAACCAAGGTTCGGCGGACTTGGTGAACATCAACACCGCAGCGGTCTTCCCGGCGCAGATTGCCCCCGTGGCGACGGCGCAGGGCACGGTCACCGGCCAGAACGTGAAGTTCCAGACGGTGCCCCGGCTGGGCTCGAAGCAGTCGGTTGAGTTCCGCCTGACGGCCCGCGGCGTGAGCGTGGGCGACACCCGCGTGAAGTTCACCTTCACCGAGGACAGCCTGACCTCCCCGATCGTGGAAGAAGAGAGCACCCGCGTGTTCTGAGCTGACCACCAGAGCTTACAGCAAAGGCCCGGCGTTTGACGCCGGGCCTTTTGCTTTGTGCAGGTCGGTGGGAATAAACGTGAGTGCACCGGCCCCGTTTTGGGAACGGCCTTGCGCTCTGCGGGCCACGCAGCATCATCGGCGCGCGATGAATCACGAGCCGTTGCTCCAAATTGAAATTCCCGGCGTCCGAAAGCTCAAGAGCGGCAAGGTCCGCGAAGTTTTTGATCTGGGCGATTCCCTGCTCTTCGTAGCCACGGACCGCATCTCCGCCTTCGACTGCGTCATGCCCAACGGCATTCCGCGCAAAGGGGAAGTGCTCACGCAAATCTCCCACTTCTGGTTCGATCAGACCGAGCGGATCGTGCCCAACCACCGCCTCGCCCGGGCCAATGACGCGTTGCCCGCAGGGCTTCAGTCGAGCCAGATAGCGCGGCGCAGCATGGTGGTGAAAAAGGCCACGCCGCTGACCATCGAGTGCGTGGTGCGCGGTTATCTGGCGGGCTCAGGGTGGAAGGAATACCAGCGCAGCCAGACCGTCTGCGGCATCAAGCTCCCCGCCGGGCTGGTGGAATGCTCCGAACTGCCCGCACCCATTTTCACACCCGCGACCAAGGCGGAGACCGGTCATGACGAGAACATCTCGTTCGAGACCGCCGCCAAGCTGGTCGGCGCGGACATCGCCGAACGTGTGCGCGAGCTGAGCTTGCGCATTTATCAATTCGCCCGCGACTACGCGCGGCAGCGCGGCATCATCATCGCGGACACCAAATTTGAGTTCGGCCTTTTCAAAGGTGAGTTGCTGTTGATTGACGAAGTCCTCACTCCGGATTCGTCGCGGTTCTGGCCGGCGGCCGAGTATGCTCCGGGACGAAGCCAACCGAGTTTCGACAAGCAGTTCGTGCGCGATTACCTCGAAACACTCGCTTGGGACAAGACCCCGCCCGCCCCGGCGCTGCCTCCGGAAATCGTGTCGCGCACGCAGGCCAAGTATTTGGAAGCCTACGAGCGGCTGACGGGCACACAGCTCTGAACTGGGCTGTCCACCAAATCCGGCTCGCTCACATCAAGCTCACGGGGTCGATGTCCACGGCCAGGGACACGTCTTCCGGAAGCTCCAGCTTCTCCAGCAGCGCAGCAAGCAACTTGGTCAACCGGGGCATCTGGCCGGTGCGCAGCATGATTTGGTAGCGATAGAACGTCTCCGCGCGCAGGAGTGGCGCGGGCGCGGGGCCGGCGATGACCAGATCGCGGAGTGCGGTGGTGGGAGCGGGTGCGGTGAGGAGGGGGCGAGCGGATCCGGTCTCTGGCAGCAGCTCCAACTCCGGCGCACCCGCTCTCTCACCCGCTGGCAACGGCTTGCCCCCGGCCAGCGTTTCAATGGTCCGGGCGACGTGCTCGGCAGCGAACTTCACCTTTTCCTCGTTGCGGCCTTTGAGCGTCAGCAAAGCCAGTCGGGAGACAGGCGGGTATTTGAGCTGCTCGCGGAACTCGATTTCCTGTTCGTAAAAACCGACAAAATCATGCCGCCGGGCAAACTGGATAGCGGGATGAAAAGGCGTGAAGCTCTGCACGAACACCTCGCCCTCGACGTCGCCACGACCGGCGCGGCCGGCCACCTGCGTGAGCAGTTGAAACGTGCGCTCGCCCGCGCGGAAATCGGGAATGTGCAGGCTGAGGTCCGCGTGAATGACGCCGACCAGCGTGACATTTTCGAAGTGCAGGCCCTTCGCAATCATCTGCGTTCCCACGAGGATGTCCGTCTTCCCTGCCTTGAAATCTCCGAGCACGCGGCGGTAGTCCTCCTTGCGCTTCATCAGGTCCGAGTCCATCCGCTGCACCCGCGCGTGCGGGAACAGTTTGGTCAGCGTCTCCTCCACCCGCTCGGTGCCGAGGCCGGCGTAGCGGATGGCCGCGCTCCGGCACTTGGGCTCGGGACAAGCCGTGGGAGCTTGGGCTTCGTGGCCGCAGATATGGCAGCAGATTTTCTGCGCGCGGCGGTGGTAGGTGAGCGCGACGCTGCAATTGGGGCACTCGGCCACGTAGCCGCATTGCGGACACTGGAGCGAACTGGAATAGCCGCGGCGGTTCAGAAAAAGCATCGTCTGCTCGCGGCGTTCCAGTCGTTGGGTGATCGCCTCCTTGAGCTGGACGGAAAAAATCGGAAGGCCCTTTTCCTCGCGGGCTTCCTGCCGCATGTCCACCACGCGCACGATGGGCATCTTCTTTTCGTCGGCGCGGATCGTGAGCTCCAGCAAGGCGTATTTGGCGCGTTGGACGTTGTAAAAGCTCTCCATGGACGGCGTAGCGGAGCCGAGGACCACGACGGCATCCTCCATCTGGCCGCGCACCACCGCCACATCGCGCGCGTGGTAACGGGGGGTTTCCTCCTGCTTGTAGGAATGCTCGTGCTCCTCATCCACAATGATCAAGCCGAGCGGCTCGACGGGGGCGAAGATGGCCGAACGCGCGCCGATCACGATGCGGGCGCGGCCTTGGCGGATCTTGTGCCACTCATCGTGTCGCTCACCGGCGCTGAGGTGTGAGTGGAGCACGGCGACCTGCGTTTGCAGCGGGCCGTGGCTGAAGCGCGCCTTGAAGCGCTCCACGGTTTGCGGCGTGAGCGCGATTTCCGGCACGAGCACGACCGCGCCTTTGCCCTGCGTGAGCGCGTGGGCGATGGCTTGGAGATACACCTCCGTCTTGCCAGAGCCGGTGACGCCGTGGAGGAGGAAGGTGGCAGGTGATCCAGTGCGCGCCGACGCTGGTTCACTTTCCCGCTTTCCCACTTTCTCACCTGCATCGCCCGCCTCATCCATGCGGGCGCAAATCACCGCCAACGCCTTCGCCTGCTCGGCATTCAGCGGCAACGGCTCGGTGCGGCTGATGACCTCCTTCGCATATGGGTCGCGCTCGGAGACCTGGCTGGTGATGGTGACCAGATGCTTGTCCTCCAGCCGGCGGATGGTTTCCGCCGTGGTCTCGGCCAGTTCGAGCAGTTCGGCCAGCGGCAGCTCGCGACGCTCTTCGAGCAGGCTGAGAATTTCCTGCTGACGCTTGGTGAGCTTGGGCAGCTCGCCCGTGACCGGAAGCAGGCGGACGGACAGGCGTTCGCGCCAGCCTTCCTGCTCGCGGCGGATGGCCTGCGGCAGCACGCTCTTGAGGGCCAGTTCCGGCGCGCAGCAATAATATTCGCCAATCCAGCGGGCGAGCCGCAGCACTTTCGCCGTGACGAGTGACTGCTTGCCGATGACGCCCGTGAGGTGGCGCAGGTTGGTGTGCGTGGACTGCTCGACGAGGGCGGTGACGCAGCCCATGACCTGCCGGTGGCCAAAGGGAACCTTCACGCGGGTGCCCACCTCCACCTGGCCCGCCAGTTCGGGCGGGATGGCGTAATCGAACTCCCGGCGGAGTGCGATTTCCAAGGTGACACGGGCGACCATGCGCTAATGAAGAAGGCAAACGGTGAAAGTAAAAAGGCAAAAGGGCCGGCTTTGCGCGGCGACTTCCCTTTGCCTTGTCCTTTTCCTTTTGCCCTGCCTAGCGGCCCGGCGGGTTGATGATCTCGCTCATCTTGAAGATGGGCAGGAACATCGCGATGACGATGCTGCCGACGGTTACGCCGAGGAACACGATCAGCAGCGGTTCGATGAGGGAAGTCAGACCGTCCAGGATGGTCTCGATCTCGTCATCCAGAAAGTCCGCCACGCGTTCGAGCATCGCGTCGATCTTGCCGGTCTGCTCGCCGGCGTTGAGCATGCGGATGATCATCACTGGGAAGACCGGATGCCGGCCCAGCGCGGAGGAGATGCCGTCGCCCTTCTCGATGTCGGCGGAGGCGGAGCGGATGGCTTTCTCCATGATCACGTTGCCGACGCAGTTGGCGGTGATGTTGAGCACTTCGAGGATCGGCACGCCGGAGCGGATGAGGGAGGCCAGGGTGCGGGAAAAGCGCGCCAGGCAGATCTTGTGCGCGATATGGCCGAAGACGGGCAGGCGGATGCGGTTCTTGTCCCAGAACTCCAGGCCGACCTTGGTCTTGATGAAAGCCAGCCAGCCATAGCCCACCGCCCCCGCGCAGAGGCCGATCAGCCACCACCACTTTTTCATCCATTCCGAGAGGTCGATCAGGAACTGCGTGGGCGCGGGCAGCTTCGCGCCAAAGCCAGAGAAGATTTCACCGAACGTGGGCACGACCTTGACCAGCAGGAAGATGGTGATCGTGACGGCGACCAAGGTGACGATGGTAGGATACATCATCGCCGACTTGACCTTCTTTTGCAGCCGGACGGTGTTCTCCAAATAGGTCGCCAAGCGGCCAAGGATCTCCGCAAGCAAGCCGCCCTTTTCACCCGCGTCCACCATGCAGACATAAAGACGCTCAAAGGTCTTGGGATGCTTCGTCAACGCCGCCGAGAAGTTGTCGCCGCTTTCGACCCGTGCGCAGATGTCGCGGATGACATCCCGCATAATCTTGTTGTCCGTCTGCTCGGCGAGGGCCTGGAGAGCTCCCACAATCGCGATGCCCGCGTCAATCAGCGTGGCGAGCTGCCGGGTGAACATGACCAAGTCTTGGAGCGGGACTGCTCCAGTGGTGGCCTTGCCCTTCTTGCCGCTGGCCTCCTGGATGGAAACCACCAGCAGGTTCCGGCCCAGCAGGTTGGCGATGGCCTCCTGCTCCGTGTTGGCGTCAAGGACGTTGCGAATCTCCCGGCCGGAGGCGGCTTCACGGGCGACGTAGCTGAAAGACGGCATAGCTTGGTGGGTGATATAGCTCGGGGCAGGCATTATCAAGCCAAACCCCGAACAGCATTGGGCTGGCCCGCCTACTCATTGGCCCAACTGTTTCAACCAGTCGCCGGCATGGCGCTGGTAGGCACCCCAGCCCCGCGCGCCCACGGCGGCCCGCAATTCCTGCTCGGTGGCGGCCCGGATGGCGACGAGTGCCACGGCCCGGGCCTCCGGGATCAACTGCGCGTCCTGTCTGGTTCGCGCTGCCTGATCCTGCGCTGCGGTTTGCAAGGCGAGCCACTGGCTGGCGGCGGCAGCGGGCGCTTCCAATCGCCGGGCGAGTTTCAACAAGGTGTGGAAGCGCGGGTCGCTGCCGCGCTCGAAGGTGGCCAGGCGTTGCTCGCCCAGTTGCGCCAGCAGCACGGTGTTTCGCTTGGTTTCAAATGCGGTGATTCTAGCCTCGTAATCGGCCTTGTCCATCGGCCGGGTCGGGTCGGGCCTAGGCGGCTGCGGATGTGCGGCATCAAAGTCCTTGAGCGCCAGTGCGAGAGAGCGCAGCTCCGCCGGAGTAGCCGTGAAACCGCGCAATTCCCGCACCTTCGCGGCTTGGGGGCTGCGGCGTAGCTCGAACTCCGCGTGCTCGCTGCGAGTGAGCAAGGCAGCGCGCTCATCGTGCTGGGAAAGCTCCAGTGTGTTAATGGGGTCACGCCACTTCAATCTGCCAACCGGGTCATTCGCGGGTGGCTCAGGCCCGATTTTTCCGCGCAACTTGGCAGTGGCTTCGCGATGGCGGTCGGTCATCTCCGCGAGCTGTCGCGCCTTTTCGGCAGATAAATGCCCGTAAAGAGCGGGCTGAGGTCTCAGCTGCTGGTTTACAGCCGGGACCGCCAGCACCTGGCGCAAACTCTTTTGCAGCTCGTCGTGCTGGCGGGTCCACAGCTCGACGGTTTGCTCGGTCTCCGTGCCTTTGATCAAGTCCTCGAACTCGCCGTTGCTCGCGGCCAGCTCCCAGAAGCGGGCGTTGAACGGGCGCAGCAGCTCCCGCACGCGCGCGCGGAGGTCATCGGCCAGACGGGCTCCGAGCAGATCCAGCGCGGTCTCCGCCGGACAGCCGATGGCCAGCAGGTTGGTGGCCATGACAAGGATGTTCGTGGACTCGATCTGGCTCCATTGGAAGGGCGGGCTGCCGGGGACCTGCACCACTGGCGCACGCGCGGAATCGGGCGGGGTGGTGGCCACGAGATTGGTGACCACGGTCAGCCGTGCCTCGGGCAGGGCCGCATCGCGCTGCCGGGCCGTCTGAAACAGCAGCATCCCCACCAACGCCAGGTTGAGGGCCACCGAACCAAGAATGAGGCGGGGCCAGTTCATGGGGCGGCGGGCCGGCGACGTTGCGTCGGCAGGGAAAGCGCGTTGGTCAGGCTTTGGCCGTGGCTTTTGGCGTAAGCCGTGAAGGCCGCCGGTCCCAAGGTGCGGGCCAGCCGATCCGCAGTGGTGGCGCGCAAGGTGGCCAGCAGCAGCGCCCGTTCCTCGGTCGAGAGCGCCTCATCCGCGCGAATTTCCTGCGCCTGCCGGGCGGCGGTGGCCCGGGCGGCATGGGCCTCCACCAGCGCGCTTTTCGGCACGCCCAGCTGCGCCGTGCTTTGAAAAAGTTCCACAAAGGTCTGATCGCGCGCCCGCACCACGTCCGCGTAGCGATCCGCACCGAGGAAGCGCCGTAACAGCTCCTCGAATGCCGCATCACCCTGCTGCCGGCTTTCCTCGGGATAGATGTGATCCTCCAACTGGATCGCCCGGGCCAGGAAATCACGCGTGTCGGCCCGCAGGCGTGCGATCTCGCGCAGTTCCGGACCCGTGATGGGCACGCCGTTGGTCTGCCGGAGCGCGGACAGATTGTCCAACGCGGCCAGCCGGCAGCGCAGCTCCTCGAGCTCCGTGGGCACAATTTGCCGGGCCAGCTCGGCCTCGAAGCGCTCGCGCAGGCTGCGGAGCGCCGCCAGATCTTCGTCCAGCAGGATGCCTTCGCGCAGCGCCAGGAAACTGCTCACATCAGCCTCGCGCAGATGATGGACGGTGATGAGGTGATCGATCTGGGGAAGACCAGTGAAGCCAAACAGGATTTCCACGATGGCATGGGCAAAGCCGCGCTCACGCATTTCCTGGAGGGCCTTGAAGCTCAGCTCGGCCCCCAGTAACTGGCGGGTGAGCTCCCGCTTCTCCAATTCCAGCGCGTGCAACTGAAGCGCACGGGCGCGGGCGCGGGCATCTCGTTCATCCGCCGGCTGCCAGAAGGTGTCCTCCTTTTCCTCCTCCAGCGCGGCCCGCCGCTCGGCGAAGTGCTTTTCAAGATCGGCCAGCAGGATGTCCCGCACGACCACCGGCGGGGTGCCAATTGCGCGGAGATTGGCCGCGTAAACGGCATAGTCGGCTGACTCCACCGCGCGCCAATGGAACGGCGCGGCGGCCGCCGGGGCCGGGGCTGGCTCGCTGGGCGGCGTGGGCCGGGCGGGGCGCAGCGTCGTGACCACCGCCTGTCGCTCCTGCACGGCACCGGGCGGTGCGCCGGCTGAACGGAGCAGGGCAAGGTTCATCACCAGCAGCACCCCGGTGAGGGCGAGGGACAAACTCAAGGCGAGAAAGGACCGCATGCGCGCTCGTGCTTGGACGATGAACCGAGATGTAACAGCCGCAGCGCGCGCCGCGCAACCCCGCAACGCGCCTTACCGCTCGCAACTTTCGGCCCCGGCTGGTTAAGTATCGCCCCAGTCACATGGCGCAGTTCACCTACAAGGCCCGCAAACGCTCCGGCGAAACCGTCACCGGCGTGCTTGAGGGCAACGACCGCAGCGCCGCCCTCGCGCAGATCGATCGCATGGGCCTGTTCCCCGTGGCCGTGGAGGCGGCCAAGGGGGGCGTCGCGCTGACTCCCGGGGCCGCTTCTGGCCGGCGGTTTTCGCTCACCGACCTGCTCCCGCCCACCTTACGCGAAGCGGCCCTGCGGCCGAGCAAGCCCAAGTTGCAGGAGCTGGCCACCTTCACGCAGCAGTTCTCGAATCTGCTCAAGTCCGGCATGCCGCTGACGACCGCCCTGAACAGCATGACGCATCTGGAGACCAAGGGCATCCCCTCCGCCGTCAGCAAGCAGCTCCGCAACGACGTCACCGAGGGCCGCAGCCTGTCGGATGCGATGGCCAAGCAGCCGGTCGTCTTCTCGGACATGTATGTGAACATGGTCCGTGCCGGCGAGCAGAGCGGCTCGTTGCAGGAGGTGCTGCGCCGGCTGGCGGAGCACTACGAACGCTTCGCGGAGGTGCAGCAGAAGTTCAGCTCGGCCCTGATCTACCCGGCGTTTGTGATGCTCACCGGCGTGGTGATCATCTTCTTTTTCATGACCTACATGCTGCCGAAGTTCCTCAGCATCTTCGCGGACATGAAGGTGGACCTGCCCGCCTCCACCCGGCTGCTCATCGGCATCAGCAACTTCTTCAGCGACCCCGTGTATCTGCTGACGATGGGCGTGGTGCTGGTGGCGGGGGCGATCGTCTTCCTGCGCTTCCGGGCCAGCGATCTGGGCCGGCACACGCTGGACCGCTGGAAGCTCAACGCGCCGGTCGTGGGCCGCGTCGTGCGGCTGCACCTGTTCGGCCAGTTCGCGCGCACGCTGTCCACGCTGATGCAGAATGGCGTGTCCGTGCTCACGGCGCTGAAGATCACCGAGCAGGTCGTCCCCAATGTCGTGCTCAAGCAGGCCATCGCCGAAACCCGCGCGGCCGTCACCGACGGCAAGACCATCGCGCAGCCGCTGGCCCGCAGCAAAGTCTTCCCCCAGCTCATGATCGACCTGATCAAGATCGGCGAGGACACCGGCGACGTTCCCGGCGCGCTTCGCAACGTGGCCGACACCTACGAGAACGAGCTGAACATCGGCCTGCGCGTCATGACCAACCTGATTGAGCCGGTGATGATTCTCGGTATCGCGCTGGGCGTGGGCTTCCTGCTGCTGAGCGTGTTGCAGGCCATGTTCTCCATCACCTCGAACATCGGCAACAGCATGGGACGATGAAGACGGCAGGTCACAAGCGGCCGGGGCCCGGTGACACCGGGAGGGGAATTCCCGGCGCCCGGTCGTCGGAGGCAACTCTCCGAGCCTTCACGCTCATCGAGATCATGATCGTCGTCGGGCTCATTGCCATCGCCATGAGCGCCGCCATCCCCGCGTTCGTCTCCGCGCAAAACAAGCAGCCGATGCGAGTCGCGCTCCAAGGCCTTCTGGAGGCCTGCGCCACAGCACGGGCGCAGGCGATCCTGCGCGGAGCCATCGTGGAGCTGCGCATCCGTCCGCAGGATTACACCTTCGACGTGACTCCGGCTGGCGCGGGCGGTGGTTCCGCCGCCGGGGCTGCGCGGCCGGAACCCAAGGCCGGCGAAGGCCACAGTGTCTTCTCCCTCAAACTGCCGACCGAGGTGGGCATCGAAGAACTGGCGATCAACTTTCAACTGCTCAAGGACGCCGAGGCCGTCGCGGTGCGGTTCCGCCCGAACGGCACCAGCGATGAATTCACCGTGGTCCTGCGCTCGCTGCACGGCGAGTTGCGCAAGATCACGCTCGACCCCGTCACCGCCCGCGCCGATTTCGAGGTGATGCGATGAGGATCGAAGTGCCCAGTGACGGCTGGCCGGGGACACGCGGCACGACGCGTTCCCGGCCG
>Ga0075471_10002465_pt1 | contig 12154 bp, 8 predicted proteins | sample DEB19_08_DNA_2_FD_74787 | JGI IMG/M metagenome (GOLD analysis project Ga0075471, IMG submission 74787) | Aqueous microbial communities from the Delaware River and Bay under freshwater to marine salinity gradient to study organic matter... | ecosystem: Environmental > Aquatic > Marine > Coastal ... | reverse complement strand
CTATCGCTTGTTCGCGGCGCGCCCGACAACGTGACCCTGATCGTCGCCCGCGTCGGTGAAAAGGAGGCATCGCGGATCGCTGCGGGCGATCCGCCATGGCCGCTCGCCGCCGAAAACCCCGTCACGGCCGCTCCGCAGCCGGTTCCCTGGAAGATGCTCGGCGTGGCGGCTGCGAGCCTGCTCGTCGCCCTGCTGTCGAGTCCGTGGAGCAGCCTGATGCAGGCCGACGGCGCCGTCGGCCGGTTGCTCGGCCCGGCCCTCGCACCCGCGATGGCGTTCGTCGTTCCGGTGGCGATGGCACTGCTCTTCATCGGGGCGCTTCTGGCGGCGGTCCTCACCTCCTTCGTGTCGAACGCCGGAGACGTCAGCGTGCTCGAGCCCGGTGCACGGCTGGGAAGCGGCCCCTACCGCTCCTATGACTGCCGACCCTCGGAGCCGCTGCTCGAAGGCATCGTCGCAAGCGTCGAGTCGGCGGCCGACGGCCTTTCCACGGACCACCGGGAGCAGTTGCTCGAGGCGGTGGCGGCCGCCCGCCGTCCAATGGCGAACCATGATCTCCCGGCAGCGGTCGCCGCGGCGGCAGCGGCGATCGCCACGTATCGCCGGTTCGTCGCTGCCGCCCGTGGCGACGACACCGCCCACGGCTGACGGGCGGCCCGACGTCTGGGCGATCCAGGCCGAGTCTGCGGGCTGAGCAGACGACGGCCTCCACGCGACACGCCCCTCCACCGCGAGTTGTGATCAAGCCCACCTGGCCTGGCCGTCGATCGCCTCCTCGGGGATCAGCGACTTGCGGGGAGGCGGAACCGATGGCAACCGCGACGGCTGTGCAGAACCATGGGATCGGACGACGACCGGCCGCCCGGCCACGGCCGGCGATGTTTCGGGCCCTCGGCCATGCCGAACCCCCGGAGACGATCGACCTCGCCGGCGAGACCTTCCGCCGCGTCGAGATCCTCAAGCACGATTCCTGGGCCGCGACGGCGGTCTACCGTTCGGCCACCCGCATGGCAAAGTGCAAGTTCAACCGCACGCAGGCGATCGGCGTCGTGCCGATGGCCTGGCTCGGCCGGCATCTGGCCGCGCGGGAACGCTGGTTCATGGATCGGCTGGCCGGCATCGAGGGCATCCCCGTCTCGCTCGGCGAGATCCACACCGGGGGAGCCGTGCTCGCCACCGCCATCGCCCACGAATGGATCGACGGCCACGCACTGGCCGAGAAGGAGCAGGTCGACGACTGGTTCTTCCCGCAACTGGCCGACATCCTCGCCGCGGCACACCGTCGCGGCGTGGCCCACGTCGATCTCCACAAGCGGGAGAACATCCTCGTCGACGAGCAGGGACGGCCGCACCTCATCGACTACCAGATCTCGTTCGGACTGCCGGCCGGCAGGCTGGCCGCGTTCGTGCTCGGCGGGCTGCTCCGGCTCCTGCAGCGGTGCGACGAGTATCACCTGCTCAAGCACCGCGTGAAGCACCGCCCCGACCAGGTCGGCCTGAGCCTCGCCGACATGCAGCGAATGCGACCGTGGTGGATCAGGGCCCACCGCTGCGTGGCGATTCCCTTCCGAACGGTCCGCCGCCGGCTGCTCACCGGGCTCGGCATCCGCTCGAAGAGCGGCCATGCATTCAGCGAGGCCTTCCCCGAGATCGCCCATCGCCGCGCCGCCGCGTGATCGGGGCCGACTGTCGCGGCCGAAATCGGCCTGCCGCCGGCCGGACCGCCGCCGCTACACTCCCCCGGCCATGAAGATCATCTCGCGATACGTGCTCTGGGAACTGCTCCAGGTGTTCCTGGTCGCCCTGACGGCGCTCACCATCTTCATGCTCGTCGTCGGCCTGGTGCGGGAAGCCCAGCAGCAGGGGCTCGGACTCGTCCAGATCCTGCTGCTGATCCCCTACGTGCTGCCGGAGGCGATGCGGTTCGCCGTCCCGGGCACGATGCTCTTCGCGGTTGCCAGCGTCTTCGGCCGGATGTCGGCCTCCAACGAGATCATCGCACTCAAGGCGGCGGGCATCTCGCCGATGGCCACGATCTGGCCCGCCGCCGCGCTGGCGCTCGTCGTGAGCTTCGTCTCGGTGTGGCTCAACGACGTCGCCGTCTCATGGGGCCGCGACGGCGTCCGGCGGGTCGTGGTCAACAGCGTGGAGCAGATCATCTACGGCCGGCTCCGGCAGCAGCGGTCCTACAGCACACCGCAGGTGTCGATCAACGTGAAGGCCGTCGACGGCAAGCGGCTGCTCCGCCCCACGCTCTCCTTTCAGTCCGGCCCCAACGGCCAGCCGGCCACGATCTCGGCGGCCGAGGCGGAACTCGCCGCCAACGCCGCCAACGGCACGCTCGTGGTCACCTTCCGCGACGGCACCCTGCACATGGGCGACTACACGGCCTCCTTTCCCGAGAGCATCGTGCGGGAAGTGCCCCTCGATGCGGTGAGCCGCAAGGGCACCGTCTCGACGAGCCCGTCGGAGATCGCCATGGCGCAGTTCGCCACGGCCCGCGTGGAGCAGACGGCGCGGATCGACCGGATCGAGCAGGTCGCCGCCGGCAAGACGGCGATGAACATCCTCACCGGCCGCATGGAGATGACCACGCCGGCGCAGGTGGGTGCCGAGCGGGAGCTCCTTCGCAACGAGCAGAGCCGGCTCAATCGCATCGTCATGGAGCCGTGGCGGCGGTGGGCCAACGGCTTCAGCTGCCTGTGCTTCGTGCTGGTGGGCGCGCCGATGGCGATCCGGATGCGCAACGCTGACTTCCTGACGAGCTTCTTCCTCTGCTTCCTGCCAATCCTGATCGTCTACTATCCGGTGTTCATGCTCGGCGTCGATCAGGCGAAGCGGGGCGCCGTTCCGCCGGCCGCCGTGTGGATGGGCAACCTGCTGATCACGCTCTGGGGCTGGTGGCTCCTGCGGCGGGTCGTGCGGCAGTAGCCGGCCGGGCATGCGATGCCCGGATGCCGAGGCTGTTGCTCGTCCGCGTGAATCTGGCACAATCGCGGGCCTCGTTCCGGGATCGTTTCACGCCCTCGCCACGGAGCCTCCGTCTCATGCCCCGCCCCGTCACCCTGTTCACCGGCCAGTGGGCCGATCTGCCGCTGGAGCATCTGGCCCGCAAGGCCCGCGAGTTCGGCTACCAGGGCCTCGAACTCGCCTGCTGGGGCGATCACTTCGACGTCACCCGGGCGGTCGAGGAGAGCGGCTACTGCGCGGCGAAGCGTGACACCCTCGAGCGACACGACCTCTCCGTCTACGCGATCTCCAGCCACCTCGTCGGCCAGGCCGTGTGTGACCGGATCGACGAGCGGCACAAGTCGATTCTCCCGCCGCACGTCTGGGGTGACGGCGACCCTGCGGGCGTGAACAAGCGGGCTGCCGAGGAGATGAAGAAGACGGCGCGGGCGGCCCAGAAGCTCGGCGTGTCGGTCGTCAACGGCTTCACGGGCTCCTCGATCTGGCACCTCCTCTATTCATTCCCGCCCGTGAGCGACTCCATGATCGACGCCGGCTTCGCGGAGTTCGCCGATCGCTGGCACCCGATCCTCGACGTCTTCGCCGAATGCGGCGTGCGGTTCGCGCTCGAGGTGCACCCCACCGAGATCGCCTTCGACATCTTCACCGCCCAGCGGGCCCTCGAGGCCCTCGGCAGGCGCGAGGAGTTCGGCTTCAACTTCGATCCGAGCCACCTGCACTGGCAGGGCGTGAGCTCCGTGGAGTTCATCCGCTCCTTCCCCGACCGCATCTACCACGTTCACGTGAAGGACGCGATCGTGACGCTCAACGGCCGCTCCGGCATTCTCGGCAGCCACATCAACTTCGGCGATCCCCGCCGTGGCTGGGACTTCCGTTCGCCGGGCCGTGGCGGCATCGATTTCGAGGAGATCATCCGGGCGCTCAATCAGGCGGGCTACGAGGGCCCGCTGTCGGTGGAGTGGGAGGATTGCGGGATGGATCGCGAGCATGGCGCCGCCGAGGCGGCGCGGTTCGTGAAGAACCTCGACTTCTCGCCGAGCCGGCGACAGTTTGATTCGGCCTTCGCGGAGTCCTGAGCGGCGGCATGCCGCAGGAGGCCGAGATGCGGCGTCGTGGATGGTGGAGCACGATTGGCTCGGCGGAGGCGATGCGGCGGCGAGCCGGCGCTGTCGTCGTGATGATGGCGACTGCCGCCGCGAGCCCCCCGCGGTCGGTGGCGGCGAACGACCCCGCGAAGGGCGGCCCTGCGACGAGCATCGCCGCCCTCGACGAAGCCTTCGCGACCGCGGCTCGAGGCCTGGCGGAGCGTGCCGACGCAGCCGGCAATGGGGACCTGGCCGCCCTGATCGCGGGCTGGAGCCTGCCCGCCATCGCAGGGCGACAACTCGTGGTGGCCATTCCTTCGCGGCTCGAGAAGCCGCCGTCGGTCGACACCCCCGCGGAAGAGACGATCTGGAACGACTTCGCAGCCGCCCGTCGCGCGAGGGCGGCCGGCCTGTTCGACCATGCGCTGGCGGCGGCGCGGGCCCACGACCGGACGCCATCCCGGGAGGAACTGGCCCGTCCCGTCGAGCCCGACGCGCCGCCGCTGCCGCAGCGGTCGTGTGAGGCGGTGCGACTGCTGTTTCTCGCCCTGCGGGACGATCCGGGCCACGAGCGGGCGCGGGCGGCCGGCGGCTTCGTCCGCCGGGGCGACGACTGGCTCCGGCCGGAGGCGGCGCGGCATCTCGACAGGGGGGAAGCCCATGACCCGGCCTTTGGATGGATGCCGAAGGCGAAACTCGAACGGTATCGCCGGGGCGAGCGGTCCTCCCGGGGCCGGTGGATCGCCGCCGAGGACGACGACTCCCGGCCGCGTGACCTCCGGCACGCTCCCGAGTTTCACTCCGACCACTGGGAGATCGTGACCGCCGCCCCGCTCGCTGATGCCGCCGCGCTTGCGGGCCGACTCGAGGAGTCCGACGCCGTCTGGCGGCAGGTCTTCGGGGCCTTCGCCACCGAGCCCAAGGAACTCGAACGCCGACTCGAGGGCCGGGGTCGCGCAGCCCCGCGGGCGGCCCATGCGGCGATTCTCTGCGCCGATCGCAGCCAATACGTCGAGGAACTCGAACCGCTCGAGCCGCTGATCGGCATGACCGACGGCATCTACTGGACGCCCACGAAGACCATCTGGTTTCACGCCCGTCAGCCGGCGGAGGCAACCGACGGCGACGACGACGATCCGGCAACCGCCCGGGCGTCCGCGGCCGACGCGATCACGGTTCATCACGAGGCCACGCACCAGTTGTTCGGCGAGGCACGCTCCGACGCAGGCAGGGCGCGGCAGGGCGCCGGCGAGCGGTGCGGATTCTGGGCGATCGAGGCCGCCGGCTGTTACATGGAGACGATCCAGCCCACGCCCTTCGGCTGGACGGTCGGCGGCCGTGACGCGGGTCGGGTGCCCGCCGCCAAGGAGCGGCTCGACGACGGCTTCTTCGTGCCGCTCGAGGACCTCTGCCGCCTGGGCCGCAAGGACTTCCAGGCCGATGACCGACTGCCGCAGATCTACAGCCAGATCGCCGGCCTCGCGGATTTTTTCATGAACGGCGCCGCGGGCCGCTACCGTGAGTCGTTCGTGGAGTATCTCGTCCGCGTCTATTCGGGCACGGCCGATCCGGACACGCTCTCCCGCCTCTGCAAACGCGGCTACGCCGAACTCGACGGCGACTACCGCCGCCACCTCTCGCGGTGAGGTCTCATTCCACCGGCCGCCTGTGGGCTGCGTTTGACGGCCGTTTCCCGCCACTTCTACACTCCCCGCGACCAGTGACTGACTCAAGGAGCCTCCATGCCCACCGCCGCCCAACCTGCCCCCCAGGCCACCGACCTCGACCGCCTCGCGATCGACACGATCCGCACCCTTTCGATGGATGCCGTCGAGGCGGCGAAGAGCGGCCATCCCGGCACGCCGATGGCCCTGGCGCCGGTGGCGTTCGCCGTCTGGAAGGACTTTCTGCGGTATGACCCGGCCGACGCCCGGTGGCCCAATCGCGACCGGTTCGTGCTCTCCTGCGGCCATGCCTCGATGCTCCTCTACTCGCTGATCCACTTGGCCGGCATTCGCCGTGCCGACGGCACGCCCGCGGTGTCGCTCGACGAGATCAAGAAGTTCCGGCAGCTCGACAGCGTCTGCGCGGGGCATCCCGAGCATCACATGACGGCCGGCATCGAGACCACCACCGGCCCGCTCGGCCAGGGCTGCGGCAACTCGGTCGGCATGGCGATGGCCTCGAAGTGGCTGGCGGCCCATTACAATCGGCCCGGCCACGTCGTCTTCGACTACGACACCTACGTGCTCTGCAGCGACGGCGATCTGATGGAGGGCGTGGCCGCCGAGGCGGCCTCGATGGCCGGCCACCTGGGCCTCTCCAATCTCTGCTGGCTCTACGACGACAACTCGATCACGATCGAGGGCGAGACCCATCTGGCATTCACGGAAGACGTGGGCCGGCGATTCGAAGGGATGGGATGGCGGGTCGAGCGGGTGGCCGACGCCAACGACTTGGCCGCCCTGCGGAGGGCGCTCGAGGCCTTCAAGGCGGAGCAGCACAAGCCCACGCTGGTGATCGTGAAGAGCGTGATCGGCTATGGCGCGCCGAAGAAGGCGGGCTCCCACGAGTCGCACGGCGCGCCCCTGGGGGCCGACGAGATCAAGGGGGCGAAACAGGCCTATGGCTGGCCGATGGATGAATCGTTCCGGGTGCCAAGTGCGGTTCCCGAGCACTTCGCCACCACGCTCGGCGGCCGGGGCAAGCAGGCGCACGACGCCTGGAAGAAGACGGTCGCCGGCCTCACGCAGGCCGACGCGCCGCTGGCGGCCGAGCTCGCCGATTTTCTCGCCGGCCGTCTGCCGGCGGCTTGGGACAAGTCGATCCCCTGCTTCCCGGCCGACGCCAAGGGGCTCGCCAGCCGCGTCTCGAGCGGCAAGGTGATCCAGGGCATCAGCGCCGGCGTGCCCTGGTTTCTGGGCGGCTCGGCCGACCTGGCTCCCTCCACGATGACACTCGTGCCCGGGGCCGGCGACTACGGGCACGGCGCCTACGCGGGTCGTAACTTCCACTTCGGCATCCGCGAGCATGGGATGGCGGCGGCCTGCAACGGGATGGCGCTCTCCGGCCTGCGGCCCTACTGCGCCACCTTCTTCGTATTCCTCGACTACCTCAAGCCGTCGCTCCGGCTCTCGGCGATCGGCGGCCTGGGGGTGATCTATGTGCTCACGCACGATTCGATCGGACTCGGCGAGGATGGCCCCACGCACCAGCCCATCGAGCAACTCGCCAGCGCGCGGGCGGTGCCGGGGCTTTCGGTATTTCGGCCCGGCGACGCCAACGAGGTGGCCGAGACCTATCGGGTCGTGATGCAGCGGGCCGATCGTCCGGCGGTGATCGTGCTCTCCCGACAGAACATCCCCACGCTCGACCGGGCGGCCGGCTTCGGCTCCGCGGCAGGCACGGCGCAGGGGGCATACGTGCTCAAGGAGGCGGCCAACGGCAAGCCCGACTGCATCCTGATCGGCACCGGCAGCGAGGTGCAGATCTGCCTCGACGCCGCCGCGAAGCTGGCCGCGGAGGGTGTGCACGCCCGCGTGGTGAGCATGCCGTGCTGGGATCTCTTCGAGGAGCAGGATGCCGCCTACCGCGAGAGCGTGCTGCCGGCGGCCGTCACGGCGCGGGTGGCCTGCGAGGCGGCCTGTGGTTTCGGCTGGGAGCGGTGGCTCGGCAGCCGCGGGGTGTTCGTGGGGATGAAGGGCTTCGGCGCCTCGGCTCCCGCCCCCGCCCTCTACCGGCACTTCGGCATCACCGCCGAGGGCGTCGCGGCTGCCGCGACGCGATCCCTCGCCGCGACCTGACGGTTTTCCGTGGCCTCACGGCTGCTGGTGCGAGTCGCCGATCACGGCGTCTTCCGAGTCCTTGCCGGCGCGAATCTCGCCGTCATGGTTGCGGTAGAGATGATCGTCCCGATGCAGGCCGTCGGGCATCAGCGTCGTGACGTGGCCGTCCTCGAAGAGCACGTGATGGAAGCCTTCGGGATGGTTGTCGCTCCGCTCGCCGCTCTCGTCGGGGGCGTCGGCGAGGAGCGGGTGGTGGGCCCGACGCAGGTTGCGATTGGGCTGGAGGATACCCGCGACGTCGCGATGTCCGAGCGTGTAGCCGTAGTCGCCCCCCATCGACCGCACGAGCTCCTCGAACCTGGGCGTGCCGACGGCCTCGCGGAGTTCCTCGAGCGATGGCACTCGGAAATCGCCGCGCCGGGAGAGGGCCGAGTCGGGGCAGAGCACCGTGCCGTCGTCCGCGACGAGGCGGTGCTCGGAGACGAGCGTCGGCGCGTAGAGGCCGGCACGGGAGAGCGGGCCCTCCCGCGGGGGCGAAGGATACATGCCCTTCGACTCCGCGTAGCCCTGCAGCGAGCCGGCGAGCCGCTGGAGGTTTCGCTGCGCGCGGCGGGAGCGGGCGTCGGCGATCGACTCGAGCAGAAGCGGAGCCACGAGGATGCAGGCCGCCAGCGCCGTGGCAGCGATCATCACCCGATCGATCCAGCGGCGGGCCGAGGAGCCCTGCCAGCCGCCATCATCGGCGGCGTCGGGCTGAAACACCGTCGGCCGGCCGGCCGGCGTCGGCAGAGGCTGCGTGCATCGGGCCGTCGCCGCCCCCCGCGCCGCCGCCGGGGATTGCGCCGCGACGAACGCCAGGGTTCTCGTCGCCAGCCCCGGCGGTGCGGCGGCCGGAGCCCGATCGAACTCCAGCGGCCGCAACGCCTGCCGCACGAGTTCGAGGTCGCGTCGCAAGGCCAGCCCCCCGGCCGGATCGGCGAGGGCGGACTCGAGCTGTCGCATCTCGCCCTCGTCGAGGGCCCCGAGACAGTAGCCGATCAGGTCCTGTTCGCGCTCACACATGGTGGAGCCTCGCTTCAAAACGCATGATCTCACGCATGGTTCACGGTTCCTTCCTCACTCGTCTTCGTCGCCGCCGTCACCGGGCAAGGATCGTCCGCTCTGCCGCCATGACTCGTTGAGTTTCAGCAGCGCTGAATGAAGCCGGCTCTTCACCGTGCCCACGGGGATGCCGAGCACGTCGGCCGCCTCGCGGTATTTCATGCCTTGGTGATAGACCAGCATCAGGGCGCTCTTGAGCGATTCGGGAAGGTCGTTGACGGCCGAACGGACCCAGTCGCGGGCCTCCTCGGCCTCCATCTGCGCGTCGGCCGTCTGGCCGTTGCCGGCCAGCATCTCCACGAGCGAACCAACGTCGCCTTCCCCACCGGTGCGGTGGTCGAGGCTCACCATCCGATGCCGGCGGTTGCGCCGCTGGGCGTCGATGGCCTGGTTGGTGGCGATCGTGTAGAGCCAGGGCCGAAACCGCCGGCCTTCCTCGAACTGCTCCCTCTTGAGGTGTACCTGGAGAAACGTCGCTTGAAACACGTCGTCCGCCATCTCGGCATTGCCGAGGTAACGGCGGAGATAACTGAACAACTCGCTTTCGTACCGATGCACGAGCGACTCGAATGCGGCCGAGTCGCCATTCACGCGACAGCGACGGAGCAACTCCTCGTCGGAATGACCCTCGGAAGGGGATCCCGCCGCCGTCCCGCCCCCGTGCCCGGAGGCAGGACCGTCATGCCGGCCGCCTGAACGTGAATCGTGCAAATCCATCAGTGGTACGTCGGCGGGGTCGAAAGAGTTCGGGGCTCCCTGCTCGGGGACTCCTTGTGGGGGAGAACCCCGTGCGTTCACCCGCTTTTTCTCTGTCCTGTGGCAAGCCTTTTTGGCGGCCCGGCGGCCCGTGCCCCCGAAGCCCCGAGTATAGCCGGGGCGCCCCGGAAAGCCCGTTACGGGGCCGCTCGCCGGAGGGCTCTGTCGGCGTTGCCCTTTGACTTTCCATCCCGAAACCCCGACATTCCGCGGCAGCCATGGACCGTCACACCTCCTACCGCTGGGCCGCCCCGGGCGATCTCAACGCCTTTTTTGGGCTCTCGATCGACAACCTGGCCGTGCTGGTGCTCACGGTGTCGATCCTGGGCACGGTCTTCGGCTACCCGGCCCAGTTCGCCCTCTCCCACCTCGTGCCCGGCACGGCCGTCGGGGTGATCGTGGGCGACCTGCTCTTCACCTGGATGGCGTTTCGCCTCGCCCGCCGCACGGGCCGTACCGACGTCACCGCGATGCCCCTGGGCCTCGACACCCCGAGCACGTTCGGCATGGTGTTCTTCGTGCTCGGCCCCGCCTTCGCCGAGGCCGTCGCCGGCGGCATGGATCAGGAAGCGGCCGCCAGGCGGGCGTGGCACATCGGAATGTGCTCGATCATCGCCAGCGGCATCTTCAAGATGGCCTGCGCCTTCGTGGCCGGGCCGGTCCGTCGGCTCGTGCCGCGGGCGGCGCTGCTCGGCAGCCTGACGGCGATTGCGCTGGCCCTGATCACCTTCCTGCCGCTGCTCGAAATCTTCACGTCGCCGGTCGCCGGCCTCGTGGCCCTCGGCATCGTGCTCACCACGCTCACAGCCCACATTCCCTTCCCGCTGCGGATTCCCGGAGCGCTCGCGGGCCTGCTCATCGGCGGGCTGATCCAGTTCGTCGGGCTGCGCTCCGGCTGGATTCCCGAGACCGCCCACATGGCGATCGATCCCGCCGCCGCCCTCTGGCCCACGGAGTGGCTCTCCGCCTTCCGCTGCGAGTGGGTCGAGGCCTGGCCCCACACCATCAAGTACCTGCCGATCGTGATCCCCTTCGCCCTCGGCACGGTGGTGGGGGGCATCGACTGCACGGAGAGCGCCGCGGCTGCCGGTGACGAATACGACACGGGCAAGGTGATCGGCGTGGAGGCGATCGCCACGGTCATCGCCGGGGCCTGCGGCGGCGTGATCCAGACCACGCCCTACATCGGCCAGCCCGCCTACAAGGCGATGGGGGGCCGGGCGGCCTACACGCTGATGACGGCGATCTTCATCGGCCTTGCCGGCCTCACAGGCACCTTCGCCTACCTCTACGAGATGCTGCCGGGCCCGGCGCTCGTGCCGATCCTCGTATTCGTGGGCCTCGAAATCACGTCGCAGAGCTTCCACGCGACGCCGCAGCGGCACTACCCCGCGGTGGCGCTGGCCTGCGTGCCGGCCCTGGCGGCGCTGGCCAAGATCGAGACCGACAAGGTGGTCGCCGCGGGCGCCATCCCCGATGCCGGCCTGGCCCGCGAACTCTTCTCCCTACAGATCATCTCCGCGGGCTTCATCGTCACGAGCGTGCTCTGGTCAGGCATGCTCACCGCGCTGCTCGACCGCAGGATGCGGCAGGCTGCCGGCTGGTGCCTGGCCGCGGCGGCCTTCACGCTCTGCGGAGTGATCCATTCGCCCTACAAGGACGGCCGGCTGTTCATGCCCTGGGCAATCGGCGAGTTGCCGCCGGAGGCTGCCGGCCGCGGGCCGCTGCACCTGGCGGTCGCCTATGGCCTGCTGGCCCTGCTCTATCTCGGATGGTCGGCATGGCTCGCGGTGTCGGGGGCGTTGCCAGCCACGAAGCACCATCATGCCGACGGGGATACACTTCAGTAACTTCTTCGGCCGGATGGCGGCCCGCAGCCGAGGGTGATTCACCTACCATCCAACTTCTCATGGCCCCAGCCCATCCGCCGCTGCCCCGACTCGCCTTCGGCAACGCGACCGCCCAGGGTAGCAGCGACCTCGATGCGTTCACGACCACTCAGCGGCTGGTGATGCCCGCCGTGACCAGTTACGAACCTCTTTCTGGTCGCACGGCATTCCGGCATCTCTCGGCGATGGTCCGCATCGGCGACATCCGGCTGGTTGCCAGCGCATCCACCCCGATGGCCATGGCCGCAGGAGTTTCCTCCGAGACCACGCTCCTGATTCCCTTCCATGGCTGGAGCACGTCGGTCATCGACGGCCGCGAACACCGCTGGCAGGCGGGCAACTCGGCAATGCTCGTGCCCGGCTCGGCCCGGACGGGCGAGAGCGGTGTCCGCTCGAAGCTCGGCATCACCTTCAATCCCCAGCGACTCCAGGCCGTGGCGCAGGCCATGCTCGGGCCGCGCGGCCGCCTCGACCTTGGCCTGCACAAGCCCCGCGTGATCCCGCTCACCGCCTCGCGATCGCCGGCCATGAAACTGCTCAAGCAGGTGCTGCCGCTGATCGACCTCGG
>Ga0075471_10002464_pt1 | contig 12154 bp, 9 predicted proteins | sample DEB19_08_DNA_2_FD_74787 | JGI IMG/M metagenome (GOLD analysis project Ga0075471, IMG submission 74787) | Aqueous microbial communities from the Delaware River and Bay under freshwater to marine salinity gradient to study organic matter... | ecosystem: Environmental > Aquatic > Marine > Coastal ... | reverse complement strand
CCGCAAGAAGATCGAGGGCCTGCGCAAGCAGGTGCGGGACGGAGCCGCCTTCGAGAAGGTGGCGCGCGAGAACTCCGAGGACGTCGGGACCGCCGCGCAGGGCGGAGAGCTCGGCTTCTTCTCGCGGGGCCGGATGGTGAAGCCCTTCGAGGAGGCAGCGTTCTCGCTTTCGCCGGGCGAGATGAGCGAGGTCGTCGAGACCCCGTTCGGCTTCCACCTGATCCAGGTGGAGGAGATCCACGAGGAGAAGAAGCAGTCCCTCGCAGAAGCCCGCCCGGACGTCCTCGACGCGATCCGCCAGGAACGCGGCAAGGAGGTCGCGGCCTCGCTCGCCAGGGAGGACCGCGCAGCGTGGGCGGGCGGCAAGTCGGCCGACGAGGTGGCGAAGGCGCGCGGCCTCCGGGTCGACCGGCCCGAGCCGATCGCGCGCGGCGGCGCCCTGCCGGGCATCGGGACCTCGTTCGCGGTGAACAACGCGCTCTGGGACCTCGCGCCGGGCAGCGTGACCGACCCGATCGACGCGAACGGCACCTGGGTGATCGCGAAGTCGATCGAGAAGATCGCTCCCGCGCCCAAGCCCTTCGACTCCGTGAAGGAGCAGGTCGAGACCGCCTACCGCCTGCAGGAAGGCCAGAAGCTCGCGCGCGAGGCCGCGCAGAAGCTGCTCGAGGCGGCGAAGTCCGACGGATCGCTCTTCAAGGCGGCCGCGGCGCAGCACGGCTCGGTCGAGCGCAGCGAGGCGTTCCAGCGCGGTGGTCCGTTCATCCCCGGGCTCGGGGCCGCGTCCGACCTCAAGGAGAAGGCCTTCGCCCTCTCGGACGGAAAGAAGATCCCGGACGACGTCGTCGAGGTCGCGGGCGACTCGGTCGTGATGGAACTCGCCGAGGTGCAGGCGCCGTCGGACGACGACGTGAAGAAGCAGATGGCGCAGGTGAAGAAGTCGATGCTCGAGCAGCGCCGCGGCGGAGTCTTCACGCGCTACCTGCAGGAGCTCAAGAAGAAGGCGCAGATCGTCGTCGACCGGCAGAAGGTCGACGCGCTGCCGTCCGTCTGACCGGCGGCCGCCCCGCCCTCGCGGCGGGGCGGCGCGGGCCGGGGGCGCGGCCGGGGAGCCCGCGATGAGCGAGGCCTTCGAGATCCGCGGCGGTCGTCGGGGAGGCGTGCTCCTCGTGCACGGCTTCACCGGGTCGCCCCACGAGATGGCGCCGCTCTCGGGCCCGCTCGCGGCCGCGGGCTGGGACGTCGTGGGCGTGCGCCTGCCCGGGCACGGCGCGGTGCGACCGGGCGAGCCGAACGACCGCGAGGCGTGGGCCGCGACCGTGCGCGACGCCTTCGGCGGGATGGCTCGCCTCCACGGCCCGGGGCGGGTCGTGGTCGCCGGTCTCTCGATGGGCGCGCTGCTCGCGATCGACCTCGCGCTCGCCGAGCGCGACCGCGTCGGGGCACTCGTCGCGCTCTCGCCGGCGATCGCGATCCCGGCGCGTCGCTCGGCGGCGCTGCGCGGGGTCGGGCTGGTCGCGACCGGCGGCGTCCGGGCGATCGCGCTCCGCAAGCCGCCGAGCGACCTGCGCGACCAGGCGGCGCTCGCCGCACGCCCCCCGGCGGCTCCGGTGACCGTCGGAGCGGCGCTTTCCTTCGACGACCTGCGCCGCGACGTGCGGCGACGCGTCCGCCGCGAGGGCGCCTCGTTTCCCCGCCCCCTGCTCGTCGTCCACGCCCGGCGCGACCGGACCTGCCCGCTGCGCGGCGCGCGCTGGCTCGCCCGCCGGATGCCGGGCGCCGCACCCGAGCTGCACGTCCTCGAGCGCAGCGGGCACGTGATCCCGATCGACCTCGAGGGGGAGCGCGCCGCCGCGATCGTGCTCGACTTCCTCGAACGGCGCGGCCCGCGGGACTGACGCGCCCGGCCGTGCTGCGGCCGCGCTCAGGCGTCGAGCGGCTCGGGCCTCGGGCGTCGCGCGCGGAACAGCAGCGACCAGAGCTCGCCGACCGACGCGACTCCTTCCACGCGCAGGCCGTCGGGTGCCTTCACGCCGCGGGCGGTCGCGGCCGGCACGATCGCGCGCGCGAAGCCGAGCTTCGCCGCCTCGCGGAGCCGCGTCTCGGCGTGCCGGACCGCGCGCACCTCGCCCGCGAGCCCGACCTCGCCGAAGAGCACCAGGTCGGCCGGCAGCGGCTGGTCGCTCGCCGAGGATCCGATCGCCGCGATGATCGCGAGATCGGCCGCGGGCTCGGCGACGCGGAACCCGCCCGCGATGCTGACGAACAGGTCGTGCTCCCAGAGCTTCAGCCCCGCGCGCTTGTCGACGATCGCGGTGAGCACCGCGACGCGGTTCGAGTCGAGGCCGAGCGTGGTCCGGCGCGGCATCGCGAGCGCCGACTTCGCGGCGAGCGCCTGCACCTCGACGAGCAGGGGGCGCGTGCCCTCGACCGTCGGCAGCACGACCGAGCCGGGCGCGCCCTTCGGGCGCTCGGCGAGCAGCACCGCGGAGGGGTTGCCGACGTCGCGCAGGCCGCTCTCGCCCATCTCGAGGACGCCGACCTCGTTGGTCGGGCCGAACCGGTTCTTCACGGCGCGCAGGAGTCGCAGCCCGCCGTCGGAGTCGCCCTCGAAGTGCAGCACGGTGTCGACGACGTGCTCGAGCACGCGCGGCCCCGCGATCGTGCCCTCCTTGGTGACGTGGCCGATCAGGATCGTGGGCCGGCCCGAGGCCTTCGCCATGGTGACGAGCGCCGCCGCGCACTCGCGCACCTGGCCGACGCTGCCGGGCGCCGAGGCGAGTTCGCGGGAATGCATGGTCTGGATCGAGTCGACCAGCACGACCTGCGGGTTCGTCTCTTCGACCTGTGCCAGCACCTCCTCGACGCAGGTCTCGGGCAGGATCAGGATCGAATCGCCGCTGCCGAGGCGATCGGCGCGCATCTTCACCTGCTCCGGAGACTCCTCGCCGCTCACGTAGAGGGCCTTCATGCCCCGGCGGCCGAGCTCGCCGAGCACCTGCAGCGAGATCGTCGACTTGCCGATGCCCGGGTCGCCGCCGAGCAGGATCGCGGAGCCCGCGACGATCCCCCCGCCGAGCACCCGGTCGAGCTCGACGAGCCCGGTCGACACGCGGCTCGCGGCCTGGGGCTCGACGCTCCCGAGAGGGACCGGCTTCGCGTCGCGCGCGGCCCCGATCGCGATCGAGGTGCGCTGCGGGCCGGCCGTCGGCCGGGGCGCGACCGCCTCCTCGACCACGCTGTCCCAGTGCCCGCAGTCGTTGCAGCGCCCGACCCACTTCGCGAACTGCGCACCGCACTGCTGGCAGACGAAGCTCGTGCGGGGGCGGGCCACGGCGCCGCTTACCACACGGCCCACGCCGGCAAAGGGCACGCAGGACAACGGGACGGGCGGCCTGGCCGACCGGGCGTTTCCGTGGCCGCTCGGCCCGACCGTCGGGCATGCCGCGGCGCGTCCCCGCATCTTCCTTGACCCCGCGGGCCCGCCCCCGGATAAGGTCGAGGATCCCCGGCCGGTGCCGGAACCCACGTGATCCTCCCCGCCACAGGCCGCGCCCGCATGCCGGACGCGTCGCCTCGCGCCGGGGCCCAACGGAGAAGCGACGACATGGCTGCCAACACCCGATCGACCCTCGCGCTCGCTCTCGTCCTGGCCTCGGCCGCGGGCGTCCTTCCCGCCGAGGTGCGCGCCGACGCCGCAGGCCCCGGGCCCGCGCCCGGGACGACGCTCGGCAAGGACAACTGCAAGACCGCCGAGGGGCTGCTTCCGCCCGAGATCCTCGCCCACTACTGCAAGGGCGAGTACGAGAACACGGTCGTCGAGTGGAAGGGCTTCACCTTCCCGCCCGACTTCGCCGCCGCGACCGAGAAGAACGCGGGCCGCTTCGACCTCGACGCCGAGGGCGGCATCGTCGACAAGGCGAGCGGAAAGCAGCCGCCGCGCATCTACGGCTTCCCGTTTCCGAAGATCGACCCGTCGGATCCCAAGGCCGCGGCGAAGGCGGTGTGGAACTACTTCTACATGACGCTGTCGTACGGGAACCTGCACGCGCAGTCGCAGGTGAACTGGGTCGGCGCGAGCTCGCTCGAGCGCCGCTCGGACCAGGACGTGCACTTCTTCTACTACGACGGACAGCCCGAGAAGCGCTCGATCGAGAATCCGCAGAACTTCCTCTCGCAGGGCCTGATCGAGACGGCCGCGCCGGCCGACCTGAACGGCACCTCCGCGCTCGCCTGGCGCTACCGCGACTCGAACAAGCGCGACCAGGCGTGGGCCTACGTGCCGGCGCTGCGGCGCGCTCGCTCGGTGAGCCCGTCGAACCGCTCCGACGGTTTCCTCGGCTCGGACATGAGCCAGGACGACGGCCCGTTCTTCGACGGCAAGCCCGAGGACTTCAACTGGACCCTGAAGGGCGAGGTCGACGGGCTGCGCTACGTCGACGCCGAGAACCTGAAGGGCAAGTTCAACGCGAAGTGGCAGGACACCGGCGGCTGGCGGTTCTTCTGGCCCGAGGGCAAGGAGCTCGGCTACGACGACCCGGCCTGGAAGGGCGTCGCCTGGGCGCCGATCGGCTCGGCCCTCGCGAAGCGCAAGTTCTACGTCGTCGAAGGCGTGCCGAAGGACCGCTACTACCTGTTCGGCAAGCTCGAGCTGTGGCTCGACAAGGAGTCCTTCCAGGGCTCCTGGAACCGCAAGTTCGACTGGAAGGGCGAGCTGCTGAACACGATGCAGGTGATCGCCTACAACCTGAACAAGGTGACGCGCCCCGACGGCTCCGAGGACTACATCCAGGGCTCGAACCTGTCGTTCCAGTGCGCCGAGAACGTGAAGATGAACCGCGCGACGGTCGCCGGCCGCAAGTGGAGCCCGACCTCGGCGCTCGACGTCATGGTCACCTACGACCCGAAGGACTTCACCGTCGAGGCGCTGGCGCGCGTCGGGAAGTAGCCGCCGGTCGGACCGTCAACCGGCCGGTCGCGGCACGGTTGACGGTCGGTTCCGGTTCCCGTAGCGCCTCTGCGTGCCGCGGGAGGCGATGGACGAGGAGCTCCGGCAGCTCGAGGCCCGCGCCCTGCGCCGGTCGCGGCGGGTCGTGCGCGGGGCGCAGGGGCCCGAGGTCGAGATCGACGGCCGGATGCTCGTCTGCCTGGGCTCGAACAACTACCTGGGCCTCGCCGCCGACGAGCGCATGATCCTGGGTGCGATCTCCGCGCTCGCCGAGGTCGGGGCGGGCGCGGGGGCCTCGCCGCTTCTCGGCGGCCACATGGAGGACCACGACGCGCTCGAGCGCGAGATCGCGTCGTGGCTCGGCGCCGAGGCGGCATTGCTCTTCGGCTCGGGCTGGCATGCGAACGTGGGCGTGGTCTCGGCCCTGGTCGGCCCCGGCGACGAGATCTTCAGCGACCGGCTGAACCACGCGAGCCTGATCGACGGCTGCCGACTCTCGCGCGCGACGACCCGGGTGTACGCGCACCGCGACGTCGACGAGCTCGAGCGGATGCTCGCCGCCTCGAAGGCCCGTCGCAGGCTCGTCGTGACCGATTCCGTGTTCAGCATGGACGGCACCTGCGCGCCGCTCGAGCGCATCGTGGACCTCGCCGAGCGCCACGAGGCCTGGGTCCTGGTCGACGAGGCGCATGCGACCGGAGTCTTCGGAGCGACCGGGGCCGGCCTCGTCGACGAGCTCGGGCTCGGCGACCGGGTCGCTCTCCGGATGGGGACGCTCGGCAAGGCGCTCGGCGGCTACGGCGCCTTCGTCGCCGGGGCGCGCGAGACGGTCGAGCTGCTGCTGAACCGCGCGCGCGCCTACGTGTTCTCGACCGCGCTGCCGCCGTCGGTGGTCGCGGCGGCGCGGATCGCGATCGGCATCGCGCGACGCGAGAGCTCGCGCCGCGAGCGGCTGTGGCGCCACGCGCGTCGCCTGCGCGCGGGGCTCGTCGCGGCCGGGCTCGACGTGCCCCCGCTCGAGTCGCCGATCGTGCCGCTCGTGGCCGGCGATTCGCGCGACGCCCTCGCGTGGGCGTCCCGCGCCTTCGACGCAGGCGTCTGGGCGCCCGCCGTGCGGCCGCCGACGGTGCCCGAGGGGACCGCGCGACTGCGGCTCACGCCGATGGCCACCCATTCCGACCTGCACGTGGAGCGCGCGATCGACGTCCTCGTGGCCGCGGCCGGCGCGACCGGGGGGAAGGCCGCGTGACGACGACCGAGCTCGACCACCGCTTCCTCTGGCACCCGTTCACCCAGATGCGGGAATGGCTCGCGAGCGAGCCGCTCTCGATCGTCTCGGGCGAGGGGAACTGGCTGGTCGACGAGCAGGGGCGCCGCTACCTCGACGGCGTCTCCTCGCTCTGGTGCAACGTCCACGGGCATCGCCACCCGGCGCTCGACGCGGCCGTCGCGGCACAGCTCGGCCGCATCGCCCACACGACGATGCTCGGGCTCACCCACCCCGGCGCGGCGGAGCTCGCGGAGCGGCTGGTCGGCCTCGTGCCCGAGGGGCTCTCGCGCGTCTTCTACTCCGACGCCGGTGCCACCGCGGTCGAGATCGCGCTCAAGATGGCCTTCCAGTACTGGCGGCTGCGCGGCCGCCCCGAGCGCGTGCGGATCGCGTCGCTCGCCGACGCCTACCACGGAGACACGATCGGCGCGGTCTCGATCGGCTACAGCGAGCTCTTCCACCGCCACCACGACGACCTGCTCTACCGGCAGGTCGTGCGCATGGTGCCGCCGCACGTGTTCCGCTGGCGCGACCGCATGGACGAGGCGGCGGCGGTCGAGGCGGCGCTCGCCGACGCGAGGCGCGCGATCGGCGCGCACGGACCCGAGCTCGCGGCGATCTTCGTCGAGCCGCTCGTGCAGGGCGCGGCCGGGATGTGGATGCACCCGCCGGCCTATCTCCGGGGGCTCGAACGACTCGCGCGGGAGTGCGGCGCGCTGCTGGTCTGCGACGAGGTCGCGACCGGCTTCGGCCGCACCGGCGAGATGTTCGCCTGCGGGCTCGCGGGCGTCCGGCCGGACCTCCTGTGCGTCGGCAAGGGCATCACCGGCGGCTACCTGCCGCTCGCGGCCACGTTCGCGACCGAGGAGATCTTCTCGGCCTTCCTCGGCCGCTACGAGGACTTCGTGACCTTCTTCCACGGCCACACCTACACCGGGAACCCGCTCGCCTGCGCGGCGGCGCTCGCGTCCCTCGACGTGTTCGAGCGCGAGGACGTGCTCGCGCGGTCCCGGCGCACCGCCGATCGAATCGGCGAACTCCTCGCGCGCGAGGTCGAGCCGCTGCCGCACGTCGCCGAGGTGCGCCGCCGCGGTCTCATGGTCGGGATCGAGCTGGTCGCCGACCGGGCGACGCGCGCCCCCTACGAGCCGGCGCTCCGGGTCGGCCACCGGGTCTGCGAGGACGTGCGCCGCCACGGCGTCGTCCTGCGGCCGCTCGGCAACGTGATCGTGCTCATGCCGCCGCTCTCGCTGACGCTCGACGAGGCCGAACTCCTGGTCGACGCGACGGCGCGCTCGATCCGCGAGGTGACGGGCGCGTGAGCCGCGTCGTCCTCGTCACGGGTACCGACACCGGCGTCGGCAAGACCTGGATCTCCTGCGGTCTCCTGCGGAGCTGGCGCTCCGACGGGCTTCGGCTGGCCGCGCGAAAGCCCGCGGAGACCGGGTGCGAGGAGCGTGCGGGTTCGCTCCATCCCGCGGACGCGACGGCGCTCGCCCGAGCCGCGGGCGGTGGCGAGCCCGTCGAGTCCGTCTGCCGCTGGCGCTTCGCGGAGCCGCTCGCCCCCGCGGTGGCGGCGGCCCGCGCGGGTCGGCGGATCGACACGGCGGCGATCGCGGCGGACTGCCGCGCGCGCGCCTCCGAGGTCGACCTGCTGCTGGTCGAGGGTGCGGGCGGGCTCCTCGTGCCCGTCGACGGTCGCGAGACCTTCGCCGACCTCGCCTGCGCGATCGGCGCCCGGCTCGTCGTGGTCGTCGCGGCCCGGCTCGGGGCGATCAACCACGCCATGCTGACGATCGGCGAGGCGCGCGCGCGCGGCCTCGAGGTCGCCGCGGTGGTCGTGAACCACGTCCTGCCCGGGCGCGATCTCGCGACCGACACGCTCGCCGCGACGCTCGCGGACCTCGGCGCCTGCGGCACGATCGTCGAGACGCCCCACGGCGAGGTGCCGGACCGGGCGCTCGCCGCGACGGCCCGGGCGATCGCCGACGGTCGGTCCTGAGGCCGGGCCTCGGACCTATTCGCGCGGCGAGACGATCTTCACGCCCATCGTGGCGAAGCGGTTGCCGTCGGCGTCGAAGACGTCGACGCGCTTCACCTCGACGGTCTCGTCGAACGAGAGCCCGAGGTTCGTGTGCGGCCGGCCACCCGGGCGCGACCGCCCGTTCACGATGTCGTAGGAGTAGCTCTCGACCTGCGTCGGGCCGCCGTTGATCGAGTACTCGATCTCGACCCGCACGCCGGGCGAGTCGATCTTCTCGCCCTGCGCGTCGAGCAGCTTGTCGAAGCCGCTGTTCATGTAGCCCTCGCGCGTCCGGACGAGGACGTCGCCGCCGCGCGAGAAGCGGATCGGGCTCAGCGAGTCGATCACGAACACGAGCCCGGTGCGCAGCACCGGGTGGTTCGCCTCCGGCGTGACGCCGATCATGCCGAAGCGCACGCCCGAGGAGTCGTAGGCGCCCATCGAGACGACCTCGACCAGGTCTCCCTTGAAGATGTCCTGCGGGTTCGAAAGGAAGCCCTTCGCCTTCGCCTTGCCGTCGGTGACGTCGAACGGCATGACCGCGCTCTGCGCGACGCCGTTCACGCGGAGTTCCAGGCGGATCTGGTTGCCCGAAGCGGTCACCTTCTTTCCCGCGGCGTCGCGGACCGCGGGCAGGACGAGCGAGAGCTGCCCGCCCCCGTACTGGGAGACCCGGAGGCCGCCCGCCTTCTCGATGACGAGCGGCGAGGCGCTGCCCTTCACCGGCCCCACCGAGAGGTACATCGACTGCTTGTGGGCTCGCGCGGGAGACGCCCCGGAGAGCAGGACGGTCGCGGCCACGAGGGTGGCGACGAGGGAACGACGGATCGTGGTCATGGTGGGCACTTCGCTATCCTGGCCCCGGCTGATCGGGGGACCCCCGCGGCCAGGCGTCGTGAATCGACGCGACGATGATGCACGGCGGCTGGCGCGAAGGGAAGCCCGATTTCCCGACCGCGCCTGACCGGCGGGTTGCGCCCGGGGGCCCATGGGTCGAGAGTCGGCCCCGGGAGGACTCTCGATGCTCTCGTTTCCTGACGGATTCCTGTTCGGCGCGGCCACGGCCGCCCACCAGGTCGAAGGCGGCTGCCTGAACAACCACTGGTCGGAGTGGGAGCACCAGCCCGGCACGATCCGCGACGGCTCGACGGCCGACGTGGCCTGCGACCACTACCGGCGCTTCCGGGACGACTTCGCGCTCGCCTCGAGCCTCGGCCAGAACGCGCAGCGCATCTCGATCGAGTGGGCCCGGATCGAGCCGGAGGAGGGCCGCTTCGACCGCCGCGAGATCGACCACTACCGCGAGGTCCTCGACTCGATCCGCGAGAACGGGATGGAGCCGCTCCCGACGCTCCACCACTTCACCCACCCCTCCTGGGTCGCGGCCGACGGCGGCTGGGAGAACCCGCGCATCGTCGACCGCCTCGCCCGCTATGCCGAGCACGCCTCGCGCGAGCTCGGCGACCGCACCTCGTTCTGGTGGACGATCAACGAGCCGATGGTCGCCCCGGCGCTCTGCTACCTGATGGGCATCCACCCGCCCTGCGTGCGCGACATCTCCCGGGCGCTGCCCGTGTCGCGCCACGTGCTGCTCGCCCACGGGGCGATGTACCGCGCGATCCACGGCGCGACGTCGCACCGGCCGAAGGTCGGCCCGGTGCTCCAGATGCCGTTCATCGACGCGCACGACCCGTCTTCCGAGGAGGACCGGGCCGCGGCGGCGCAGCAGGACTTCCTGTTCAACCAGTACTACCTCGAGGGCCTGCGCCACGGCATCGTCGCGCCGCCGGTCGGCGGCGGCGAGGAGATCCCCGGGCTCGCCGGCTCGTACGACGTGATCGGGCTCAACTACTACGCGCGCATGCTGGTCTCGGGCCGCGGCGACATGGCGCACCCCGCGGGCGGCGCGCACGGGGACGGCGACGGCGACGGCGACGGCGCGACCGCGTCCGAGGGCATGCGGCTGCGTCGCCCCGACGAGCCGTCGGAGTTCGACGACCAGATGGGATGGGAGGTGTGGCCGCGCGGGCTGCGCGAGCAGCTGCTGCGGCTCTCGTCGTTCGGCGTGCCGCTCTACGTGACCGAGAACGGCATGGCGACGCGCGACGAGCGCGCGCGCTGCCGCCACCTGCTCGCGCACCTCGCCGAGGTCCACGCGGCGATCCGCGGCGGCGCCGACGTGCGCGGCTTCCTCTACTGGACGCTGCTCGACAACTTCGAGTGGGCGGAGGGCTACACCCGCACCTTCGGGCTGATCGAGATCGACCGCGCGCGGGACCTCGAGCGCAAGCCCCGCGAGGCGGCGCGCCTCTACGGCGAGATCGCGCGCCGCGGCGGGATCGACGAGGAGACGCTGCGGAAGTTCGAGGTGGCGGCGGGCTGAGCGGCGGGGCGCGCAGCCCCGGCCCGCCCGCGCTGCTCGCGGAGACACCCGGGGAACGCGGTGGCGTCCGCCACTCGTTCGTGGTTGGCCCGACCCTCTCCGGTCTGCGACAGGTTCCCCGTGCCCGTCGCCCGCATCGACTCCCTCGCCTACGGCCCCCACGGCGTCGCGCGGGTCGACGGCAAGGTCCTCTTCGTCCGCGGGGTGGCGCCCGGCGACGTGGTCGAGCTCCGGGTGCGCGAGGACCGCGGGCGCTTCGCGTGGGCGGACGCCGTGCGCGTCGTCGAGCGCGGGCCGGCGCGTCGCGACCCGCCGTGCGAGTACCTGCCGCGCTGCGGCGGCTGCCCCTGGCAGCAGGTCGACGACGACGAGCAGGCTCGCGCGAAGGAGGCGATCGTGCGCGACCTGCTCGCGCGCGTCGGCGGGATCGAGTCGCCCGAGGTGCGGCCGATCCTGCGGCCCTCGCCCGCGTTCGGCTACCGTCGCCGCCTCTCGATGCGGATCGCCGAGCGCCGCGTCGGCTTCCTCGAGGCCGCGTCGCACGACCTCGTGCCGATCGACCGCTGCCTGCTCGCGGCGCCCGAACTCGACGGCGCGATCGCCGTCGCGCAGGCCTGGGTCGCCTCGCTGCGCACGCGGCTCAACCGGCTCGAGATCGCGAGCGTCGGGCCGGGCCTCGACGCTCCCGGCGGCACGCCCGGCGCTGCGTTCGTCGACGCGCCCGGCGAGGGGCGCTTCGTTCTCGTCGGCCAGGCCGACGGCGCCTACTCGCCCATCGACGACGATGCGAGCGAGCGCCTGCTCGCGGGCGAGCCGCGCGTCGCCGGCACCGTCGTCCACGGCCGAGGCTTCCGTCGCGTGGTCGGCGACGACCGGGTGCGCGTGCCGCTCGTCGCCGGCGACGCGATCGAGCTCCGGGCCGGCGACTTCACGCAGGTGGGCGACGCGGGCAACGCGGCGCTGATCGCCTGCGTCCTCGAAGCCGCGGACCCGCAGCCGGGCGAGGTCGTCGCCGACCTCTACGCGGGGGCGGGCAACCTCGCGATCCCGCTCGCGCGCCGCGGCGCGCGCGTGTTCGCCGTCGAACGGTCGCGCTCGAGCGTCGCCGCGGGTCGCGAGAACGCGTCGCGGCTCGGGCTCGCCGACCTCTCCTTCGAGGACGGCGACGTGCCGCGCGTTCTCGACGACTGGGTCGAGCGCGGCGTCGCGCTCGACGTCGCCGTGCTCGACCCGCCGCGCAGCGGTGCCGCCGACGCGGTCCCGCGCCTGCTGCGGCTCGCGCCGCGCGGGATCGTCTACGTCTCGTGCGATCCCTCGACGCTCGCCCGCGACCTGCGAACGCTGTCGTCGGACTACCGGCTCGTCTCGTCGCAGCCGCTCGACTTCTTCCCGCAGACCCACCACGTCGAGACGGTCGCGCGACTCGCACGCCGCTGAGCGGCCGCGCCGCCGCGCGCGCCACGGCTCGAGCGACGTCTCGCGCGCCGCGCCTGCTGCGGCTCGCGCGCGGCGCGCCGTCGCTCCCTCAGG